>Ga0118677_10016322_pt1 | contig 10187 bp, 10 predicted proteins | sample AliMusrvi5mmetaG_FD_86154 | JGI IMG/M metagenome (GOLD analysis project Ga0118677, IMG submission 86154)
ATGCTGTTTGCATTGGTCATCGGACCGGTGACGGCCACCCGTTACCGGATGGTGATGGATCCCTTTTTTGCTCTCATCGCCGGATTTGCCCTCAATGCGCCCAAAAAAGACGCTGCAAATGACAAAAGTAAGTCAGAATACTATTTTAAGAGTCATTTTAAGATATAGAGTCTGCTTCACTGGTGTCCAGTTAACTGATGTGGAGTCCTTCATAAAGTCCTGATGAAGAGATGGAAACGAGCGCAGAGGGGTGTCAACGATTTGAACCCATCCATCGATCCCCTGTCGATCATGTGGTATCTGCTACGCATGCTTTCTTGCGTCGTATTTGCCTGGCTCTGTTATCTCCCGTTTGAAAAACAAACCGGCCGTTTGCGGAAATGGATGCAACGGGGTAGGATCGCAAAAACGCAGGTAGCCTGTCAGCCGGTGGGTTGAGTTGTTTCATAATGAACGATCAAATACAGCGGCACCCTTCCGTAAATCTGGCCGTATGCGGCAGATTTCATTACCAGAATTATGTTCAGTATTTGGAAGCGTCCGGATTTCTGAATCAATACTTGTACGCAGACAAGATTTCCCGTGGGGGCGAAGCGCTTGGCATCCCACCGGCCAAAGCGGTCAATGGCTTTTTCAAAGAGTATGCGGTGCAACTCCATTCCCGGATTTTAAAGACGCGCTGGCAGGTTCCCGCTTTCTCTCTTTATCATCAGTTGTGGCAACGCTACGTCCTGTCCCAATGGAAACCGGCAGACATTCTACATGTGATGTTGCATGGGAACACGCGTCTGCTCATGAAGCGGGCGAAATCCGAACGCGCCACGATCATCGGTGAACCCGTCAATTGTCACCCCGACGAATTGCGGGATTTGCTGAATGAGGAATACGAGCGCCTAGGTCTGAAAGAACGGTTGGAGCAAAACGCGCTCGATGAGCGGCTCGTCGCTGAAATTCAAGAGTGTGACCACCTCATCGTCGCTTCAAAATGGATCAAGGATTCGTTTGTAAAACATGGCTTTTTCGAGGAGCGCACGAAAGTGATTCCTTACGGGATTAATCCGCAGCGCTTTTCGCCGTTGGAGAACACGGAAGCGACCCTAGAAGTAATCGACAGGGGGAAATTCCGAGTGATTTGTGTGGGCCAAATTGCCCTTCGCAAAGGGCATGTCGACCTGTTGGAAGCTTGGCGCAGACTCAAGCTGCCCAATGCGGAATTGCTGTTTATCGGGCGGATTAAGCCGGAAATGGAACCGGTGCTTGCCCGTTATAAAGATGGTTTCAAACACATCCCTCATGTTCCCAATCATCTCCTTCGCCATTATTATGGCTCCTCGCATGTTTTCGCACTGCCTTCCGTCGAGGATGGTTTTGGATATGTCTCCGTGGAAGCGATGGCGTGCGGATTGCCTGTAATCGCGACGATCAACAGCGGCAGCTCGGAGGTGATCGATGAAGGCGTGACAGGGTTCAAGGTGCCCATTCGGTCCCCTGACGCCATTGCGGAAAAAATTGAATTACTTTATCGCGACAGGGAGAGGCAGCAGGCGATGGGGCAGGCCGCCAGAGAAAAAGCAGTGCAAGAAATGAGATGGGATAACTACACGAAAAAATTGTGTAAGTATTATGAAGAGATCATCCACCCCGTTTAAATAGCGCAAATAATATGTGGCAAACTCTTTCCGTTTTACCGTTCCCGTTCTGGGTGGTGTTGCTCCTGGTTTTGGGAGGCTGCATTTGGGCAGTCGGTCAAGTCCGCCAAGGCATCGGGCTGCCCGTGCTGGCGGTTCTTGTGACCATTACAGTCTGGTATGTGGGCGACGTGCTCTACAACGATTATCTGGAGACATACATGGATGCCTTTCCACCCGAGATTCTCACGTCGGCGTGGTGGCAGGTCGCCTTGTTTGTGGCTGCATTTCTGGTATTCACCCCGCAATTCCACAAACGGATCAACGGTCGCTATCGTGGACAGGTCAGTCGGATAGTCCGCATTTACAAGCAGGGGGTTGCAGACGCCCATTTTCAGAAGATGTTGACGATCCTGTTTCGTTCAGCATTTGTGGTCTGGATCGGTCTTTTGGTTGCGGCTATTTTTCGGTTTCAGGGCGACCTTTTTTATTATTTTTTCCCCTATTTGGGCGGTTATGCGGGTCCGTGGACCAAAAATGGGGTGGCACAAGGGGGAATGGACAGTCTCTTTGTCATGGCTTCCTACCTGCAACTCATGGTCGGAGCTATCTTTGGTGTGGTCGCCGCGCTTTCGACCAACCCAAAGGTAAGGGGGTTGGCTCTTCTGGGTGTATTTCTTACCTGGCCCTATTTTATTTTTGATCGAACGAGAAAATTCATTCTGCTCATTGTCCTCCCCGGGACGGTATCCTGGATCGTGCTTCGTGTTCGCACGCAAATGATTTTCAAACTCCCGTTGCTGCTCGTTGTTTATCTTTTGATCAATTCCTGGTTTGGGTTTATCGTCAGCCACAGGTCAGAATTTGTGATTACGGACGCCCTGGCTGAGGAAGGCTTTGATTTAACCAAAGGGGGCAAAGAAAAACACCAAGGCCTAAACATGTTCGAGGAGCTTTCCTGGATCATTCTGTTTACTGGGGATAAAGACTGGACTGTGGCTTGGGGTCAAAATTACATCGCCAATCTCGTCAACCCCATTCCCCGGTTTCTTTGGCCGGGAAAGCCAACCATCGGCTTGGATTATGCAGACGCTCGCGGCTTGGGAGGCAGTGAGGGCGGTTCAGGCGTGTATGGGACGCTGTCAAACGGAGTCATAGGTCAGGGGATCGTCAACTTCGGCCTCTACTTGGGGCCTGCTATTGCGGCAATGCTGGCGAGCCTATGGGCGTGTTGGCTGGCGCGGCTTGATTTTAATGCGCATAAAATCGGGTATTTCCCTCTTTATGGGCTCGGCTTGATTATGACGTTTAATCTGGGAAGAGATATTACAATTCTTGAGCTCTACCCCTTTCTTTTCGGGTATGTCATTTGTAAATGGCTCAACCGGCACTCTGCCCAGCGTCCGAAAGTTCGGAGGAGTGGCGACTCGCGGAAACGCCGTCCCAGCGGACCGCGCCGTAACCCTCAAGGAAACCCTGCGTCCGAGGCGGCGGGAGCAGAGACGCCGGTATCGCCCCCCTCGTATCCTTAAGCGAGAAGAGCCGAGCCCAAAAAATGAGAGTTGCTGTTTTAGTCTGGCGGTTGGGTCCCTATCACCACGCGCGGCTGAATGCGGTGGGTGAACCGCTGTTTGTCATTGAAGCCTGCGCTTCGGACAGCACCTACGCTTGGGAAAAAGTGGAGGGATCGGCTCATTTTACCAGGATCACCTTGCAGGACAGGGATCCGGTCGGGCGAGGGGAGATGCGAGCGTTTCGAGATCAGGTGTTCCGTGCATTGGATAAGATCAATCCAGAGGTTGTGGCCATTCCCGGCTGGTCCTTTGTCGACGCGTTAAGCGCGTTGGCGTGGTGCATATCGAGACGGAAGCCGGTAATCATCATGTCCGATAGTACCAGCGGCGATGCACCCCGGGTTTCCTGGAAAGAGGCCATCAAGCGGCACGTTGTCAAACTGTGCTCCGCGGCTTTTGCGGCGGGAGTGCCGCACAAAGAATATTTGGAAATTTTGGGCATGCCGACCGAGCGGATCTTTCTCGGTTATGATGTGGTGGAGAACGATTATTTTTCGACGCAGGCGCTGCGCGTGAAAAGCGATGCGGCAGCCTTGCGGGCGAAACACAAGCTGCCCGCCCATTACTTTCTGGCGTCAGCGCGGTTCGTCGCCAAAAAAAATCTTCCACGCCTCATTGAAGCGTTTGCCCGCTACCGGAACCTGGCCGAAGGAGGGGAAGAGGGCCCATGGGAATTGGTGCTTATCGGCGATGGCCCTTTGCGTGAGGAGTTGGTAATGGCAGGCGACTCTTTCCAAGTCAGCCAATGGATTCACAAGACCGGCTTTAAACAATATGCCGATTTGCCGGTGTACTATGGACTGGCCGATGCCTTTATTCACCCGAGTACGACAGAACAATGGGGGTTGGTGGTGAACGAGGCGATGGCGAGCGGTTTGCCCGTGCTGGTATCCAACCGCTGCGGTTGCGCGCCGGATTTGGTGCAAGAAGGGGTGAACGGTTTCACCTTCGATCCTTTTGATGTGGAGCAAATCACCCAACGCATGCTGCAATTGACGCGAATGCCGAAGCCGCTTCTTGAGGAAATGGGTCAAGCGAGCAGCCGGATCATTTTTCATTGGGGGCCGGAGCGGTTTGCCGCGGGGCTGAACGAGGCTGCTGCCTGCGCCCTTGCAGTGGGTGCCCAACCTTCTTCCTGGTGGGACCGCCTTTTATTGCGCGCCTTGCTTATCCGATGAGAACCTTGTGCATCATGGATTCGGTTTCCCGCGCCAACGGCGGGATTTTCGACGCGGAACGAAGGTTGCAACAGTCTTTGCATGCATTGGGCGTCGATGTGCGCGTGGTCGGGTTGGACGATTCTTCTACGGAAGCCGACCGGGAACAGTGGAGTCCTCTCGTTCCGCAAACTCACGCACTGCGCGGCCCGCACTCCTTCGGGTTTGCTCCGGGCTTTTTGAAAACGCTCGTGGAAACCGAGGCTGATCTGGCGTATTGCGTGGGGCTTTGGAAATATCCATCGATGGCATCCCTGCTCTGGAATCGACGGGAGCGAAAACCGATGATCGTCGCGCCGCACGGGATGCTGGACCCATGGGCCGTTCAGAATTCTCGCTGGAAGAAACGGATAGCACATTTCCTCTTCGAAGGGGAACACCTGCGCCGGGCCTCCTGCATCCGCGCGCTCTGTGAATCCGAAGCGGCAGCAATCCGGGCTTATGGGTTGAAGAACCCGATCGCCATCATTCCGAACGGGATCGACATTCCCGAACCGGCAGAGGAAGGGGGCGACCCCGGACATTCCATAGCGCCGCTTCATGCTGCGGGGCGCAAGGTTTTGCTGTATTTGGGGCGCATCCATCCCAAAAAAGGGCTCTCGAATCTTGTGCGTGCCTGGGGTGCCATTGCCGAACCGCAAGAATGGGTGCTAGCCATCGCGGGCTGGGATCAGGGTGGTCATGAAGCGGAGTTGCAACAACTGGCCACTTCGCTGGGTATTCCTTGGACGACCGGTCCGGCGGGCGCTGCTGGAGGGGCTCTTTCTCGTGAAGCTTCCCTGTTTTTTTTGGGAACGCAGTTTGGAAAAGCCAAGGCGCAATGCTATCGCGGCTGCGATGCTTTTATCCTTCCCTCATTCAGCGAAGGGTTGCCAATGGTGATTCTTGAAGCCTGGGCCTATGGCAAACCGGTGTTGATGACGCCCCACTGCAATCTTCCAGAGGGGTTCGCTTCCGAAGCGGCCTTGCGGATCGAGACGGATGTAGAGGCTATTCAGCGCGGCTTGAAGGAGTTATTCGCCCTTTCCGATGCGGATCGGGCGGCAGTCGGGGCTCTGGGGCGAGAGTTGGTGGTCCGCTCTTTCAGTTGGCAAAAGATCGCTGCGGAAATGAAACGTGTTTATGCGTGGATTCTCGGCGGGGGGACGCAACCGGAATCGATTTGGCTCGACTAAGCAAAAGCAAACACATGGAACTTAAAGGATACACTACCGGCGGATTTGATCGCGGCGCCTCGAAATGGAAGGAGGTGCTGTGGTTTCTGGCCCGATTCGTTTTTTTTGCGAACGCCCTGCCGTGGCCTTCTGCCTTGCGCGTCGCGCTGCTTCGGTTCTTTGGCGCTACAGTGGGCCAGCGTGTGGTGGTGCGCAGTCATGTCAACATCACCTTTCCCTGGCGATTGAGGGTGGGGGACGATGTCTGGCTGGGCGACGATGTCTTCATCTTGAGCCTCGCTCCGGTCGTGATCGAGTCGAGCGTTTGCATTTCGCCTCGCGCTTTTTTGTGCACTGGCTCCCATTATTTCCATTCTCCGGGATTCGATTTGGTGACCAAGCCGATCATCGTGCATCGCGGTTCGTGGATCGCCGCCCAAGCCTTCGTTGCCCCCGGAATCGAAATCGGGCCGAACAGCATGGTGTGCGCGGGAAGTGTGGTGCTGCAGAACGTCCCGCCGGGTGCCGTGGTGCGAGGGAACCCAGCTTGTGAACAACCATCCCAAGTTTGAGAACAACCACAAAACGCCTCTCGATCCTGGCGGGTTTGGCATCCATTCCCTGCCTGCTGCTTTGCGCAGCGCTCTGGTCGCCTCCCAAATGGTTCCTCGTGCGTGTGGACGCCATCGTCCCCTCAGATTTCATTATCGTGCCGGGAGGCAGTCAGTCCCGAGCCCGTTTTGCTGCCTGCTGCTTCCATGAAGGGATTGCACCGCGTATTTTGGTGACCGGGCGTGATGACGCCTCTATCAACCACGATTTACTGATCAAGCTGGGAGTTCCGCCGTCGGCGATTTTTGTCGAGTCCGATTCGCGCTCCACCTTGGAAAACGCCCGCTTTTCTGCGCCCATTTTACGGAAAACTGAGGCGCAAACCGTCACAATAGTGACTTCTCTCTACCATTCCTCCCGTGCCCTCGCCACGTTTCATCACGAACTTCCCGCAGTCCGATTTGTTTCCCTGCCGATGGATTGTCAGTTCGATAAAGATTCCTTTGAGCCGCATTACGCCCGCTTGGAAGTGGTCAAGAGGGTCTGGTATTTCGTGCGCTACGGAATCCCGATCGCGGGGCGCGAATTTTAAAGCCATGTTCACTAAAAACCGCAACGAAACACTCGATCTTGTTCGTGGTCTGAGCGCCGTCGCCGTCATGGCCAGCCATCTTCGCGGCTTTCTGATCGACGATTTCGGTAAGCTTGCCTCGCCCGGCGTGCTGGCCAAGCTCTTTTATTTCGCCACCGGGCTCGGCAATCAAGCGGTGATGATTTTCTTTGTCCTCTCGGGATTTTTTGTCGGTGGTGGAGTCTGCAAAGCTTTAAAATCGAAGCGATTCAGTTGGCTTAATTACGCGATCGCGCGACTTATCCGCTTATGGATGGCGCTCCTGCCCGCCTTGCTGTTGACCCTGGCGTGCGATCTTGTGGGGCGGCATTTTGCGCCAGACATATATAACGGATCGCTGCGGCACCTTTTTTGCTCCGGGCCAACTCCCGGCGAGAATAGTTTTACGCCCGGCGCATTTTTTGGGAACCTCATTTTCCTCCAGACGATTAAAGTCTCTTGTTTTGGTTCCAATGCGCCGCTTTGGAGCCTTGCAAACGAGTTTTGGTATTATGTTTTGTTTCCCTTGGCTGCATGCAGTTGCGTTTATATCACCCGAACTCAACGCAATCTGCCGCTTGCGCTGGGAATGTGGACCGCTTTCGGTTTGATCGCATGGCTCTTACCGACGGGATTGGTTTGCAACGGTTTGATCTGGCTCATGGGCGTGGGAGTTTGGTGGGTATCGACCCGACCCTCTGTCCTTCGCGTGACGAGCCATCCCGTCTACTTTGCTCTCACGGGGGCGTTCTTTTTGGGCTGCCTAGTGGCAACCAAAACGCAATCTGTTTTGGGGCGTGATTTTGTATTGGGAACGGCCTTTGCCTTATGGCTCTGCAGCCTGCTTGCGCCTCGGTTGAAGGACCGTCTCCTAGGGCGGATCGGTATTGTTCTCTCGGAAATCTCTTACACGCTGTATGTCGTGCATTTTCCCATCCAATTTTTCATCGCCTCGACCTTTCTCAAAGGGCACCGGTTGAGCCTTGGGTTTACCGGAATTTGCTGGTTCGCCTTGTGTTTTATTCTCTGCTTGGGCGCTTCGGCACTGATGTGGTTCCTCTTTGAGCGACGCACCAACGGCGTGCGGCAACGAGCAAATCGTTTCTTTGCACGGCAAATGGGAAAGGGGACCCCGGTTCATGGCCAAACTTCGGTCAATTCCGTTTCATAACACGCAGTAGGATCATTTCTTTCGCTTTCCATGCGCATTCTCTTTCTCAACCAATATTTTCCACCAGACCCCGCTCCAACCGGGATTCTTCTACGGCAAGTCGGCGATGCTTTTGAAGCGGCGGGGCATACGGTCGATTTTGTCGCTGCTCGCCAAGACTATCATGCCGGACAGGGTAAGGGCGGGCGCTTAATGCGCGAGCTTAAAGCCCTGGGCACACTCTTGATCGACGGGTGTCTGCGTCCCCGGGCCGATGTCGTGATCTCGGCGAGTTCCCCCCCGTGCCTTTTGTTGGTTGCCACTCTCGTCGCCTTTCGGCATCGCGCCAGGGCTTTTCACTGGATCATGGATCTCTATCCCGAGATTGCCGTTGCCCTGGGCGAGGTTCCCGCCGGCATCCTTTCCCGAATGGTCGCCTACCTCATGGGTTGGTGTTACCGACAGTGCGAAAAGGTCATCGTGCTCGATGAAGACATGGCCGAGCGCCTCCGTAACTATCGCGTGGAACCGAAGATCATCCGCCCCTGGATTTTTGAAGAGGCACCGCGGTCGCTTGCTCAAACCGCCGCGCCTGAGGAGCCATGGACGTGGATTTATTCTGGCAACCTCGGACGTGGCCATGAGTGGCAAACGCTTCTCGAAGCCCAGGCTCTTTTGGAAAAACAGACCTCGGGGATTCGGCTGCTTTTCCAAGGGGGTGGCCCGCAATGGATCGCCGCACAGAAACAGGCTGCGGCACTCAACCTCAAACATTGCGAGTTCAAACCCTACGTCGATCGCGATGCATTACGCCCGGCGCTCCTGCATTGCCATTGCTGCGTCGTCACGCAACTTGCCGCAGTGAGGGGGATGCTCTGGCCGAGCAAACTTTGTCTTCTTCTGACCCTGCCGCGTCCCTTGCTCTGGGTCGGGCCTAGGGACGGCTCCACGGCGCGCCAGATCAGCCACCGTCCCCACACCGGTATTTTTGTTCCCGGCCAGGCAGCGGAAATTGCCGACTGTCTGCTTGCGTTGCGCAAGCAGACGCCCCGATTCACCGCTGCCGACCTTTTCGATGCCCCTGCGCAACGCTGCGAAGCGCTTGCGGAATGGTGTGCTCTGATCGAACTCCAGCCTCTTTCTTAGCAGCGATTTTCCCACTTATCCGGCCTTGGAACCGCCACGCGCTCTTTTAAAAACGCGTACCCCTCTGGCAAGAAATAGGAGAAAAACCAATGGAAATTGAAACGCACCAAGAGGGACCCAGCATATTGCTGGCGGATATCCAGCCCATCTTCCGGGCCGGGATTGTTGCCATCCTCCGGAAGTCCCACCCCAAGGCAAACTTCGGCCATGTCTCCAGCTTTGCGGAAGCTCATGAAAAAATGCACAGCCAGGCCTGGCATCTCCTCATCTGTGACATTCATCTTGCAGACCGCAGCGGATTCGAGCTTATCCACGAAGCCCGGTGCCTCTCCGTTCCCATCCCATCCCTTGTGCTCAGCGCCAGCCCCATCCAACCCTTTGGACGCAGCGCTGTAAAATGCGGAGCTGCTGCCTATCTCCCCAAAGACACCTCATCGGAAGAACTCCTCATGGCCATCGGCTGCCTCCTTGCCGGTCAGCGCTATATTAACGGCCGCCTTGCTCTTGCCTTGGCTGATGCAACGGATGAAAACAGCGAAAAACCTCTCCACGAAACCCTCTCCCGCCGCGAGATGCAAGTGCTTGTCATGCTGTCGGAAGGCAAAAGCCTCAAAAAAATTGCTTCCCGCCTTGCTTTGAGTCCCAAAACCGTCAGCACCTACCGGGGGCGCGTCATTGATAAACTTAAAATCAATTCGGACGCAGACCTAGTCAAATACTGTCTAAATTACCATCTAGTTCCTCCGTTTGCCGAGTCCACGCCTCGCCTGAACGAACCCGCTTTTGGCGCTTAAAACACCCCCAAATGCCCTTAAAAACATTCCATTCGCCCAGTTTCACCAAAATCCTACAGCCGGGGGATTTTCATGCGAGAAAAGGTAAAATTATCCTAGACGTCACGAAATTTATGCGCTAAAAATTGCCATTGGATGAAAACTACGTCTTTTTATAAACAAATCATCATCGCCCTCGCTTTTGCGATTTTCGGGTGCTTGCTGCCCGGCAGCGCACATGCGGCCCTCGTTGTGCGGAAAGTCGTCGTGGTAATTCCGCCCCCTGTTCCGGAAGCGCTCAAGGCTATCGTAAGCCGATAGTAATCCCTCTGTTTTAAATTTCCCCCCATCTACCCCAGCTCCCATCCCTCAAAAAAATATGA
>Ga0118677_10016323_pt1 | contig 10187 bp, 6 predicted proteins | sample AliMusrvi5mmetaG_FD_86154 | JGI IMG/M metagenome (GOLD analysis project Ga0118677, IMG submission 86154)
CATTAGAATCGATGGAAACCAATTTAACGAAAAATCTATCCAACGAAATAGAAAAAAAACCCAAATCCAATTTCTATGATGATGTTCTTGAAAAAAGAAAGAGGCCGGGGGGATTATTTGATGAAGAATTAATTGATGAAAAAAAGGAAACAACAGTGAAATCTAAACAGGAAGAGGCAAAGCCTAAGATTTATTCCATTGAGGAAGCGCTTGAAAAAACAACAGTTTATTTTAAGGGTGATAATCTTGCCGCTAATGTGTGGGTAAATAAATATGCCTTAAAGGACTCCTATGGGAATATTTTTGAATTAACTCCCGATGACCTTCACCGACGGCTTGCAAAGGAAATTGCAAGGATTGAAAAGTTGTATCCGAATCCCCTTTCGGAAGATGAGTTATTTGAACTTTTCAGGGATTTTAAATATATTGTACCTCAAGGTGGGCCAATGACGGGAATTGGAAATGATTTTCAGGTTGGTTCCTTATCGAATTGTTTTGTGGTTGGAAACGGGGCAGATTCGTATGGTGGAATTATAATGATTGACCAGGAACAGGTACAATTGATGAAAAGGCGCGGAGGCGTTGGTCACGATTTGTCGCACATCCGTCCAAAAGGGTCACCGGTTAAAAATTCTGCACTAACCTCTACAGGTATTGTGCCGTTTATGGAACGGTTCTCCAACTCCACCCGCGAGGTGGCACAGGATGGCCGACGTGGTGCGCTGATGCTGTCTGTCTCGATCAGACACCCCGATTCGGAAGATTTTATTGATGCAAAAATGGATGAGGGTAAAGTTACCGGGGCCAATGTTTCAGTGAAAATCGATGATGAATTTATGCAGGCGGTACGTGACAAGACCACTTACCACCAGAAATATCCGATTGAAAGTCAGAGTCCTACCTATACAAAGGATATTGACGCAGCTGGTTTGTGGGAAAAGATCGTGTTTAATGCCTGGAAATCCGCCGAGCCGGGTATTCTTTTCTGGGATACCATTATTAAGGAGTCTGTTCCTGATTGTTATGCTGACCTTGGCTATAAGACTGTTTCAACCAATCCATGTGGTGAGATCCCCCTTTGTCCATACGATAGTTGCCGGTTAATTGCATTAAATCTTTATTCCTATGTAGATGAGCCATTTACTAAGGAGGCAAAGTTTAATTTTGAACTGTTCAGAAAGCACATCCGCCAGACTCAGCAGATCATGGATGATATCATCGATTTGGAACTTGAAAAGATCGATGCCATTTATAATAAAATTAAAGCTGATCCTGAAGACGCTGAAATCAAACGGGTTGAAATAAACCTCTGGGAGAAAATACGGGAGATGGCAGTCAATGGTCGTCGTACCGGTATTGGGATCACTGCCGAGGGAGATATGCTCGCCGCGCTTGGCTTACGTTACGGATCTGAAACGGCAGTTGAGTTCTCGGTGGAAGTTCACAAAATTGTTGCCCTTGAGGCTTATCGCGGATCGGTTATTCTTGCGAAGGAACGTGGGGCTTTTCCTGTCTATGATGCCAAACGAGAGAAGAACAATCCGTTCGTTCAGCGGTTGGCTCAGGCCGATCCTGAACTTTACAAGGATATGACCAAATATGGCCGCCGGAATATTGCCTTACTCACCATTGCCCCAACAGGAACGACGAGTCTCATGACGCAGACTACCTCTGGTATTGAGCCGGTGTTTATGCCTGTTTATAAACGACGCAGAAAGGTTAATCCCAATGATAAGGATTCCCGTATCGATTTTGTTGATGAGATGGGTGACAGCTGGGAGGAGTATATGGTATTTCACCATAAGTTTAAAACCTGGATGGAGGTTAACGGATTTGAGCTTAAAAGGAATTATTCGAACGATGAGTTGGACGAGCTGATCGCCAAATCACCTTATCATAAGGCTTCATCGAATGATATCGACTGGCTTGCAAAAGTAAGAATGCAGGGGCAAATTCAAAAATGGGTCGATCACTCAATTTCTGTTACAATCAACCTGCCCGAAGAAGCTACCGAAGAATTGGTGAATAAGCTTTATTTTGCAGCGTGGGAAAGTGGCTGTAAAGGGGTTACCGTATACCGCGAAGGTTCACGCACCGGGGTTCTGATTTCAACAAAAGAGAAAAACATCGAGGGAATATTCCCAACTAAACGTCCTGAGATCCTTGAGGCCGACATTGTCAGGCTTCAGAATAACAAGGAGAAATGGATTGCTTTTATTGGCTTGATTGATGGTAAACCGTATGAAATATTCACCGGTTTGGCCGACGATGAAGATGGTATTCTGTTACCCCGTTCGGTGACTGAAGGGTGGATTATCAAGAGTCGTGATGAGGCAGGAGCTTCACGGTACGACTTTCAGTATCGAAATTCCCGTGGTTATAAAACAACAATTGAGGGGTTATCTTTTAAATTTAATCCGATCTTTTGGAATTATGCAAAATTGATTTCCAGTGTATTGCGTCACGGTATGCCTATTCAAAAAGTGGTCGAGCTTGTCACGAGTCTTCAGTTTGATGTGGAGTCTATCAATACCTGGAAAAACGGAGTAGCGCGTGCCTTAAAGAAATATATTCCAAACGGAACAGCTGCAGAAGATGCCAAATGCGAAGCCTGCAGTTCAGCCAATGTCATCTACCAGGAGGGGTGCCTGATCTGTCAGGATTGTGGTTCTTCCAAATGCGGATGATTTTATCAACCCAATATATATATTCAGAAAGGCCCGGAAACGGGCCTTTCAATTTGTTGACATATACCCTCAAGGTTTCAAAAACCTTGAGGGTATGCGATTTATTATTTTATTCCGTAATGTGAGGATAGGATTGAGGAAAACAGTGATCCAGGCAGGATTCGTTTAAGCACGACAGCAAATTTTTGTTCAAGAGTCGCAATAATATAGCTATGACAAGGATTTTTCTTCTTCAGGATTTTTGAAAGTTTTCGGGCCAGGAATTCGGGTTTTAATCCACCTTTCTCATCTTTCTCAATGAGGGATAATGTCTTTTTGAATTGATCGGAATAGGCAGTATCCTTTGTATTTGTGGGTTTGCGATTAGCCGTAAAGCTTGTATAAAAATCGCCGGGCTGGATGACAACTACCTTGACTTTATAAGGTAACAGTTCCATTCTCAGCGATTCGCTTAACCCCTCAACTGCGAATTTGCTGGCTGCATAAAATCCCTGGTAAGGTAATCCCATCAATCCTCCGATGGAGCTTACGTTTACAATGGTGGCTCCACCCTGTGCGCGCATTGCCGGGAGAACAGCCTGGATCATATTTACATAACCCATGAAATTTGTATTCATTTGCAGCTCAATATCTTCCTGGGTAGAATCTTCGATTGAACCCGTTATCCCCATTCCTGCGTTATTTATCAGGATATCGACACGACCCTCGCGGGTTAATAAAGCCGCAACAGCATTCTTTATAGATGGTACATCGGTCACATCTGCCTGAAGGAGTTTAATCTTGCCTGTGAAATCCTCCTTTTGTCTTCGGCTGATTCCGTAAACACTATATCCATCAGAGGCGAGGAGCTCTGAGATTGCTTTTCCAAATCCGGATGAGATCCCTGTTATCAATACAACTTTCGCCATCGTTATAAAATTTCAGCTATAAATAATTTTTGTTTAAGGCGACCTCCAAACCCAATACATCGAGTTCTTTGGCTACGGAGGTTATTTTTTCAATAGCCCGATCTACCTGGTCAAAAGTATGGGTAGCCATCAATGAAAACCGGATGATGCAATCTTCTTTAGGGACAGCAGGAGAAACTACGGGATTAATAAAAACCCCCTCTTCGAGCAGTCGTTGAGCCATTTGCAATGCTTTTACATCATCCCGTATGAAGAGCGGAATGATTGGAGATTCCGATTTGCCGGTATCAAAACCAAGTTCATTAAAACGATCGCGCGCATATTTGGTAAGAACCATCAAGTGTTTGATCCGCTCGGGTTCATTTTCCATAATTTCGATAGCAGCCAGAACACTTGCAGCAGATGAAGGGGTCATACTGGCACTAAACATTAGCGAGCGTGAATTATGCTTGATAAAGTTTATTGCGACTTTGTCTGCTGCAATAAATCCACCAATGGAAGCCAATGATTTAGAGAAAGTTCCCATAATCAGGTCTACTTTATCCGTCAGACCAAAATGGGAAGCTGTACCTGAACCGTTCTTTCCAATTACGCCAAGTGCATGAGCATCATCCACCATGATAGAGCCTTTGTATTTTTCAGACAGACGCACAATTTCAGGAAGGTTTGTAATGTCGCCTTCCATTGAAAAGATGCCATCTACAACAATTAATTTCACTTTATCGGGTTCGCAAAGTTTAAGCTTGCGTTCAAGATCTTTCATATCATTATGGGCAAACTTTAAAACCTTGGCAAAGGTTAGTCTGCTACCATCTATGATTGATGCGTGATCAAGCTCGTCAAGAATAACATAGTCATTTCTCCCCGCAACACATGAAATAACTCCCTGATTGACCTGAAATCCGGTACTATAACACAAGGCTGCTTCCTTGTTTACCAGGCGGGCTAGTTTTTCCTCCAATTCCATGTGGATATCAAGATTCCCATTAAGGAACCTGGAACCGGCACATCCCGTTCCATATTTATCAATGGCATTTTTTGCCGCTTCCTTGACTTTGGGATGACAGGTAAGGCCAAGGTAACTGTTTGAACCAAACATCAACACTTTTTTGCCGTTTATCACGACCTCAGTATCCTGATCGGATTGAATCACCCTAAAATATGGGTAGAGGCCGGCTGAGATGAGTTTTTGTGGTAAATGGTAATGCGATAGCTTAGTATGAAGAATTCCCATTGTTAAGATAGTTATTTATAATTGGTCCAAAAGTAATAAAAAAATATTATTTTATTAAATTTCTTCTTCATGGTTTGATTCTTAATCCTAATAAAATGTAATCAAAAGTTGAGGATCAGTTAGTTTAAAGCTTTTCCGGTGGAATGGGGTAATTCCATATTTAACAATTGCCGACCGGTGAACGGTGGTTGGATACCCTTTATTTTGACACCACCCATATTCGGGAAAATGTTCATGGAGCGCAATCATATAATCATCCCGGTAGGTTTTTGCAAGAATAGATGCTGCTGCAATGGAGAGGTATTTCCCATCACCCTTAATAACAGTTGCAAATGGGATATCCCTATATTTTTTAAAACGGTTTCCGTCAACAATGATATGATCGGGACGTACAGATAGCTGATCTAGTGCACGATGCATCGAGAAGATGGAGGCATTCAGAATATTGACGTCATCAATTTCAAGATTGGTGTAACTTCCTACAGCCCAAGAAATTGCTGCTTTTTGGATAATAGGGCGCAATTCTAAACGTTGTTTTTCAGTTAGCTTTTTTGAGTCATTGAGCAGTTCTGATCTGAAATTTTCGGGTAATATAACGGCAGCTGCGAACACCGGTCCTGCAAGGCAACCCCGACCAGCTTCATCGCATCCGGCTTCGATTGCTCCAGGTTTATAATTATTCAGTAACATGTTTTAATTTTTCAAAAAACAATCCTACACCTACGCCCGCCTTTTCGGGGATTACCTGAATATGTTGGGGTAAATGAGCCGGTGGATTAGGATCAATCAGGAAAACAGGAATGTTTTTAGGGGCATAATTGAGCAATCCGGCGGCTGGATAAACGTTTAGCGAAGTACCGATTACGCATAAAATATTGGCAGATTGGGTCAATTCGATTGCTTTATCCATTTCGGGTACCGCCTCACCAAACCATACAATATGAGGCCTGAGCTGTGACCCTTTGTCACAGAGGTCCCCGATTTTCATTTCAGGATTGTCAAGAACGTAAATCAGATCAGGATCTTTGGTGCTTCTTGCCTTGGTTAATTCACCGTGGAGGTGGAGCACATGATTAGAGCCTGCTCTTTCGTGAAGATCATCGACATTTTGAGTAATGATTTGAACATCAAAAATTTTCCCGAGATCGGCAAGCAAAAGATGCCCCCTGTTTGGTTGGCTTGCGATCATCTGTTTCCGCCGGTCGTTGTAAAAACGGAGCAGCAATTCAGGATTCTTGTGCCAGGCTTCAATACTTGCAACCTCCATCACATCATATTCTTCCCAGAGCCCGTTCATATCCCGAAAAGTGCGGATTCCACTCTCGGCAGAGATTCCTGCACCAGATAAAATTACAAGACGTTTCATGAAATATATTAAAGTATTGTGAAATGCGAATCTGTTTAAGTAAATTCTTAACTTTTGATCAAATATATTCAATCAGCATGAATTTTCAAAATGAGCGTCTCATGAACCTGCCAAAATCGGGTTCGAGACGATTTGGTCCTGGCAAAATGAATAGGGCATGAATAGCTGCCGGCAATTAGCAGCTGGCTGATGATTTTCGGGAGAAGTCTACCCATTTCCAACAAGATTTGGAATTAAAGATAATCCTGTAGAAGATAATCAAGCCAGTTGCCAGAAGCCAGAAACAATCCGATAATCTGTAAAACATTTAGTTATTACGTTGCCATTGAACCCAGGGATCGAGCTTAAATTCTCCTATTCATACTCTCCCAGTAATATTCCCGAGACATTCCATGAGCTGAAACTTCCCCCTTCAGGTTTTCCCATTGGTATTGTGACTGAGAATTTATGTTTCCCGGCTGCAAGGGAGTTAATCGGATAATAGTAAGGATTTGTAGCAGTTCCGGGACACCATCCTGAACGGCTTCCATCACTTGAAGTTATCCCATTCCAGAAATTACCCGAGGCGGGATTGTATTTTCGATAAGTGGCGCAGTCGCATCGCCATGGGGTGTACTGAAATAAAACCTTTCCGTCAAGAAGGATGGTGTTCACCCTTTGATTATACTCATCGCCCCCATCCCAGCCACCGTGTCCGGTGGTGATGTAACGGATGCGGATATTTTTTATTCCGGATGGAACAGTCACCACTGCGGTTAATGAATCGGAATCGAACATCGTACCGTATTCCTGTCCGGCCATTTCCATCACATTGAGGGTATTGAAGAGAGGCATGCTCCATATTTTTTTTTCGGGTTTTGACGAAATTTCCCGGCTTCCGGGATAATATTTTAAACTCAGGCTGGCCCGATGACCCCCTTTGTCGTAATTGCCGATGAAAATACCGATCCATTGTTCTCCCTGAAGTAATGGAAGAAGTTCCGTGACCTCCTGTTTGTAGTAGGTTGAGTCTTCCCATTGCTGGCCATAGACGGTAACTTTGTCGTTGAAATGACCAATTCCGAAAGGGGTAAAAAATCGCATAATTTCAACAATGGGGGAATAATGTTCTGAAGCAGAAACTCCCTGGTACATTTTTCCGTTTTTTCCCTGAAACGCTGGGAGGAGATTTACCCCTTTTTTAAGCCCTTCAAGGAACGATTTCTCTTTATCCATTGGGATTAAAAACACTGATCCTGTCCGGTCGTAGGCATCACCATTCGAATGCTGGTAAAGTTCTGCATAGATCTGGGTATCTTCAGGAACTACAGGTAATTTCACCCTCTTAAGGAGAACGGTTCCTGAGGCATATTTAAACGTTTTTTGGGTGGAGCTATCCGCAGGATTGGCAATTGAATTCCCGAAACTGATTTGCTCATTTACAAAAATTGGTACCGTTGTGATCAGATTTTGGGTGATGCGATACTTATATAATGGTAAGTCAAGGGTTTCGCCAATCTGTACCGGGAGAACGTTCTCGGGATTCTTTTCCTTTAAAACTTTTATTTCGGTTGCAACCAGTTCGTAGTTACCGTTTCGGACAATTTTGAGCACCAATCCATCGGGTATTCCATAGCCCATCGAGGGGGTCCCTTTTACACCGGATTCTGTAGTATACCAGATTTCGATCGAATTTGAGCGGAGTGATGTTTTTGCTTTTTTGCAGACATAGCCCAGGATATTTATTGTTTCACTGGTCTCGGTCAACTCCGGATAATAGGAGAAGGGTTGGGAGTTATTGATTGTTATTCCATTTTTAAATTGGGCAACCTGGAATGTCTTTTTGTTTATGTAATCGATATAGCTGCTTTCCAAAGCAATAGAGGGGAGTAGTTTTACGGTATCTTTGGCCTGCTCCGATTTTGAAGCTACAGAGGTACAAATCACGATGCTTTTGGTCCCTTCATGATTTGGTTTTCCGTTCACGATGGTTTGGTAGGTAACGCGGAGAGCGGGGGATTTTTTTTTTGGAGCAGTGAAACCGGTAACAGTAAATACGATAAACAGGATTACAACAAGAAATATTTTCATAATATATTTTCGGAAATTGGTGTATAAGACTAATAAACAATAGGATATAATTCAAAAAAAGAGGCCGCCTTTTCAGACAGCCCCTCTTGATTTTATCAAATTTTCAAATAGGTTTAATTCCTGGCCTATTTGTGTTCAATGATATTTTTACTGTCCGGCACCATAATCGGGGGCTGTTTTATCCCACCATACTCTTTCAGCATTAAGTATGTCGCCTGTATTATTATCAGGTGTAAATCCTTCAGCTGTAATTGCGGTTTGCCAATTTGCCTTGTTATTATCAATTGTTGGAGTATTAACAGGGAATCTGCGAGGAAGCTTTAATTCAGTCCCGGAAACTGTATAAGGTTCCCAAGGCCAGATTGTACTCCCTTTTTTAGGAAAGCCTGTTCTGCGTACTACAGAAACACATTGATATGGATTATCAAAAAGGTTTACAAGTTCCTGAAGGATAATTTTCTCAATATTTTTTGGGTCACCGGAAATGTATTTCACATTATCTTTTGCCAAAAGAGACTCAACTTCACCTGTTACTAAACCACGTGTGTTATAATCAGGAATCTGTGCTTTTGCTGCGCGGTTATTGTAATTTTGTAAAGAAAGATTTACCCCTTTTTCATACCAATCCTTGGCTGTTCCGATCCCTGTAATATAGCCTTTTTCGATGAATTCAGCCATATAGAGGCATATTTCAGGAGCCCCAACTACATAATTGAGATACTCGCCATTTCGGCCATTTTGTTTTGGCTTAATGTAATTGTACTCTACGAAGGGAAGTCTCTGATAGGTAGCACCTGTTGCATCAATTAAAGTTGCGCCGAAATAGTCCTTGACTCCAGCACTGTCAGGGGCGACCGGAGCGCCAACCAAACGGTCCCAGGGCTCATTTACCGGTTTAGTGGCAAACTTTGGAACAGAGATACCAGGGGTTGCCTGTAAGGCTGTTATGGCAGCATCGTTAAGTGAGTTTGTTCTGAAACAGATTCTCAGACGGGGATCATTAACGGTACGCATAAACTTGCTATACTTATTTGAAGGTGCATAATTTTCAATCCAGAGGCTATTTCCGCCGCCAGGACCTGCTTCATTTGCGCCTGGTGCCCAAACTGCCTGTTGGTTCAACTCGGTGATCAATAAGGTCTGTCCACTTTTATCCTTTTGATTAACAATTGAAGTAAGTAAGGTTCTCATTTTTGCATTGTCGGCTTTCTCAAGACGCGCTGCAATCCGAAGTTTCAGACAATTGGCATAACGTGCCCATAATTCCCAGTCACTTTTAAACATATAATCCTGATTTCCGATCTGGACTTGTTTAGAATCTGCAGTTGTTAAGGCAGTTATTGCTGCATCGAGTTCCTTGATCCAGATATCGTAAAGCTCCTGCTGAGTATCATATTTAGGCTTCATATTGCCACCATACCTTGCATCAACTGCTTCGGAATAGACCATACTCCCTTCCCAGTCAGAGGCTCTCATTGCGATATCAATAACGGGAATAAAGGTAACTGCGTTGAATGCCTGATATACCGCTTTTTGATCGGCTGGCATTTTTTCGATGCGATTCCTGATTTCCTTCATATCAATTAGCATACCATAAGGTGAAACACCTCCCAATGCTGCGACATTATTAAAGTCAGAATTTGTTCCGCCGCGTGCTACCGTCATTTGTGCATATCGCCAGTAGTAAACGCTGTTATTGTAGAACCAGTCTAGATATCCATCGCCCAAGCCGTTCAAGGCATTGGTAAAAAGATAGGTAATATCGGGATCGGTAACCTCTCCCGGATCTTTGTTTATTGCTGCGAACCGATCAGTACAGTTAACCAATACCATGGTTAAGAGCAATACCGATAACATCTTATATATTCTTTGTTTCATAATTTGTAATTTTAAGTATTTACAATTCAACACACTTATTAGAA
>Ga0118677_10016324_pt1 | contig 10187 bp, 7 predicted proteins | sample AliMusrvi5mmetaG_FD_86154 | JGI IMG/M metagenome (GOLD analysis project Ga0118677, IMG submission 86154)
CATCGAGTCGAGTTGCTGGTCGGTGGACTCGCGCATGGAAATCGTGTTCGTCACCTCCAGCAACCGGTCGGAAAGCGTGGTTTTCCCATGGTCAATGTGGGCGATGATACAGAAATTGCGGATTTTTTGAATGGACATGCGAGCCCTGTAATATGAGGGGTAGGGGCAGGAGCGTCAAGGGAATGGAGCGAGTCTCCATTTTATCCCGTTTTCACAAACTTCGCGGCAAATGCGCCATCGATGGCGTCGCGCTGCGGCTCGTGGCGGCGCATTTCCACCAGAGTAATGCCGGGGATTTCGCGCGCGACGGCTTCGGCAACTTGCTCGTCCTCCTCCGGTTCCAGTGAGCAAGTGCTGTAAACCAGCGTGCCGCCCGGTTTTAGCAAGGGGAAAACCGCGTCGAGAATGCGGCGCTGGCGTCCCGGCATCTGTTCAAAATCGGCGGGCGTAAGCCGCCAGCGGGCATCGACGCGCCGCCGGATGACGCCGGTGTTGGAGCAGGGGGCATCGACGAGGATTTTGTCGAAGGACTCGGGTTCGAAAGGTAGGGGATGGCTCAGCCAATCGACGCGGCGGGTTTCCGTGTTGGCCACGCTCATGCGGGTGAGGTTTTCTTGAAGTCGTTCAATCCGAGGGCGGGAGGAATCACACGCGACGATTCGCCCTTCATTGTGCATCAATTCCGCTAGGTAGCTGGTTTTGCCGCCCGGCGCGGCGCAGGCGTCCAGAACGGTGTCGCCGGGCTGTGGGGCCAGGAGTTCCACGGCCATGAGTGTGCTTGGGTCCTGCACATAGCAAAGCCCCTCAATAAGCCACAGGTAGGGAACCTGCTTCACTTTTAGCGAGAGAGGATGGTCGGGGCAGGGGGTTGCTCCCCGTGCTGTTTTGAGCAACTCGCCAGGTGTGACCTTCAAGCCGTTGGCGCGGATATAAATTTCTGCCGGGGAATTGTTCCACTCGCAAAGGCGGGCGGCTCCCTCTGGCGTGAACTGGCGCTCCCAACGTGCAATCAGAAACTCCGGGTGGGAATAACGGATGGCGGATGGCGCTTTCGCGAGTGCGCATTCCATCTCCTCTTTTTCGCGGATGGCGCGCCGCATCAGCGCATTGACGAGCCCTCTGGCGCGTCCCGCGAGATTGACCGTCTCGTTCACCGCGGCATGGTGGGGAATGCGCATCCAGAAAAGCTGATAGAAACCGAGCCGAAGCACCTGCTGGGTTTGGAGATCGAGATCGCTATCGCGCAATTTGTGAATCAGGAAATCGAGCGCGCTGCGATGCCTCAGGACGCCGTAGAAAGTTTCTGTGAGAAAAGCCCGGTCGAAAACATTAAACTGGCTCGCGCTCAATGCCTCGTGGAGCACCTCATCGGCGAAAGTGACGCTGGTTTCCCAGCGTTGCAAAGCTTGCACGCAAACCGTTCGTGAATTGTGAAAAGGCATGTTCGGAAAAATGGGGTGGGTCGCCCACAAGGTAAAATCGCACAGCCGGAGCGGTCTGTCACCCGCGTTTCCAAAGGGAACAGAAATTCACCAAATGTTTTTGCCTTCCCAAGCGCCCATGCCATGTTAATCAATCCTTTTTCCAAAACACCCATAAGCCCCTACACATGAACCGCGACGAGCCAAAATCTGCTTCTCAACTTCCCGCTGGAATGGGAATCTGGGAATGGGATTTCTCCAGAGATTCGATGGTTTGGGATGAGCCGATGCATACTCTTTTCGGGATGCCTCCTGGCACGTTCGGGGGAGCGTCGGAGGATTTTCTTAACCGCGTTCATCCCGGCGACCGCGCGCATCTGGGTAACGCCATGGCTTCTATTGTCGAGAGCGACAAGCAATTCGATGAGGAATTTCGCATCGTTTGGAGCGATGGCACCGTTCACAGTGTGCTCATGCAGGGGATGCTGCTCCGGGACAGCGCCGGCAAACCTTGCGGCATGAGCGGCACCTGCCAGGCATCGCTCAATGAAAACCCCTCGGGACTGACGGCCAGCATGGAGCGGACGATGTTCTCTGCCCTCATGGACAACCTCCCTGATTCCATTTACTTCAAGGATATGAACAGCCGGATGATTGTCACCAGCCAGGCGAATGCCCGGTGGCTCGGCTACAAGAACCCGCAGGAACTGGTGGGAAAGACCGATTTCGATTTATTCACCGAGGAACACGCCCGGCAGGCGATGGAGGACGAACGTAAAATCCTGGAAACCGGCGTTCCGCTGGTGAACATGGAAGAGAAAGAGACGTGGTCGGATGGGCATGTCACCTACGTTTCCACCAGCAAAATGCCATTGCGCAACGAAAGGGGCCGGATTGTTGGCACCTTCGGGCTTTCCCGCAACATCACCGAGCGCAAACAGGCCGAGCAGCAGCTTGCCCAATTCGCCGAGGAACTCCGGCATAAAAATGAAGCGCTGGAGGAGGAGTTAGCCATGGCGCGTGAACTGCAGCTTGCCATGCTGCCGCAAGGGTTCCCCGCGTTTTATTACCAAGGGAAGGAAGCTGCGCAATTCTACCATTTCTTCCAGCCCTCCGCCACCGTGAGCGGAGATTTTTTTGACGTCTATAAGATTGCTGAAGACCGCGTTGGCGTCTTCGTTTGCGATGTTATGGGACATGGCGTACGGGCTTCCCTAGTTGCAGCGACGGCCCGTGCGCTCGTCGAGCAAATGGCCTCCAAGGGCACTGCTCCCGAGGTGTTGATGGCCGGATTGAACAGCGCATTGCGTCGCATCCTTCGGAACAACGCCACCCCGCTTTTCGTCTCCGCGAGTTATCTGGTGGCGGATTTCAGTTCGAGAGAACTGATTTATGCCAACGCGGGCCATCCTCGTCCCATTCACGTGCGGTGCGGAGAGGCAGCTTCGCTGGGTGGGAAGACCGGCCCCGTGCTGGGATTGTTCGACGAAGCAACCTACGAGCGTTGCGTCTGCTTCTTCACGCCGGGCGACACGGTGCTTTTCTTTACTGACGGCTTGTTTGAAGTGGAGAGTGCGCAGGACGAAATCTATGACTATTCCCGCCTGCTCGCTGCTGTGCAGAGCCGCAGCCAGTCTCCGATGAAAGATCTCTGTCGGGGAGTCGTCGAAGAAGTGCAGCAATTCTCCGCCAACCGGGAATTTTCGGACGATGTTTGCCTCGTGGGCATGGAACTGGCGTAAGCTTAAAGTAGAGCGAAGAATAAAACGCCACTCTAACGAATGTTTAGAGTGGAGGAGTCTACGGGGCTCGAATCCAAGATGATTGAAAATGATTTTTTGGTAAATTCACTATGGAAACGGCATGAATAAAGGGTCTGCAGGCCGTTAGGGTTTTTGAAAGTTGGTGGGGATGAGTGGGTTTCGGTGGGAGTTGAGTGTCACCCTCCCAGAGTAAATCTGTCACCCACGCAAAAATCGCATTTTTGCTTCAGCCATGAAATTCCGGCGGAAAAAATCCGCAGGTTTTTCCTGCGGTTTAAGAATTCTTATGCGGGGTGCGCCCGTAGCCCCGGCAGCCCCCGACTCCATAATCTGGTGAGCGTTCTGCGAGGGGGGCCTGGGGCAAGCCAGAGGTTAGTTGCGCCATCAACAGCGTGAAGAGCTGTTCGTTGATGAAGTAGTTGGTTCGGCCCATCTTCTGTTTCGTGAGCACTCCGGCCGCGGCCAATTGTTCGAGGTATTTGGTTGCCGTCGGTCGCGACACGCCGAGGTCGCGTTTAATGAATTCGATTTTGGTGTAGGGGTGCCGGAAGAGGTTGCTGAGCAAGTCCTGGCTGTAAATTTTCGGGAAGCGCTCGCGGATAGCGTGCTTGGTTTGCGGCATGAGCGTACGGATTGCGACGACCCGGCCCTGCTGTAGTAATTAGAATCCCGTGCATTCCCCTATTGACTTTATGGGGAAAAACAGAAACATTCGAACGTTCGTTTGAATCGAACGACTGAATTGATTGACCTATGCGAGCTAAACCAGATGTTTCCCTTCAAGTCCCTGCGGCGAGTACTAAAGATATCCTGCTTGATGCAGCGGAACGCCTTTTTGCCACGCGTAGCGTGGAAGCGGTTTCCATTCGGGACATCACAACGGAAGCCGGTGTGAACCTGGCGGCTATACATTATCACTTCGGCTGCAAAGCAGATCTTGTTAAGGCGGTTTTTCTCCGACGCCTTGTGCCGCTCGACCGACGCCGGGCTGAACTATTGGATGAACTGGAGCGTTGCTGCGGTGAAAAGCCCCCCAAACTCGAAGACGTGCTCTGGATACTCATTTATCCCATCGTGGAACAAGGGATGGCCAATTCCCAAAACCAAATTTTCTTCCAATTGATGAATCGCAGCGTCAGCGAACCTAATGGGGAAATCCGCAACCTCGTTCGGGCACAAACGCAGGAGATGAAGACACGGTTGGACGCCGCATTCTTACGGGCTATGCCAAACCTTTCCGCGAAAGATATGCACTGGACGATCGGTTTTGTCATGGGAGCCATTGATCACGGACTGATGTTGCTTTCCATGGACAATCAGGTTCGTGAAGGATTTTTTGGGGACGGCACGATGGACTGCAGCATGGAAGAATTTGCCCAACGTCTCATCACTTTTGCGGCAGGGGGACTGAAATCCTCGCTTCCAAAATTCAAAAAATGAATACGCTCCTTCTCAAAAATTCGAAAACTTTCTTATCACTGGCTTTCGTTGCAGTGTTTCTGTCGGGTTGCGGAAAAGGCGGATCGAAAACCCCGGGACCCAATGGCCCCGGGGGAGCCATGCCTCCCGCAGAAGTCGGCGTAGCTACCGCTATTGAAGAGACCGTCCCGACAATCGTTGAACTCCCGGGGCGCATCAGTGCCGTACGCACGGCGCAGGTGTGCGCACGAGCCACGGGCATCCTGCAAAAGCAGCTTTTTAAGGAGGGCGCGGATGTAAAGGCCGATGATCTGCTTTTCCAAATTGATCCTGCGCCGCTCCAGGCCGCTTACGATAGCGCGAAGGCCGCTTTGGCCAAAGCAGAAGCTACCCTCAATCATGCACGACTGAAAGCCGACCGGCAGAGAGAGCTGATCAAAACGCAGGCTGTAAGCAAACAGGATTACGATGATGCCACCGCCACGGAACAAGAAGATATAGCAGGCGTTAATGTGGCCAAGGCCGAGCTTGAAACGGCAGCCTTGAATCTGGGCTATTGCAAAGTCACCGCACCGATCTCCGGCCGGATTGGCAAAGCTCTCGTTACCGAGGGGACACTCGTCAGTGCTAGCACCTTAACGCAGTTAGCCACGATTCGTCAGCTCGACCCGATCTATGTCGATTTCACTCAATCCAGCGCGGATATCCTAAAACTGCGCAAGGCTTTCAACGCAGGCAAGCTCCAGCGCGAGGGAAACAATGAAGAAAAAATCACGCTCGTGCTGGAAGACGGCTCGATCTACAGCATTCCGGGCAAGTTGATCTTCTCCGATATTTCCGTGGATCAGACCACCGGCACCGTAACGATCCGGGCGGAATTCCAGAATCCCGAAAACCTGCTCCTTCCGGGTGCCTTCGTGCGCGGCAGGCTTGAACAAGCAGTCAACAAGGTAGTCACCGTGCCCCAGCGTGCGGTGATTCGGGGTGCCGACGGTTCGGCTTCCGTTCTGGTTGTCAATGCTCAAAACCAAGCCGAACGCCGAACCGTTGAGGCAAAGCAGACCGTTGGAGCTAAGTGGGTAGTTACAACCGGACTCAAAGCCGGCGAACTGATCATTTTGGAAGGACTTCAAAAAGTGCGTCCCGGGGCCACGGTGATTCCGGTTCCTTGCGAGGGAAACGCTCTCAAGGTCTCACAAGCAACGGATTTCAACGCCACAACTCCGACGGAATAATCTCCCATGGCTCAATTCTTTACTGACCATCCGGTTTTCGCCTGGGTGGTTTCCATTCTGATCGCACTGGCTGGCGTGCTGGCCATTACCCAGCTTCCCATCGCGCAATACCCGTCCGTCGCGCCCCCCTCGATTTCCATTTCAGCAGCCTATGCCGGGGCTTCTGCGGAAATTGTGCAGGAAACGGTTACGTCCGTTATTGAGCAGCAGTTGACAGGCATTGACAACCTGCAATACATGACTTCGGCGAGCAGCAGCAGCGGCGACTCGACGATCACGCTCTACTTCCTTCCGGGAACCAACGCCGACACTGCTCAGGTGCAGGTCCAGAACAAAGTACAGCTTGCCACCCCCAGCCTCCCCTCGACCGTTCAACAGCAAGGGGTGAGCGTGCAAAAAGCTGCCCGCAATATGATGATGATTTGCGGCTTTTCCTCCGGGGACGGGAAGATGGATCAGTATGCACTGGGTAACTATCTCTCAGCCAACGTCCTGGGCCCGCTTCGCCGCATTCCGGGCGTGGGCGAGGCGCAACTTTTCGGGTCGGAATACTCGATGCGCATCTGGCTCGATCCCAACAAGCTCAACAATTATTCCCTCACGGCCGTGGATGTGAATAACGCCGTTTCGGCTCAAAACACTCAAGTGCCCGTGGGGCAAATCGGCGACCAACCCGCCGTTGGGGGGCAGGAACTTAATATCCCTCTCAAGGTACAATCGACGCTCAAAACTGTAGTTGAATTCGAGAACATTTTTCTCAAAGTCAACACTGACGGCTCCACCGTGCGGCTGAAGGATGTTGCCCGAGTGGAACTCGGTGGCCAGAGCTATAGTTCGTTCGCCTTTTCTGACGGCAAGCCAGCAGCCCTCTTTGGCATCAAGCTTTCCCCCTCCGCCAACGCCCTCTCCACCGCCACGGCGGTTAAGGCCAAGGTGAAAGAGCTTTCGCAATACTTCCCGCATAAAATCGACGTCGCCTACGCAATGGACACCTCTGTGTTCGTCCAGATATCGATCGAGGAAGTCGTCAAGACACTCTTCGAGGCCATTTTACTTGTTTTCCTGGTTTGCTATCTCTTCCTGCAAAACATCCGGGCGACGCTCATCCCCACGATTGTTATTCCCGTGGCGCTGCTTGGAACCTTTGCAAGCCTCTATGCGTTCGGTTACTCGATCAACGTGCTGACGATGTTTGGAGCGGTTCTGGCCATCGGTATGCTCGTGGATGACGCTATCGTGGTTGTCGAAAACGTGGAGCGCATCATGAGCGAAGAGGGATTACCTCCCCGGGAGGCGACCCATAAGGCGATGAAGCAGATCACGGGAGCGTTGATTGGCATCACGCTTGTTCTCACGGCGGTATTCATCCCGATGGCGTTCTTCAGTGGATCGGTCGGGACCATTTATCGGCAGTTCTCTGTTTCGATTGTCTCGGCAATGCTGCTTTCGGTCTTCATTGCAATGTCGCTCACCCCAGCCCTTTGCGCCGCGATGCTGCAGCCGGTCGAAAAAGGTCACAAACAAGAGAAGAAAGGTTTTTTTGGCTGGTTCAACCGTGAGTTTCTGGCCATGACCAACAAGTATCAGGGCTGGGTTTCTGGCTGGATCAAGCGCCCCGTTCGCTCCATGCTCATCTACGCCGCCATTATCGGGGTTCTTGGTGTGCTCTACGTGCGGATTCCTACGTCGTTTCTCCCGGAAGAAGACCAGGGTTTTTTCCTTGTCAGTATGCAACTCCCCGTGGGGGCTACGACGGAACGGACGGTGGACATGGTAAAAAAAGTAGAAAGCTTCCTGAAGCAACAGCCGGAAGTGGAAAGATTCATGACGATTGTCGGCTTCGGTTTAGCTGGAAATGGGCAGAATAACGCCATGACCTTCGTGCGCCTTAAGCCATGGGACGAGCGGACGGGAGCCCAACATAGTTCGAAAAACGTGGTCAACCGGACCAATATGGCGCTCTTTGGAACCAAAGATGCGATGCTCTTCGCCTTAAATCCCGCCCCCATCCCGGAACTGGGTATGACGTCCGGCTTTGACTTCGAGCTCCAAGATCGGGGCGGTTTGGGACATGACAAGCTGATGGCCGCGCGTGACCAACTCATCCAAATGACAGCGCAAGACCCGCGCGTCTCGGGCGTGCGCGTGCAGGGTCTGGAAGACGAGCCGCAAATGAAAATCCAGATCGACCAGCAAAAAGCAAGTGCCCAGAAAATCAGCCTGAGCGAGTTGAACACGGTCCTGTCCACCTGCTTTGGTTCCAACTACATAAACAACTTCACCAACAACAATCGCGTGCAGCGCGTGATCGCACAGCTCGATGCTCCGTTCCGGATGAAACCGGATGACGTGAGCAAGATTTTCGTCCGTAACGGCGAGGGAAACATGGTGCCGCTCTCCTCGTTCATCTCAACGCAATGGACTTACGGTTCTCCCTCTCTCCCTCGCTACAACGGGTTCCCATCGGTGGAGATCGTCGGTGCGCCAGCGCCGGGAAAAAGCACGGGCGACGCCATGAATGCAATGGAGGAAATGGCAAAGAAGCTTCCCACCGGGATCGGCTATGAATGGACGGGCCAATCGTATGAAGAGCGGCTTTCCAGTTCGCAGGTGCCTATTCTTTATGGGCTCTCTCTGGTGGTTGTTTTCCTCTGTCTTGCGGCATTATATGAAAGCTGGTCAATCCCGCTGGCGGTGCTGATGGTCGTGCCACTGGGCATCGTTGGCGCGCTCGTCGCAACGTGGCTCTGCGACCTCTCTAACGATGTCTACTTCAAAGTCGGTTTCCTCACGATTGTTGGACTTTCGACGAAAAACGCGATTCTGATTGTCGAATTTGCCAAGGAGGCGCAAGAGCGCGGCATCGGGCTCATCGAGGCCACATTGCAAGCTGTTCATTTGCGTCTGCGGCCAATTCTGATGACTTCGTTTGCCTTTATTCTCGGCGTACTGCCGCTTGCCGTCGCTCGCGGCGCTGGTTCAGCCAGCCAGAATGCCATTGGCACCGGGGTCATCGGCGGCATGGTAACGGCAACGGTCTTTGCCATTTTCCTCGTGCCGGTATTCTTCGTGATGGTGCGCCGGGTTTTCAAAGGCAAAGCCTCCATTGTTTCCACTGCGGTACAGAAACAACCGGTGGTGAGCTAAAAAAGGTGGCTGGTCTGATGTTTCTGTCGCAAGGCAGAGGCTGGCGATGTGGCGTTTTTTTCGACCTCATCAATAGGTCGACAACGTGATTGTCGGTGGAATTCGCAGTGTCACTCTGTCAGAGAGGAGTTGTCACCTTTGACCATTGCAAGCTTTTTCGAATTCCGCCAAAATTCTTCGTAAGTCTCTGTAACAAGCCACTTATACGAATGATAAGTGGCGGAGTCTACGGGGCTCGAATGGCCCCCGGAGATCGTAGATTTTGCGTAAGTCTGCGTGTTCATGGCACTTGCAACGATGCTGGAGACCCCGAAAAAGGCAAGGTTTCGCACGGATTACGGCCAATAATTATGATTTTTGCATGATTTAGAATCCGGCATCCCTTAGAAATAGTCCGAGCTAACCCGGACAAGCTCTATTGTGGCGCATCGCCAGCTGGTTTCTTGGCTTTCCTCGTCCGTGCTTTGGGGTTTGGTGTCGGTCTTGGAGTTGGCGCTGGTGTCTGGGAAATGGGTTCGGCTTGCTTCTTATGTAGGCGGTCACTAAGCCATTGCCTCTGCCAGTGGTTCATCCCTGAATGAAAGATACTCATATCTTAAATATATCACACAGCCATAAAACGTCATCCAGGTCATCCATTCCAGAGAGGTAAGGCTTAGAAACCCTCAACAATCCTGAAAACCCATACCGCGGGTCATGAGGCAAAACCACCGCCAGCCTCCGCCACCACTTCAGTAGGCATCAGCCACGCCGAAGAACGCAATCCTAGGATGCGGGATTCTACCCGGATGTTAAACTAGGAATTGCCCGAATGAGAATGGCAACCGGGTATCGTAGAATCTCCGTAAGGCCGGCTACTCGTTAGGAGGTAGCAACTTGCTGATGCCTGCTTCGGCCTGTTTGCATCGAAGTTTGATAAGGGTCAGGGCAACTGCCCCGAAATCTTCGTAGAGGTTGCCCGCATGAAACGCCGAAGTGTTTGATTCTCCCTGTTGCTCCGCAAGCCTCTTTCGCCGCATGAAGCCCATTGAATCTTGCGTCATTCACCGAAGAGATCGGCGAATTTCTCTTCGAGTATGGCGACTTCCTTTTCAGTCAATTGGCTGAACTCTTTGGCGCGAGCGCGCTTGGAAACTTTGCCTCCGCCCTGCCGCAAAAAGGCGATCAGGGTTTCGGCGATCTTGTCCGGCATGTCGAAATGC
>Ga0118677_10016325_pt1 | contig 10187 bp, 7 predicted proteins | sample AliMusrvi5mmetaG_FD_86154 | JGI IMG/M metagenome (GOLD analysis project Ga0118677, IMG submission 86154)
GTCGTGGAAGGAGGGCGGCAGGCGACGGACCCGCAGCTTCTCCTGCATGGACGAGGCCCGGATGGTCGCCCAGCAAACGACCGTCCGGTTGCTCAATGGCAGTCCGGTGGGCGACGAGGCGACCCGGCGCGACATCGAACTGCTCAAGCACTGCGAGCAGCAGGCCGGGAAATTCGGTATCACGCTCGCTGCCGCCATCGACGAGTGGGTGAGCGCCAGAACGGCGGTGGAGGGCATCACGCTTTCCGATGCCGTCCGGTTCTACCAGGCCAACCGCGCCGACCTGTTCGCCGTGCGGACCATCGCCCAGGTGGCCGACGAGTTCGTGGTGTCCTTGAGCCAAAAGGGCGTGAGCGACATCTACGTCCGGAATTGCCGGGACGCCCTGAAACGATTCGCATCGAAGGTGGGTGGCAACATCGGGGACGTTACGGTGGCCGATTTGAACCGGTTCCTCACAGGTCTCACAAGACTCGGGCCGGTCAGCAAAAACGGCATCCGACGGAACATCGTCACCATGTTCGGTTTCGCCAAGCGCCAGGGGTATCTCCACCCGGACCGGAAAACCGCCGCCGAGCAAAGCGAGTCGTTCAAGCAGCCCGAAACCGAGATCGAAATCTTCACCCCCGAGGAAATGAAGGCGCTGCTTCTCGCCAGCCATGCCCGGATCCTGCCGCTGGTCGCCCTTGGGGCGTTCACCGGAATCCGGTCGGCGGAAATCCGGCGGCTCCACTGGGAGGACATCAAGTGGGACCGCGGCCACATCGAAATCGCCGGCCGCAAGGCGAAGACGGCGGCGCGGCGCCTGGTGCCGTTGCCGGACAACCTCAAGGCATGGCTCGCCCCGTGGCGCGAGGAATCCGGTCCGATCATCACGATCACCGACCCGGCCGGCACCCTCAACGACGTTGCCGTGAAGGCCCGGATCCCCGGCGGATGGCGTCAGAATGGCCTCAGACACTCGTTCATCAGCTATCGGGTGGCACTGACAGGCGACGTGGCCCGAACAGCCCTTGAGGCAGGCAATTCCCCGAAAATGATCTTCCGCCACTACCGGGAGGTCGTGGACGATGATGCCGCCAAGGTGTGGTTCTCGATCACGCCCCCCGATGGATGGCTGCCGAGCGAACTCAAATGGAGCATCCGGGAAAGGCTGCGGAGGGTTTCCTGTCGTCAGGAAAACTCTCCGTGCGTTGACAGTGCCGCATGTGCGTAACCATGAACATTCCAGAACCAACCCTCATCAAGAAAAAGGAACTCGCCAAGCGCCTGTCGGTCAGCACCCGGACCATCGACAACTGGGTGGGCAAGCGGCTGATCCCCTACATCCAGATCACCTCCCGCTTCTACCTCTACGAATTCGACGCCGTGCTCGCCGCCATCAGGAAGCACTATCAGATTGAGCCGGTGAGCCGGAATTGATCCCACCAAACAGAACGCCCCGGACAGCGCAAGCCATCCGGGGCGTTTTCGTTTGGTGGTGTTCAGCCCTTGAAGCTGGAGTTCGGCTGCCCGTCATCCAGCAGGTCACCGATGCGGTTGGCCGTATCCTTGATGATCGAAGCTGCGGCAAACACGAGCACGCCGATCTTCGGATCGACAAACGGGATCACGTTGAGGGCGGTGACGAAGCCGGCAAGCTTCCCGGCATAGCTGAGGTATTTGAGTGCGTTCATGGCAAGACGGGTTGTGGTGTCAACGTGGACAACCACATTTCGCCGGAATTCTCGCCGGATTATGGCGCAGCGGAAATAGGCATGCTAACTATGACCGCTATGGATCAATGACTCATGCAGGCCACACCCGATGCTCGCGGGAACGCCGGTCGCCGGCAGTCCCCTGAACCCTGCGCGTGCGGGCGGCCCGTCCGTTACGTCCCTTTGACCGGGACGATTTTTTCAATGACATGGGGCCAGCCTAGTACACCTCGCCGCCGTGAAAAGGGACTCCTTCCGGGATCAATAGTTTCAATTTCTCACTCCAACCCACCGTGCGCATCTGACTAGTAAAAAGCCATTAGAATAATAAAGCGGAGCATGGAGTTCACTGATAGGCGTCCTGTCGATCTCGTTGATTAACCTCGACTCCATCATGAGATATTTCTCGTCATCGAGTTCCATCATGGAAGATATATAAAACATCTCCGAAACGTCAAGCATCTTAGCCGCCTGGGACACCATTCGCTGCCCTGCTTCATCCACCGGCATAAGTGAAATCTTGCGATATTGGGCTCCTTCACCTAAGAGCGTATTGAATCTGTTCTTTTCCGATAGGCTAATAAACTCTACCTGATCACCTATGTAGATATAGACATTTTCCTGCAATATCGCATAATGTCCACTCTCAATAAGCCGTGTCTCATGATCGCTGACCTTGCCATGACTCCCGCGCACGCCAATATTTCCGTCTATTCGGACATCTGGCCTGTGAGGCTGCTTGATTCTAGGCGGGGAGCTTGCAGATTTTGACCACAAAACCCAAAGTGCGATTGAAAGGGCTGCAAGAACACTGATCGCAATCGAAAATATTCGAACCTGTTTCATAAACCAATTACATTAAAATCCCCCCAACATAGCCATGAAATTGATGCGTTAGCCCAATGGGCACCTCTGGATTCTTATTTTGGTAAATCCCGGCGGTAATTTTCAGATCCGAGACATCAAGGCTATTAAGCGTTGCGCCAGCAGCCCATCCTCCTTGATCGAAAAACGACGTGAGCCCGTACCCTCCGCCAGAGTTATCAAATATCTGGTCGAAATTCCGATAGTCAACTACGGACGAATTCGGATCTCCCATTACATTATTTTCCCAACCTGGAAGAGGTTTATCACCGCCCCCTGTGTGCGTATATGCATCATCGCCCCCGATGATATGCCCCAATTCATGAGCGAAAGTGCGGTGAAAATGCTTGGAAAGATGTGGACAAAACGTCATAATGTTCATGGGGTGGAAGTTACTATTGTTTACAAGCAGCGGCGCATCAACCACCACAGAGGTCTGTGTGTGGCCATCGCAACAACAATTAATTTTGACTAAATTATAGCCATTCGCTGCTGCATGGTCATCTGGGAGAAGCGCTGCGAGAGGATCGCCCTCCTTGCGTTCAACCATGACATAATCGAATTGCGCCTCCCAGGAGCGCCCTGAGGAGCCTATGGGAAATGAGCCCGTCCATTTTTTCTTTGCACTATCCATCAACTTTCGAAGGGTGTCTGCTGGAGAAAGCCATGGTTTATCATCTGGAGACAGCTCACAGTTCTTCATGACAATGAAAGCAATCGGAACTTTAAAACTTATCTTTGTCACTTTTCCCACAACCACTCGACTAAAGTCAGTGATTAATAGGCCGTTGTAATCCGTCCAATTCGCTCCGTCGTTCCCAACAAACCCGTGTAAGTTTAACCCGCCCTTTTCCCCTATCGGGTCCTTCGACAACCACCTCCCATCCACCGGACCATAATACCGCTTTATATAATACAAATACCCAGTCTCTTTATCGGTGTATTTCGTGCTGAAACCGAAGGATAAGCGCGACAGAGTGTCGTCGTTCGGTTGCGTGAACTTGTATTGGGCGATCAACTGGCCGAAGGGCGAGTAGTCCATCCGGGCGATCAGCGTGCCGCTTTGGTTCACCCAGGCGCTGACGTTGCCGTTACCGTCGAAGGCGGGGAAGTACGAGTGGCTGCTGGAAAACCCATCATCGCTTATGGTGGATGAGAGAAGCCCGCCAACCCCGCCCGCACCCTGCAAGGTGCCCGAAAGGTCGAGCCCCCAGGTGTGGGTTGCTTGCAGGAACAGGTAAGTCTCGTCATTAAACTGGATCCCTCCGTATTCCGCGATGAGATTCCAGCGGTCGTAAAGGAACCGCGTCTCGTTGGCCCAGGTCCATGTGGTGCCGTTGGTGGAGGTGGAGACGGTCTTGCATACGCGCCTTCCCTCATGATCATAGGCAAAATCCAACCGCTGCCGGGGAACGCCGGCATTGGCGGCGGCTATGGTGGTTTCCATTCTCACAAGGCGGTTCTCCGCATCCCAAATGTAATTCCAGCGACCGTCACATGTCAAGTTCCCGTCAAAATCGTATGATGGGGTGACGGATGCTGCGGGCGTCCAGGTCCTGCCGCTAACTGTGACCCCGTTGCTCAGGATGGTATCCAGACTCCACAGCGGGCCGTCCGTGTTGTCTTTGGGAGGGTTGGAGGTGTCTTCGGTGAGGTGTTTCCAGAAGAAACCCAGACCGCCGGCCCGCTCGGCAGGATTCTCCGTGTCGCCGTTAATGATGACGGAATTCCCCGTGGGGGCTTCGCCGAGGATGAAGCGTCCGCTGTCTGTGGTGATCTTGGTGTATTGATTGAGCGAGTTCGGGGAAATTGGCGATTCAAAGAAGTAAGTAGCGGTGTTGCCAGTGCCCCCGAGGGTGGCGGTCTTGCGGTTGCCGATACCGTCAAAGTCAAAGCTGAAGGCGTGTCCGGGCATTGCGGTGCCGCCCGGGAATTTCTTCACGGCGGAGGTCACCTGGCCAACGCTGTCATATCCGTAATCCCAGCGTTGGCCGTTCTCGCGGACGGCGTGAACACGGCGCCCCGCTTCGTCCAGGGTGTACCCGTGGCGCGAAAGTGTGCCGCCGGAATTGGAATTGTTGATGCCTAACAGCCGGAGCATCCTGTCATGATAAAGGGACCGGGTAAGGACCGCACCGTTATTCGTCGCAAGAGTCAAATAGGTGCCGGTCCCAGGAATGTATGTATAAGTGTGGCTTTTGCCGTTTGCGGACACAGTTTGGAGGCGCCCAGCGGCATCATAGCCAAATCCGGAAGCAGGGCCACCGGCAACCGAGTAACCCGTTAGGCGTAACGTGGTGTCGTCAAACGTGTAGGCTATCCCTCCGCAGGATCCGAGCAATCCACCGGTGTAGGAGACGCTTGCCGTTCCGCCGATGACGGGTTGGTATGCAAAAGCGCGGGTTCCCGAGGCGTCCGTGATCTGGGATGGCCTGCCGATCCTGTCGGGCGTGATGGACACGGAGGGTGTTCTGTAGCCGGAGGATGTGGAGTCCGAATAGTCCTTGTTCGTGAGATCGCCGAAGGCATTATACGTATAGGTGGTGGTCAGATGTCCGGCCGGGGTCGAATCAGGATTGTCACGCGCCCAGGCGCGTGTGTTCACGAGCCCGCTGGAATAATAGGTGTAGTTCGTTTCCTTGCCGACCGCATCGGTTTTCGTCATTAGCAGCCCTGTTGCAGGGTCATAACTCCATTGCGTCGGATCTCCTGTGGCGTTTGTTTGGATGCTGCGGTAGGTTAGCATCTGCTCCTTCTCGCCGTATCCATTGTATCCGTAGGTCACGCGGTACGTGCCGGTGCCCGATGTCTCCACAACCTGTCCGCGGCTGTTATAGGCCGTTATGACGGTTTCACCTTTGGGGTTGGTGGTTTTCTTGAGCAACCCGGCGGCGAGCTCTGCGCTGGAATAGTATTCGTAGGTGGTGGTTTGACCTATGTGGTTTGTGGTGGCGACAAGCTGGCCTGCCCCGTTGTATGTATAGGTGGTAACCGCCCCGGTGGCGGACGTGCGGCGAATCAGGCGTCCCGACGAATCATATGCCATCGTTTCAGGGTTCTCGCTGCCGTAGGCGGATCTCGACACCTCCCGTCCGTGACTGCTGATGGACACGGAGTCGGGACTGACAGTAGTCGCGGAGTCATCGGTCGAAACCACTGACTTCGACGCGCCGAAGAAGGAATCGCGGGTCGTGGTTACGGTGGTGGTGCCGTTGGAAGTGCTGGTGATCCATCTCAGGCCATCCTGGTTTCCGACAGGGCCGAGCGCCTCGATAGTGGTCCGCGTATAACAGTCGTCGCTCCCGACCGTGTGGAATGTGCGGGTGACAGTCTGACGATAACATGGCCCGTTTGTCGAATCCGCGATATAGGAAACCGAGGTTTCGGTAAGGCGGTCGGTGATGCCGCTGCCGGAGATACCCCAGCCGCCTATCCCGCCGAAACGCTGCAAGGCATCCATGACACGATCAAACGGGAGTCCCCGGCATCCGGCAGCGGGGACGACATGCCCGCCCGTAGGAGCAACGGCAGCGTGCCCCCTGAATTCGCACGGGGGATCATGGCGGAACTGGCGCGGCTTCATGGCCGCCCGGATCGCGACACATGGCGCGACGTGTCATCCGCCGTCTGTGATGGCATCGGCGCTGGACCGGGAATCGAATTGTTGCAGGAATTCTGGCCCGAGGAAGAAAACCGCGAATATGAGAAACTTGTGAAGTCTTTTCAATGGCTCGCGCCATGGGGCAGTTTGAATAAATTCCTGAAAGGCTCCAGCATGAAGGCGGGAGACTGGTTTGATGGCGTGATGGTCATGCCGGACCTTGGACCGTTGGAAGGGCAGGCCAAACCCGCCCGCAAGCGGCTTGCCGATTTCCTTGTGGATCATTCCAACACGCTGGGCATGTCATGGTGGGAAATCGACGCCTTGCGCCCGCCGTTTGTGATAGATGAATTCGTCAGGCGGGGGGAGGTTTTGCTTTTGGGTGCCGAGTCGAAAAGCCGCAAGTCATGGCTGGCACAGGATGCCGGTTTTGCCGTCGCATCTGGTTTGCCGTGGCTGGCGGATGAAAGCGGGGCAAACGGTTTCGCTACGGCGCAAGCGCAGGTGCATGTGTTCGATCTTGAATTGAGTTCGTCGGAAATGCGCTATCGCTTCGCCAAGGCCCGCGCCAACCGCTTTGCCGATTCGCCCGAGGTTGCCGCCGCCATGACTGCCAGCGTGGCCGCCTATTCGTTCGACGGGCAGAACGTGAAAGAGATTCTGCAACGGCTGGAAGAGTTGAAGCCAACCGTGCAACCCGGCGACCTAGTGATTGTCGATTGTCTCTATCGGCTTTGCCCGGACGGAAACGAGGTAACGCCACTTGCCGAGATTCTCGAAACCGTGAAACGCTTTGCCAGCGAGACACAGGCCGGGGTGATTGTCGTGGATCACTTCCGCAAGGCTGGCGACGAAAAAGCCCGCAACCGGTTTGCCGGATCGTTCGTGAAACAGGCCAGCGCAAGCACCCTGGTTGCAATCGAGGTGACGGCCGAAGACGTGCTGGTGCTCAATATCGACGCCCGGACGTTCTACGGGTGCCCGAGGGTTCACGCCCGGTGGAATCCCGAAACCCACGCGTTCAACCGCTTGCCGCCGCACGGGTTGTTGCCGGCAATCGATGGCTCGTGGGTCTATGTGATCCGGCGTTTCGACCGCGCGGACCGCGACCAACGCCTGCATGTGGAGGATTTCGCCCAGCTATCGGGCGCGACCCGGGACACCAAATATGCCGGTTCCCTCGAACAAATCGCCAAGCTGGTGGAAACCCATAGCAGTTTCCCGGCAGTGGAAAAGGCGGCACTCGCCCGACGTTTGCTCTTCTGCTTCCTCATCGGCAACGAGGACATGCACCTCAAGAATTTTTCACTGCTGGTAGAAGGAGGCAAAGTCCGCCTCGCTCCGGCCTACGATCTTCTCAACTCCACCCTCGTGCTGGAAAACGCCAGCGAGGAATCCGCCCTGCCCCTAAGAGGCTGCAAACGCAAACTGACCCAGGGGGACTGGATCGATTATTTCTGCCGCGAGAGGCTTGGACTGCCAGACGCGATTCTGGCGGGGATTCTGGCGGATTTGCGGGATGGACTGCCGAAGTGGACGGAAATCATCCGCCGTTCATTCCTCTCGGGTCTCCGTCAGGAACGCTATCTTGAGATTCTGGAAGAACGTCACCACCGGCTCTTTTCTGCTTCTTGATGGCGCGCAATCCATCTAACTGTCTCTCGTGTGCTTCCTTCCACTCTCAGTCGTGAAATCAACTTAACTCGATGGTGGAGGAAGCGGAAGTTGGAAGGAAAGCGGGAAAACCTCACGCTGGGAAAAATGATCAAGGATCTCAGCAAGCGCGCGTTCTGCATCTGCCCATGAGACAGCGTTCAAGGTCGCTTCGGATTCATACGCTGCTTGCGTTGCAGGCCACGCTTGTCGGAACGTCTCCGGTCCCTCGCAGTCCACATAGCGACTCTCGCAGGCGAGGCGGAATTCATCAGCCACTTGTCGCCAGAATATTGTTTCCCCGATGGGTTGCGCGGCAAGAATCCGGGCGAGGTCGTGCAAATCCTTGGCCCGCACTTCCCGTCTGGGACTTTGGATCTTGTCACGATACGCCGGCAGGGATGTGAGGAATGCGCGCAATTTCTCACCCCCAATCCGATGCAGCGCATAGGCCCGCACGTCCACCCCGGCGACGCGAACGTCGCAAACCGCATCGGGCCCAAGCGCTTCGGGCGCGGCCATTTCCAGTTCCACCGTGGGCAGCCAACGAACGCCGCGCATTCTTTGGTCATTCACGCGAATTCTCGCTTCCAATCCGTCCCACCCTTGGGGATGAGGCATTTCCGGAGGCTTGGGAGCGACCTTCACCGACTCCAACACATATCTCACCGTGTATTGGCTTTCAAAATGGTTGCGGATAGCGATTGCCAGTTGTTTCTCGAACCAGTCCGCCTGTTTCAGGCGGTCCGGCATGGAGCGCTGGAACTCCAACTGAAGGTTCGCATCGATGTCCAACGATTGTCTTTGGGTGGCAAGATGAAGATTGAGAATCCGGGCTCCCTTGAAGACGAGGGCGTTTCTCAAGGACTCATGCGTCGAAACCGCCTTCAAGACCTCACCTAATACCGCGTCCTTCCAGTTGATTTGTTGTTCAGTGTTCATTTCATGGTGTCAGGATTCCCCAGCCTGAGAGCAGTGTCGATCCCGGCAAGCCTGGCAGTAGCGGCAAGGGTTCGGTGCTTGGAACTTTTCGCAATTCCGTCTGTCGTGCTTCGAGCAGGGTTTTGAGGGTACCGGACGGAATTTCGCATTTGATCAAGGTCATTATAGCACCCACCCGCCGGTCCAGATCCTGGCGGTTGATTGTGGAGAGGTGCTTGGCCATTCGCTCCGGGTTCCAGCGTCCAACGCCACGTTCCCATGCCTCGAAGACGACGGATTCCCCACCACACCGCAAGGGATGCCACAGCGTATCCAGCATCGTCTGTTCGAGGGTGGTGATCCGCAATTGGGTCCTTGGTCCGTATTCCCGGAGTTGGATCCCCGGGACCAAGGAACTATCGCGCCGAGTGGCATAGCATGGGCGACCTTGATAGCGGAAAATCAGCGTGCCCAGAGGGTCGCGTATCCGACCGGGCTTTTCGCCAACATCACCGCCGGGATTTGCAGCAATGACGCTTGTTCTTGGGGTAGGGGAGAGGAGTGTCGCGATGTGGAAAAACGCGGGCACTTGGGTCGTCAACTCGTGAAATGAAAGCGCCCCGAAGTAGCAAAGCACACCGGTCGTTTGGTAGCCCTGAAGCAGTTCCCAAAACTCCGGCAAATCCTCCTCGGTGGCTTCCATATCCAACAAGTAAATTTCCGGCAAAGTTCTTTCTCCGACTCCGTTTTGGACCGGCAGTTTCTGTAACCAGCCGATTTGAAGCATCCTCTCGATGACCGCATTTGCCGATGGGAAAGTGGACTTCAGTTGCTCCAAGCGCTCATCCCTCACTTTGGCAATCACCGCCACGAGATCCGAACGCCGCCAGACTCTTGCTGCCGGATGGTCCTCGCTGGGAACGGAAATCACGCTCTTTAAGTCCCTGAACATCAGATTCCAGCGAACATCTTCCACTTTTTCCGGTGTCGGCTTCATAGTCTTATAGTCGTTGATCCTATCGGCAACGCTCTAAAGAGCGTTGCCGATAGGATCAACGATGTCAATAATAAACAACAAAAGACAATAAATAGCCGTAAGCTCTGCTTGCTGCATGCAGCAAGCAGAGCTTACGGCTATATCACAAGAAGTCAAATCAAAAAATCACTTTTGCGATTTTTTGCCCTCTACCACTTTGCACTATCCCCCATCAAAACGCTCCTTCGTCTCCCTGACTCATGCGTCACACATCTGCCGGATTGGTGCTGCCGATCAAGGGCTGATTGTACCAGAAGAATGATTTCCGCGAGTCCGGCTTCAATCGACTCTGGGATCCTCTTGCCGACGATTGACTCAAATCCCAAAGCGCCATACCCCTTCCCTGAATCACCGTCCTATGACGCCCGAAGCCTACGATCTCGCCGATGCTCTCTTCGCCCTCGCTCCCTGGACC
>Ga0118677_10016326_pt1 | contig 10186 bp, 5 predicted proteins | sample AliMusrvi5mmetaG_FD_86154 | JGI IMG/M metagenome (GOLD analysis project Ga0118677, IMG submission 86154)
ATCTTTTTATCTTTGAAAGAATCCGTGGCATAAGTGACGTATTCCTCGTTAACATCAATACCATAAAAATTACGTCCAAGCCTCGAAATAATCTCAGCTCTTTCCGCTTTTGCACATCCGACTTCAAATAGTGTATCATATTCTGGCATCACACTTAGGATAAATGCTTCTTCAGCTTTAAGAAAGCGTTTAATCCCATCTGTATACGTCTGGGTATTCATGATGTTCTTGCCGGAGTCGGTCAAATAGAATTGAGAATTCTTATCTAAAATGAATGTTATAGGGCCGCTTGTCGCAGGTTCTGCTGCATAATTAAATGCCGCGCTAAAAATGAGTAATAGTAAAGTTAATGTATGCATAATTATTTTTACAGCGTATAAGCCTTCAATCTTAAGGCAGGGGAAGCGCTGCTCCTATTATTGTTAAATTAAAAAAAAGGGAGATCTCTCCCCCTTTAGCAGAGTTACCTGCGATCACCTCTAAATCTATTAGAGGGCTATGAAATATATTAAAACAGCTCTCCACCATTTGGCACTTGAGACGCTCCTGGTCCGTCAACGCCCAAAATATGGCCATGACCATCCTCTGTTCTAAAGCTAAGAACCATTGAATCAAGATCGTGCATACATTCTTTTTGCAGATTAAGTAGTACAGCCACTTGTGTACCTTCCAAATCTTTAGCTTCTCGTTCGCTAATATCAACAACAATTGTTTTTTGTGTTCCTAAAAGACCAACATCCAAAGTAAGTTCGTACGAAGTTGTTGAAAGAACCTCTACTGAAAGAACTGTTGCGTTATGGATTGCAGACTTTTTGAAAAAGTCATAATCGATAGATCGCTTTGCTTCTCTTGAAGGATATAAATAGCTACCTACATCGAAGGTTTTTCCTCGTGTATTTAAAAGCTGTACATGTCCTTCAGTATCAGGAAAGCCCACTAATAAAAACTGCGATTTAAACTTACCCATTCTTCTTTCAGGTAAATTCGTTATACCTATAACTGTCCTTCCAACTAATGCTGCAAAGTCTGGATAATTACGGGGAAGCTGCGCGCTTGTAGTAAGCGTTCCTCTTGGTCCAAAATCTACTGTGACGCTATATGCAGGCTTCGGAGCATCTAGACGAGGAGCTGCTGCTGTTACCGTACCAATTTGAAGTCCTACTGCTTCGAATACAGCAAATGGGATGCGACTTGCTGCTGGGATTACTGATGATGCCATGTTAAAAACTCCTAGTGTTAAACATGTTTGAAGATTAGGACCTTGTTTTTTTATCTGCAATATCTAAATGAAATCTTAACAACCTATCTTCATTTATAACAAAAAAAAAGCTCCTTAAAAACCTTAAGGAGCTAAAGGATTCTTAAATTCTACCCTGTTCTCTTTCACCAAGATTTCCATAACGGTGGTAGTCAATACAAATAGCAACTTCTCTTAAGTAGTTAAGAAGTTCGACCCGTCCGTTATCGAGTATCGTCGCCTGGCAAACATAACAAGCAGAATAGGCCGCTGCTTCCATGATTTTATCAGAGGGAATAGAGAGAACCCGGAGCCTTTTTATCTCCCCGCTGCGTATTCTCTCGATAAGAGAGTCTTCCTCTTCTTCGATAAATCCCATCCCGATGGGAGCGCTGATTTCAAGCTTCGTATTACAAAGATCTGCTGCTGTCCTTACTTTTTCTATGTCACTTGGAGAGTCCCCTTTTTGAATCCGAAGAGTGAGCCCTTCCCATGGCACAAAAGTAAGGAAGTTATCTTGTCCAAGAACAAGGCTCGGATCCTGAGGCTTTTGGTACCACTTAGCCCAATGGGTGTAATCTTTTGGAGACTTTGCAATCTGCTCAGCATTCATAAGGTGTATTAAATAGTTAGGGCCTCCAGCTTTGCTACCAGGACCGATGCAGCTTTCCTTACATCCCCCAAACGGCTGACGACGAACAATTGCCCCTGTTATGCTTCTATTGATATACAGATTACCTGCCTGGATTTTTTTTAGCCAAATAGCATGCTCTCTTTCATCAAGGGAATGAAGCCCCGCTGTTAATCCATATTTAGTTCCATTAGCAAATGTTATCGCTTGATCTAAGTTTTTAGCGCACATAACTCCAAGTACAGGACCAAAAAATTCTGTCTGGTGAGAATAACTTCCCTCCTTGACTCCCCACTTGATACCAGGACTCCAAAGATGGGGATTTTGTGGATCATTTTTAGGTTGTAAAAGCCAGGATTCTCCCTCGTCTAAAGTAGTAAGTCCTTTCCTTAGATCCTCTTCAGGAGGATGTATTAGGGGATTCACTTTTGTACCGGGATCCCAAGCAGAACCTGTTGTTAAACTTGCAGCTGCATCTTGTAGTTGCTTTCTAAAGTGGGGATCATTGTAGATCTCTTCTTCAAGAATCAGAAGACTTGCCGCGCTACATTTTTGTCCCGCGTGACCAAAGGCCGAATGGATAGTCTCTTTAATAGCAAGGTCTCTATCTGCCATATTCGTAACAATAATGCTATTTTTACCACCAGTCTCAGCCATAAGATGCAACCTAGGGCGAAGCTTTAGCATATGTTTACCAGTAGCTGTAGAGCCTGTGAGTATTACGCCACTGACACGAGGGTCTTGGATAAGTTTATTTCCAATTACAGAAGAGGATCCTGTAAGAAATTGAAGAGCCTCTTTAGGAACCCCCGCCTCCCATAAAATATTCACAAGCATCCAGCCGACAAGAACAGTGTCTCGAGCTGGTTTGAATATAACACTATTTCCCGCCATGAGCGCCGAGACTATCCCTCCAACAGGAATAGCGCACGGGAAATTCCATGGGGGAATAACCAAGATCACTCCTTTAGGAGTCCATCGAACATCAGAATGGGAAGATAGCTCTTCCATACAACGACGGTAGTAATCAACCATATCAACAGCTTCTGATACTTCCAGGTCAGCTTCAACAACTGTTTTACCAGCATCTGCAACCATGACACCAACAAGCTCTTTACGAGCAAGGCGCATTTTATGGGCAGCTTTTGCCATAATAGCTGAACGCTCGGCTACAGAAGTCCTGCCCCAAGGTGCAACTGTCGCGGCCATTAAAGCCTCTTCGGCATGCTCAGCTGAAGCCATGCTATACTTATATAAAGTCTGACTTGGGTTAGAAGGATCTATCCCTTTTCCTTGCTCCGCAAGAAAATATTCTTTTCCTCCAACAACTATTGGAAGCGGGGAATGTTCTTTTCTTGACCAGTCTTGAAGAATTTCCCGTCCCCATTTTTGGTTATGTGGAAGAGAAAAATCTGTATCTGCCTCATTAGCAAAAGGAGTATTTGCTGGAAGTTCCTGTACTTCATGATACCGATTTTGCAAGCGACGAGGTCCCGATGATATTTTGGGTAATTGAGAAAATCCCTTTCTGAAAAATTCTACTTGCTCTAGCCAAGCAGCAGAGCCTTCTTGCAGATGAAATGCATGTCTTAAGAAATTTTCTGGAGCTGTATTCTCATCCAAACGGCGTATTAGATAAGCTACTGCATTTTGAAACTCTTCTTTTTTTGCAGCCGGACAATAAAGGAGAATTCCCCCTGAGATTTTTTGTACTACTATTCGCAAATGATCAGCCATTCCTTCGAGCATCTCAAAACAGACTTCATTTTCCACCCCATTTTGTGCCCTAAGAAGCATTGCAAAAGCAATATCAAAGAGATTGTGACTACCTATTCCTAAATGTACAGCTTTAGCATGCTCCTTTTTAGATCCGAAGATAACCATTCTTCTATAGTTGGCATCGACATCCACTTTTTCAGCATAGGGAGCAGCCTCCCATCCTTTTAAGGCAGCTTCTACTTTTTCCATGGCAAGGTTTGCACCTTTTACGATACGAATCTTTACAGAAGCACCGCCTCTTTTACAGCGAGAGGTAGCCCACTGAGTGATCTCCTTTTGGATCTCATAAGAATCTGGAAGATAGGCTTGAAGAACGATCCCTGCAGAAAAATTAAGAAATTCTTCTTCATCGAGCACTTTTTTATAAAGATCAACAGTCAGGCGCAAATCTTTGTATTCTTCCATATCTAGGTTGACAAATTTATGATGTAGCCCTCCGTCTTCTCCGACACTCTTATGGTTCATTGCCGCACGATACAGCATTCTAAGACGTTCTGAAAGTGCTTCAATTGTTTTTTCAGTGGCAAGCATGTTAATTTGGCTATAAAGCGTAGAAATTTTCACAGAAACGTAATCAATTTCAGCCCTTGACAGGTCATCGATATAAAGCTGAAGGCGCCCTAAAGCCTCTGCTTCACCAAGTATTGCTTCACCAAGGTGGTTTAAGTTGATTTTCACACCTTGACTCTTTCGAATGGCTATGTGTTTTGCAAGAGGAATCTCTTCTCCGGGCAGGATTACAGATTCTGTTTCTTTCCGCATAACATACATCATCGCTGGAACCATGAGAGGAGAAAATGTCTTTCCTAAAAGGGAAAATATCTTCATCTGAAACTGCTTTATCCAAGAAAGATACTGAGGAATACCAAACTTGTGCAGCAAGTAGACAACTTGATCAGCAATCCTTCCGGTATTATGAGAGCGAAAACACTGATCGGCCATATAAAATGTAAAAGTTTTTCCTGTAGGATCATCCATCATGGCAGCTAGCTGCTGCTGCTTTGCTTTTTCCTCTGGAGTTTGTATTCGATCACCTTCTTTAAGCATAAGTGAGGATAGAGCTATAGCTCTATCCTGCAGCTGCTCTAAAGAATAAGATCCTGCCTTTACATCCTGTAAATGGCATTTTGCTTGTGTAATTAAATCGGATTCATTTGCTAAGAGTGTCATGCGATTTCAAGAGCCTCAAATTGTTTTCGTGTTGCAAAGGAAACTAGGTAAATAGAAATAAGACTAAAAGCGAATGCAGGTATCATCGGCACAATTGCAAGACTTGTTAGGTGTGGGTTGATACTTGGCCAAGTAGCGGCGATTACTCCTCCGACAGAAATTCCTGCGATTGCTCCATAACGATTTACCGATTTGGAATATAAAGAGCAGAGAATCAAAGGACCAAAGGCGCTACCGAGTCCACACCATGCATATTCTACAATAGACATAATCGTAGCACTTTGCCCATAGGCGAGGATAAAGGCGACAGAGGCAAAACAAACAATAGCTATACGGGATGCATAAATGACTTGTTTTGACGTTGCATTTTTTTTAAGCATTCCTCGATAAAAATCCTCGGAAAGTACTGTTGCAGCAACAAGAATCTGTGAATCCATCGTAGACATATTAGCAGCAAAAATACCACAGATGATAAAGGCTGCCAGAAACGGAAAAAAGAGAATCTTGGTCATTTCAACAAAAACCATTTCAGGTTTTGCTAGCCCCTCTGGAAAAAAGGCAACTCCTATAAAACCGATCGCGGCAGAGCTTGCCAAAGCTAAAAACTGCCAAGACATCCCTAAATATTTAGACTTTTTCAAGTCATCTACATTTTTAATGCCCATAAATTTGGTGATGATATGAGGCTGACCAAAATAACCAATACCCCAACCAACGGACAAGGTGAAGATGGAAAAAAAGGTCATAAAGGAATACTCCGGGATCAGGTTGAAACTCATTTCTTTTGCCTCGAGCGCTTGCATAACTTCAGAGATTCCACCGACATGAATACATGCCATAATAGGAACGAGCATTACCATAGCTAGCAAAAAGACCCCCTGCACAAAATCGGTCCAAGCAACTGACACAAAACCACCGACAAGAACATAACTTACGACAACAACTATAGAAACGGTGATACCGACATAATAGTTAATGGAAAAAAGACCTTCAAAAAGGCGGCCGGTAGCAACAAGCCCTGCCGAAAAATAATAGGTCATGAAAAAAAGGATCATGACAGCGCTTATTGTTCGAATAATTCCTGAGGTATCACCAAAGCGGCGCTCAAAAAAAGTAGAAAGAGTATAGCTGTCATATTTTTCTGTGGCTCTACGAAGACGAGGAGCTAAAATATGCCAATTAAAAAACATTCCTACAAGTAAGCCAATAGCCACCCATAACTTGTAGGAACCTGCAATAAAAATGGCCATAGGAAAGGCCATAAAAAGCCAAGAACTCATATCATCTGCATGTGCAGAAATTGCTGTTACCCAGTAATTAAGATTTCGATTGCCTAAAGCAAAATCCTTTTCTGTAGCATTTTTTCTTCGAGAACATATTCCAATCGTTACAAGCATTGCAAAATAGAGTGCAATTGCTACTAGTTGAATTACCATAGTTCACCAATCATATATTGATCAAATGCGACCCCTTTTTTAAAGGGGGCTAAAAACACAGTTTAGTAAGACCTACCAAAAATAGCGTCGATCGTAGCAGGACGTCCTGTTAAAATACAAATTCCATTTGTTCCTGATTGATCAAGGGGCAAACACCGTATTGTTACCGATAGATCTTTAAATGTCTCTTCCGTGGATTTATCTCCACACCATTTACCACGAACAAAACCTATATTTGCTGGATCTGCAAAATAGGCGCGCATAGCTTCAGGCGTTAAAATATCAGTGCGTGTAAGCGCTTCTCGATAGGCTAAAGCCTGTCTGAAATACGTCTGTTGTATCTCTCCTAAAGCAAAGATCACATAGCTTGCTATATCGGTAATAGGAACCTCAACTTTTTCACTAAGATCTTTATCCCGACGAGATATAGTAACTGTTTCCCTTTGTGCTTCACGAGGGCCAATTTCTATTCGAATAGGAGTTCCCTTTTTCAGAGCATCCCATCCTTTTTCTCCGGCATTTAATTCCTTTTCATCCCGATCATCTAGTTCTATAGAGATTTCTCGATCTTCAAACCTTTGTCCTGCAAATAAAGCCTCTACCCTAGGAATGTAGGCGTCACGTATAGCCTTTTTATCTGCTTTAGCTCCCGATCCTGAAGGAATGATGACAACATGAACTGGGGCAATACGTGGTGGTAGACGGAGTCCATTATCATCACTATGGGTCATAATCATAGAACCAATAAGACGAGTGCTTATACCCCATGAAGTGGTATGAGCATATTTTTTTTCTCCATCCCCATCGGTAAATTGTATGTGTGATGCTCTTGCAAAATTATCACCTAAATAGTGGGAAGTCCCAGATTGAACGGCTTTTCCATCTTGCATCATAGCTTCTAGAGTAAAGGTTTGCACAGCACCTGCAAATCTCTCTCCTGGAGATTTTTCTCCTAAAATAACAGGAAGGGCGCATACCTGCGTCATAAAAGTCTCATAAGCTTGAGCCATCTTTAACGCATTGGCTCTCCCTTCAGGTTCCGTAGCAAATGCACAATGACCCTCTTGCCAAAAAAATTCCGTCGTACGAAGAAAGGGTCTTGTAGCTCTTTCCATACGAATCACATTACACCACTGATTAACAAGTCGGGGAAGGTCTTTTTTGGATCGGATCCATCCTCTAAACGATTCTCCAATTATTGTTTCAGAAGTTGGTCTGACAATAAGAGGCTCATCTAATTTTGCAGTAGGGTCTGGAACCATTTTCCCCGATCCATCTACCATCATACGGTGGTGTGTTACAACAGCGCATTCCTTAGCAAAACCAGCTACATGCTCAGCTTCCTGAGCGAAGAGTGATGAGGGAATGAAAAGAGGGAATTGGTAATCGTGAGAACATTTTCCACGGCGGAGCATTTCACCGAATTGAGCTTTAACTTGATTCCATACTTCAACACCGAGCGGCAATATTACCATACATCCAGGAACAATAGAATCTTCAGCAAGTTTTGCTGCATCTATAACTTCTCGGTACCATCCAGGAAAATTCTCTCTCCTACTGTTTTTAAGTATATGTTGTCCACTTGCAGCTGGAGAAGAAACTGCTACCGCTGGCATTTTACCTATTGCTGATGACATGATGCGTGTCCTTTTGTGAAACTGTTGTCGTTGGCCTCGTTTGTATCTCAAAGGCTTTTCATGCCCATGACATTAAAAATGTCATGGATTTTTCACAAGGTGTTTTTATTAAGAAAATTTAAAGAAATAAACTGGAAATAAAAAAATCACGACAACGATTCAAGAGGAAAATCATATAGAAAAGAAGGGGGGCAATTCTTAATAAAAAAGTCAGCTAAAAAACACGAAAAAAAAAGCTGCGAAAATCTTCGCAGCTTTTTTTTCGTCGAAAATTGACAGAATAGACTACATCATTCCGCCCATGCCACCCATTCCCATACCGCCCATTCCACCCATTCCACCCATACCATCCATAGAAGGCATTGCAGGTGTTTCAGATTTAGGAACTGGTTTATCGGTGATCATCGCAGCAATGGTAAGTAAAAGGCCCGATACCGATGCGGCATTGGTAAGAGCGCTTTTTGTCACAAGAACTGGATCGATGACGCCAGCAAGTACTAAATCACAGAATTCGTCTGTAAGGCCGTTATAGCCCCATGAGCCTTTTCTTTCGAAAATCTTTTCTGCAATCATTCCACCTTGCTTACCACAGTTATTTGCAATAGCTTTTGCTGGAGCAAATGCTGCTTTCCGAATGATCTCTACTCCGATCATCTCATCTTCTGAGAGCCTAAGAGCGTCAAGAGAAGAGCTGGCACGAATAAGAGCTACTCCACCACCAGGAACAATCCCTTGGGCAACAGCTGCTCGTGTGGCGTGAAGAGCATCTTCAACGCGCGCTTTCTTTTCTTTCATTTCAGATTCAGTTGCAGCGCCTATGTTAATGACAGCAACTCCTCCAACAAGTTTCGCAAGTCTTTCTTCGAGCTTTTGTTTGTCGTAGTCAGATGTGGCAAGAGCCATCTCTGCTTTAACCTGAAGAATTCTTTCTTGGACAGCTTTTGGATCGCCTGAGCCATCGACAATTGTTGTATCGTCTTTGCCGACAGTGATCTTCTTGGCGCGTCCTAGAACTTCAAGACCGACTTCTTCAAGGTTAAGACCGACTTCCTCAGAAACAACAGTAGCGCCAGTAAGCACCGCAATGTCTTGGAGCATCGCTTTCCTTCTGTCGCCAAAACCTGGAGCTTTTACTGCGCAAACAGCAAGGCCAGCTTTTAGCTTATTGACAACGAGGGTAGAAAGAGCTTCACCATCGACATCATCCGCTATAATAAGAAGAGGGCGCTTCACTTTTTCCATAATAGCTTCGAGAATAGGAACTATTTCATTGATCGAAGACACTTTTTTATCAGTAATAAGCACACAGGCGCCTTCCATTTCAACGATCATCTTTTCAGCGTTCGTAATGAAATAAGGAGAAAGATATCCTTTATCGAATTGGAGTCCTTCTACAACGTCAAGCGTTGTTTCGATCCCTTTAGCTTCTGCAATTGTTATCGTCCCGTCTTTGCCCACTTTTTGCATGGCCTCGGCTATGATAAGACCAATATCTGGATCATTATTTGCAGAGATTGTTGCAATTTGCCTTACTTCTTCAGGTTTAGTAATAGGGATCGCTTGTCGACTCAGAGCATCATTCATAACTTCAACGGCTTTATCAATACCGCGCTTAACGCTCATGGGATTTGCTCCTGCGATCACATTTTTTACTCCGACGGAGTAGATCTCTTCTGCAAGAACAATAGCAGTAGTTGTTCCATCACCTGCAACGTCCGATGTCTTAGAAGAAGCTTCTTTAACAAGCTGCGCTCCCATATTTTCAAACTTATCTTTTAGTGTGATCTCTTTAGCTACAGTTACGCCGTCTTTTGTGGAAAGAGGAGACCCGAATCCTTTATTGATTACTACATTACGCCCTTTAGGCCCGAGTGTTACGATCACAGCCTTAGAAAGAGTTTTTACACCTTTGAGAATAGACTTAAGAGCTTCTTCATTAAATTGTAACATTTTTGCCATACGATTATGACTCCTGATCTTTTAATATTGGATTTAGCAGAGCACGCCTAGGATGTCTTCTTCGGACATTATTAGGTATTCTTCGTCTTGGGCGTTCGTTTTCACTTCTGTCCCAGCATAGGCAGTAAATAGTACGGTGTCGCCAATTTGCACAGTCATCTTTTTGGCATTTCCCTCTTCATCCATCTTACCAGGACCTACAGCTACAACATCACCTTCTTTAGGTTTTTCTTGTGCAGAATCAGGAAGGATAATCCCCCCGCGCGTTGTTCTTACTTGAGAACGTTTTACAAGAACTCTATTTCCAAGCGGCTTAATATGCTCAGCAGACATAAGA
>Ga0118677_10016328_pt1 | contig 10186 bp, 4 predicted proteins | sample AliMusrvi5mmetaG_FD_86154 | JGI IMG/M metagenome (GOLD analysis project Ga0118677, IMG submission 86154)
CCCAGATTCTCAATTGAATTTTGAAGGGTGATCTTGTTTTCGCCATATCTGGAAATGATTTTTCTGCTCAGAACCAGGTTTTCGCCAAAAAGCCGCGCCTCGCGCATTTGTCCGCTTATGGTCATTACAGGAACATCATCAATCCATTGGGTTGAAGCATTGACCTGTTCAGCAGGGGTATTTCCCATCCTGCCATGCAGCGGGAAATATTCGCCATTCTCTTCACATGGTGAGCCGACATTACGCAAGCCACAAGTGGTCAAAAAACCTGCCAGGTAGCTGCGCAGAAAACCGATCCCGTTTTCGTCATAATATTCAGGGGCTACAATACCTGTCTTGGTGATATAACTGCAGTTAATTCCCCTGAACGATAATCCTGCAATATCAAGGCATCGGTCAGCTAAGATTGTAAACTCTAAACCAGATCCGTTTTTGACATCATACGCCCTTACCCCTTTGGCTTTCCCATCAACAAGGACATACTCCTTAATTCCAAATAGTTGACTAACATCCCCGACATAACGGAGCATCTCCCTTTTATTCTCGTTTTTTGTTGCCATAAATTCTATTGCTTAATACCAAGTGTAATTATTTCGTGAGGTTTTAATTTTACATTTACTTTTGTCCCTTGAATTTCAGGGGCTTGCGTATTTTCAAGTGGATACTCAATGATGCTTAATCGTCGGACCGATTTAGCGGCCACCGGAAGTGTTACAGTTGCAGAGGTTTCTTTTCCCGTTATCTCGACAAGACGAACTATAAGTTCATCCCCTTCCTCCGACTGTTTTACACCACTCATGATTATATTTGAAGGTAAAACAGAGAAAAATGAGGCCTCTTCAGGTCGGGTAGCGTGCTCTTTCACGAGTGCAAGTGAAGGGGGTTCAGCGGCATAAACCGGGACATTAAAATCATCGCCTTCGGCCCAAACGTCGTTTTTCCAATCCGCAGCGTGAGGATAAAGTGCATAGCTGATGTTGAATTTACCAAGATTTGGGTAAATATCGGGGTCTCCCGCTGATCGCATGAGGGTGATTCTCAATTCTTCCTTTTCGAACGAATGGCCATATTTGGTTTTATTCAGAAGGGCAATTCCGGTTTTTCCATCATTTACATCCACCCATTTCTGAGCAGGAACTTCCTGTCCATCATTGGCCTCCGAAACAATACCATAATCATTGCGATGTTTAAGTGATTCTGCTATTGGTTTTCCTGCAATTAATCCATCCGCAGGCCGCTCCACAATATCAAACGGAACCTGGCAATAAAAGCCCGATTTTTGAATTGCCAGCGGGAATACGGCGCGTAACATCGGAGAATTGGTTGAATCGGATCCTGTCTCAAGCCAGTGCACCTCCATATCGTAAGTAATGCGCGGATAGGCGCGGTAGATATAGGCACGTTCGATAAATCTCGATTTCCCCCAGGTCTTAACTGTTTCGATGCACGCTCTGACCGGTCCGTCTTCAACCACCTTCACGCTTTTAATATTTGTAACATCTTCTATCTTAACGTTTTTATTCAGAACCCATGACTTCATCCCACCCTTTTTGTCTTCCTGAAACATTCGCAGGGTATTGAGTTGCCCCCCCTTTTTCACACACTCGGTCTTGGTCCGCTTATCATACAGACTTACAATTCCTCCGGTTTTCATGTCCACTTTTATCGTGAAAAAGTCGGTTTCAAAGGTTTGGTCTTTGAATGAAATTGGTTCGTTGTACTCTCCGGGTTTGGTCACATCGATATAGAATGTTTTATAGCCACCTGCAGGGAGGTCATTTACAACAAATTGCACCTTTGAAGTAAATCCAGGAGGGGTAACCTTTGCCCAGACAATCTGAGCGGGGTAACTCTTCCCCGAACCATCCCGAACCAAAACAGTTGCCACTTTTCCCTGACCCTTGTCGATTGGTTTGATATTTTTGGATCCATAAAAATCGCCCCAGCTATTGACTTTGACTGTTACTGGTTCCGTATGGGAATAGACACTCGCCTCAACAATGGTTTTGCGTGATGTCGGATGAAGGTTATAGGCAACAATAGGTTGTCCCATTCCGGTTTTAAATTTCACCTCATCGGCCATCTTGCGGAAGGCATTATCACGCAGATCGGTTGATTTGCGCAAAACGTCAGCATATCGGGCTACTGCTTCCTTGTTTGCCTCATTAATTGCAGAGCCTGGAAGAATATCATGGAATTGATTAAAAGCAACGGTTGTCCAAAGATCGCGAAGTTCTGCATCCGGGTATTTATCACCGTTTAGCCATCGCAGGGAATTAAAAAATTCACTGCTGTAGAGCATATTCTCACAATTCCGGTTCCCCTCCTTGATGTCAGAAACATTGGAATAACACCCCTCAAAAATAAATTGCATTTCACCCCGATGAGTTGGTCTTCCATCCATCTCCTTCGAGATTTTATCAAAAAAAGTTCCTGCAGAGGTAAATTTAACAGCCGGATAGCCGGGTGTTTTATCAAGTTGATGAACCATGTCGATATTAGCGCGAGTTGGACCACCACCATGATCTCCAACACCCGTAATTTGAAGCAACCGATGTTTATCCGGGGTGATTTTTTTGAATTCGTCTTTCAGATCAGGCTTAATATCACCATTATAACCATCATTGGCATAACACAACACCTTCGTTGAATCACTGCCTACCCACCAGAATGAACCTTTAAACGGTTTGGTCCGATGAAAATAAAAATAATCACAACCTGCCTGTTTTAAGATCTGGGGCATTTGTGAAATATGGCCGAAGTTATCAGGTAACCAACCCACATGGGCCATTTTGCCGAAACGACTTTGGAAGTAACGCTGCGCCAGAAGAAAGGAGCGACCGATGGCCTCTCCCGAGGAGAGGTTTACGTCCCCTTCGGTCCACATTCCGCCACCTAATTCAAGTCTTCCGTCCTTCACATATTTTTTCACGAGCTCGAACAGTGGAGGGTCGACTTTTTCAACAAAATTATACACAGAAGCCTGACTTTGGATCATGGTAAAATCGGGAAACTCATCCATAAAGGCAACCGTTTGGCGGAGATTGTCGTTTGCCATCTTCATCGTTTCGGAATAGGACCAAAGCCAGTTCATATCCATATGGGCATGGCCAACAACATGAATCGTGTCTTTTGAAGAAACCTCAATACCTTTCCCTTTCGCGAAAACAAACGCCGGCAACAAAATTAAGATCAGCGAAATAGCTACAACATTCTTCCACAATATTCTTATTGTCATTAGTTTAGTTTTAGATCATGATACCAATTAAGCATTGAATTCATTAACAGCCTCGAACATCGCTACAATATTTTCAGGCGGTACATCAGGCATTATATTATGAACCGTATTAAATACATAACCTCCCCCGACTGATAAAATTTCAAGATTATGTTTGACATGATCCTTAACCTGTTGAGATGTTGCATTATTTAAGATACTCTTGGTATCACAACCTCCGCCCCAGAAAACGATATCCTTGCCAAATTCATTCTTCAAACGCTCAGGTTCCATATTTACAGCGTTAATCTGGACCGGATTAAGAATCTCAAAACCGGCTTCAATTAGTTCAGGAATCAGTTCATAAACTCCGCCACAACAATGCAACATAGTATGAGCTGTTGAATTTTTTTTCACATAATCGCAAAGTTGTTGATGTCGTGGTTTAAAGAATTCCTGATACATTTCCACCGACATAAACGGGCCGTTAGTCATTCCAAGATCGTCGCCAAATTTAATAATATCCACTACATCGCCAACGGCTTCAATCGTTTTTTGAAGACCATTCATATGACTTTCCATCAAAGCATCGAGAAAAGAGTGAACATTTGACGGGTCAGCAAGCAAATCCATGAGGAAATTATCCATTCTGCGGATAAATGTGCCCCATTCGAACAAGTTACAGCCAATTCCCAGAAGTAAGGCTTTGTCGGTTTTGGTTTTAAGATCGATTGTCTTTTCCCTTAACAACTTATAAAAATCCTTATCATCTGACCAGTCCCAGGGAGTAAAGCCAACACCACCCCAGATCACCCGCTTCATATCTTTGGCCAGATCGTTGTAATTATCAGGATAGCCATTCAGGTAAGGGAAAATAGTCTGATCAAAAAATGTTGCACCAACGGGCATCCGGCCTATGACCTCACCACTTGAACCGTAAATTATATTCGAATCATCCGCAAGCCGCTCTGTCTTGAGCCAGTTAGGATAAAAGGCTTTGTGGCCAGCTATGATCTCGATCTCCTTCCAGTAATTTTCACCTGTATTGAAATGTCGGCCAATATCAATCACGTCCACTTTAAAATGATCGAGCAGCTCCATTTCAGGTTGGGCAACCTCCTGGATCACATCGTAAGCATGAGTTTTCAGATGCGTTTTGCCCAGATATTTAATCAGGTTTTGATAAGCAACTACCGAAATGCCAGAGCTAGGTGTTGCCCCCAGGTCGATTGGCACCCGATCCGGTTGCTGGTGATTAATGGCTGCAAGAATGCGTTCGCGTGAGTTCATTTTGTTCGTTGTTAGTATTTTAATTAAAAAAGGCTATTGGGACGTAAACTAATGGCCTATAGGCTTTTAGGCTGTAGGCTATAGGCTATAGGCTAAAAGTCAATTGTCTAATTGACTAATTGACTAATTGTTTACTTCCTCCCCCATTCCTTATTCGGTTTATCACTCATCATCAGGTGAAGTTTTCCACCATTCATAATATCTTTATGGCTAATAAACGGCGTATCCAAAACTTTACCATTGAGTGTTGCGGACTTAATGTATTTGAACTTTTTGGAACAGTTTTCTGCTATCACCTGAAATGTTTTACCATCCGGCAACTGTATTTTTATACTGTTGAAAAACGGGGTGCCAATTGCGTATATCCCGCTTCCTGGAGTAACAGGGAAGAAGCCCATTGCTGAAAAGACATACCAGGCGCAGAGTCCACCACCATCCTCATCCCCGGGGATACCTATTGGCCGATCATCAAACCACATATCCATGATTTCACGGATACGTCGCTGTGTTTTCCAGGGCTGACCTGCATAATTATACAGATACGGGATATGAAAAGATGGTTCATTACCGGTCACAAACTGGCCGTTAAGACCAGTAGAATCAGGGAACTTACCCATAAACTGCCATTTGGATATATGTGTGGGTTCATTAAACAGTGCATCCAGCCTCACGACGAATGCCTCATTTCCACCTAAAAGGTTTATCAGATCTGGAATGTCCTGAGTTACGCTGTAATTCCAGGTCCATGCATTATTTTCGGCATAATAGGCACGACTGCCGACACCACCTGATAACTGAGGATCAAACGGCTCAATCCATTTTCCATTTGCCATTTTGGGAGCCATAAAACCGGTTGCCGGATTAAAGACATTGCGATAGTTTTTCGACCGTTTTTCGAAATAAGCATAATCATCATTTTTGCCCAGAGCTTTGGCAAGCTGCGCGAGGCACCAATCGTCATAGCTATGTTCCAGAGTGAGGGTGACTGCCTGCCGTTTTTCAAAACCATCCACACGGGAGACTGTTTCAATACTATCCTCAGGTAAAGCCGGATACCATCCGTTTTTGGTATAGAAGGTGTCCAGTGAACACATCGGGCCGTTACGCCAGGGGAGCATGGTGGCCTTCGTCGCATTTTTCTTTAACCCTTCATAGGCTTTAGCCACATCAAAATTTGTTGCCCCCTTTTGATAGGAATCCCAGACCAATGCCGCTGAGTGAAAGCCTACCATTGCGGGAAAATCACCATAAAACTGCGGAAAACCGGGCATCCAGCCACTTTGCTCATACATCCGCACATAGGAATTGACCATATCAGACTGCTGGGCCGGATTAAGAATCAACATCAAAGGGTGCAGACCGCGATAGGTATCCCAAAGCCAGTCATCCACAAAGAAAGGGTGTCCTCCGTCGTCATGTACCTTACCGTCATATCCGCTGAAATACCGTCCATCCTCCGAAATATTGACCATCCGTTCGTTGCAGCGATACAGTGAAGTGTAAAAAATCCTTTTCTCCCGTTCGGTTCCCCCCTCAACCTGGATTTTGCCAAGTTCGGCAGCCCAAATCTTATGACTCTGGCCCTTAATTACCTCAAATATCTTATCCTGAGTTTCCTGATGCAGATTCACTTCAGCCTGGTTTTCATCGATCAACGAGATACCTACACGAACTTCTAAAGGTTGAGTAAGAGCCGAATATCCAACATAAATCCCAATTCCATTACCGGAAATCTCATTTTTATCCTGAATATTTCCCGATTGGAATGACCCCGACTTTTCGAACGGCCGACTAAATTCAGCATAAAAATATTGCTTCGTTTTTTCAAATTCTTCCCAACCCTGAACGATATTCTTTCCGGTAACCTTAAAATTAGCTTTTCCTTCAGATCTGAAAATAAGATTATCGGCATCTTTGGTTTTGAAGTTGAACCGATAAATGACTGCGCGTTCAGTGGTGGTCCAATCGGCTTCAATATTTGACTCCTCCAGCCATACTTTGTGATAATATGGATGAACCTCCTCCTGATCGTGGTCATAAAGGGCACCATTTTCATCCCGGTTTAGGTTTAATTTTCCTGTTGTTGGCATCATCTCTGTAACATGTCCCATGCGGTATGCTGGCATATTTAACGCAAATCCATAGATTTTATCACTCAGGTACCGATCGCCTAAACCGGATTTTGTAACCGGAAACACACGAACCATTGAATGAGGTCGATGAACAGTGGGGTTCTTCGTTGTCAATAACGTTGCAACGCTACCGATATTGGGGTCAACATATACCGTAACATCTTTTTGGGTGCAGGCACAAAGAAAAAGGACAAAGAGCAGTAAGATATTTTGTAATCGTTTCATTTATTTTTCGTTACAGTAAATATTGGTTTTATTATAAGACTAAAAATTGATGCCGGTTTCAAAATTGCACCTCAACAAATTTCACTTCAAAAGGATTCAACCTTATCGATTGAACAGGATTTCCCAATTCTCTACCAAGGGCATTTACCTCAATAATTCGTTTTATAGGACGTCCGGCAATCTTGGATTCAAGGGTGATTTGTGCCGGTTTTCCTTCGAGTTCCCTGAAATGTAAAACCACCGATTCCGGATTTTTGAACGAAGGGCGACTGTTCACAAGAAAAGCATTGTCACCCCCAGAAATCTTAAGAGTCTCCATTGAAGGAAACTTCAATTCATTGGCTCCCGCAGGGAAAGTCCTGGTAGGGAATATATTCCGCTCGTTCCATGCATATTTGGTTGCAAAAGTATTTGTCGTATCTGCTGTTGAAGTAACCTGATAGCTCCAGCTGAATGCACCCTCCTGAAAAGCACGGAAATTGGTGAACCAGTAATTATTCATCACATACGAATAGAGCCACGTCTTTCCCTGCTTGGGATATCGTTCATATTTCTTCATGTTAAAATCACTGAATTGCCAAAGCGGCACTTCGTTGCTTACGATGATTACCTGTCCTTTTTTGCCACGCACCGATACGAAATTCTGCGCCGCATTCCAGTCTGAGGATGATCCGGGGAGCTGCTCTCCCTGGGTTAATATACCCCCGATTGTCTCAAATACAATTCTCGATTCGGGCATTGAGAAGGGAAATGCAACGTAAAGCGCCTCAGGATCCGTTACTATAACCTTGCGCGCCAGATATTTAAATTCGATCTTCTTGACATTTTTATAAAGACGGATCTCCAGGTCAATTCCTTTTGGAGAGCCCTGATCCCCTTTTTCAAACCCCTCAAGATCGGATGCAATTTTAACACTCTCCCAAACAATGCCATTGACTCCGCTTTCGATCTTCACATTTGAAACTGTGGTACGGATAAATGGTGCCGATTCATCCCGTTTCTTTGTGGTCTCCTTTACCGGTTGCCCGATGTTATAAGGATTTTGAGTGTCAGCTAATTCCTGCTTAAGTTCTTTATCATACAGGCTGTTTAAAGCTCCTGTCGATTTATTTATTGTTAACTTATAAAAACTGTTTTCAAGCACAGTTGGGTTAGAATTATTTTCAGCCTTTGTTTGGATTTCACCCGACTCAATCTTTAAAGCTTTATATCCAAGGCCAGGAATGTCTTTCACCTCAAGCACCCAATAAGCCCCTTCTGCCCGTTTCGAAACCATTTGAGCAGCCACCTCCCTGCCGGTTGAGATATCTGTTATTCTGGGTTTTCCAGATACAGAAAGAATCTCATTATCAATAAATAAATTAATATCTCCCGAGCGGTTCCAGCCCATGGAATTTATCACATAGATCACCGGAAATTCGGCTTTTTTAAGATACTGCTGAAAACGGGCAAGCCCCTCCTCATGAAGCAGGGTTACCTTTTTGAGCGCCTCCCAGGCATAGGCCCCCTTTTGCAACCACTGACGCGTTGAATTTTCGGAATAGGGGTGATCGATACTTTCGTCGGCGCCACAGGTATGCTCATCAAAGAAAATTGCATTCTCACTGATATGGTTCATGTTTGTTTCCAGTGAGGTTGATTGTTCGCCCCCCATCATTGCGACCATGGCAAATAGCCCGTCATCGCCCTGCTTCATATTCTGGGTCTTTCTTACCTCGGCTGTCTCGCGGGATGTAGACCCATAACCATCGGTCCACCAGTCGAGCCAGGCATTTTTATATACGGGAAGGGTAGCGCCATATTTATTTTCAATATATGCGAAAAACTCACTTGCAACGGACAAACGAAGTTTTGGAGATTCGTGGGTTGCATTCCAGTTTTTCACCAGTTCGCATGCAGCAGTTGATGGTGGCGAATTATCTGTAAAATAGCCTGAAAATTGAATGCCGATCTTGTCGAACGGATAATGTTTCTCATCCAGTTTTGCAAGGTGATTGAGCATATTGGGGACTTTAATCGCTTTTGACTCCATTCCAAAAAAATTTCCCGTCATATAATGGTCGGCCCTGAAAGCGAGTAATCGAGCACCCGAGGGCGCTTCCCACCAGAATGCTGTAGGTTTATCAAAGGGAAGTATAGAACGGGTTTCATTAATCCCCATATCAAGATACTTTACCCCTGTATTCTTAAAATAATCTGGCATACACCAGGCGATCCCGTTAACGTCATCCTGCATGGCAGTGTTGACAAGTATTCCAAGTTTATCAAACTCCTTCAGCGGCTGAAGAAAATCAACCATAATATTCTCATCCGAGATTTCAGCCATATTGCAGTACATTCCGGTGACTTCAATCCGACCTTCTGCAATCCGTTTTTTGAACCGCTCAATTTGAGAAGAGGGTCGTGAACGGAGGTATTCCCTGGTCACCCAGGATGATTCGCAGCTCCAGCGGAATTTAGCGGCATCGGGAAGTGTATCGGTCTGATCGCAATAATCGAGTGCATAGTCGATGTAACGCATGTGCTCAGCAAGTATTTCAGATTGCGGTCGTGTATATCCGATGTCAGTATGGGCATGCTGGACCAGATCAATCTCCCACTTCTTAACCGGAGTTAACGTAAACGGATATTTTCCAGCAAAAACTTTATCCCCTTTTACGAGAATATCCAACTTTTTTACTGAATTAACAGCTGAAACAGTTAATAAAAGCACATTATCCCCTTTCTTCACTGAGTCTTTCTGAAACTTCTCGCCCGAAATGGAAAATGTAAGTTCACCGGGTTGTTCAGCTTTGATATCAGCGATGATTTGCTGAACCATTTTACCACCCTGTTTAAATAAAACTGGTGCATTTCTGAAAGTTACGGAGGTAGTTTTAGCCGTTTGGGCGTGTACAGAGAGCATCGCTGCCAGCAGAGAGGCTGCAAGAATAAGACGAATCTTTCTCATAAAGGTGTTAATTATTAGTTTAAATCCGGAAAATGGTTGTTGTCAAAATCAAATTTTTGGCAATCTTATTTTGAACTTTAATATTAAGGCTTTTTCATCAAATAATAACAGCAGTTTTGGAAATATTTCGGAATAAAAACCCCGAAAGATAATCGCTATTATCCCATCCATTTCCAAGCCGGGGTTAGCCTGATTGTTTTACCATCCTTTATCAAAGTGTCTTCCTGGTCAAAAGTAATAATGGTCGCTTCATTAAGTTTTAATTCATCCATGGCCTCTAACAACCCTTCAACTTCTCTTCTTTCATTTTGTGCATCTAATCTCCAGGAGACTTGCATCGCATAAATGGTTTTCTCTTTATTACGATATATG
>Ga0118677_10016331_pt1 | contig 10185 bp, 6 predicted proteins | sample AliMusrvi5mmetaG_FD_86154 | JGI IMG/M metagenome (GOLD analysis project Ga0118677, IMG submission 86154)
AGCCGCATCATGACGGTCAATGCCGCTTGATACAGTTCCTGCGGGGTGACGTCGCACAATAGCGTCCGGTTCTTGTCCTGATCCGCTTGATCGATTGACTCGACGAGCACCTCGACCGCGCGGCGCACCTGATAACCGAGCTGGTCGGTGATTTCCTGCTGGTCGTTTGCGCTATCGGCCAGCAACCGCTCGATGGTCTCGGCATCCGGCACGCCGAAGAACCGCCGCGCGCCCAGCAGGCTGCGGAACGCGCGCAGCGTGATCGACTCCTCTAACCACAGCGACGCGTACCACGAGATAAACCCGGCTGTGCCCTGCTGCGGCGCATCCACCATCATCCACTGCTCGCCGTTGGTCACCAGCCCGAGCCGGACGTTGGTCGCGCGCAGCAATTCCGCCATGCGCGACGCCGGCGAGGCTTTCCACAGCTTGCCCGGCAGCACCTTATCGGGATTCTGCCCCGGCGCCAGCACCTGGATCAACAGGCGAGGCACGCCCGGCGCAGGCGCGGCGGGATCGAGCACGGCGATATCCGGTCGCAACGTCTCGCCCTGCACGGCCATCACGGCCTTGATCGTCTGCGGGATATCCTGCCCCTGGGCGATGACCTCGCGCGGCATGTCCAGCAGGCGACCCAGCACAAAGCGCACCCAGGCGGTGTGCAGCGCCTGAGATGGGCGCGCGCCGCCCTGATTGTCCGCCCACTCGTCATAGGCCACGCGCAACTGGCGCGTCACGTCCGGGTCGGCGGCATCCAGACCCTGCGGGAAGGCGCGCAACAGCACCGGCATACTCAGGAACGGGCCGGAGACTTCGAGCAGCGAGAGCCATTCGGCGTGGTGTCGGGCGGATGAGATCATGTTTGGGTTATCACTATGATAAGGCTCTCACAAAGCTCACAAAGCTCACAAAGAGGAATGAAAGAACACATGGTTGATGCTGGTGACAGGTTAACGCTCAATTAATCCAGTTTGCCATTGATGATACGCGTAATGCCGTCGCCAATCAGCAATTCGCCGAAGTTAATCAGTAGACCGAGCTTCAGGCCAGAGATGCGCAAATAAGTCAGGAGTTGCTTCTTGTGCACATCCTGCACCTTGACGATAGACTTCAGTTCAATAATCACTTTGCCTTCAACGACCATATCCGCGCGAAATGCGGTAGCGAGCACGACGCCCTCATAGTGAAGCGGTATAGACTTCTCCGCTTCGACCCGCAACCCCCGGCGGGTCAACACATGCACCATCAACGCACTGTATGCAGACTCCAGCAACCCCGATCCATAAGCCACATGAATCTTAAACGCCGCATCGACAATCTCCCTGGCAATCTCATTCTCCGTCATCCCGCTCCTCCTCTTTCCTTAGTGGTCTTAGTGATCTTTGTGAGAGCCATCCGATAAGTCCTCCTACCCATCCCTCTTTCCTTTGTGATCTTAGTGGTCTTTGTGAGAGCCATCCGATGGGTCCTGCTACCCGTCCCTCTTTCCTTAGTGATCTTAGTGGTCTTTGTGAGAGCCATCCGATGGGTCCTGCTACCCGTCCCTCTTTCCTTAGTGATCTTTGTGAACTTTGTGAGAGCCATCCGGCTCATTTCTGTGAGGGCCATCATGTTCTCTCCGGCACAAGGAATGTCACTGCGACCGGGAACAATCGCGGCTCCGGCTCCGCGTAACGGGTTTCAATGGCCGCCGTCTCCGATTCGATCTCCCCGGGAATCTGCGACAGGCGCAACTGCAGCGCATCCTGATTGCGTCGGGCCTGTTCACGTTCATCCGAGGTAAACAGCTCCAACTGCATCATCTCCGGCTGGTGTAACTCGGCGAGGATGGCGCTCTGCAACTCGTTCAGCACGCTGGTAATCCGGCTGATCTCCTGCCCTCGTCTTTCAGCCAGGAGCTTCTGAATCGCTTCGGTGCGGGTGCGCATCCGTGCGTCCAGCGCCTGCTGCAGCGGGCCACTGATCTGAGGCCACAACTCACGCATGCGCTCAGTGATGGCTTGCGGCGGCAACTCATGCGTTGCTGCGGCCAGTGCATCCTGCATTTCGCCCAGGTTCATGCGCTGGAATCGCCCTTCCCGCAGCCATCCACCTGCGAGCATGATCTCCTCATGCAGCCGCGCGCTGTTGCCACTGATGACCACCAGGCGGGCATGCCCGATCACCGCAGGCGTTCTTAGAATTGTGTTGGGCGCCACCCGGGCCGTGACGCGGTGCAACCCCCGCAGGCTCGCCGGCGACCACACTTCTGCACGTAAAAGGCGCAGCGACATCTGCACCAGCCGATGGTTCAGATGCGCCAGCACGATATCGTCGCGCCCGCGCGCCAGCTCATGATCGAAGACGAGTGGGCGAATTGCGCCGGTATGCGGGTGCGCCAACCCTTCACTGCAGGCCGCCCAACTGCCTCGCAACACCGGCAGGCGGTACGCGGTGAGCGGTTTGCCGTCAACGCCTCCTGGCATCTGCAGCGGGATCAGGGCCGGCTGGCCGGCGATCTGCAGGGCGGTTTCCACGACTTCATAGATGTGATCGGGCGATAGGTGCAACTCGCGGCGCGTCTCGTCCAGTTGCTGCATCTGTCTGGCAATCGCGGCCTTCAAATCGCGCTCGAACTTCAACATGCGGCGCACGGCTTCGCTGTCGCGCTCAGCCTGATCGGTTTGCAGCCGGGCGCGCCGGCCCAGCATCGCTTCCTCGACCTGCTGGGCGATCACGGGACCCACCTTGCCCAGGTCTTCGCGGATCTGCTCGATCTTCTCCGCGGCGCGCATCAGGAATTCCAGGTCGGCTTCGAGTGTCTGTGGCTTCCCGCCAGTAAGCGCATCCACCGTCGCGCGGTTGCGGTATCCAGCGCCGACAAAGTGGAAGATCTGCACGTCGTGTTTCTGCCCATGCCGATCCACGCGCCCGTTGCGCTGCTCCAGCCGGTTTGGGTTCCACGGAATCTCAACATGCACGACGCGATGGCAGAAGTTCTGCAGGTCGATGCCCTCCGAAGCGGCGTCGGTCGCCAGCAGAATCCGCACCGGGCTGACAGCGGGATCGGCTTGGAAGGCGGCCTTGATCTGTTCGCGATCCAGCGTGTTCATGCCGCCATACAGCGTCAACAGACGCCCATCCCGTGACAGCCCCTCAGCCGCCAGGCGTTCCTGCAGCCACTTCTGGGTGGCGCGGTACTCGGTGAAGATGATCACGCGCTCGTCACACCACTGACCGCCCGGTCTGACGACTTCTTTCAGCCAGTCAAGCAGTTTCCGCGTCTTGCTGTCCGCCCGTTTGGCCGATTCCTCAGCCCAGCGGCGCATGCGCGTCAGTAGATCCCGTTCTTCGGAATTGAGTGGGTGGAACAGGCTTGTGGCCGTGCCGAGCGCCTCTCCCGCTGCCGACTCGTAGGCGTCGTCGTCGGCATACTCCTCGTCGACCTGATCCAGGTACTGGCGCAAGATGCTTGGCGCAGGCCGGCGACTGGCTTGCGCCCCTGGTTTCTGTGCCGTCGTAATGGATTGCTCGTGTTGCGCGAGCGTTGCCGCAAACGCCGCCGGTGATGAAAACAGGCGCTTCTTGAGCAACTTGAGCACGAACTCGGTGGCGTAACGCTCCACCTCATCGCGCGCATTGCTCTGCCGCAGGGTGGTGTACTCGCGCAACCAGGCGTGCGCCTGCCGCTCATCCTCGCCGTATTGGACTTCCAATGCTTCGAGGTGGCGTTGTGGAAAGCGCGGCCTGCCATCCCACTTTGGCGGAAGTTCCGATTTGAGCCGGCGCACCATAATGGCCTGGAGTTGCTGCCGATCGGGCTCGACGCCGCGCGCGAACCGCTGGTTATCCAGCAATTCCAGCAAGGCGGTGAAGCTCTCTTTGTAACCGTTATGTGGCGTGGCCGATAAAAACAGCTTGTGCTCGAAGTGCGGCGCCAGCGTCCGAATCGCCAGCGTGCGCAAGGAGTCGGTGGCATAGTGACCGCGCCCGACCGGCGCGACATTGTGCGCTTCATCGATGATGAGCAGGTCGAAGCGGCGCGGGTATTTCGGTGCATCGTCGAGCGGCAACACCTCGCGCATCAGCCGCAATGGGCGATCCCGCTTGAGAAAGTCAATCGAGGTAATCAGGCGCGGGAAGTGCGTCCACGGGTTGGTGTGAATCCCACGGCTGCGGCGCAGCTCCTTCATCAGCTCGCTGTCGACGATGCGGAACTCCAGCCCGAACTTATCGCGCATCTGGTCGCGCCATTGCACCTGCAACGCAGCCGGGCACACGACCATGACGGTGCGGGCGCGGTTTCGCACCAGCAGTTCCTGCACGATCAGCCCGGCTTCAATCGTCTTGCCCAGGCCGACGTCATCGGCGATCAACAGGTTGACGCGCGGCATCTGCACGGCGCGCACCAGCGGGTCCAACTGGTAATCCTCGATCTCGATCCCGCTGCGGAAGGGCGCCTGCAACCATTTGATATCTGCGGTCGACACCGCGCCCCACTGCACGGCGTTAAGAAACGCATCCAGCCGCCGGGGTGGATCGAAGCCACTGACATCCGGCAGCCCCAGTCGCTCCTCGATGCGCGTGTCTTGCTCAATCTCCCAGAGCACCTGGATCGATTCGCCCAGCCCCTCATCGTCGATGGCGTTCAGGGTAATGAGATGCTGAGGCGTGGCGAGTGGCTGGGCCAGCACATTCGCCGGCAGCGCACTGGCGCGGACTTCGGCGACAGCGAAGCGGCGCTGTCGCACAGTCACGATCTGTCCTTGCTCAGGCAGTGAAGATAAGAATGGTTCGGGCATAGGGATTTACTTCATAGCAGCAGTAACGACTTCTGCTGTGACCATTATCCCCATAAAGGACTTATCACACACAATCGCAGGGATTGCTTCAGGTTTGCGAGGCTTCGTCGGACAGCAGCGCCATGCGCACCAGATCAAACTCCATCTCGGCATTGCGCATCTTCTGCTCAGCGCCGCCCAGATGTCCCGCGCGCCCCATAGCTTCCAGTTCCCGGCACAACCCCGCCATCCCCATCGCGCCGAAGGTGGCGCTGCCCGACTTGAGCGGGTGTGCGGCGCGTTCGACGCCGGCGGGATTGGACTCAGTGATCGCGTTGCGCATGTCGGCCATCAGTTGGGCGCCGTTCTCGAGGAAGATCGTAATGACTTCGCCCATCTCGTTTTGCAGTGTGGCGCGCAGCCCATCGAGGACGGCCCGATCAATCACGGTATGCATCACGGCTTCTGAAGTAGCGTGGCGCTCGCGCGCAGCATCGGCAGGCAGCGCGGCCATAGCCTTATCCAGCGATTTACATCGCGACAGGCGTTCGACCAGTTCCTCCACGCGCACGGGTTTGCTGATGTAGTCATCCATGCCCGCGTCGAGACATAGCTTGCGATCGCCTTCCATCGTGGATGCGGTCATGGCGATGATGCGCGGGCGCGCCCTGCCGTTCAGGCGCTCGTTAATCCGGCGCGCGGCTTCAAGCCCATCCATCTCGGGCATCTGCACGTCCATCAGAATGACATCGTACGGTTGCCGTTCAACGGCTGCGAGCACTTCGAGTCCATTGGCCGCAATATCGCAGCGGTACCCCAGACGGTCAAGGATACGGCATGCCACTTTCTGGTTTACCTTGTTGTCTTCGGCGAGGAGTATGCGCAACGGGTTGTAGTCGCCTGTGGCCGGATCGATCTGCGGCGGTTGGCTTGCCTGCGCAACCCGCGTCTGCAATGCCTGGGTGATCGCCTGGTAAAGCTGCCCGGGTTTTATTGGCTTGGTCAGGAAGGCAGCCACTTTCACACCCTTCATCTCGGGTTCGCTGCGACCCAGTGATGTCAGCATAATCAGTGGCAGATCGGGGCACAGCTTGCGGATTTCCTGCGCCAGCGTCACGCCGTCCATCACCGGCATGCGCACATCCAGGATGGCGACATCGAACCGTTCGCCATTGCGGAGGCACTGCAACGCTTCGGCGCCGGAAGCGACCGCGGTTGCGACCATGCAATAAGGCTCGCGCTGCGTCTGGCGCGTCAGGATCAGGCGGTTGACCGCGGTATCGTCCACGATCAGAACGCGCGCGTGTTTCAACTCCGCCAGGGCAAGCGGGATATCGCTATGCGCGGGCACGGGCGCGGATTCGGCAACAATGGTGAAGTGGAACGTCGAGCCCCGACCGCTCCCTTCACTCTCCACCCAGATGCGCCCGCCCATCAATCGACACAGCCACATGCAGATCGCCAACCCAAGGCCTGTGCCGCCGTGCCGTTGCGCCGTCGTTGAGTCCACCTGGCTGAACGGATGGAACAGACGATCAATACGGTCTGCGGGGATGCCGATGCCGGTATCGCGCACCGCGAAATGCACTTCGTAGCGCTGCTCCTCACGGGGTTCGGCAGTGACGGTCAGGACGACTTCGCCCTTCTCAGTAAACTTTAGCGCGTTACCGAGCAGGTTGACGAGAACCTGCCGCAGCCGCGTGACATCGCCGATCAGGCGCTGCGGCACACGGTAGTCGATGAGATGGCCGAGTTCCAGCTCTTTCTGCGCGGCAACGGGCGCCAGTATGTCGATTGTCTCTTCGACGCAGGTCTGCAGGTTAAAGGCCTGCTGTTCCAGGTCGAGCTTGCCCGCCTCGATTTTTGAGAAGTCGAGCATGTCGTTGATGACGGACAGGAGCGCATCGCCGCTATAGCGGATCGTCTCGACAAAATCGCGTTGTTCAGACGACAAGGTCGTGTCGAGCAGCAATCCGGTCATGCCAATAATGGCATTGAGAGGCGTGCGCACCTCATGGCTCATATTGGCCAGGAACTCATCCGTGGTTGACGCGCCGGGTTTGAGATGATCGTTTGGCATGACAGGTATAAACAATGTGCTCAAACAGTCTCCTGCCGTTGAGCCTCTGTGATCATCATAGCTTTGGCGCGAGCGATCACAATCCGCACTATGGCTTATATACAGGCATGAAAAAGCGGCTGGTAAGCGAGTATGATACGGCCAACATGCAACTGGCTACACTTCATCGCAAACCACCGGAGCCCAGCGCGATTACGGGGCGCAAAGCCCTGCAGGCTATGTGGCGCGACCGGTCTCCACTGGCTGCGTTGAGCGTTTTCCATACCGAACTGGGCGATTGCTTTCGCGTCAACGCGCCGGGCTTCACGCCAGTAATGCTGGTCGGCCCAGAAGCTGCGCGCTTCGTGCTGGTTACCTCACGCGCTGATCTGCGCTGGCGTAAAGAGACGGACCCCATCACCCGTCTGTTACAACACGGCCTGCTGGTTGAGGATGGCGACATGCACGACCAATTGCGCCAGACGCTGACGCCCGCGTTGCACAAACGGGTGCTGAGCAACTACGTCGACGCGATGATCCGTGGCGTCGATGAGGTCACTGCGGGCTGGACCGGGGAGGCGCCGCGCGATTTGCTGCCCGAAATGCGCAAGATCGCACTGTTGATCATTTTCGAGGCGCTGTTCAAGCACGACTTCGCGCCCGACCTGGCAACCCTGTGGCCTGCGGTCCTGCGCCTTCTGTCGTATATCTCGCCGGGGCTGTGGATGTTGTGGCACAGCATGCCGCGCCCAGGTTACGCGAATCGGATTCGCCAGATGGACGACTACCTGGGCCGCTTGATCACCTCATACCGCGCGCAACACAAAGACGAAGTCTCCGACATGCTCGGTATGTTGATCGCCTCCGGGTTGAGCGACAGCGTGATCCGCGACCAGTTGCTTACGATGTTGATCGCCGGGCACGACACGACCACAGCGTCGCTGGCATGGACGCTGTATCTTCTTGGCGCCCATCCAGACGCGCTGGCGCGCGCGCGCGCAGAGGTCGATGCCGTCGTAGGACGCGACGTCCCGAGGCTCGAACATGCGGGGCAACTCAAATATCTCGACCAGGTGATCAAGGAGAGCCTGCGCTTGTATCCACCGGCGCATCTGAGCGCGCGGACGGCGTTAGCCGACCTCGATTTCGATGGTTACAGAATTCCCGCCGGCACGCGCGTGTTGTTGTCAATCTACCTCACCCAGCGCGACCCACGGCAGTGGCCTGACCCTGATCGGTTTGACCCGGAGCGATTCAGCCCCGAGAACAGCGCCGCGCGCGCGGCCTACACCTATCTGCCCTTCGGGGGCGGGCCGCGCAATTGCATCGGGTTTGCGTTTGCGGAGTTGGAGTTACGCCTGGTGCTGGCGCGCTTGTTGCAGCGTTACGATTTTGCGTTAGCGCTACAGCCCGCAGGTGTGCGGGTGCACATGGGCGCGACGCTTGAACCGCGACCGGGCATCAGATGTCTGACTTCTCCAAGACGCGTTAGCGAGACATCTGATGCCCCGCCAGCGTTATCGTAAACGTCGCGCCGTGACCCAGCGTGCTGGTCGCCTCAAGCGCCCCGCCGTGCGCGACGACAATCGATCGCGCAATCGCCAACCCAAGCCCGGACTCGCCAGCGTTGTCTGTTCGCGACGTATCTGCGCGATAAAAACGCTCGAAGACATGCGGCAGCGCTTCGGGCGCAATCCCTGCCCCATCATCAGCCACGGCAAGAAGAACGCGACCGGCGTCCTGCTGTGCGGAGAGCGTGATCGTCCCGCCCTCTGAGGTATATCGCAACGCGTTGGACACCAGGTTGCCGAACACCTCATTCATGCGCGCGATATCCACGTTGATATCGGAGATGCCTTCAGCACAATTCACGCGCAACGCAATCCGGCGGCTCTCAGCCTTGTGGCTGAACGTGGCCGCGACGGATTCCAGCAGGTCGCGCGGACTGACAGGCTCGCGATTGAGCCGCAATTCACCCGCATCGGCCAGCGACAGCGTGCGCAGGTCTTCAACCAGAGTTTGCAGGTGCTGCACCTCACGGTAAATCGTATCGAAGCGCTCGGTGGTGGGCGCCAAAACCCCATCGCGCAATGACTCGACATAACCGGAGATGACCGTCAGCGGTGTGCGCAGATCGTGCGCAATGTCAGCGGTCATCTGGCGGCGCTGTTGATTCGTCCGCAACAGATCGCCGCTCAGCTGGTTGAATGCTGCTGCCAGTTCGCCGATTTCATCGCGCGAGCGCACCGGCACCTTCTGGTCGAGCTGGCCCTTTGACATTGCGCGGATCGCCTGTGTCAGCTCGGCAAGCGGATGTGCAAGCGTGCGCGCCAGGATGATACCGAGCACAACCGCGATCACGGCGGCGCCCAGGCCGCCGAAGAGCAGCGCCTCGTTGGTCTGGGCGATGAAACGCTCCTGGTTAGGACCCAGCGTGGGCGGGTTGCCGCCAGTGAGCACCGTGCCGACCGCTCGGTTATCAACGTTTATCGTGACGCCGCGCGCTTCTTCGTCAGCCGACGCCATATCGTCTTCATGGAAACGTCCTGCCGGCAGGATCACGCGATGGCGGTCATCTGCCAGCGCGAAGAGCGCCGCCGTTTGCGGCTGCGGCCCACCATTGTCTTGCTGTCCTTTTTGTTTCTGGTTGCCGGGGACTTGAGGCGGCACAGAGGGTGATTGATGCATCGCAATGCGAATGCCGTCCCACGATCCATTCGTCTGGTAATAAGCTGTCACCTGGGTGACGAAGTCGGCGCGAGATTGATCAAGCACGAACTGGTCAAACTGGCGTGAGGTGGTCCAACGGGCAAACAGCGCCGCCAGCACCGCGCCGACCAGGCTGACGGCGAGGAACGCGAGCGTCAGGCGAATGGTGAGTGACCGCATCTTTCAGGCTGCTCGGAACCGATAGCCCACGCCAAAAACGGTTTCTATATATTGCGGGTGTGACGGGTCGGTTTCGACTTTGGTGCGCAGGTTGCGGATATGAACGTCCACCGTGCGCTCGATCCCTTCAAAGCTGGTGCCCTGCAGGTTTTCGAGCAGCGTGGCGCGCGAGTAAACGCGACCGGGCGTCGCCATGAGCAGCGCCAGCAACTCGAATTCTGATGGCGTGAGATTGACGACGCGGTCATTCACCTTGACGATGCGGCTGTCCTTGTCGAGCGTGATGTCGCCGCTGCGCAACACTTCGGCGGTCGGCGCGATCTCCGGGTATGCGCGCCGCAACACCGCCCGTATGCGCGCCAGTAACTCGCGCATCCCGAACGGCTTGGTGACGTAGTCATCGGCGCCCAGCTCCAGGCCAAGCACCTTATCCGTTTCCTCCAGCCTGGCGGTGAGCAGGATGATTGGCGTGGTCTT
>Ga0118677_10016334_pt1 | contig 10184 bp, 8 predicted proteins | sample AliMusrvi5mmetaG_FD_86154 | JGI IMG/M metagenome (GOLD analysis project Ga0118677, IMG submission 86154)
ACGACGGCCGAGTAGAGATAGAAGGCGACGCCGGCGACGCTGCGGACGCCGAAGGTGATATAGAGCGGTGCGACGATCAGCAGGGCGCCGATGTATTCGTAGACGGTCGTGACCAGGAACTTGGCGCCGAGAATCTCGAAGGGCCGCAGGGGCAGCGGCAGGAGCTTCTCGATGTCGCTCGAGAAGTAGAAGACGCTGAGGATGTAGAAGATGCCGAAGAAGAAGACGACGATGGCGCCTGCGCCGGTGGCCACCCCGATGATCGCGGCCTGGAGGTGGAAGGTCTCCAGGGCGGTGTAGATGACGTTGGCGAACAGGGCGACGGACACGGCGATCGGGGCGAACAGCAGCGGGAAGAGGACGGCGACGGGGAAGCGCCGGCGAGGACGGGCGGGCGCGGTCGCGGAGCCGGGCTTCGGGGCGCGCATGTCGGCGCGCCGGGTGTCGCCGCCCATGCCGAGCCCGTAGGACTTGAGCATGACCCAGGTGAGTCGCAGCAGCTTCTTCATGACGCGCTCCCCCGCCCTACTTCGCCGCGTCCGGGGAAAGGCCGCCGTTCCCGTTCTCGTCGCTGGTCAACTCGAGGAACATGCTTTCGAGCGAGGAGCCGGCCGAGGCGAAGTGCTCGCGCATCTGATCGATCGAGCCGCAGAAGAGGATCCGGCCCTTGTCGATGATGGCGACGCGATCGCAGACCTTCTCGGCGACGTCGAGGACGTGCGTGGAGAAGAACACGGTGTGCCCCTTGTCGGCGTGCTGGCGCATCATCTCCTTGAGTTCGAAGGAGGAGCGCGGGTCGAGGCCGGTCATCGGTTCGTCGAGGATCCAGACGGGCGGCTCGTGCAGCAGCGCACCGAGCAGCACCAGCTTCTGGCGCATGCCGTGGGAGTAGCTCTGGATCCGGTCGGGCATCGCCTTGGCGAGGCCGAAGCGCTCGGACAGCGCGACGATGCGTTCGCGACGCGTCGTCTGGTCGACGCCGTAGAGGTCGCCGATCCAGTTGAGGTACTCGATGCCCTTTAGCCTCGGGAACAGATTCGGGTCGTCCGGAACGAAGCCGAAGCGGAGTTTGGCCTCGATCGGCTCCTTCACGATATCCTTGCCATCGACGAGGATCGTGCCCTCGTCCGGGTGCAGGATGCCGGTGATCATCTTGATCGTGGTCGTCTTGCCGGCGCCATTGGGGCCGATGAAGCCGAAGATCTCGCCCGGGCTGACCTCGAGGGAGATGCCGTCGACGGCCTTGACGCCGTTGCCGTAGGACTTGCTGACCTTCTGGATGGAGATCATGGAGGAGCCTTCCTTTCGCATGCCGACGGCCGATGGGGATGCCAAGGGATATCGTACAGCAGGAAGCGGGTGGATGGAAGAGCAAGGCTCCAGAGTCAATTGTAACGATTTCGAAAGAAAAGGAGCTGTTTGTAAAGAAAAATTTCATTCCGTATCGGTATTGACGGTAGCGATCCGAATCGTAATTGTTTATAATGAATTTAGTGCTACTGTAATTGTTTTTGAAGAGCCGTAACGGTTTTGGGAGTTGCCGATGAGCACTTCAGGTTTCCGACCCGCTGGCTATGATTTTCTCATCGACCGATACGGAGTGGATCCGATTCCGAATCTTCACCACTCCGGCGTCAGCGCTACCGGTGGCTTCCGAATCGTCAGGGCTGATGATCGGGTTGAAGCGACCTACCCGCTTGCCTATTGGCCAGGAGATCGGGTCGGAGATCACCTTGAATTCGCGCTCAAAATCGATGGCATCAATCTTGGAGTCCTGAACGATCTGTTCAAAGTGATTCCCGAAGAGGAAATCGTCGGATTCGTCTCTTCGAAACCCACGGGGATCTACTCGCGTAGGATCTGGTATCTGTATGAATTCCTGATGGACCGGAAGCTTCCTCTACCGGATCTCCACCAAGGGAACTACATCGATCTCCTTGATACCGACAAATACTATGCGACAACCAAGCCGGTCCGTGTGGGCCGACAAAGAATGCTGGACAACCTCCTCGGAACACCGGCCTTCTGTCCCTTGGTCCGAAGAACGGAAATCCTCGTCGAAATGGAAGCGCTGGATCTCATGTCCCATACAGAGGAATTGATCCGCGATTATCCGCCGGAACTGCTCCGGCGTGCCTTGAATTATCTCTATACGAAGGAGACCCGCTCGTCCTTCCTGATCGAGAACATCCAGCCGAATGGGAATCGGACGGAGAAGTTCGTCGGTCTGCTGCAGATGGCGGAAGAGCGGGACTTCCTGGAAGCGTCTGCTCTGGTGGGAATCCAGAACCAGATCGTCGACCCCCGGTTCGCGGAGTCGGGCTACCGAACAGAACAGAACTTTGTCGGCCAATCGGTTTCGCTCACGAGACAGGTCGTCCACTATGTCTGCCCGAAGCCGACGGATGTCCCGAGTCTCATGGAGGGTCTCGTCGAGTGCCACCGCCGCCTGATGGGCAGCGGGGTTCCAGCTGTCGTCCATGCCGCCGTGATTTCGTTCGGTTTCGTCTACCTTCACCCGTTCCTTGACGGGAACGGCCGATTGCACCGTTTCTTGATCCACAACATACTGTCGCTTCGGAAGGTCGTTCCCGAAGGCCTCATGTTTCCGGTCTCGGCTGCGATCCTGAAGGACCCGCGTGAATACGACCGGACGCTGGAGGTCTTCTCGAAGCCGCTGATGAAGCGGATCCGCTACCGGCAGGACCTTCGGGGGCGAATGGAAGTCGAGGGGGATTCGGTAGGATTCTATCGCTTCCTGGATTTGACTTTCCAGACGGAGTCCCTCTATGGTTTTCTGAAGAAGGCTATCGAGACCGAACTCGTCGAGGAACTCGGTTTCCTCTCGAACTTCGACCGTACGAAACGCGCAATCCAAGGCATCCTCGACATGCCGGACGCGAAGATCGATCTTTTCATCGGCCTCTGCCTGCAGAACCAGGGGCGCTTGTCCGCTCGAAAGCGCGAATCGCACTTCGATTTCCTGACTGACGATGAAATCGCAGAAATGGAACAAGCCGTCCGGGACGGCTACGAATTGGGGTGACCTTTGCCTGTTCAGGATTCCGAATGGCCAAGAAAGCGACATGATTCTACAAAAGCATGCATTTCAACCAGAAAATCGCTTCATGGCTTTCAACCGGAATTGTTTTTCCCCAGTCGCGTGATACTATGAAGGTGCGAGCAGCGATGCCCGCAGGATTCGAATGGGATAGCATGACCCTTGTGGCTTGCTATCCCTTTAGCTTTTCAGGGGGGCCGATGCTTCGCACCTACGTATTCATAGACCAGATGAACTTCGAAATCGCGGTCAATGATCTTTGCAGAGAATAGAAGCGCGCTGCGACATCGCCGTCTTCGTCAGCGGAGATTCGGATTACATCAGCATCTATGGGGTTCTGAAGACGATCGGTAAATTGACGGTCGTGGCTGCAGTGAAAAACCAGAACCTCAACCGGATCCTCCCGCACGTCGATAGTCACATGATCATGATCTGGTCTTTCTCGAGAACTGTGAGCGCAAGTTCACATGACTTGCGTCAAGAAGGGCTCGCCTACATCAGCAGCAGCATCTCCCGCAGGGCGCGGCAGGCGGCGGCCGTCGAGATGCCCGACGCGTCGAGCTGGGGCGCGAGCTCCACGAGGTCGGCGCCGACGATCGTCGGGCGCGCCTCCGCGATCTCGTCGAAGGCGGCCTGCAACTCGCGGAACGTGGCGCCGCCCGGTTCGGGCGTGCCCGTGCCCGGGAGGGCGCTGGGGTCCAGCACGTCGAGGTCGACGGTGAAGTAGACCGGCGTCCCTTCGGCGGCGAGGCGGCGACACAGCGCGCCGACGCCCAGCAGGGCGTCGCGGTGGAGGTCGAGGTGCTTCCGGGACCAGGCGAATTCCTCGCGGGTGCCCGAGCGGATGCCGAGCGAGTGGATGCGGCCGTCGCCGAGCAGGTCGTGCGCACGGCGGATCACGCAGGCGTGGGACAACGGCTCGCCGAGATAGTCCTCGCGCGTGTCGGAATGCGCGTCGAAGTGCAGGACGTGCAGGTCGGGGTGCGCCGCGAGGGCCGCGCGCAGGACGCCCAGCGTCACGAGGTGCTCGCCGCCGATCAGGAAGGGGCGCTTGCCTTCGGCGTAGATCCGCCTGGCCGTGTCCTCGATGCGGTCGAGGGCGGCGGCGGCGTTGCCCGGGGCCAGCTCGAGGTCGCCGGCGTCGTGCACGGCGCGGTCCTCGAGGTCGGCGTCGCGGTTCGGGCTGTAGGTCTCGAAGCCCATCGACTCGACGCGCATCTGCATGGGGGCGAAGCGCGAACCGGGCCGGTAGGAGACGGTGCCGTCGAACGGGGCGCCGAACAGTACGACGTCGGCCTCGGCGCGGGGCGTCGCGGCGCCGAGGAAGCACTGCGGCCAGGTCGGGCGCGCGGCGTCGTCGGTCAGGCCGGGATAGTCGAGGTGTCCTTCCATGGGGATCAGGCGCCTCCTTCCTCGGAGAGCAGCGCGGCCACGTACGGGGGCAGCGCGAAAGCGCCGACGTGCATGCCGGCCGAATAGTAGCGCGTGGGCATGGCGGACGTGCCGGCCGGCGCGTCGGCGCAGCGGTCCTGCACGGGACGCGGGCCCTTGGAGGCGAAGCCGAACAGCCACATGCCGGACGGGTAGGTCGGCATGTGGAAGTGGTAGACCTCGCTGACCGGGAAGGTCTCGCGCAGGCGCTTGTGCGCGCGGCGCATCGACTGGGCGTAGGTCTCGTAGAACGGGCTCTCGTGCTGGTTGACGAGGATGCCGTCGGGGCCCAGCGCGCGGAAGCAGTCCTGGTAGAACTTGCGGCTGAAGAGGCCCTCGCCGGGGCCGATAGGGTCGGTCGAGTCGACGAGGATCAGGTCGTAGGAGGCGTCGGGGACCTCCTTCAGGAAGCGGACGCCGTCCTCGAAGAGCAGATTGATGCGCGGGTCGGCGTCGATCGCGGAGGCGACCGATGGGAGGAACTGCTGGCACAGGCGGACGACGCGCTCGTCGATCTCGACGAGGTCGACCCGCTCGAGGCCGGGATAGCGCACCAGCTCGCGCAGCGTGCCGCCGTCGCCGCCGCCCACGATCAGGACCTTCTTCGGGTCCTTCGCGACCGACATCGGGACGTGCACGAGCATCTCGTGGTAGTGCCGCTCGTCGCGCTCGGCGACCATCATCAGCCCGTCGAGCGTGAAGAACTTCCCGAACGTCGCGGACTCGAAGAAGTCGATCCGCTGGAACGGGGTATCCTCGCCATACAGGTGGCGGGCCTTGATCGAGAGCCGGACGTCGCCGGTGTGGTCCTCGGTGAACCACTCGAATTCCTTCATGCCGTTGCCCCTCTCCCCTCCCGGCCAGGCCGGAAGGCGCTTCGGCGTCACGCGCCGAGGATGCGGACGAACCGCGGGTTGTCCTGTTCGTTGATGATCGTGCCCTTGTTCTCGAGGATGAACTCGTACTGCCGGATCACGTCGCGCGTCAGGCGCTCGCCGGGGATCACCAGCGGGATGCCGGGAGGATAGGCCATCAGGGACTCGCCGCTGATCTCGCCTTCGGCCTCGGAGATCGGGACGATGCGCGACGGCGCGTAGAAGGCGTCGCGGGGCGGCACGACCAGGCGCGGGCGCGGCAGGGCGACGATGCCCAGCGGGTCGGAGCCCCAGGCCTCGAGCGGCGGGCGCCGGCCGAAGTACTCGCGCGACAGCGCCTCGAAGGCCTCGGCGAGGCGGGCGAGCGTGCCCGCGTCGTCGGCGAACGAGCAGATGGCGAGCACGGTGTGCGGCTCGGACAGCTCGAGCTGGATGCCGTACTTCTCGCGCATCGCGCGGTACGCCTCGTAGCCGCTGATCCCGAGATCGTTGACCTTCACGGCGATCTTGGTCCCGTCGTAGGCGAAGATGCCGGGCCGGCCGACGTCGGCGGCGGACAGCACCTCGAGGCCGGGCACCGCGGCGATCCGTCCGCGCGCCGCCGCGACCTGCGGAAGCAGGCGGGACAGGCGCTCCTGGCCCTCGGTCGCGAGCAGGGCGCGCGTCGCGTCGAGGCTCGCCATGAGGAGGTAGGAGGCGCTCGTGGTCTGCATGAGGTTGATCGCGCCGCGCACGGTCTGGTGGTCCACCAGGCCCTCGTTGACCAGCAGGGCCGAGCTCTGGGTCAGCGAGCCGCAGGTCTTGTGCAGGCTCATGGTCGACAGGTCGGCGCCGCAGTCCATCGCGCTGGCCGGCAGGTCCTCGTGGAAGTGCAGGTGCGCTCCGTGCGCCTCGTCGACGAGCACGGCGATCCGGCGACGGTGGCAGTAGGCGACGATCGCGGCGAGGTCGGAGGCCGCGCCGTAGTAGGTCGGATTGACGACGAGCAGCGCCGCGGCGTCGGGGTTCTCGGACACGGCCTCCTTCACGGCGTCGAGCGTGATGCCGTGGGAGATGCCCCAGCGCGGGTCGGTCTCGGGCTGCAGGAACACGGGCACGGCGCCGGTCAGGATCAGCGCGTTGATCGCCGACTTGTGGACGTTGCGGGGCAGTAGGATCTTCGCGCCGGGCTGGCAGGCGGAGAAGATCATGGCCTGGACGCCGAAGGTCGAGCCGTTCACGAGGAAGAAGGCCTCGTCCGCGCCGTAGAGGTTCGCGAGCAGGCTCTCCGCGTCCTTGATCACGCCGCGGGGGTGATCCAGCAGGTCGAGCTCGGGCATGGAGTTCATGTCGAGCCGCAGTCCCTGCCGGTCGAGCGCGTCGGAGAAGCGCGTCCGCAGGGCGCCCTTCTTGTGGCCGGGCACGTCGAACGACAGGTTGCCGTTGTCGGCGGCGCGAGAGAGCGCCGTCAGGAGCGGGGTCTTCTTCTGGTGCGTGTAGTGCATCGTGCCGCCCCTAGATCGAGGCGAAGTTCCGGCCGTAGTAGATCTCTTCCATCTCGCGGTGGATCCGCTGCTCGATGCGCCGGCGCTCGCCCGCGTGCAGTTTGGCCTTGGTCGTCCCGAACAGGTAGTTGTCGAGGTCGAAGGCGCGCAGCATGCACTTGGTGTGGAAGATGTTCTCCTGGTAGACGTTGACGTCCATCATGTGGTAGCTGTCGTGGATCTCCTGCGGCAGGTAGCTCTGGATCGAGTGGATCGGGTGGTCGATGAAGAGCTTCTTGCCCGTGAAGTCGCGCGTGAAGCCGCGCACGCGGTAGTCGATCGTCATGATGTCGGCGTCGAAACTGTGGATCAGGTAGTCCAGCGCGTTCAGCGGCGAGATGCGGCCGCAGGTCGACACGTCGATGTCGATGCGGAACGTGCTGATGCCGAGCACCGGGTGGTACTCGGGGTAGGTGTGCACGGTGATGTGGCTCTTGTCGAGGTGCGCGAGCACGGTGTCGCGGGGCGGGGTCGGGCCGGAGGGGCCGTCGCCGCCGGGGCCGCTGGTGCTGCCGGTCGGGCCGGAGCCGCCGAGCTGCTCCTCCTCGCAGATCAGGATCGTCACGGACGAGCCCTGCGGGTCGTAGTCCTGCTTGGAGATGCTGAGAATGGTCGCGCCGATGATCTGGTTCACGCTCTCGAGAATCGTGGTCAGGCGTTCGGCGTTGTACTGCTCGTCGATGTATTCGATGTACGCGTCGCGGTCCTCGACGGTCCGCGCGTAGCACAGGTCGTACAGGTTGAAGCTCAGGGATTTGGTGAGGTTGTTGAACCCGTGAAGCTTGAGCTTGGTGGGGTTCGCCTGCGGGATCTTCTCCATTCGGTTCCTCCTGACGCCTAGTTCACGCCTGGAAGGCGGAAACGCGTCCCGGAGTCGGCACGGTCGGAGTCCCGGGGGATCCGGGTCCGGCGGCAGGTGCCACCTCCAGAAGAGAGCGTCTGAGCGTCCAGGCAATGTACCCGACTTCAACGGGCCAGGGTCCGGGTCGTCGTCCGCGTTCCGGACGTGCGTCCCCTTCCATGGTTGCAGGAACAGTCAGGCTCCTTGGTGAACCTGTCTTGGGCTCTTTCCGGCGGTCCTCCCTCGCGGGCGGGCCGTCGTCTCCCGTGCCTTTACTGTCTTTCCGCATCATAGCAGAAACCCCCCCGGACAACAAGAAATCCGAGGGGGTCCCGAACGGGGTGTGCTCCGAGCGTGGACGGCGGTCGCCGGCACCTAGAGTACGAAGAAGGTCACGGCATTGCGGTAGCTGATGTCCCGGGCCATCCCGCCGACGAGGTCGAAGTCCCGCGGCGCCTCCCCGCGCTCGATCCAGCGGCCGAGCAGCCCGCACAGGATGCGGCGGAAGTACTCGTGGCGCGGATAGGACAGGAAGCTGCGCGAGTCCGTGGTCATCCCGATGAAGTCGCCGAGCACGCTCTGCTCGGACAGGGCCTGGAGCTGGTTCTCCATGCCGCGTCGGTGGTCGTTGAACCACCATGCCGACCCGAACTGGATCTTGCCGCGCTGGCCTTCGCCCGGGAAGCACCCGGTCAGGCAGGCCAGGGCCTCGTTGTCGGACGGGTTCAGGTTGTACAGGACCGTGCGGGGCAGCTCGCCGGTCGCGTCGAGCGCGGCGAGGAAGCGGGCGGTCGCCTGGATGCCGACCGGGTCGCCGATCGCGTCGAAGCCGGTGTCGGGTCCGAGCACGGGGAACAACCGGGTGTTCAGGTTGCGGGAGCAACCGACGTGCAGCTGCATCGCCCAGTCGAGGCGGTGGTAGAGGCGCCCGAGGAAGGTCATCACGACGGAGCGGAACGCGGTCTCCTCGTCGGCCGTCGGCGGGATGCCGGACAGGGCGCGGCCGAGGACGCGGTGCGCGTCGGCGGGCGTCGCGGTCTCGGAGAACGCCGGCGGGTCCTGCGCGTGGTCGGACACCTTGCAGCCGTGCGCCGCGAAGTGCTTCGCGCGGGCCTCGAGGGCGGCCTGCAGGGAGTCGAGGCCGTTCACGGGGAAGCCTGCGGACGCGGACAGGACCTCGATGCTCCTGCGGAAGTCGGCGCCGCGGACGCGGAGGTAGCGGTCGGGGCGGAAGGTCGGGCGGACCGAGACCGCGCCTGGCGTTCCCGCGCCGGCCCCGGCGATCTTCGCGTGGAACTCCAGCGTGTCCGCCGGGTCGTCGGTCGTGCATACGGTGCGGACGTCCGTCGCCTTCATGAGCTGGCCGGCGGTGAGACCGCCCGGTCCGAGCTTCCGGTTGCAGGCGTCCCAGATCTCGTCCGCGGTCGCAGGGGACAGCAGCAGGTCGACGCCGAAGGTGCGCGACAGCTCCATGTGCGTCCAGTGGTAGAGGGGGTGGCCGATCAGGCGGGGCAGCGTCGCGGCGTAGCGGTCGAAGCGGGCGCGGTCGGTCGCGGCTGGGTCGGACGCCCCGGCGGCCCCGGCGGAGGCCGGACCGGTCGCCTCGACCTCGCGGGCGCCGTCGGCGCGCATCATGCGCCACTTGTAGTGGTCGCCGTAGAGCCAGGCCTGGGTGATGTTGTCGAAGGTCCGGTCGGAGGCGATCTCGGACGGGATCAGGTGGCAGTGGTAGTCGCAGATCGGCTCCTTCTCGGCGTAGTCGTGGTAGAGCCGCACCGCGGCGGGCGTGTCGAGCAGGAAGTCGTCGTGGATGAAGGGGCGGGTCGGGGTCGAGGATGCGGCCATGGGGGGTCCCTCCTTGTCGTGTCAGACGCCGGAAAAGGCGGAGAAGCCGCCGTCCACGGGGACGACGATGCCGGTGACGAACCTCGACGCGTCGGAGCAGAGCCAGACCAGTGTGCCGGCCAGGTCGTCGGGTTCGCCGAAGCGGCCCATCGGGGTCGAGTGGAGGATCGAAGTGCCGCGCTCGCTGAGCGTGCCGTCCTCCGGGTTCGTGAGCAGGAAGCGGTTCTGCTCGGTGAGGAAGAAGCCGGGGGCGATTGCGTTGACGCGGATCAGGTCCCCGTGGGCGCGGGCGAGGTCGACGGCCAGCCACTGCGTGAAGTTGCTGACGGCCGCCTTGGCCGCGGAATAGCCGGGAACGCGGGTCAGCGGGCGCATCGCGTTCAGCGAGCTGACGTGGACGATCGCGCCGCCGCTGGGGTTCCGGACGATCGCCTTGCCGAAGACCTGCGCGGGGATCACGGCGCCGGCCATCAGGTTGAGGTTGACGACTTCCGCGAGCGCGTCGGCCGACAGGTCGAAGAAGTCGGTGCCGGCGTTGGTCGTCGCGTCGGGGCGGTTGCCGCCGACGGCGTTGACGAGGATGTCGACCTTGCCGAACTCCTCGAGGA
>Ga0118677_10016335_pt1 | contig 10184 bp, 9 predicted proteins | sample AliMusrvi5mmetaG_FD_86154 | JGI IMG/M metagenome (GOLD analysis project Ga0118677, IMG submission 86154)
GTTGTGATATTTGATATTATATCATTTGATTTCATTTAATTATGCTTTAATTAAATATTTGATGATTAAATATTATTATTATTTTTTCAATCTTTGATTGGAGAAATTCTGCTGTGGAATTTTAAAGATTTTTTTTTACTTTGCTAAGGGGATGCGGGTTTCAGGCTCAAGATCCAGAGGATCTCCCATTTTTCCATTCCGATGATAGACATGATAGCCAAGACCCGCAATCATAGCAGCGTTATCTAGACTGAGTCCAAAGGGGGGCCAAAATAAGGGTAGGGATTGTAGGCATTCAGAAAACATCTCTCTGAGCTTTTGGTTGTTACTAACCCCCCCCCCTAGATAGATGGCTTTGCATCCATGTTCTTCTGCAGCTATGCGGCACTTTTTAATGACATCGCTAAATGCTGTATGCTGAAAAGAAGCTGCAATATCTGCTTTATCAAAGTCGTTTAGATCTCGGCTTTTACATCCATTTTGCCCATGGATTAAGTAGTAGACATTTGTTTTTAGTCCGCTAAACGAAAAGTCTAGGGGACGGCCTTTAATCGCGCCGGGCTTAAAACTGTATTTTGCGCTATCTCCAGACTTTGCAAGCTTTTCAATGGCAGGGCCGCCTGGGTAAGGCAATCCTAGCATGACAGCTACCTTATCAAAGGCCTCTCCAACAGCATCATCGGCAGTTGTTGCTAAAAGCTTATATGATCCTATTTCTTCCATAAGAACCAGGAAGGTATGCCCACCTGAAAGAACTACCCCGAGCGAAGGGAATATTGGATCCTGCTGTCCCATCATAGAGGCATAGAGATGAGCTTCTACGTGATTTACCCCTACGAAGGGCTTTTCCCAGGCTAAAGATAGTGCTTTAGCAGCATTTAGACCAATGAGAAGAGATCCTATCAGACCTGGTCCCTTCGCTACGCTGATCAGATCAATTTGTGATTTTGTGATTTTTGCTTCAGAAATAGCCATCTCAATGACAGGTGTTAATGAGTTGATGTGGCTGCGGCTAGCAAGCTCCGGATACACACCACCATAGGGGCTATGTAGGGGGATTTGTGAGGCTATGACGTTGGACAGGATTGTCCTACCATCGACAACGATGGAGGCCGCTGTTTCGTCACAAGTACTTTCTATTCCGAGTATCAGCATATTTCTACGTAAGTTTTTGTGAGCAATATAGCATAAAACAGAATAAGCAACCTGTAAAATACCTCTTTTTTTTGAAAAATAAAAGGGTTAGTATAATCTTTTACTACTTTGGAGCTGTATGGAGTATCCCTTATCTTTCTGGATTGGATTTCACGTTATTGTATTTTCCCTCTTGTATTTGGATCTGTCAGTATTTTCGAAATTCGGGAAAAGTAAAAATATTTCTACTGCGCTTCTTTGGACATGTTTTTGGATAGCTCTTTCTTTTCTTTTTAATGCAGGGATCTATTTTGTTTCAGGACCCTCCGACGCTCTGCTATTTTTTACCGGATATGCCATTGAAAAGTCGTTGAGTATTGATAATATTTTTATTTTTTTACTCATTTTTTCTTCCTTAAAAATTTCAGGGAAAGATCAGCATAGGATTTTATATTTAGGAATTCTCGGAGCTTTGGTATTTAGGCTAAGCTTAATACTATTTGGTATTGCCATTCTTGAAAGATACCAGTGGATGTTTTACGTCTTTGGGGCCTTCCTTTGTATAACAGCCCTTCGGATGTTTTTCGATTCTGGAGAAAAAAAGGGTATTGCAGATAGCCCAATATATAGGGCGATCTGTCGCTTTCTGCCTATCACAAAAGAGTCCTCAGAGGGGCGGTTTTTCTTAAGAAGGAAGTGTAAGCTATTTATTACCACATCATGTGTTGCTCTTTTGCTGATAGAAACCGCAGATATAGTTTTTGCTCTTGATTCAATACCTGCCATACTCGCGATCACAACCAATCCTTTTATCGTTTATACCTCGAACATATTTGCCATACTTGGCCTAAGGTCTTTATATTTCGTCTTAGAGCATGTTCAGCAGAAACTGCAGTACTTTGGATTTGGGCTTGCGGCGATCTTATTTTTTATAGGTCTTAAAATGCTAGGATCATATTGGATGGAGGTTTCTGTCCCGGTAACGCTTGGGGTAATTGGCCTTATTCTGAGCGTTACTACTTTAGTCTCTGTATTTTTAGGAAAGAAGGGAGCTTAAGCTGCATCTTTGCTTGAGGATGTGAGCTTTTGGTATAGTCCAAGAGATACAAGTAAAATCGCAGAAACTACTAGGAGCATAATAGGATACACTAAATTCTCAAGTTTTGTTTTTGCTACCTGGATCGTAAGTATTAATCCCTCTAAAGAGAAAGCTGTAGAGATAATAAGAATGAGGTTTGATAAGGCTCTCCTTCTTTCCGCAGCGGGCTTTTTCTCTTTTCCATGGAGGACTTCTTCTACCATGAGATATTTAGCCACATCGGCTACCGCTATTGAAAATATAATAAAGGCTACCTCATCCATTACTTTGTATAGAAGCTCACTTTTTTGAGTGGGATTTCCATTTAAAAGATCTAAGGCGATTTGCCAAACAGACCAGACAATGATGATGAATGAAATCACAAAGAGAATAATGCTGACAAGGATATAGGCCAGGTTTGTAATGTTATGAACGAAGGTGACAGAACGTTTTCCCATGAGAGATCTCCTCTTTTTTTTCTTATAAAAGAAATGAGAGGTTAAAGCCAAGGAAATAGGTTTACTTTTTTAGAAGCTCGGCCGCCGCTGTATCACATATCCAAAGGGCTTTATGTTTTTTCGTTCCAATTTTAACAATCGGAAGATCTACAAAATGGGCATCTTCCTTAAATACTCTTTCGAGCATTTGTTTTTTGGAAGATCCTATGACGTATATGACAATCTGGGAAGAGTTATTAATACACGGGTAGGTAAGGGTCATTCTCCAAGTGTTTTTTTGAGGAATATGGTTTGCTACAGCAAGAGCATCTTCTTCATTAAGAGCTTCAGTATGGGGAAATAGCGATGCTGTATGACCATCTTCTCCCATGCCAAGAATTGTATAGTCCAGCGGTCTTCCTTTTAATACCTTTGCTAGTGTTTGGCTATAGACCTCTGCATTAGTTCCAATATTTTTTTCAGCCACCATACGATGTATTTGCTCAGTTGGAATGCCCATATTTTTAAAACCCGCTTCCATCGCCATGTGGTAGTTGTTTTCTGGGTTTTCAGGAGGTGCACTTCTTTCATCCCCCCAGAAAAGATGGACTTTAGTCCAATCGATTTTTTCTTTAATGGGTGAAGAGGTCAGTTTTTCAAAGATTGCTTTAGGAGTTGATCCCCCAGATAGCGCTATATAGAAAGCCCCATGATCTTTGATAGAGGCATAATACGCAGTTAATAGGTGCTCTATGCAAAAAGATAGAGTTTCCTCTACATTCCCTGGTATTGATATATCTCGTCTATTATCAAAATGAAAAGTTAACATAGGGAAAAAGGCTCCATGGTAGCAAGAAGAGTAACAATTTCTAAGTAGTGTTGACTAGTTCCTTTATGGCAAATCTCTTTTACAAGAGACTGTCCTGATTCCCCTTTGGCAATGAGGAACTTCGTCGGCACGCTACATTCAGATCTACTACTATAAGAATAGGAAATTTCATTAGGAGTTTCAAGGCTCCTTGCAAAATGACAAAAATCCTCATCTCCATCTGAAATGTCGAGTGAGATAATAAGACCGGGTGGAAGGCTTGCCTCTCTTTGAGAGGAAATCGTTACCTCGACTGGTTGTTTGGCTGCATCAGTATAGGTGAAATTAAGCACTTCATCTTTTACAGAGGAGTTTACAAGTGACCACTGTAATCTGCAGGCAAGCCAGGCTTGCAGGTAGATCGATTGGATCTTTGTATGGCAGAAGAAAGGAGTTTCTTGCGCATTATAAGAAATATGTAGTTTTTTTGCCTTTTTTAGAGTGCTCAAGTTTTTCGGTTCATTGAAAATCGCAGTAAGAAGATCTCTCCAGCTTTCAAGTCTTGCCCAATTTAGGTCTGCAATCTCACAGTTTGAATCGGCCTTAGATTTGAGTATGGATTTTGCAAAAGCTGGAAGATCTTTTGCTGTCTCAGAATCAAAGATCAGGCGCGTAGCAAATTTCTCTAGTTCTTTCCTCAGAGGTGTCTGAACTGTTGGGTCTTCTGCCCAGACAAGAAAAATAGGGAGATCCGCGATGATGTGGGGTAGGATGATAAATGGGACTTGATTTTCTGTGCTCTCTGTTGCATAGAGTTCGATCAAGTCACAAGTAACATCAAATTCTCCTTGCTCGGCCGACATGATCGAAATAGCTGTTTTAACGGGGTTATTTTCCTGGCTAGTTTCAGACGATATGAAGAAAATACGGGCAGGGAACTTTTCGATAATCTTCTGCGCTATCCTGCGGATGTATTCATCGCGAGGGGATTTTTTTGAATAAAAAATAAGATTAAAAAGGGAGGCCCTCATCTTATTTTTATTCTCTAAAGAGCTCCATAAAATATTGAGCTCAGACTGTATTTTTGAAGGGGGGACAATGCGGGATGCAGTCATTATAGGAGCCTCCATTTGCGTCCGTCTTTCATCATCATTTCATCAGCAGATTTTGGTCCCCAGCTTCCCGATGGATAGTTCGGAAAATCTTTGGGGGGATTACTTGCCCAATGCTCAAGTACTGGGGTAAGAAGATCCCACGAGGTAAATACTTCGTCTTGCCGGGCAAAAAGGGTATTATCTCCGAATATACAATCTTGGATAAGTCTTTCGTAGGCTTCAGGTGGCGCTGTACCAAAATATTTTCCGTAGCGGAAATTCATTTTTACAGGCTGTATGATTGTAGTGCTGCCTCCTGGAACCTTGCAGTTAATCTTAAGAGAGGCTCCTTCATCCGGTTGGATTCGTATGGTAAGAACATTGGGTTCGTTGTTCTTGCCCGGATGTTGGAATAGGACTGACGGGGGGTCTTTAAAAAAGATGGATATTTCCGTTCCTTTTTTTGGGAGTCTTTTCCCGCCACGCAAATAAAAAGGAACTCCTGCCCAGCGCCAGTTGTCTATTAACAGTTTTACAGCGACATAGGTTTCTACATTTGACTGAGGGTTTACATTTTTTTCTTCCCTGTAGCCAATAGCCGGATCTCCATTGACGTAACCAGGACCATATTGGCCACGGATAACAGATTGTTCTAGGTCCGCTGGAGAAAAGGGACGCAGAGCCTGCAGAACCTTTACTTTTTCATCGTGTATTGCATGGGCCTCAAGGCTTACTGGGGGCTCCATTGCAACAAGTGATAGGATTTGCATCATATGGTTTTGCAAGATGTCTCTTAAGAAACCCGCTTCCTCCCAAAATGCCCCTCTCGTGCCGATTCCAATATCTTCAGCAACGGTAATCTGTACATGATCGATATAGCGGTTATTCCAAAGAGACTCGAATAGGGAATTGGCAAAGCGGAAGACCAAAATATTTTGGACAGTTTCTTTGCCGAGGTAATGGTCTATTCTATAGATTTGCGATTCATCTAAATATTGCAGAAGCTCGTTTTGAAGTTGATGTGCCGATTCAGTATTATGGCCAAACGGCTTTTCGATAATCATTCGCGACCAAGAGGAAGACTTTCCTACTTCATAAAGGAGATTGGAGCTATGTAACTTTTCTGCGATAGTCGTAAAAAAGCTTGGCTGGGTAGAGAGGTAAAATACACGATTTCCCTTTGTCCCAAGTTTAGCATCCAGCCCAGAGAGAAAGTTCCCAAGCCTTTCATATCCTTCGGGCTCATGAAATTCCGATTTATGATAGAAAAGTTGTTCTTTAAACGTTGCCCACAGGGCTTCATCGATTGGCTTTACTCTGGAATATGAGTTAATCGCCGCTTTCATCTCTTCCCTAAATTGCTCGTGTGTTTTATCTCTTCTTGCAAAACCCACACAGGCAAATTGAGGGGGGAGCTGCCCTTCTCTTGCTAGGTTGTAAATTGCAGGGATCAGCTTTCTTGCTGTTAAATCACCACTTGCGCCAAAGATAACTAGGATACAAGGGTCTATGAAGCGTGAGGACATGCCTGGTTCTTCAAGAGGATGGGAGGAAATTTTTGCCATAATGAATCTGCGTTTATTTGTGTGTTAAGCTCTATCAAACACGAAGAAGTTTTTGATGAAAAGGATAAAAATTAAAATTGTAGTTGGGCTGAGCTTTGAAAATAGTCCCAAATAGGGACACAGCTGTAGCCTCATTATTACTCATTAAGCTATGGAGTATGGGGTGATTTTAGGTAAAAATCATGAAATCTTCTAGATGCCTGGTATTGCTCTATGACTATATCTTCTTTAGCGATCTGTCCTAGTTGGAAATCAAAAATTGTACAGTAACTTAATGGCAAAGTGCCGATTTGAGCTGCGGTTTCATTTTCTAAAGTATGAAGCAGTGTGATCTGATCAAAAAAGGCAGGGGGATTTTCTTTTGCTAGTAGTTCAGATCTAGAGCACCAATCATTGACCATCTTAAACGAGAAAGCCGTTGCATTGATAAAAATGCTACTGGCACGAATTTTAAACCGATCATCTTCGACACCGTCTCTATACACGCAGAGGTCATTTTCTAAAAAAGGATCAAAATCTGGCTCTTTTAAAAAAACGCCATCAGCATCAACCCAGAAGATGGGCTTTTGGTACTTTTGAAGCATTGCACGTAGAAAAAACGGTTTAAAAGCGCAGTTTTTCTCCCATGAGCCTAAGTTTTTAATCCCTTCAATATGATGGGAAAGTCCAAACTTTTCGCAAGAAGCTCTTAAGTGCTCAACCTCCTTTTCATAAGGAGTATCGAGAGTGTAGAAGCTGACGACCTTGACAAGGTTTGATAAAAAACTAGGCATCTTATTACCTCTATTTGAATAACTCAAGATAGCAAGCTAAAAATAGATTGACAAGTCATAACGTCCTGGCAAAATGGAAGCGTTTCAAAGTTGCCAGAAAGCTTTGCAGTTGGTAGGAAAGCAGCTCGTATTCTTTACTTGGTTTTTTTTAGGTGCTGCATATCGAGGTAGTTTTGTAAAATCAGAACTGCAGAGAGTGTATCGACAGATTGTGCTCTTTCTTTCCGATTCTTATTATCATCGCGCATAAGTCTATCTGCTTGCATAGAGGTAAGACGCTCATCCCATAACAGTACAGGAACTTGAAACTCTATCTCTAGCGCTGCAGCAAATTTTTTAGCTTCTAGGGCCATATCTCCTTCTTTGCCATTAAGAAGAAGGGGAAGACCTACCACTAAAAGTTCAAACGGACCCATCGGGTCCGCTTTTTGCTTAATTTTTTTTACCGTATCGGAAAGTTTTTTATCAGCTTGCATAAGGAAAGCGGGGCTAACGATGATTTGTCTTTCATCTGACTTTGCAACGCCAATCCTTGCTCTTCCATAATCAAATCCAAGAATTCTACCCAAAATGGATCCTATTTCTTGTTTTGGTTTGCAAGAGATGCTGCTATGAAGTCTTTAAAGAGGGGGTGAGGCTCTGTAGGTTTAGACTTGAATTCCGGATGGAACTGAACGCCGACCATCCAAGGATGGTCTTTCACTTCAACGATTTCGCAGAGGTGGGCATTTTCTAAATATCCAGTGATCTGCATACCATTTTCTTCTAAACGGTCTTTATACAGGTTGTTGAATTCAAATCTATGGCGATGTCTTTCTGAAATAACAGGGCTATTATATGCTTTGCTTGATTTAGAGCCTTCTTTCACTCTACAGCTATAGGCTCCAAGACGCATTGTTCCTCCAAGATCTTCAACCCCTTTTTGCTCGCTCAGTAGAGAGATAACAGGATTGGAAGTATGAGGGTCGATTTCTGTGGTATTGGCGTCTTTTAGTCCTAGAACATGCCTTGCAAATTCCACGCACATGACTTGCATTCCCAGGCATAGGCCTAAATAGGGGACTTTATTTTCTCTACAAAATTTAGCTGTCATGATCTTCCCCATCCAGCCTCTTTCTCCAAATCCACCGGGTACAAGGTATCCATCACATCCTTTAATCGCATCTTCAATAGATCCATTCTCAAGCACTTTTTCTGCTTCAAACTTGCGTATTTCAATATCGACGTTGTTAGCAAGTGCTCCATGATGCAGGGCTTCAAAAACGGATTTATAGGCGTCTTGGTGTTGCATGTATTTGCCTACAATGCCAATAACTACTTTCCCTTTAGGATTAAGAAGTCTATGAAGCATTGTATGCCAGCTAGAAAGATCGATTTTTCCAAGAGGAAGATCAAGCATGGTGCAGATCTTTTCATCGAGCCCTTGCTGATTTAGCATGAGGGGAACTTCATAGATGCTGTCTTTGACATTTGGTTCATCGATTACAGATTCCTTAGGAACGCTGCAGAATAGACTGATCTTGTCTTTAATATCTTCGTCAAGGCTTTCATCACATCTGCAAAGGATAACATCAGGGATGATTCCGATTCCACGTAGAATCTGTACTGAGTGCTGCGTTGGCTTGGTTTTCACTTCACCGGCTGCTGTTAAAAATGGCACATAAGTCAGATGGATGTTCATGCAGTCTTTGGGTCTTTCATAACGAAATTGACGGATTGCTTCAAAGAAGGGGAGTGACTCGATGTCACCGACTGTGCCGCCAATTTCTACAAGAACAACTTGCACTGCAGATTCCGACTTGGTCGTATTTAAAATTCTTTGTTTGATCTCATCAGTAACATGTGGGATGACTTGCACAGTCTTTCCTAAATAATCTCCTCTACGTTCTCTTTTAATGACCGTATCATAGATCTGTCCTGATGTTGCATTTGAGGCTTTAGACAGCTCCGCTCCAGTGTATCTAAAATAATGGCCAAGATCAAGATCGGTTTCGGCGCCATCATCTGTCACATAAACCTCTCCGTGTTGGAATGGATTCATTGTGCCGGGATCGACGTTTAAATAGGGATCGAGTTTGAGCATTCCGACCTTAATTCCCCTTCTTTCAAGCAGCATAGCGATAGAAGCTGATGTGAGGCCTTTGCCAAGTGAGGAAACAACTCCACCACTAATAAAGATATATTTTGTTCTCATGGGAACCTTAAGTGTTTGATGTAATTGGTCAATTTTAAGACGATGAGGCAATAAGCGCAATCTTTTCTCTCTTACCTACAGATTCTGCATATTTATTCTAAGACTACGTAGGTTATACCCCTCTCATGAGCAGAGGCATCCATTTCTCGGATTAACCGAAATTCTCTGATTCGAAAAATAAACGCCGTAAGTGGTTTATTGAAAGTTATTTGCGGGAATAAAGTATTTAATTCACTCTGCAACTCCGATAAAATTGGAAATGCTTTTGAATGTTGTTTTGCATTTGCATTTGATGCTGTGGATTGCAAACCCCACAAGTTTTGCCATATTGGACTTGGATCTTTTGTTGTTAGAGAGAAAGGACAAGTATATTTTGGAGGATCATTTAATGCAGCACAAGGATTACAAGGACTATTTATAAAACGAAAATTTGGCAATAGATTTGGCAAGTCATTATAATCCAGGTTTGAAGTCACTTTCTTATGTGCCCCCGTTATTCCATCATTATCATCATTTTTTATTTTTTGTAAAACAACATTCTCGCTTGCATCTACACCACAGCGAATCAAATCGTTGCTTTTACTTATTAGACCACTATTTATTCCATATGTTCCAGAACCATTATTTACATCTTTTTCAGTGTTCACTGCATAAGCTCCTCGCAATAAAAATTGCCCTTCGGCTGAATTCCATGATAACATTTCCTTTATTATTTTTTGATTGTAGATGGTCATTGCTTCCTCCATTGCAGCAACAGGACTTGTCTTTAACATTGTGTTAGTTTTTATCGCATCCATATAAAGATCTTTTGTTGCATTGTCCCATGGCCATTTTCCGGTTTTCAAAAGAGTATTCACTTCTTCTTGAGTTGCCTGTTGTTGTATAACATCCACATCAAAAATTAAATTTTGGTTTTTTGTTTGCTGAAAATTCAAAAAATTCGTAATTGTTTGCTGATCCCAATTTGTTGAAACAAAACCCTCTTTTTTACTAGTACTTTTAATTGTGTAAAAATAAACAATTAATAGGATTCCTAATAAAATTAATAAATAAGGTAAATATATTTTTTTTTCAAACATTAATAATATAATGGTATAAAAT
>Ga0118677_10016337_pt1 | contig 10182 bp, 9 predicted proteins | sample AliMusrvi5mmetaG_FD_86154 | JGI IMG/M metagenome (GOLD analysis project Ga0118677, IMG submission 86154)
CTTCCCCTCGGGGAAAGATTTTCCTCGCAATTGGCACGTGATTGACGCTGCCGATAACGTCCTTGGACGCATTGCCACGAAAGCGGCCATGCTGCTGATGGGCAAGAATAAGGCGAATTATACGCCGTTTCTGGACACCGGCGATCACGTGGTTGTGATCAATGCTAAGAAAGTCCGGCTCACCGGAAACAAAGAAAACCAGAAATTGTACCGCCGCCACACCGGCTATCCTGGCGGTTTGATTGAAGTTGGCGCGGCGAAGATGCGCTCCACGCGTCCGGACCGCCTGATCGAAGAAGCGGTAAAGGGCATGCTGCCGAAGAACAAACTCGGCAAGCAGATGTACCGCAAGCTCAAGGTTTACGCAGGCGACAAGCATCCGCACCAAGCGCAGAAGCCGGTCGAATTGGCGATTCAGTAATTAGGGTATCGAAAGGAATTTAAGTGGCAGCACAGTTAGTTCAATGGTTAGGAACGGGCCGGCGCAAGACTTCCGTGGCCCGTGTATTCCTCCGCAACGGCAAGGGTCTCATCACCATCAATGGCCGCGCGCTGGAACATTACTTTACGACCGAATCCTCCAAGGCCGCTGTGAAGCAGCCCCTCCTGGCGACGGAAACGGCCGATAAATTCGACATTTTGATTCTCACCGATGGCGGTGGATTCACGGGACAGGCCGGAGCGGCCCGCCTCGGAATCGCACGCGCGCTGGTGAATTTCAATGCTGAACTCCGCGGTAAGCTCAAAGGGTTCGGCTTTCTTACACGTGATCCTCGCGCCCATGAAAGAAAGAAGTACGGGCAAAAGGGTGCACGTAAGCGGTTCCAGTTCTCCAAGCGTTAACCGGTATCTGCAACATTCATTCAGCGCGCATGCAAATCTCGCTTAGGGCCGCGTGCGCGCTCCAACTTTGATTAGGAGTCAATTTGCCGTCCATCAGTATGAAAGAATTGCTCGAAGCAGGCGTTCACTTCGGGCACCAGACCAAGCGCTGGAATCCAAAGATGAAAGAATACATCTTTGGCGAACGTAATGGTATCTACATCATCGATCTGCAGAAGACCTTGAAGTTGTTCAAGGACGCGATGCGCTTCGTTGGTGAACAGGCCGCGCAGGGCAAGAGCGTGCTGTTTGTCGGCACCAAGCGCCAGGCACAAGAGGCCATTGCTGAAGAAGCCACCCGCTGCAACATGTACTACGTGAACAACCGCTGGTTAGGCGGCTTGCTCACCAACATGACCACCGTACAGAAATCGATCAAGCGCTTGAAAGAGCTCGAGATCATGGCGAGCGAAACCCAGTATGCAGGCCGCGGCAAGAAAGAAGCCGGCCGCCTGGAACGCGAACGCAAGCACCTGCTCCAGAACCTGGCAGGTATCAAGGACATGAACGGCCTGCCGGACGTGTTGTTCGTCATCGATTCCAATAAAGAAGCAATCGCCGTGAAGGAAGCCCGCAAACTAGGTATTCCGGTTGTTGCCGTTGTCGACACCAATTGCGATCCCGATGAAGTGGACTACGTAATCCCCGGCAACGATGACGCACTGCGCGCCATCCGGCTGTTCACCAATAAAATCTCCGACGCCTGCGCAGAAGGCCGCGCACTGGCTACCGAAGAGCAGTTTGTCGCTGAACGTATCGTCTCCGATGAGACCACCATGGACGATACCCCGCACGAATACACGCAATATCTCGATCCGAAATACGCAGAGCAGTTGATGTCCGAGACGATTCCCGACGAGGACCTCCCTTCGATGTCCCTGCCCCGCAAGACTCCTGCAGCTGATGCGGCCGGTGAAGTTGCCGGCGCCGTCAGCGATAAATAATCCCATGGGAGCACACTCGCCAGAGCGTGCTCCCGTTCATTCATCGCCGTGCCAATGCGGCTTGTGCGCATCTAAACTTAACGAAACCGGACCGGATGAAAATCCGGTCTTTGACAGTAAGGACTCAAAATTATGGCGGAGATCACTGCACAATTAGTGAAGCAACTGCGCGATCGTACCAGCGCAGGCATGATGGAATGCAAAAAGGCCCTGGAAGAAGCAAAGGGCGATCTGAACGAAGCAGAAGTTGTCCTTCGCAAGCGTGGCGTGGCATCGGCATCGAAGAAGGCCGGCCGCACCACCAAGCAGGGCATGATCGGCACCTACATCCACCCCGGCTCACAGCTCGGCGTGATGATCGAAGTAAACTGCGAATCCGATTTCGTAGCCCGTACTGAAGGCTTTCAGGCACTGGTACACGATGTTGCGATGCAGGTGGCCGCGGCCGATCCGCAGTTCCTGCGCAAGGAAGACGTCACCCAGGCCGCCCTCGATAAAGAGCGCGACATCTATCGTGCGCGCGCACTGGCCGAAGGCAAGCCGGAAAAGATCATCGAACGCATGATCGAAGGCCGCCTCGCAAAGTATTACGAAGAAGTCTGCCTGCTGGAACAGCCGTTTGTGAAAGAGAACACGGTAACCATCGGCCAGATGATCACGGCCGCTATCGCCAAGATGGGCGAAAACATCACGGTCAGCCGTTTTGTTCGCTTCAAGGTTGGCGAGACGGCACAGGAAGAAACGCAACCGGCCGCTGAATAACTCTCCGTGGCACAATACGAGCGCATTCTACTAAAATTGAGCGGCGAGGTCCTGGCCGGCGGTAAAGGATTCGGTATCGATCCTGCACAGGTCACCTCGCTAGCTGCTGAAGTTGCCGAAGTAGCCCGCACCGGCATTCAAATCGGCCTGGTGGTCGGGGGTGGCAACTTCTTTCGCGGCGTTGCCGCCGCTGCCAATAACATGGACCGCGTGACCGCAGACCACATGGGGATGCTGGCCACCGTGCTCAACGCTCTTGCTCTGCAGGATGCGCTCGAAAAACAAGGCATTCCAACCAGGGTCATGACCGCCATCGCGATGGCGCAAGTGGCTGAACCGTACATCCGGCGGCGGGCCATCCGTCACCTGGAAAAAGGCCGCATCGTGATCTTCGCGGCCGGCACCTCCAACCCTTATTTCTCCACCGATACTACCGCCACATTGCGCGCACTGGAAATCCATGCCCAGATCGTGGCCAAGGCAACCAGCGTCGATGGCGTCTATGACAAGGACCCGAAGAAGTTTCCGGACGCTGTCCGCTACGACGAAATCTCCTACACCGAAGTGCTCACCAAGGGCCTTGCGGTGATCGATGCATCGGCCATCGCCATGTGCCGCGACAACAAATTACCGATCATGGTGTTTAATTTGAAGTGCGCAGGGAATATAATGCGAATGGCGATGGGAGAAACAGTCGGAACCACCATCCGCTAAAGAGATCTCTTTATGTCAACAACTTTTACCTCCATTAAAGATGTGGAAGCACATGCGAGAACACGCATGGAGAAGGTTTCTGCCGATCTGCAGCAAGAGTTGTCGCACATCCGCACCGGACGTGCCTCCATCAACCTGCTGGATTCCATCCGCGTGGAATCCTACGGCAGCCCCGCGCCGTTAAACCACGTCGCGACGCTGCATGTACCGGAACCGGCACTCATCACGATTCAGCCTTACGATCCTTCGCAGATCGCCGTGATCGAAAAGGCAATCCGCTCTTCTGACCTGGGCTTGAACCCATCCAATGATGGCAAGCTGATCCGCCTGCCGATTCCTCCTTTGAACGCCGAGCGCCGCAAGGAGTTGGTCAAGAAGGTTCATGGCGTCTCTGAAGAGCATCGCGTGGCACTGCGCAATATCCGCCGCGATGCCAATGAGAGCTTGAAGAAATTGCTGAAAGACAAGCTGATCAGTGAAGACGACGAACGCCGGGGTCTCGAAGAGGTCCAGAAACTGACCGATACGGGCATGAAGAAGATCGACGCCCAGGCAGCTGCCAAGGAAAAAGAGATCACCGAACTGAAGTAGTTTCGGGATCGACATTGAAAAGGGGGACCGGGCTCAGGCCTGGTCCCCTTTTTTTATTGACTGACACTCCAACTAGTTGCGTTGCGCCGCGCAATGCGGTCTGATAAACAGATGAGTCTACGTTTAGCATTGACTGCACTGGCAATTGCATCGTTTGCAAATGCCGCCGACACTTCTTACTTCGTGTATTTCGGCACTTATACCAAAGGCGTGAGCAAGGGCGTGGAGGTGGCAAAGTTCGACGCCAAAACCGGCAAGCTCTCCGCTCCGGAAACAGCCGCCGAAGCGAAAAACCCCTCCTTCGTCGCCATCCATCCAAACCATAAATATCTCTACGCCGTGGGCGAAGAGGGACAGGGCGGAACCGTCTCCGCATTCAAGATCGACCCCTCCAACGGCAAGCTGACCCTGCTCAACTCCGCGTCTTCGCGAGGCAGCAGTCCGTGCCATGTCAGCGTCGATAAGACCGGCAAGTTCCTGCTGGTAGCCAACTATACCTCCGGCAGCGCCGCCGTCTATGCGTTGAAAGACGATGGCAGCATCGGTGAATCGACCGGCTTCCAACAGCACGCGGGCTCCGGCCCCGATAAGCGCCGCCAGCAGGGTCCGCACGCCCACTCCATCAATCTGTCGCCCGATAACCGGTTCGCCATCGTGGCCGATCTCGGGCTCGACAAAGTGTTCGTCTATCGCTTCGACGCAGCCAATGGAACCATCCTTCCCAACGAACCTCCCGCCACGACTGTAATGCCCGGCGGCGGCCCGCGCCACTTCGCCTTCCATCCGAACAAGAAGTTCGCCTACGTCATCAATGAAATGGGCTCCAAGGTCACGGCCTTCACCTGGGACGCAGCCGGCGGCAAACTGGCCGAAGTGCAGAGCATCTCTACCCTGCCCTCCGACTTCACCGGTTCAAGCACCACGGCCGAAGTGCAGGTGCATCCTTCGGGCAAGTTCGTATACGGCTCCAACCGCGGCCACGACTCCATCGCGGCCTTCAAGGTGGATCAGAAGACCGGCAAGCTGAGCTACATCGGCAACTTCTCCTCCAAAGGCAAGACTCCGCGCAACTTCGGCATCGACCCGAGCGGCAAGTGGATGATCGCCGCCAATCAGGATTCGGACAATGTTGTGGTCTACAAGATCGACACCAAGAGCGGCAAACTCACACCCACGGGCCAGGAATACAAGGTGGGCTCACCGGTGTGCGTGAAGTTCATGGCTGCCGCGAAATGAACGGCTGGCCACTAGCGTTGTGGGCCGCCGCGGCAGCGTTTGGCCAGGCGCCTGACAGCAAGGCTCTCGATAAGGCATCCGCCGAGTTGGTGTGGACCACGGTCCGCGATCAACATTGGGATCCGAAGTTGAACGGCGTCGATTGGAACGCGGCGCACACAAAGCTGATGGCCGATGTCGCGAAAGCGACCAGCCGGGATCAGGTCCGCGAAGCCATCTCGCGGACCCTCGGCCTCCTCGGACAATCCCATTTTGCGATCATCCCCGGCGACTTGTATAAAGAGATCGATCACGAAGCAGGAGCAACGCCCGCACCGAACGGCTCGGCTCCCAAGCCTGCATCGATGCGGCGCGAGGAGTGTACACCGGGGTTTGAAGTGGATCTGGTAGATGGACTGGCGACTGTTGTTTCGTCGCCGGAGGGTTCGCCAGTCAAGCTCGGATGGGCTTTGCGAAGCGTCGGCGGAGAGCCGCTCGACGCCACCGTGGCCCGGTTCAAAGACGCGAAACTGAACGAGCGCGAACGCTACGTTCGTAGCGCATTGAATTGGCGTCTACATGGGCCTTGCAGCGAGCCAGTGACTATAGTGCTGGAAGATGGCGCCGGGGCCAGCCACAGCCTGATACTGGAGCGCACGCCTCCTAAGGGGCGGTTTGCGAAGTTCGGCAATCTGCCTGAAACACGCGTGTGGATCGAAACACGGCGCCTCGACCCTGGCATCGGCTATGTGCGTTTCAATTTATTCCTCGACCCCGAACAGATCGTCCCCGCAGTTTCAACGCAGGTCACCAGTTGCATGGAATGCCGCGGCTTCATCGTTGACCTGCGCGGCAACCCTGGCGGCATCGGCGTCATGGCCATGGGTATTGCTGGATTCTTCGTCACGGAACACGGCCAACGCCTGGGCACGCTGCGCAGCCGGGAGTTGAAGTACGACTTCGAGGTCGCGCCGCGCGCACTGACCTTTGACGGGCCGCTGGCGATCCTGGTGGATGGCGGCTCCGCCTCCACTTCCGAAATCTTCGCGGGCGGCCTGCGCGACATCCATCGCGCCAGGATCTTCGGCACCAAAACCGCGGCCGCTGCGCTACCATCGGTGATTATAAAACTGCCCAACGGCGACGGCTTCCAATACGCCAACGCCAACTATGTATCGAGCGGCGGCACGACGCTGGAGGGCAACGGCGTCACTCCCGACGTAACCGTTCGCCAGACACGCGCGGCGCTGCTGCGCGGCCACGATGCCGTGATCGACGCCGCTGTAGAATGGATCTCCACACAAAAATGAAATCACTCATCCTGCTGTTATCATTGGCTGCCGCTTCTGCTCAAGAGCCGCTTCCGGAGGCCAGGCAGATCATCGAACGCTTCACGAAAATGACCGGCGGCGAAGAAGCATGGAAGGCGGTCCATTCGCAGTCGATGACCGGCAAGTTTTCGCTGCCCGCGCTCGGCATGCAGGCGCCCATCAAGATCTACGCGGACTCGGAGGGGCGCACGTACCAGGTGATCGAGATGCCCGGCGCAGGCAAGGTGGAGGCCGGCAATAATGGCGACGTGGAGTGGGAGCGGTCGCTCATCATGGGCCCCAAGGTGAAGCGTCGCGCCTCGGTCCCGGGCGGCCTGCTGCATCTAAGTCCGACCTCGCGCAAATTCTGGGACCAGAAGTTCGGCCGCCTGGTCACCACCGGGATCGACAAGAGTGACGGCAAGCCCTGCTACATGGTGGAGGTAACGCCAGGCGAGGCTAAGGATCAGCAGGACCATTGCTACGACGTGGAGTCCGGCCTGCTGGTGCGCACGGCGGTCCCGAATCCGCTCGACAAAACACAGAAGGTCGTGATGGAATTGAAGGACTATCGCAAGATCGGTGATATTCTCAGCCCGTTCTTGATGACCACCAAAGTCATGGGCCAGGCTTTCCAGATCGAGTTCGCCGAAGTGAAACTGAACGAGAAGCTCCCATCGGAGGTGTTCGAGACGCCCGACGAGATCAAGGCGCTGCTGGCCAAGGAAGACAAGAATAACGCGAAGGCAACGGCGGAGGAAGAGGCCAACCGCCCGAAATTCAAACGTGCCGACCCTCCGAAGTAATCTATGATTAAACGACTGGCACTTCTTATACTGACCACGGCAGCATTACATGCCGCCGACTTCACCGGCTCTGAAAAATGCCAGCCCTGCCATAGCGCGGTTTACGCGAAGTGGAAGAAGACCCGCATGGCGAATATCCTGGTGGACGTGAAGGCACATCCGGAGGCCATCCTCGGCGATTTTTCCAAGCCCGATCCGCTGGTGACGTTCCGCAAAGAAGACATCGTCTTCACCTACGGCAGCAAATGGAAGCAGCGCTACTTCACCAAGGTGGGCAATGACTACTTCGTCTATGGTGCACAGTGGGACGTCACCGCTAAGGTCTGGCGCAAGTATTACGCCAAGGACGGCACCGACTGGTGGACCGCGCACTATCCGGCTGAACAGATGCAGCGCCCCACCGGGCCACTGTGCGACGGCTGCCACTCAACGAATTTCAACGTCAACACCAACGCGGTTACCGAATGGAACGTCGGCTGCGAAAGATGCCATGGAGCCGGCAGCAAGCATGTGAAGAAGCCGTCGAAGACCAACATTGTCAACGCCGCCCGTCTCGATTACGTCCGCGCTAACGACATCTGCATCCAGTGCCATTCGCAAGGCCAGCCCAAGACTAACCCGGTAAACGGCAAATACTACGATTGGCCCACGACCTATAAGCCTGGCGACCGGTTGAGCGATCACTGGAACCTGGAAGAACACAAACTCGGCGAGACCAGCTTCACGCACTTCCCCGATGGCACGGCGCACAAGAACCGCATGCAGGGCAATGACTACGTTCAGTCCGCCATGTACACGCACGGTATCAAGTGTTCCAACTGCCATGACGTCCACGGCACGGCCAACGCGGGAGACACCATCAAAGCGGGCAACGCACTCTGCCTGCAATGCCACGGCGGCAAGTCTCCGAACGGCCCCCGGGGCGGCTCCATCGAAGCGCACACGCATCACAAAGCCGGCAGCACCGGCAGCGAATGCACGGCCTGCCACATGCCCCGCATCGAGCAGACTATCGATGTGGTGAACGTCAGGGCCCACACCTTCAAATTCATCACGCCGTCGCAGAGCGAGCGGGAGAAGATCCCCAACGCCTGCATTCTTTGCCACAAGGATAAGACCAACCAATGGGCAACAGGCGAATTGGACAAGTGGCCGAACGTTTCTCCGTGGAGAATGAAATGATAATGGGCCGGCCGCCAGAACCCTCTGGTGCCCGGTCCTCACATTGCATAGAATAGTCACGAACACCGTGATTACTTTACGACTTGTACTCCTGCTTCCTGTTGTCAGTGCTGTGCTCAGCGCTGAAGTCAGCTTCAATCGCGATATCCGGCCGATCATGGCCGACACGTGCTTCCGCTGCCACGGGCCGGACCACAGCAGCCGCAAGGCAGGACTGCGGCTCGACCTGCGTGAAGAGGCGATCAAGCGCAATGCGAAGAACACCGCGCCCATCGTTCCAGGTGACCCCGACAAGAGCCTCATCATCCAGCGGATCTTCTCCGATTCGAAGGCGCGCATCATGCCGCCCGCCGCCGCCCACAAAGAGCTCAGCGACAAACAGAAGCAGACCATCCGGCATTGGGTCGCCGAAGGGGCCAAGTACGAGGGCCACTGGGCGTATCAGCCGCTGAAGCGTCCGGCTGTGCCGCAATCGAAGGCTTCGAACCCGATCGATGCCTTTGTTCACGCCCGCCTGGAACAGGAACACCTGCAGCCATCGCCCGAAGCCGACCGCCGGACGCTGCTCCGCCGCGTGACGCTCGACCTCACCGGCATCCCGCCGACCTTCGCCGAATACGAGGCCTTCGCCGCCGACAAATCGCCGCAGGCATACGAGAAGGTGGTCGACCGCCTGCTTGCCTCGCCACGCTACGCCGAACAACAGACCCTGCACTGGCTCGATGCGGTCCGCTATGCCGATACCAGCGGTTTCCACGGCGATAACGCCTATCCGGTCTGGCCCTATCGCGATTACGTGCTCAACAGCTTCCGCAAGAACAAACCATTCGATCAGTTCACCATCGAACAACTGGCGGGCGATCTTCTGCCTAACGCGACCATCGAACAGAAAGTGGCCTCGGCCTTCAACCGTTTGAATCGCACCTCAGCCGAAGGCGGCGTCCAGCCCAAGGAGTATCTGGCGAAGTACGCAGCCGACCGCGTCCGCACCACCTCCGCGGTATGGCTAGGATCGACCACCGGCTGTGCCGAATGCCACGATCACAAGTTCGATCCGTTCACCTCGAAAGACTTCTACTCTCTGCAAGCCTTCTTCGCCGACATCAAAGAGACAGGCCTGGTGCCCGATCGCGGCCCGCGCGCCTGGGGTTCGCAGCTGGAGCTGCCGACACCTGCACAGAAGGCTAAACTGGAGGCACTGAATCGAGCCGTCAAACAGGCCCGCCGTGATCTGGAAGACAAGTCGGAAAACTTGGTCACCGACGAATGGATGACCAAGCTGCGGGCGCGCTACAAGGCCGGCGAGTTCAGCTGGCGTTATCAGCGGCCGACGGCCATGAGCACGGCCAACGGCGCGCAGTTGAACGTGGTGGAAGAGAAGGACGATACCGTGATCGCCGCCAGCGGCCCGAATCCCGATCGCGAAACCTACACCGTGACGCTCAAGCCAGGCGCGGGTTCGTGGACCTCCGTCGGCATCGAAGGGCAAAGCGATGAAAGCCTCCCCGGCAGCGGCATCGCGCGCGGGTCCGATCGGTTTATCCTGACCGAGGTCGAAGCCGAGTTGATCGAACCGGGCAAGCCTGCGCGCAAGCTGCCGTTCATCCTCGCCACCTCCAACCTCAGCTTCCAGAGCAAGGCGCTGCCCGCGATGGCGGCCATTGACGGCGATCAGAACACCGGCTGGGGCATCTCCACCTACGGCGACAACAACCGGCCGTTCCTGGCGCTGCGCCTGGCGGCGAACGTGACCACCAGTGCCGATTCGTCCATCAT
>Ga0118677_10016339_pt1 | contig 10181 bp, 7 predicted proteins | sample AliMusrvi5mmetaG_FD_86154 | JGI IMG/M metagenome (GOLD analysis project Ga0118677, IMG submission 86154)
ACTGTTACTCTGAAAAAAAATTTCATCAATTGCCCAGCGAAGAATATTTTTTTGAGACTTTTCTGGAATTTAACTCTTGTTCGTGATGGGTTCCAGTGCGCGAACCTTATAACTCTCAAACATTAGTTTGTTTCCATGACCATAATATTAGCCTCCAAGCTATACCATTTTGAAACCCCAAAGAAACAACATTTAAAGTATATTAATTAACTTGTGTATTGTGTTCCGACCTTTCCATACCGCAGGAGGCTTAAGTCATGGCCGTTCGCATTCACAACTTCAATCCTGGCCCCGCAGCGCTTCCGTTGACCGTTCTCGAACAAACCAGGGAAGCTATGGAGGATTTTGCCGGCTCAGGGATGTCCATTTCAGAAATCAGCCATCGTTCACCTTTTTTTGAAAATGTAATAAACCAATCTATTGACCGTATTAGAAGATTGCTAAACCTGAATTCCGATTTCAAGGTTTTGTTCCTGCAAGGGGGCGCCAGTCTCCAATTCAGCATGATTCCCATGAATCTAATTCTCCCTGGCTCTTCCGCTGACTATATCAATACAGGAACCTGGTCTACCAAGGCCATCAAGGAGATTCAAATTCTCGAAAAACCATATAAGGTAATAGCCTCCAGTGAGGATCGGAACTTTTGCTACATACCAAAAGAATATACGATTTCTGAAGGCGCCGCATATGTTCACTACACATCAAACAATACCATAAAAGGCACCCAGTGGAACTCAGTTCCTCAAGCCGGGACTTCTCCACTGGTATCAGACATGTCTTCAGACATTTTCAGTCGTCCATTCGATCCATCTCCATTCGGTCTTATTTACGCTGGAGCCCAGAAAAACTTGGGACCAGCGGGAGTAACCCTTGTAATCATTCGGGAGGATATGCTCGCACGCTGTCCCAAAAATATACCAACAATGCTTCGTTATACAACTCACGCGGAAAAGAACTCTCTGTACAACACTCCGCCATGCATTTCCATATATATGGTCAGTTTGGTGCTAAAGTGGATAGAAGAGACTATCGGCGGACTGGAAGCCATGGAAATCAGAAACCGCAAGAAAGCCGAAATGCTTTATGATTACCTGGATAAAAGTGACTTTTACATCGGAACAGCCGATAAGGACAGTAGATCATTAATGAATATAACATTTCGCCTTGGATCAGAGGAGTTGGAAAAGAAGTTCACATCTGAGGCGACAAGAAATTCACTAGGCGGTTTGAAAGGACATAGGTCTGTGGGTGGTTGCAGAGCTTCACTGTACAACGCGATTGAACCTGAATCAGTCAAGGCCTTGATAGATTTTATGAAAGAATTTGCAAGAGTTAACGGATAGTCCTTAATGACTTTCAGAATTCTGATTGCAGATGAAATCCACGAAGATGGACTTAGTCTTCTCATGGCGAGCCCAGTTCTTGAGTTGGATGTTAAACCGGGCATGGGTAAAGATGTCCTAAGCGGCTGTATAGCATCTTATGATGGTATTGTTGTTGGTGAATCCACAGAGTTTCGTGGGGACATATTCGAGCTTGCGCCAAGGCTGAGAGTGATAGCTAAAGCGGGAGCGGATCTTGATAACATAGATGTACAGGGGGCCACTCGACGTGGCGTGATAGTCATGAACGCGCCATCAAGTCATGTAGTTTCATCAGGTGAGAATACCATAGCGTTACTTACATCTGTTTGCAGGCATATACCGGCCGCTGTAGAATCTATGAAAAAGGGAAAGTGGGAGAAAAAGAAATTTCAAGGCCGCGAAGTGGCCGGAAAAATCCTAGGTATTGTAGGCTTTGGCAGGGTTGGAGCTATCGTGGCCCGTTACGCGTCCAAGGGTCTTCGAATGAACGTTCTAGTTTATGACGGACTGGTTACGCAGGACAAAATAAGACAGCAAGGATTCAGAGCCGTCACTTTGAACGAATTATTCGCAAAATCAGATATAATTTCATTACATGTTCCTCTCAATCCAGACACGAGACATATTCTTAACGCAAAAGCTTTTTCCTCGATGAAGAAAGGTGTGATCATTGTAAATACTGGACGGAGGGGCTTGATTCACGAAAACGCCCTGATTTCCTGCCTGAATTCAGGCACAGTGGCTGGGGCCGCCCTTGACGTTCATTCTGAAGTTCATGTTAAAGACAGTGAACTCTTTGACCACCCAAAGGTTGTTTGCACTCCGGACTTGAGTATGGCCACCGAAGAGGCTCATGCAAATGTAGCCAAGTCCATAGCTGAATCTGTGAGGGACTTTTTTGAAAAAGGGACCTTGGGTAATACTGTAAATGTTCCGGTAGTGGATCAGGCCATCAGGACAAGAATAGCCCCTTACGCTGATATGGCAAGAAGACTAGGTATGTTCGTAGCTGGGCTATTCGTCGGAGACGTCGCTAGGATAGAAGTTGTATATCGTGGCGAAATTCTGGATTGGGACCTAACTCCTCTGACAACCTCAGTTCTTCTGGGTTTTCTCCAGGTTTTCAAAGGATCCGACGTCAACTTGGTAAACGCTAATTTTGTCGCTGAAGAATGCGGAATAAAGGTCCACGAAACTGTGTCAAAAGCATTGATCGAGGGCCGACCTTCAATTACTGTCGAAGTTTTTTCTGATGAAAAGCCGTTGATCAGGGTTGAAGGAGTGTTGATTCGAAGATTTGGAGAAGAACCACGTATTATAGGAATTAATGAATTTGTAACCGAGGCTGTTCCAGCCGGTCCGATGCTGATGGTCAAGAACATGGACATTCCAGGGATGATTGCTGGAGTTTCAGGAATTCTGGCTAGACGGCAAGTAAACGTAGCGCAGATGAATCTTTCGAGAGACTGCGCAGGAGGAACAGCAATATCCATAATAAACCTTGATTCTCCAGCTGATGACTCGACTCTGGAAGCAATAAGAAATATTGAAGGAATTCTAAGCGTTCATCAAATAATCATAGATGATTTGCCAGATTCGGACGCTTGAATCTTGGTTCAATGAAATTTGAAGAAATCGTTTTGGGCTGATGATGGGAATCAACAAGAAAGGCAAGACTTTTGAGCACTCTCGTAATTGTAGGGGCCCAATGGGGTGATGAAGGCAAAGGCAAGATTGTAGATCTGCTAACCAGCAGAGCTGATGTGGTGGTCCGTTTTCAGGGTGGTAACAACGCAGGCCACACATTAAAAGTAGCGGGTGAACAGATAATTGTTCACTTGATACCATCGGGGATCCTATACCCGAATATCACTAATGTCATAGCCAATGGCCTGGTTGTGGATCCGTCAGTGCTTATTTCAGAGAAGGCATCGCTGAGAGAGAGGGGACATTTCCTGAAAGATTCTCAACTGATCGTTTCCGATAGAGCCCAAGTAATTATGCCTTATCACAAGATAATAGATCAGGGCAGGGAGGATTTGCTTGGTAAGGCTAAAATAGGAACGACGGGTCGGGGAATTGGTCCAGCTTATGAAGACAAGGCTTCAAGAATGGGAATAAGGATGGGGGATCTGTTAAGACCTTCATCTCTTCGAGATCGCATTTACAATGCGATGGACGAAAAGAATTTTCTCATTGAAAGAAGGTTCAAAAGGCCCAAACTTAATCCGGAAGAAGTTGTTCAGGAGTATCTCGGTTACGCCGAACAACTTGCGCCACATATAACGGACACGACGATTGTCTTGCAGAATTTTGTCAGAGGAGGCAGTCACGTTTTGTTTGAAGGGGCTCAGGGCACACTGCTCGACATCGATCATGGAACGTACCCCTTTGTGACTTCTTCAAACGTGGTTGCAGGCAATGCGTGCGCAGGTTCAGGGGTTGGTCCCAACGTGATTGAAAAGTGCTGGGGAGTATTGAAGGCTTACACGACCAGGGTGGGTGAGGGTGCTTTTCCTACTGAACTGACAGGTGGTCTTGGAGAAGAACTCAGGGAAAAAGGTGGAGAATACGGAGCCACAACAGGAAGGGCAAGACGTTGCGGATGGTTGGACACAGTAGTCCTGAATCATAGTGTCCGTCTCAATGGTCTGACTGGAATAGCCCTGACTAAAATGGATGTTTTGACAGGAATTTCTCCTCTATCGGTAGCGATCGGGTACGAATTGGATGGTAAGCCGCTAGATCATATTCCTTCTGATATTACGGAATTCGGCCGTGTCAAGCCTCGTTACAGGGAGGTAAAAGGCTGGGAAGAACCGCTGTCGGATTGCAGATCGTTTGACGACCTTCCCAAGAGCGCTCGCGACTACGTTGAAATGATAGAACACGTGTCAGGGGTACCTGTTACTCTGATTTCAGTTGGGCCGGCCCGTGAACAGAGCATACTGAGAAGAACCCCATTCTAATGACCAGAGTCCGTTTATTAACGGGAGCCTGACACAACTTGCTAATCTCATGGTTTCAGTAATGCGATTCAGGACTCAAGGGTGTTTCCCTGTGTAGAGACTGTACCTTAACCCTGTCACCTGCTTTGAAGGGTGATTCTTCCGATGGCAGTATCATCAAGCCGTCAGCCAGAACCATTGAGCGCAAGGCCCCGGAGCTTTGTGTTCCCGTTGACATGGCCATTTTTATCCCATCTTTTTCGAACAGACTACATCGCACCAGATGAAGCCTGCCCGATGAAACTTTGACGTCATGAGCCAGAACCGCTTCTATAAGTGGCCTGAAGAGATTGACGCGCCCCATCATTTTAAGTAGCGCCGGTCTTACAAACTGCTCAAAAGAAATCATCGCCGAAGTTGGGTTGCCAGGTAGACCAAAGACCGGTTTGACTCCGATCGTGCCGAAAACTAATGGTTTTCCTGGCTTCATGGCGACTTTCCAGAATTTTATTTTCATGCCTACTTCAGCGAGAGTGTCTTTGACGAGATCGTATTTACCTACAGAGACTCCGCCGGACGTTAGGATCACATCCGCCCTTAAACCATCTTTCAATTTTGACCTGAGATCCTCAATATTATCTGAGGCTATGCCGAGAGAGAGCGGTGTTGCTCCACAATCCAGGACTTGAGCCGCAAGACTGTAAGTATTTGAACAAACGACTTTTCCCATGGAAAACGGCTCATCAAGATCTACAAGCTCGTCGCCTGTCGACAAGATGGCCACAACAGGTCTTTGACGCACGTAAACATACGCATGCCCCAAGGTGGCCAACATCCCCACTTCCGGGGGTCTTATTACATCGCCCTGTTTGAGGACTACCTCACCGGCCATAACATCTTCACCTTTGATTCTTATGTGCGCATTGGCTCCTGGATCGTTCAAACAGACAACCAAGTTTCCCTGTCGTTCAGTGTCCTCAAGCATTATTACTGTATCGGCTCCTTCCGGAATGATACCGCCGGTCATAATTCTTACCGCCTGGCCTCTTTCAAGGGTCCCAGTGAACGGCTTTCCTGCTGGTGATTCCCCCACAAGCTTAACCCGAGCGGGTTTTGCAGAGCTAGCCTCGGCAATATCTTCGTGTCTAACGCAATACCCGTCCATAGCAGAATTGTCCGCAGCCGGAACGTTACGTACGGCTGCCACATCTTGCGCCAGAACTCTTCCCAGCGCTTCCAGAATGTGTATTCTTTCCTGTCCCAGAACAGGGATTTCTTCCAGAACTTTTTTCTGGGCTTCTCCAATGGGTAACATAGTTATGACGCCTCCGTGTTCAGAGAAAGTACAAACAGAACTCAGCCTGCAATCTCATTTTTTCTGCAAGACTCACGTGCAGGAGTTTAGCAACAATATGGCCGCAGCTAGACCAAAAAGAGTGTTGGCCGCCCATGCCGCCACCAAGGGAGGAATATAGCCTCCGTGTCCCAAAGCAATGAACATTGTATGAAGAATCCAGTAACCAAATGCTATGATTAAGGAACCCGCCAGACCGATAGCGACTCCACCCCCCCTGGGCCCCACTTTTACAGCGAATGGAACGCTTAAAGCCCCCATGATTAGGCAAACCAGAGGAAAAGCGATCTTGTCATGCCAGTCCACAATGTAGCGAGTGGGGTTCCGGCCTTCTGAAACCAGTTGGTTAATGAGATTTCCCAACTGAGTCAAGTTCATTTCCTTTGTTGGAGTTTCTCCCTGTTCAAGATCATCCGGCGACTTCTTCAACGGTCCTTTCATCGACGGAAGCGTGTCAACAGAAAATTTGCCGTCAGTTTTCTTAACAGTGCGATTCACTCCATAAAATGTCCAATTATCTTCCCACCATATAGCTTTATCGGCAAAAATCCTTTCGAGAAAGTTGAATTCACTGTCCCATCGCACTATCGTGACTTTTTCAAGAGCATGTTTGGGGCGGTCGTACCTGTGAATATGGGTTATTGAATCTGAAGCTTTCAGCCAGATCTGATCTGAACGGATAAAAGTAAATTCTTTCTTTCCAGATATCTCAACGTTCTGAATGTACTCACTATATCTGTTAGACCATGGGATTATGGTTTCATTGGACAAAAACATAATCGCTGAACCAACTAATCCGACAATCAAGACCGGCCTAGCTATGCTTATGGCATCTATGCCTCCCGCCTGCATTGCTATCAATTCTGAATGCTTGGCCATCATAAGCAGTGAAAGCATTCCTCCCAAAAGTATCGCCATCGGTAGTGTAAAGAAAAGATACCCTGGTATTTTGACAATAAAATACTTGAGCATCAGGACTCCGGGAGGGTTATACTGAAAATAATATTTAATCTTATCGGTAAGTTCAATTAGCAGGAAAACAAACACAAACACAACTAAACATATAACGAATACCTTCAGAAATTCACGGATAATATATGTATCCAGTATTTTCAATGCACATTTTTCCAATCAATCATCAAGGACCTGTGGAGCCGGTAAGGCGGGAACCAAGCAACCATTCGTTGGCTAACAGATATCTTACTGTGCGACGAATGCCGTCCTCAATCGGGACTAGAGGCCTAAACCCTGCTGAACGGATCTTGGTGATGTCAAGATGCACAAAAGGGCTGTCTCCCAGCCACCCTCTTTGTCCACCCGTATAACGAAATCTAACATCTTTCAACCCCATTTCCTCAATGACTATTGATGCTAGTCTTTTCACATTCATAAAGTCTTCATGGCCAAGATTGATCACGTTTTTTGACTCCTGAATATTTTCAAGGGCCAGAAAAATTCCGCGTACCCCATCTTCGACGTGGAGGTACGATTTCCTCTGGTTTCCATCTCCAAGGATTTCCAATTCACAAGGCTTTTGGCGAAGCTTATTAATAAAATCAAAGACTACCCCGTGAGAATATCGTTCGCCAATCCAGGAGACGAACCTGAACATGAATGAACGAATTCCAAAATACTCGCAGTAGGCCTGAATGATGCTTTCTGCGGCTAATTTTGAGGCGCCGTAGAGGGAGGTTTGAAGCGGAGCGTATGTTTCCGGGGTGGGGAAAATTTCCGGTTCGCCGTAAACGGTGGCCGAACTCGTAAAAACTATCTCACCGATTCCATGGAGCCTAAGACATTCCAGGACATTATGAGTGCCGATAATGTTTTGCTGGAGATCTACTTTTGTATTCGATTTTCCGCCCCTTACATCGGCGTTGGCGGCCAGATGAAACACCAGGTCAGATCCCTCCATGGCTCTCGACAGATTCCCATAGTCCAGAATGTCTCCAACTACCAGCCTGACCCGACCCGATGACAAAACAGAAGTCATGTGGCATTCATAGCCAGTGGAAAGGTTATCGTAAACCACTACTTCATGATTCCTAGAAATCAGCTCATCCACGATGTGGCTACCGATGAAGCCTGCCCCCCCGGTAACGAAGACTTTCATTCTCAAACCTCATAATCCAAGACTTAGAAAATATCAGCGACCAATGGGTGAAGTTCCTGTTTTCAGCCGTTTGTCGCCGAATAGGCTGGATTTAACGTCAGCAAAGTTTCCTGGAAAGCCCCTCGGCCTCTACAATGTTGTCGACTATGTATAAGGGTCTGTGTCTTGAATCCTCGTAGCATCGAAGAACATATTCCCCTACAACTCCCAAAGAGGACATAGTTACGCCAAAAAGAATCCAGGTTATTATAAAAAAGACATGAAGAGACCAATTGTCGCCAAACCCCCTCGAAAAGCCGCCTATTGTCCATAAGACAAGGGAGGAGAGTGCGACAAACAGGATTCCCAGGCCTAGAATCAGAACAAACCTTATGGGCGCCTTTGAAAACGGAACTATGCCGTCGAGAGCTATTCCACAAGCTCCAAGGATGGATATCTGTGTCTTGCCGGATAATCTTGAATCCCTGTCAAAGGGTATGATTGAGGTCTTGAAACCTACGACAGAGGTCAGGCCACGCAAGAAACCATGCCTTTCATTTATGCGGCATATTTCTTTAACCACCCTTTTGTCAAGTAACCTGAAATCGCCGGTGTTTCGTGGAACTTTGACTTCTGAGAACTTTTCAAGAATCCAGTAAAAAAGCTCGGCCGATTTAAGGTAAATGAAATTTTCTCCTCGACGGGAAACCCTTTGGGGTATGACCACCAGATTTCCTTCACGCCATTTCTCGATCATGGTTGATATGAGTTCTGGGGGATCCTGGAGATCTGAGTCAATCACAATGCTGGCGTCCCCCAAGCAATGGCGTAGCCCAGCGATGAGCGAAACCGGTTTTCCGAAACGACGGGAAAATTTAACGAGTCTTATCGGAAACCCCTCTTCAATTAGCTTCAATATTTTTTCTTCGGTGCGATCTGTGCAAGGATCCAAGGCGAAGACGAGTTCCCAATCAACGGATATTTGTTTAAAAACTTCGCTGATTCGATAAACTAAATTTGTTACATTACTTTCTTCATTATAAATGGGCGCTACCACGCTAACTAAAGTTTTGTCCGGTACCTGATCAGTCGTCAAAATAGATTAACTCCCAATGGTATTTCATAACCTAAGATGTGACACAAATGCGTAACAGAATAGAGGAACACCTTCAAGAAAAATGACTACAAAGCTCTAATAGAGGTTTCATTAACTTCCCTTTTATGAGGGAGAGAAGTATAATAAAAAAGTGAGATGACAGTGCCTATTCCATCAGGATTGGATTTCAGATCTTGTGATCCCACCGGAATGCACAATATTATTGTGAAAGAGGATTCATGACAAACATTCACATTGAAGATTTAAGCTCTGTAAGAAAAAAAGTGACTTTTGAAGTACCACAAGACAGAGTGACGGAGACATTGGAAGCTCAATACAAGGATCTCAGAAAAAACGCACAGATTAAAGGCTTCAGAAGGGGCAAGGTCCCTATGGAGATTATAAAAAATCTGTTCAAAGAACAGGTTTACGGTGATACGGCAAAGAAAATCATAGAAGAGACTTTTGAATTGGGGCTTGATGAGAAAAAAATTAAGCCTATCTCTGTGATCAACATGGATCAGGAGCCTTTAGAACCTGGAAAGCCTTTTAAATACACCGTTGAGATAGAGTCCACTCCCGAACTGGACGTTAAAGATTACAAAGGCCTTGCTCTGACCAAAATGATCCGAGAGATTAAAGAATCGGACATTGAAGAACGCCTGGAGATGTTGCGTCAGCGCCACGCAAGAATGGTTCCTGTTGATGAATTCAGAGCAGTTCAAAATGGAGATCACCTTGTGGTGGATATTGAGGCGGTGCACGACGGAGAGGTAATCACATCGTTAACAGTTAAAGATTATCACCTGGAAATGGGAAGAGACTTTTATTTGCCTGATTTCGACTCCAAGTTGATAGGACTGAAGATAGGAGAACTGAACACAATATTATACTCGCTTTCTGAAGATTTCCCTCGAAAAGAACTGGCCGGAAAATCTGCGACATTTTCAATTACCATAAAAGAAGCCAAGGAGAGAATAATTCCTGAGTTGAGCGATGAATTGGCCAAAGAAGCGGGACCCTACGAAACTCTGGATGACCTGAAAAAACAAATCAAAGAGGATCTGTGTCTGGGTTACGACATGGACATAAAGGAAGATTTGAGAAAACAGATCGTGGAAAAAATAATCGAAGCCAATCCGTTCGAAGCTCCTGAGTCTCTTGTTGAAGCGAGAATTGATGATATTGTGATGGGGGCTAGGCAGAATCTTGCACGGCAGGGAGTAGACATGAAAAGATTCCCGCTACCGGACAAAGCTCAGCGGGATTCCATAAAACCTAAAGCCTTGGATCAGGTGAAGGCGGCTTTAATTATAAAAGCTATTGG
>Ga0118677_10016340_pt1 | contig 10181 bp, 9 predicted proteins | sample AliMusrvi5mmetaG_FD_86154 | JGI IMG/M metagenome (GOLD analysis project Ga0118677, IMG submission 86154)
GCCAAGCTCGCCGTCGCCGAGATGCTCAAGAGGCGCATCCTGATCAACTGCACCAGCGAAACAGTGCTGCGTTTCCTGCCGCCCTACATTCTTGAGCGCTCGCATGTGGACACAACCATTGCCGCGCTGGACGAAATTTTTACCGAATATGCGGCAGCGCAGGGCGCAGCCGCAACCGCAGGAGGACACACTCGTGGCTAGCAGAACAACAATGGAACCCCGGGAGTTGCAAATTCCCGTGCAGAAGGACCCCGATATTCTTGCCGCCGCAGCGCGGCTTGCAGGCGAGGATTTATGCTCGATCGCCGATCTCTCCAGCGCCGAAGTTCGCGCGATCCTCAAGCTCGGTCACGACGTGAAGCGGAACCCGCGTGACTACCGCCATGCGCTCGATGCGAAACAGATGGTGCTGATGTTTGAGAAGGCCAGCCTGCGCACGCGGTTGAGCTTCGAAACCGGCATCAACACGCTGGGCGGCAACGCCATCTTTTTGGACCAGACCAATTCGCCTCTCGGCGAGCGCGAGTCCATTGCCGATGTGGCGCGCAATGTGGAGCGCTGGGTGGACGTAATTGTCCTGCGCACCTACGCACACGACACCATTACCGAGATGGCTGCAAATTCTCGCGTGCCGGTGATTAACGCTCTTTCAGACTTTGAGCACCCATGCCAGGCACTGGCCGACTTCATGACGCTCGAAGAGCATTTCGGTTCATTGAACGGCATCAACTTTACCTATGTCGGCGACGGCAACAACGTATGCCACTCGCTGATGCTGACCGGTGCGCAATTGGGCGCAAACGTCACCATCGCCACACCCCGCGGCTACTCGCCCGATATCGAGATTGTGACGCTGGCGCGGGATATTGCGCAGGCCAACGGCTGCGAGCTGCGCCTGTTGCAGGATCCTGCCGCCGCCGCCGAGGGCGCGGACGCCATCTACACCGATGTTTGCGTGAGCATGGGGATGGAGCACGAGTCGACCAAGCGCGCGCCTATCTTCAGGCCGTTCCAGGTCAACGAGACTCTGATGCAGAAAGCCCAGCCCAACGCGGTGTTTATGCATTGCCTGCCCGCTCGTCGCAACGCTGAGGTTACGGATGCCGTGCTGGACGGGCCGCAGTCGATAGTCTTCGACCAGGCTGAAAACCGGATGCATGCGCAGAAGGCGTTGCTGCTGTTGTTGTTGGGCGGGCTGGCGAATGTGGAGAAGTTTCAGTAGGCAGGGACTAAAGGACTAGGGACTGAGGGACTAGGGACTAGTCGTGCAGCAATGCGTTTGACATTCCCAGTTGATAGGAAGGGTACTCCCAATGCAAGCTCAGTGGTACGGAGATAAACGCGATTTAGTGAAATGGGGAACTTTGCTTGAACTGGCGCGCAAATACCAGGTCGCGCAAATTCTTCAGGTCTTGTACCACCGTTCAAACATTTGGAATCCGATTGAAATCGACAGAGACTCCGTGCCCATTCCAGACGAAGTAATACAACATTTTCGAGACCCTAAATCAATCTGCAACTTGAATTCGTCTGTACCGGTGCAAGTATTGGGCGAAACATTTTCTGATCGAGAACGATATCAGCTATATGTCGCTGGGGAGATTCAGGCCAGAAAAAGAATTAAGAAAATTGTATTTCTTGATCCCGACACTGGACTAGAACCCCGGAATGGACGTCCGAACCGGAAGCACGTTCTCGAAGGCGAACTTGAAATGATCTGGAACTCATTGTCGGATGGAGATGTTCTGGTGTTTTATCAGCACCAGCCCCGCATTCCAGATTGGATCAACACAAAAAAGCGTCAATTTGCGGAGGTTATTCGGGTTCCCGATGCAAAACGTGCTTATGCCCCGTTGACCGCCCCGGATGTTGTCTTCTTTTTTGCGCAAAAGGCAGCTAAAAAATGAACCAATGAGAGAGTGGGGTGGTTTTTAGTCCCTAGTCCCTTAGTTCCTAGTCCCTTTTCAACGAACACCAAGAGTTTCCGAGGTTCCAAAAGCATGTCTGCAATTCTCGAATCCCTGCCCGTCGGCCAGAAAGTTGGCATCGCCTTCTCCGGCGGGCTTGACACCTCCGCCGCCCTGCACTGGATGAGGCTGAAGGGCGCCATCCCCTACGCCTACACGGCCAACCTTGGCCAGCCTGATGAAACTGACTACGATGAAATTCCGCGCAAGGCTTTCGAATACGGCGCCGAAAAAGCCCGCCTCATTGACTGTCGCGGCCCGCTGGTGCGCGAGGGGATTGCCGCCATGCAGGCCGGAGCCTTCCACATCACGACGGCTGGAGTTCCTTACTTCAATACCACTCCGATTGGCCGCGCCGTTACCGGCACCATGCTGGTCGCTGCCATGAAGGAAGACGACGTCCACATCTGGGGCGACGGCTCAACTTTTAAGGGTAACGACATCGAGCGCTTTTACCGCTATGGCTTGCTCGCGAATCCCGACCTGAAGGTTTACAAACCCTGGCTCGACGCTGCTTTCATCGACGAGCTTGGCGGCCGCGCAGAAATGTCCGCCTTCATGAAACAGCACGGCTTCGCCTACAAGATGTCCTCTGAGAAGGCCTACTCCACAGACTCCAACATCTTGGGCGCGACCCACGAAGCGAAAGACCTGGAACAGCTTTCAACTTCGATGAAAATCGTCGATCCCATCATGGGCGTGGCTTTCTGGCGCGACGATGTCGAGGTCAAACGCGAAGAAATCGCCATCCGCTTTGAAGAGGGCTTTCCCGTCGCACTCAACGGCCGCCGCTTCGATGACCCGGTCGAGCTCCTTCTTGAAGCCAATCGCATCGGCGGGCGCCACGGCCTTGGAATGTCCGATCAGATTGAAAATCGCATTATCGAAGCCAAGAGTCGCGGCATCTACGAGGCCCCTGGGCTGGCCTTGCTCTTCATAGCCTACGAGCGCCTCATCACCGGCATTCACAACGAAGACACCATCGAGCAGTACCGCGACAATGGCCGCAAACTCGGCCGCCTGCTCTACCAGGGCCGCTGGTTCGATTCGCAGGCAATCATGCTGCGCGAGTCCGCCCAGCGTTGGGTGGCCAGACCCATCACTGGCGAAGTTACCGTTGAACTGCGGCGCGGCAACGACTACTCCATTCTCAACACCGAGTCGCGCAACCTCACATTTCATCCCGAGCGCCTCAGCATGGAGAAGACTGAATCCACGTTTTCTCCGCGCGACCGCATCGGCCAGCTCACCATGCGCAATCTCGACATCACAGACACGCGCGCCAAGCTGCTTACCTACGCCGCGGCCGGCCTGCTCACCCTCAGCAAGGGGAGCGAAATGCCCAAGTTGAACAGCACCAATGAGAAGGAATAAAGGTAAGCTTGAATCAATGTCCAACGAAGACCAACCCGTAAAGATGTGGTCCGGCCGCTTTCGCGAGCCGCTCGATCCCGAGTTTGAAGCGTGGCAGCGGTCGATTGTCTTTGATTGGCGGCTGCTCGATCAGGAGATAGCCGCCAGCAAGGCGCATGCTTCCGCCATTGCGGCCGCAGGCATCCTCACAAAGGATGAATTGGCCGTGCTGCGTGGGGCGCTCGATTCCATTGCCGCAGAGCATGCGTCGGAAGAGGGCAAAGCGAAAGTGCGCGACCACGCCACTGCCGAAGACATTCATCACTTCGTCGAGTTGTCACTGGCCGCACGCGTCGGTTCACTCGGCCTCAAGCTCCATACCGGCCGCAGCCGCAACGAGCAGATCGCCACCGACCTGCGCCTCTACGTGCGCGCCCAGATTGAACTCGTCATCGAAGCTCTCGCACAGTGGGCCAGCGCTTTGGTTGGCCAGGCCCATGCCGCCGGCGATGGAGTAATGCCGAGCTACACGCACCTGCAGCGCGCCGAACCGGTACTTGCGGCCCACTGGCTTCTGGCTTATGTCGAAATGATCCTGCGCGATGCGGATCGCCTGCGCGATTGTGCTGCGCGGGCAAACTATTGCCCGCTAGGGTCAGGAGCAGTGGCCGGCGCAACGCTCAAGCTCGACCGCACCATCGCGGCACGTGAGTTGGGATTCACGGCGCCAACCGCCAACTCCATCGACGCTACCAGCGATCGCGATTTTATTCTCGAATATCTGCATGCGCTCACCTTCGTTGGTCTGCACCTGAGCCGCTTTGCCGAAGAGATCACGCTCTACGCAACTGCTGAGTTTGGATTTGTCACGCTGCCTGAGGCCTTTTCTACCGGCTCCAGCGCCATGCCGCAGAAGAAGAACCCCGACCTCACCGAGTTGATCCGCGCCAAGGTCGGCCGGCTCAACGGCGCAGCCCAGGCCGTGACCCTCCAGCTAAAAGGCCTCCCTTTGGCCTACAATAAAGACATGCAGGAAACCCAGGAGCCAGCCTTCCAGGCGGATTTTGTTCCGCGCATGCTCACGCTTGTGGCCCGGTTTACCTCTGCCCTCCAGTTCAACCGTGACCGCATGACCGAAGCCGCGCAGTCCGGCTACCTGAACGCCATGGCTGCTGCCACGTATCTCGTACACAAGGGCGTTCCTTTCCGCACCGCACACGAAAAGATCGGCAACGCTGTTCGTTTCGCGATCGAAAGGGGCGTGGAACTCAACGCCCTCACGCTCGACGAACTGCGTCAGTTTGGCCCCGAATTCAACGAAGACTTCTTCGCGGCCGTTACTCTCACCGCTACACTCGATTGCCACGATGTAATCGGAGGAACAGCTCGCAATCAAGTTCGCGAGGCCATTACCCGGGCATCCAAGCAAGTTTCCTTTTTGGCAGCAGTAAACCTCCCGGAGGTCGTCCATGCTGGTGCGTAAGGCCCGGCTCCAGGACGCCTCAAACGTCTACGACCTGGTGAACTCGCTCTCGACCGACGGCACGCTGCTGAAGCGCGCATTCGCCGAGATCTGCGAAAACATTCGCGATTTCACTGTTGCCGAATCCGACGGCAGCGTCTTCCTCGGCTGCGGCGCGCTGCACCTTTACGGGCCGCATCTCTCTGAGGTCCGGTCGATCGTCGTCAAGCCTGAAGCCAAGGGACAGGGCGCCGGCGGCCGCATTCTCGGCGCGCTGATTGAGGAAGCTGAAGAGCATGGCATCCAGTCGGTCTGCCTCTTCACCCGCATTCCGGATTTCTTTTTCAAATACGGATTTCGCACCGTTGAAGACAAGTCCGAGCTGCCCGACAAGATATTCAAGGACTGCCAGAACTGCCCGCGCTTGCACCGCTGCGACGAAGTAGCGATGGTCCGCGGCCGCATCCCGCGCATATCCATCCTCGGCCCGAAGATTGAGGCACAGCAGCTAGTTCGCTTTTCCGGCTAGCTTTTCGTAGCCAGCATCGCCGCTCCGACCACCGCCTGCCCATAGCTCAGCCCGCCATCTCCGGGGCTGACATGGACGTGCTGATAGACGTCGAACCCCTGCGCTTTGAGCTTCAACCGCAGCAACCGCGCCAGCCGCCGGTTATGCATGCATCCGCCGCTTAAAGCGACTTGGGCTGTACCGGTGGCGGAGCGCGCCAACACTGCGGCTCGCACAAATCCTTCAGCAACCCCGACGTGAAACCGCGCCGCTATTTGCGCTTTGCTCACTCTGGTCAGCAAATCCGAAACGAGCGCTTTCCATAGCGGAGCAGCACTCAACCGGGATGGTTCACGCAGCGCCCAATTTCCTTCTATCAACTCCATCGCGTAGCCCAACTCGTCATCCGGCTCGTCTACCGCGATCCCTTCCAACTCAATGGCCGCTTGGGCTTCGTAGTCCACTACCCGGCGCCCAAGCACCATCGCCGCAACCGCGTCAAAGAGCCTGCCCAAACTCGACGTCAGCGGAGCATTCACTTCGCGCTCCACAGCGCGGCGCAAAACGCGCGCCTCCTGCTCCGTCGCGCCCAGCAGCCCAAGCGTCTCGTCGCTAGTAACATCGAATCCCGCCGCGTTCAAATGCCCCAGCGCCATGCGCCACGGCTCGCGAATTGCAGCTTCCCCGCCCGGCAACGGCACGTATTCGAGGTGCGCAAACCGTTCGAAGCTGTCGAGCCGCGCCAGCAGCACTTCCCCGCCCCATATCTTGCCATCGGTTCCGTAACCTGTCCCATCCAGCGCCAGACCGATCACCGGCCCCGTCAGCCCGTGTTCCGCCATGCACCCGGCCACATGCGCATGATGATGCTGGACCGCAATCAACTTCAGTCCGCGCTCAGTCGCCCACTCCCTGGCCCAACTGGTCGAGAGGTATCCGGGATGCAGGTCGTGCACCACTGTCTTCGGCTCTATCTCGAAAGTGCGCATCAGATGATCGAGGGACTCCTTAAAGAACTCGAGGCCCGTCAGGCTTTCGAGATCGCCCAGATGCTGGCTTTGATAGGCGAACCGTCCCCGCGCCAGTGCGAACACGTTCTTCAAGTGGCCGCCCACGGCCAGCAGCGGCGGTGCATCGAACGGCAAGGCAACCCCGAGCGGCACAAATCCCCGCGCTCGCCGGATCAGTTGCGCGGCGCCATCCACCACCGCAGCCACCGAGTCGTCGCAGCGCTGCAGTATCTCACGGTCATGCATCAGGAAAGCATCCGCAATTTCGCCCAGCCGCGCCTGCGCTTCATCGTTGTCGATGGCAATCGGCTCTTCGCTCAGGTTGGCCGATGTCATCACCAGCGCGCGGACCCGCGCGTCGGCAAAAAGCAGGTGCTGCAGTGGAGCATAGGGCAGAAACACGCCCAGCCACGGGATTCCGGGCGCAATATTGGCCGCAATTCCATTTCCTTGCCGCGAGCGCGCCAGCACAATCGGCCGCGCTGCGGTCATCAGCAGCGCCTCTTCTTCCGTGGTCAGTTCGCAAATCTTGCCCGCCGCCTCCAGGTCGCGCACCATCACTGCCAATGGCTTTCCGTAGCGGTGCTTGCGCTCGCGCAGCCGCATCACGGCGGCTTCGTTGGTGGCGTCCACACTCAGGTGAAATCCGCCAATGCCCTTGATGGCCATGATGCGTCCGTCCACCAGCATGTCAATTGCCTTGTCGATTGCGTCGGGGCGCTCGCGGTAGTCCGGGGATTCGTATTGTCCAGAAGCAGAAATATTGCTAGCCGCCTGAGCAGAAGAAGGTCCCTCAGGGGCTAAAGCCCTCGTTGAATTTGGGAGATTTTCGGCACGACTGAAGGCGTGCCCTGTTACAAAGCTCGAATTTTGATTGGGATCGAGAACTCCTTCCGCACTCTCCAGAGTTCCAGTCGATTCTGCCTGCGGCAAGCCAAGACTGACGTCCTGGCCCACCGACTCCACCAGCCAAACCTGCGGCCCGCATACCCAGCACGCATTGGGCTGCGCGTGGAAGCGGCGATTCAGCGGGTCATCATACTCCTGCTGGCAATCCGGGCACATGGGAAACTTCGCCATGGAGGTCTGGGGGCGGTCGTAGGGAATCCGCCGGGTAATTGTGAAACGCGGGCCGCAGTTGGTGCAGTTCAAAAACGGATACCGAAAGCGCCGCTCAGCGGGTTCAAGTAATTCACGCAAACAATCGGCGCAGGTCGCGGCGTCTGCCGGAATCCCCGTGCTGACCCGGCCAAGCACCTCGCTGGCGACAATCCGGAAGCCCGATTCGCCGGTCGCCGCCAAATCGTGCAAAGCCACGGAATCGATTCGCGCCAGCGGTGGAGTCTCCGAACGCAGCCTGGCCAGAAACGCATCGACCCGCTCGCCCGGCCCTTCAACTTCAATCGTCACCCCATCGGTGTCATTGCCGATCAGCCCGGCCAACCCCTCCTCCATTGCCAGACGGTAGACGAAGGGCCTGAACCCGACCCCTTGCACCACGCCGCACACCAGCACCCCGCGCCGCCGCTGCTGCAGCCCTTCGGGCTGTTCTCGTTTTGGACTGGCCTCATTGGTCAAGCAAACGCCTCACACCGAAGACCAGCATAGCGCATAAATGCAACAGGCCGATCCGCTTCCACGGCGCCTCCTTGCCGTCCTGGGGCGGCGACAGGCAACCAATTGCTTCCCACCTTGATTCCAATGAATGTCTGTGCGACCGGAATCCGCAGTCGCATTCGGTTTCCGCAGTGCAAGCCACCCAGGCAGGAGAGATTCCGCGGATTCCCTGCCACGCAACGCGTAGCAGACTAAAAGTTGAGGAGGCTGTATGAAGAAGTTCATGCTTTTAAGCGCCGTACTAAGTTTCGTTTCTTTGGCATGGGCCGATAACCCGCGCGAAGCGTCGATCGACAGGCTCGGACACGCAGCGGAAGTTCTGCACCAGATCATGGCCGCCCCCGACAAGGGCATCCCCGATGAGGTGCTGGATCACGCCAAGTGCATTGCCGTGGTTCCTCACATGATCAAGGGAGGATTCGTGTTCGGCGCTCAGGGCGGCAGAGGCGTAGCCTCATGCCGGACAGCGGCAGGGTGGAGCGCTCCCGCGTTCTTCGCCATCACAGGCGGCAGCTGGGGACTGCAGATCGGCGTGGAAGGCGTGGACTTGGTGATGATCATCCAGAGTGATAAAGGAATGCAGCGGCTTCTGGAGAGCAAGTTCCAGGTGGGCGGAGACGCTTCAGCGGCGGCTGGCCCGGTGGGACGGCATGCTTCTGCGAATACCGACTGGAAACTCGAAGCCGAGATTCTCACCTATTCACGCGCCAAGGGCGCTTTCGCCGGCATTTCGCTGGATGGCTCCGCGATCCGCCGCGATGACGACTCAATGAAGGCGATCTACGGTTCCGATGTAACCACCCGGGCCGTTCTCACCGGAAGCGTGCCGCCGCCGGAAGCTGCTCATTCCTTCCTCGACGCGATCATGAGCGCGAAGTCCCAGTCGCAGGCGGAAAAATGACCTCGAAAGTCTAAACCGGATTTGAATGCCGGCACCCGGGAGATTCCTGCGTCTCCGGGCGCTGGCTATGCGGAGGCACATATATATGCTTTGGACGATCTTTGTCATCCTTCTCATTCTCTGGCTTTTGGGATTCAGCCTGCACGTAGCCGGAAGCTTGATCCACCTTCTGCTGGTGATCGCAGTGATTGTGTTGATCTATAACCTGATCGCCGGAAGGCGAGGCTAGCCTTGGGGCGCGGGTCACGGCCAGCAGAATGGCCTCACGCCAGCATTGCTTGCGGTGACCTCTTCAGCACATATACGCATCGGGGCTGCTGTTAGGCTTCTCTCAATGCAGGTCTACAGGTCGATGGCTCCGCGGCTCAACACGGCAATTGCAGCCGCGATCTTTATTTTTGCCGGACGTCCAGCCTGCCCGGCTGTCTCAGCAGCGCCACCCGATGAGGCCGCCGTCATTCGGCGCGTCGATGCCGCCGTCAAAAACCGGGTTGACAGCATCCTGGAATACACCGTCACTGAGCATTACGCCGTTTACCGGAACAACGACGAGACCCATCCCGTGGCCGAGATGACTGTGAAAACTGTCTACCAGAAAGGCACGGGCAAAAGCTACACGATCCTCTCTCAACAGGGCTCCTCGATCATTCGAAACGTGGTTTTGGGCGGGATTCTTGACAACGAGAAGCGCATCAATCAGCCCGGCATCCGCGAAGGCTCGTGGATTACCTCGGCCAACTACGATTTCAAACTGACGCCCGGCGGAACGCAGCAGGTGGACGGACGGGATTGCTTTCTGCTGTCCATAACTCCCCGGCGCAAGGCGCCCTATCTGATCGAAGGCAGGCTGTGGGTAGACGCGACGAGCGGTTCCATCGTGCAACTCGAGGGGACCGCCTCTAAAAGTTCCTCATTCCTCACCGGCGCTACGCGAGTGACGCGGCAATATGCCAGCGTGGACGGGTTTTCTCAGGCCACCCATGCCCGGGCAGAGTCAGACAGTTCCGTCTTCGGCCGGACGGTCGTCAAAATCGACTACGAGGGGTACCAGCTCCAGCTTCGCCCAGCTCAGTAGCCGCGCTGCATGGCCCTTCCTGCTCTATACTGAGCACTGCGATGTTCATCCCTGCCGACTGGAAACTTGATGCAGCGCTAGGCTCCTGCCTGCTTCTGGGGCTGCGGCACGGCTTTGACTACGACCACCTGGCGGCCATCTCCGACATTACCGCCGTTCAGCGCAATTGGCGGAGCGGCTTACGCCTCGGGATGACCTACGCGCTCGGCCACGCTTTCACCGTGGTGGTGCTGGGCGTTGCCGTCCTGCAGTTGCACATGGGGCTGCCTGAAGGCTGTCTCTTATACA
>Ga0118677_10016341_pt1 | contig 10181 bp, 11 predicted proteins | sample AliMusrvi5mmetaG_FD_86154 | JGI IMG/M metagenome (GOLD analysis project Ga0118677, IMG submission 86154)
ACAACAACGTCTTTGTCGTAGCTCTCCTTACAGAACAAGGCTTCACCACACAACCAGGTTACTCCTCCTCCACCCCAGTAGTCGCCTTTGTAGGTAAACTACCATCTAACTACACACCACCTGTTGCTACAGGTGCTACTAGTACAGGTGGAGGAGGGGGTTGGTCCTGTGGTTCAGCTTTGGTAGATACTAGAGACTCAAAGTCATATGCCACAGCCCCAATAGGTTCTCAGTGTTGGATGCAACAAAACATCAATGTAGGTACGATTACTTCTGGAGTCAATGAACAAGGTACAAGCCTATCTTCTATAGACAAGTATTGTTACAACGATGATGAAGGTAACTGTACTACCTACGGTGCTCTCTACGAATGGAATCAAGCTATGGGTGGCTCAACATCTCCTGGTGCACAAGGTATATGCATGACAGGTTGGCACATTCCTACACATGATGAATGGTCAACACTTGAACGTGCTGTATGTACCTCAGGAACCTGTGCAACAGATTTTCCATATGATAATGGTACACAAGGTTGGAGAGGTACAGATGAAGGATCAACACTAAGAGATATGTCGGGTTTGTTTAGAAGTTTGATGTCGGGTATTCGTATGAATATAGGTGGCACATTTGAAGTACTAGGTTCTGGTGCATTTTTCTGGTCTTCTACGGAAAATGATTTTTCTTCATCTTGGCATCGTCATATTCTTTCCTATAATACGACAGTATATCGAAGTACAGATGATAAGGAATATGGTTTTTCTATTCGTTGTGTAGAGAATTGACACGTTGACAGTCTATTTCTATGTAGTATTATTGTATCCATGACTAACGTCATTAGAAAGGTAAATTTGCTAACACTCGGCCTACTTATCGGCGGAGAAGTTTGGAGTCTATCTTTGTAATGAATTCTCAAAATTAATTACAGAAACAGGCTCCAAACAACTGGAGCCTGTTTGCTATTCTGGTCTAACACGCACAAAGTGCAAGTTGGTACTAGAAGTGGGGCAAAAATTGAACATTAACAAATCAGGGATAAAGTTATGCAACCAAGGATCTTTCCAGGTGATGCACCTGTCTACAAGTGGAAACATCGAGTTTGTGCTCGTTCGAACCCTCTTGCGCCACACACAATTGGATTCAATGGATGGTTGACTATTGAAGGATGTCGCAAGATCAACGTTCAATGGACTGGAGTCTGGTGGCAAGAAGTGATTACCCCTTCGAGGAGGTCACAATGGGAGTTGTTTCTGGCTACAAATCTCTTGCACGAGCAGAGGGAATGGGCTACTCTCTTTCCTGGACTCAACGGTGGAGGAGATTAGGTGTCGGTCTGCACAATCTGAACTATTTGGCAGCAGGAATACTGTTTTGGAATCTGGATCACCAATAATTCTCATTCTAGACTTTAGCTCTGCTGCTTCGTACTGCGCATATGTATTCCTTACGGAGTACCTGTGCGCAGTTTTTATCAGAGTGATAAATTTAAATTGTGACTTTGAGCCATATTGAGAGCGGTGGTAGGAACATAATTTTATAAATTGAGAAAACATGAATAATTTCACCACGAGGTACTGGTACTAATAAAGTCATAAAAATCCTCGGCAAAATTTCAGTACCTCGGCTAGAAATTATTACAAAAATACGTTTTTATGAAGTCACACACCAACCCTATTAGTTTTTTATGGCTTAAAATCATCCACCTCAAAACCGCCTTTTTATTAGTGGGACGCCTATAGTTATCCACAGGGGTATTTGGTATGAAAATGGCATAAAGTGGGATATAATACTAATCAAGTGGGATGAAGTAGCGCTTCATGAAATCACAAATTAATAATAATGCTACAACTTCCACAAACTTATGCTGATAGGAGAACATCTACACACTATCGACGATAAGGGTCGAACATCGCTTCCTGCCAAATTTCGTAAAGAAATGGGCGCCAATGTTGTTATCGCACCAGGAATAGACAACTGTCTTTCTGTGTACGGTATCAAAGAATGGGAAACGTTTGTTTCGAGCTTGTCACGTGGAGATACTTCTGTCTTGCAGTCTGATAACCGAAATTTCAACCGACTAATCATTGGTCGAGCGGTTGAGGTAGAGGTAGACGCGGCTGGCCGCATGCTCGTCCCAGAGCATTTGCGCGAGCATGCTGGTCTGTCAGCGAAAGTTGTGATCGTGGGTATCGTTAATCGTGTCGAGATGTGGGATGCGGAAGCCTGGAAATCGTATCGCACAGAATTCTCGAAGAAGACTGATGAGTTTGCAGAGAAAATGGTTTCGGGTGGCATTTTATAAATATGCCAAATGTTAGTGGTGATTTTAATAGTAGTTCGTCTAAGCAGAGTGTTCATGTTCCAGTTCTTTTAAATGAAGTAGTCGATGGCCTTCTATCATCTTCTCAAAAATCAAAGATCGCAGATTGTGATCTTAAGTATCTTGACGGGACATTAGGAGGAGCAGGACATGCCTTAGCTATTTCCGAGGCTTTCAAAATATCTCATGGAAATAATGCTCGTCTAACTATTATTGGTCTTGATCAAGATCCGCAAGCGGTTAAGAGAGCGAAAGAAACGCTAGGAACTTTAGAGAAAGGTGCGAGTGGTGACAGAAAAGTAATCCTCGAATGTGCGAATTTCCGAAACTTAGACAAAGCTTTAGATAAGCACGGAATAAAACAAGTCGATATAATTCTTCTGGATTTAGGAATCTCATCTGATGAACTCGATAACTCTGGTAGAGGTTTCACTTTTCAGAAAGATGAACCACTCCTAATGACGATGGGTGATCAAAAACAATATCCTTTCACTGCTGAGACGATAGTCAATGAATGGAAAGAAGAAGATATTGCCAATGTTATTTTCGGATATGGAGAAGATAGATATTCAAGACGTATTGCAAAGGCGATAGTGAATTATCGAGATAAGAAAACAATTGAGACTACGATAGAGCTTGCAGAGATAGTGAAGATGGCGGTTCCAATTATGGCAAGGGGTATGTGGAATGGTAAAAAGTCTATTCATCCAGCTACAAAAACTTTTCAGGCATTGAGAATAGCGGTTAATGATGAATTGAATGCTCTCAAAGAAGGTTTGGTGAAAGGGTTCGAAAGACTCGCTCCAGGAGGCAGAATGGCAGTAATTTCATTTCATAGTTTAGAAGACCGTATAGTTAAGATTTTTTTCCGAGAAATAGTAGATAAAGGCTCAAATAAAAATACACCGAAACTTGCAGTTGTTTTAACAAAAAAGCCAATTACAGCTTCACCACAGGAAATCGCAGAAAACTCTCGTTCGAGAAGTGCAAAATTAAGAATTTTAGAAAAAGGAAATAATTTAACAAAATGATAGTAAGTTTTATCAAGATTATCAATAAATTTTCATAAATTAAATTTTAATACTCATATGACACAAGCAATAATACAGACTTACAACACAGCTTCCATAAACAGGACTAAGATCACTGGAATAATTATTGCTTTTTGTCTTAGTATGGCTATATATTATGGTTTCAATGTGTATACGATTATTTCTAAGACAATATCGATACAAAGAAATCAGGTTGTGCTATCCAAACTTTCTAGTGAAGTTGGAACCCTAAACTCACAGTATTTACAACTTTCTACCTCTGTGACACCGGATAAACTCAAAGATTATGGTTTGATACAGAGTCATGTTAGCCAGTATATTTCCAGAAATGCAATATCTCAAAGTGTGGCGCTAGCTAGACACTAAGTATTATTCTTTCTAACTATAAGATTATTTCTGCGACATGAATCCAAAACAAAAGTGGCGATTACGATTTGTATTTGGGTGTATTGTATGTGGAGCATTGATTTTGATTCTTGCTCTTTATTCGACGCAAATAATTAATGGGAAAAAATATGCTTCGCGTGCTCTGGCGCAATATGTAAAACCAGCAGTTACAATTTTTGACCGTGGTTCAATTTTCTTTTCCTCTAAGGACAATATGCCTGTGACTGCGGCGACTGTCGCGGCAGGATATTTGATTTATATAAACCCATCCATAATTACTTCTCCAGAACAAACTTATCAAGTATTATCTCAATACATAAAAATTGATCATGATGATTTTATAAAGAGGGCAAGCAAAACAGGTGATCATTATGAAGAATTGGCTCATAGGGTAGATGAAAATGTTGCCACCTCAATCCAGTCGCTCGGAATCGCTGGTGTAGGTACTGCACGAGAAACGTGGCGTTCTTATCCAGGTGGTACCCTTTCATCTCACGTTATAGGTTTGATTGGAGAAAATTCAAGTTCTAGTGTCGAGGGTCGTTATGGTTTAGAAAAACGCTACCAAGATATTTTATCGCGTCCCAATGTTGAATCTAGTATAAATATGTTCGCTCATCTTTTTAGTGATGTTAATCAAAATCCTAATAGTCCTACTACTAGTAATTCTAGTTCCACGACAACTCCGGCTGTGGTTACTGGAGACATTATCACAACTCTGGAACCAACTGTTGGTGCTTATGTAAAGCAAATTCTTTCCGGTCTATCTGCCGAGTGGCATTCAGATGAGATAGGAGCAATCATTATGGATCCACAGACAGGAGAAATTATTGCAGCTGATTCGTTACCTGATTTTGACTCGAACAATATTTCAGATATCAAAGATATTTCTATACTATCGAATCCTATAGTTGAACATGTCTATGAAATGGGATCAATAATGAAACCTCTTACGATGTCTGTTGGGCTAGATACTGGAGTTATACAACCTGATTCAACATACAACGATACAGGCACTATGACTTTAAATGGAAAAAAGATTTCAAACTATGACGGTAAAGCTCGTGGTGTGATACCAATGCAGCAAATTCTTAGCCAATCACTCAACGTTGGTGCGGCGACTGTTGCCCTCAAAGCTGGTGCTCCAGCAATGTATAGTTATTTTAGTTTATTTGGTTTTGGAAAAAGATCTGGTGTCGATGTACCAAATGAAGCTTCTGGTTTGATCGGAAACCTCAAATCTGGTAAAGATATTGATGTAGCTACAGCAGCCTATGGTCAAGGAATAGCAGTGTCGCCACTCCAAATGATTCGTGGTTTGGCAGTTCTTGCCAATGGAGGCTATTTGGTGGAGCCACACTTTGTCAAAGACATTCAAAATACAGATGGCTCTACGCAAGAGGTTGCTCCAGTAAAAATTGGTCCAGTTCTTAAAAAGAAAACTGTAGATGATGTTACACAAATGTTGATTAATGTAGTTGATGTGGCACTTCGACAGGGAACAATTAAGCGCGATCATTATACTGTCGCTGCCAAAACGGGAACGGCACAAATTCCTGACCATGTGAATGGAGGTTACTATCCAGACCGATACCTGCACTCTTTCTTTGGGTATTTTCCTGCATATAATCCCCGTTTTATAATTTTCCTTTATCAAATATATCCTCATGGCGCGCAATATGCGTCAGAGACTCTCACTCAACCATTCGACGAACTCGCCTCATTTCTGATAAACTACTACAATATTCCACCAGACAGGTAATCTTATGTCATCACTACTAAAAAAAATTCTGGTCACTATACTTACTATAGAATCACGATTGATTCTCAAAAAATATAAACCATATATTGTGGCGGTAACTGGAAGTGTTGGCAAGACTTCTACAAAAGATGCTTTGTATTCTGTTTTTAAAGATCAAAGTAAGTATGTTCGCAAGAGTGAAAAAAGTATGAATAGTGAACTTGGTTTGCCTCTGACTATTATAGGAGCTCCAAATGCTTGGCATAGTTTGAGTGGTTGGCTACAAAATATTTTTCAAGGAATGGAAGTTATTATTTGGCATGCTGATTACCCTGATTGTTTAATTTTGGAAATAGGTGCAGATCATCCAGGTGATATCTCTAGAGTCACACGTTGGCTCAAACCTGATATTGCTGTTATTACTTTGGTCAGTCAAACTCCTGTTCATGTGGAATTTTTTCCTACACCAGCTGATGTTTTCAAAGAGAAATCTGCCCTGGCTCTCGCGGTAAAAAAAGGAGGAACTTTAGTTCTCTTTGCTGACGATGAAAAAGTGATGTCGCTCGCTCCTGTGGCTTTGCAGTCCGGTATCTCGGTAAAGACTTACGGAATAAATGCACAAGCTGATGCAAGAGGATCTGAGTATGCTCCGGTATACGCACATACGATAGTAAATCAGGTTGCTGTTGATACGTTAGTAGGCATGTCATTCAAGCTTGATATAGAAGGAAATTCCATACCAATTACTATCAATGGTGCCGTTGGTTCGCCTTATGTTTATTCTTTGTTGGCAGCTGTAGCAGCTGGTCGTGCAAAAAGTATAGCTATTAGTTGTATTGTCAAAGGTCTTGGTAATTTCCATGCTCCAAATGGACGCATGAATGTTATACCTGGTATTAATAATTCGGTCATAATTGATGACACATATAATTCTTCCCCAGATGCAGCGGAGTCTGCGCTTGTTACACTCAAGTCTCTTCAATGTTCTGGGCGAAAGATCGCTGTTCTAGGAGATATGCTGGAACTTGGTAAATATTCCAGTGATGAACACAAAAGAATAGGGAAGTTGGCATTGGAATGTGCAAATATAGTAGTTACTGTTGGACAGAGATTCAAGACTTCTTTGGAAGGTACTGTAAAATCTTTTGATACTTCGACTGAGGCTGGCGAATATGTGGCATCTATCGTTAAGGCTGGAGATATTGTTTTGGTTAAAGGTTCCCAATCTACGAGAATGGAGAGGGTTTCACTGGCACTTTTGAATGAGCCAAGACGCGCTCCCGAGTTGCTAGTACGTCAAGAGAAAGAGTGGTTAGAAAAGGCGTAAACATACAAATATTGTAATCGAATACCACAGAAATTCCTTGCTAGGAATTTCTTTTGCTCGTTGCGACTCGCAGAGGCATTCCCATACATTATTTGTATGTTTATAAAAAAAGTGATATTTTGTGTAAGTCAGTATCAGAAAATATGTGTGAATGTATGCGCGGCCCTATCGTCTAATGGTTAGGACACGGCCTTCTCAAGGCTGGAATCGGGGTTCGACTCCCCGTAGGGTCACACGACCAAAATGCGTCACCGTCAGGTGGCGCGTTTTGCGTCGCACGTGATCGCTAATGCGAGAGGCGAACAGCGGAGCGAGACGAGCCAGCAGGCGAGGCCGCGAGCTGGTGGCTAGCCCGAACGAGACTGGTCGAGTGAGAGGCGAAGCCGACTCCCTGTAGGGTCACATCGGTGAATATTGTGAACGTCGTGAACATTCTGAACGTCTCTGGTATACTGATTGCGTATGGGAAAATTAATTGATTTAGCTACTGACCCCGAGCAATATTCTAGCGGAAGAGCAGTTACATGGGTCAATGATGATGTCCGTCAGAAAAAACAACAGGAAAATTTTTGGAATGCGATAAGTCCATATATAAAGACTACTTGTAAGTTAGCACTTGATATTGGTTGTGGTTCTGGATGGAGCGCAGAAAAATTTAGTAAATTTGGGTCTAAATGGGAAGGTCTTGAACCGTCTTCCAGTCATTTTGAGATTGCGCATAAAGCTCATCCTGAATTAAATATCCTCAATAAAACTTTTGAGGAATATGGCACAGATAGCCATTTTGATTGCGTCATTGCTATTATGGTGTTCAGTCATATAAAAGACGTGAGGACATCTTTTCAGAAAATTTTCAATCTATTAAATAATAGTGGTATATTTATCATGATATGTTCATCTTTTCATGATGAAGCTAATAGGTTAGAAAGGAATGGAAGGAAATATGAGGTCGAAATTATGGATGATAATCAGTACGCTGATAAGGCCATCGTAGGTGCTTATGGAATTGCCGATATCAATCGTAAGTCTGAGTATTACATCAATGAAGCTGTCTATGGCGGATTTAATTTAATCAAACATCTCAAGGTTGAGGACGCTGGATACTCGCCAAAAGAGTTGTTTATATTTAGCAAGTCATAATAGAGCGTCCAATTCTCGGAAACTATTTAGGATATATTCTCTCTGTTCCACCATTTCTGAAAGCCAACCTGTAAGCTCACATCGTTATTTTATGTTGATAAATATAGATTTTTGTTTTACCCCATAGGGAATGCTCAGAACTTTTGCTTGTATTTATCGTAAAAGGTGGTAGCTTAACAAGTGAAAGAACAAATTAAGAAGGAGATTAATATGGAAAAGTTGACTGTTAGAGTTCCTGGTTGGCCAACCATGAGAAGTGACGGCTCTATCAAGAAACGTGAGGACACAAACATCAGAACTCTCTTCACGAACACGGGTATTCCTGGCTACTTTACGCTTGCTCAGGAAATTTCGCCCGTGTTGCTCAGTTCGCCAGTTCCGGAATTGGATTATGCCCTTGAGGTTTATTTGGAACCAGTATCAAGGATTGATATCAAAACTGGAAAAGTTGGATTACCGAGTATCGATCAAGTCTTATGGGCTGTCGGTTTCATGAGCGTAGAGCTGGAAAATGTAATCGGCGGTGGCGCCATAAGATTTATGCACAAGCCATTCCGAGCTTATCATTGCGCTTTTCAAGGGGCAGTCGCTTGGCGCCAGATTGTTGTCCGTCGGTTTGGAGATGGTTATGCGGTGCAAACTGTTTGCGTCACAGATCACGTCCATGATGTAATCTTTGGCTATCTGTCTGCAAGCTCATGACCTAGGCTTCTGTTCTAGCGTGTTGCCCATTTGTGGGCGGAAAAAGTTCCGCTTCAGTAAGTGGGCTTTTTCTTTTATCTGACAACAATCTTTTCTAGTTCTATTAAGCCACTTTTAATATAATCTTCGTGTCCCACTAGTTCTGAAATCCAACCTAAGCGAGCACCTGCGTGCGAGCGTCGGGGAGGCGAAAAGGTTGAGCATGTCGCACGGAATTCGAGCGTAGCGAGAATGAGTACGACGCGAAACCTGTACCAAAGCTGTAAGCTTCGACTCCCTGTAGGGTCACAGTAAATATGCAAAACTCTGATATAATAAATTTTATGACCAGTAAGATATTTACAAAAGGTGTAGCACACAAGATACCTATAGATTTACGAAAAGTTCTTATTGTTGATCCAAAGGCACATAATGTATGGAAAGATATTACACCACTCGCCCGAAATGAATGGATTTGCTGGATCACTTCTGCAAAACAGCCTGAAACACGAAGTCGTCGAATTAAAGTAGGGCTGTCGAAGCTTAGGAGCGGAATGAGGAGACCTTGTTGTTGGGCAGGTTGTCCCCATCGTTGAATGTTATAGTTGGTAGTATGAGCCGTTATTATGGTTAATAAAAAATGGTCACGACGCAGGAAGCGACGCAACCACCAACTTTTTTCCGACTTGCTAACTTTGTAATTTGACCCAAGCTATGACTTTCGCCATTTGAGTTATGTTTGCCTCGATTTCGGCGCGCATGTCAGGGGTTAGGATTTTTTCTGTGACAGCTGGGTCTGCCATGTACAAATTGCCGCAGAAACATTTCAGATCTCCTTTTGTCGGTATCAGAAGGGGATTGAATGGCATTATTCCAACCGGATACGGATCCATAATGGCATTTTTGGGAAGAACGAGCCATGAGTGCTCAGCTTGAACCATAGAAAACGTTTTGTGGTCATCTTTGGTGGAAAGTTCAAAGCCGATTACATAACCGTCGCTCAGTGTTACTTCCGGCACATGGTGGGCAAGCGCCCGACAAAATGAATGGCAATTAAACTTTGTATCCAGTGCTTCTGGATGTGTTTGGGAATACTTGCCATTGTCGAGAATCAAGTTCCACACTCGACTGAAGACTTTTATGTCCTCAGGATCTACGTTTTTTGAGAGTACAGAATTATTCAACACTTATTAGCTCCTTGGTTAAAATTTTAGATCTATCGTAGATGTAACACGAATAGTGTATATAGTCAAGGTTTTATATTTTTCACATATGGAAATGCTAAAAATACTGTTGTTAAAACTTGTGTTACAATATTACTAATATGAAAAGTAGGTTATCTAAATCCCACCCCCTCTCCTCTCGTGCCTTCACCCTCCTCGAAATCCTCCTAGTAGTAGCTATCATAGCTATATTAGCCGGCATTGTGATAGTAGCCATCAATCCAGCCAAACAGCTAGGTAGTACCAGAGATGCAGAGCGTAAGAGTGACATCAACACCCTATACAAAGCAGTCAATCAGTACGTCATAGACCA
>Ga0118677_10016342_pt1 | contig 10180 bp, 10 predicted proteins | sample AliMusrvi5mmetaG_FD_86154 | JGI IMG/M metagenome (GOLD analysis project Ga0118677, IMG submission 86154)
ATTGTAAACAGTGTCCGGTAGAATAATTGTTAATTAAATGGGATATCAATTATTAGGTAATATGTATCTTTGCGGAGCAATTTTAGAATTAAAATAGAAATAGTATGGTATCAGAAAATAGAAGTATTATAATTGTAAAAAACCTGGTGAAGAGATTCAAGGATTTTACGGCAGTTGACGACATATCATTTGAAGTTAAGGAAGGAGAGATTTTTGCATTCTTAGGACCAAACGGAGCAGGGAAAAGCACTACTATCAAAATGCTGACTACTTTGTTAAAACCTGAATCCGGTCAAATAGAAATTAACGGTCACGATTCCTTGAAACATAAACATGCCGTTAGAGAATCATTCGGTATAGTATTTCAGGATCCCAGCCTTGATAGTGATTTAACTGCCTATGAAAATATGCAGCTTCATGCAGTGTTATATAAAATGCCGAGAGATTTTAGAAATAAGAAAATTGAAGAACTCCTTAAATTCGTCGAGTTATGGGAACGTAAAGGGGAGTTTGTCAAAAACTTTTCAGGAGGTATGAAAAGAAGACTGGAGATTGCCAGAGGATTGCTTCACAAACCCAAAATACTCTTTCTTGATGAACCGACCCTTGGACTTGATCCCCAAACACGAAACCATATGTGGAATTATATTAAAGATATAAATGAGAGGGAAGGGATGACTATCTTTTTTACAACTCACTATATGGAAGAGGCAGAAAAGATTGCAGGGAGAATTGCAATTATTGATCACGGCAAAATTGTTGCTTCAGGGACACTAGAAGAATTGAAGGCACAAACTAAAACTAATACCCTTGAAGAAGCATTTCTATCTTTTACCGGCAATACAATCCGGGAAGAAGAAGCATCATCAGTGGATCATATGAGGGCTATGAGTAAAATGTGGAGAAAGAGGAGATAATAATATGCAGATAATTTATATTCTTTGGCTGAGGCAGATCAAAAAATATTTCAGATCAAAGTCACGAATAATAGGCTCACTCGGTCAGCCTGTTTTATTTCTTGTAGCATTCGGCTTCGGTTTTGGTTCTATATATAAGAAAGCTGAAGGAGGGAACTATATCCAGTTCCTTGCCCCCGGCATTATTATGATGAGCGTCCTTTTTACAGCAGTATTTTCAGGAATTGAACTAATATGGGATAAGCAGTTTGGATTTCTCAAAGAAACGATGGCTGCTCCAGTATACCGGCTGCAGATTATGCTAGGCCGTACATTAGGCGGTGCAACAGTAGCGACAATTCAGGGAGTAATCGTTTTATTGCTTACACTCCTTGTTGGTTTCAAAATTGATAATTTGTTTCTTCTGCCTCTTGGGATATTGATTATTTTTATTGTTGCCCTATTATTTACTTCATTAGGAACAGCGATAGCAGCAGTACTTGAAGATATGCAGGGTTTCCAGATGATTATGAATTTCCTTGTCATGCCAATATTCTTTCTATCAGGTGCTCTTTTCCCGCTTCATGGAATACCCGTATTTCTGGAAGTAATTGCGAGATTCGATCCACTTTCATACGGAATTGACGGATTCCGGCAGACACTTATTTCTCAGGCGCATTTTGGGATTGGAATTGATTTAACTGTTCTGAGTATCGTAACAATTCTTATTCTTTTTGCGGGAAGTTATTTATTTGAAAGGATTCAGGCTTAAAATAGTTAGTTCCCTTAAACTGATAAGAAATCAAATTTAAGGGAACTGCAAATCAGGAAAACGAACTTATTTAGTACTAATAAATTTTGCTAGGATAGGGAAATGATCACTATACCCGGCAAGATATTTATTCCCGCCATAAGTTGGTAAAGGATTACCGGCATATTTTTCAGTAGTTTCAATCATATAAGACTGCTTGAATATAGCGAAGGTCCCGCATACATAATGAAAAGATAGGTGCTCAGGCTGAATATCAGCAGTCGAAACTATCATTTGATCTAAAAGGTTCCACTGATTATTGAACTTTAATGTACCCTCACCGCTGCGTTTTTTCTCCCATGCAAGATTGTGCAGTGAATACGAAAAATTAGCTGAATCGCAGATGAACTCTTCGGCATTAAGGTCTCTTTTGATTGAATTGTTATCCGGTTCGTCATTGAAGTCGCCTATTATAACAATATTTACAGCCGGGTTTGATTTCAGGAGATTTTCAACGGATGAACGTAGTGTTTTTGCAGCACTAATTCTATTGATCTCAGATTTTTCCTCACCGCCCAGTCTTGAAGGCCAATGATTAACAAAAACATGCAGAGTGTCATTATTATTTGAGAGAAGTGTAACGTGAAGTATAAGCCGTGTAGGGTGATTGTTTTCAAGGTGCACAGTATCACCGACGGCATTTAATAATTTAAATTTATCGGTCTTATAGATTAAAGCTGTACTTATATGGCGTTCATCAGGTGATTGAATACGGACAACCTCATAATGTAAATTTTTAATTGTACTGTTCACTAAGTCAGTGACAACTTCTTTAGTCTCTGTTTCTGCCATACCAAGAATGTCAGGTCCTGAATTGCCATTCATATCGCCAATTACCTGTGCCAGATGCAAAACTTTAGTCTGATAACGTTCACTGTTCCAATGCTTTTTAGAGCCCGGAGAAAATTCTTCATCGTTCTTACCATTTGTGTTAAGAGTATCAAAGAAATTTTCAACATTCCAGAATGCAATTGTAACCGTATCTTGTTTTTGAGCAAGTGTGTGTGAAGGAACAGCTAAGATTAGTATAAATAATAAACAGACAAAAATTGATTTTGTTTTCAAATTAACCTCAAGAAAAAGGAATGAATAGATATTATGAAAGTAAGGGGTAATTGTATGAAAAATTACTATTCTAAATATACAGTAAGGTATTTGAATATCATAAATCCTGAACTTTAGTTAAATAAACTAAAGTATTTCTAATAGTTACCGCTATAATTTATAGTACATTACCCTGTAATATATAGTTGTTTTTACTGTATAAAAATGCACAATAATTGAAAAAATAACGTAATAACGCATAAATTAACGTATATATATACAAAAAGATGTTGACATTATGCATTCGGTAATATATATTGGCCAATAGTTATTAACGAATTAAAATAGGTATTTAGTTGATTTCAGTTGGTATAATAGGAGGAAGTGGATATACAGGGAAATATCTTGTAAGGTTTTGTCTAAATCATCCGGAGATTGAAGAGGTAAGTATTTATGGCCATACAACATCTGGGATGACACTCCATGCTATTTTTCCTGAATTAGTGAATCAATTTAAAGATCAGGTAATTCTGGATTCGGGAGATATTTCATTAAAACATGACGTATACTTTATTGCACTACCACATGGCGAAGCGCTAAATTATGTGCCCGGTCTGGTTGGAAAGGATAAAGTTGTAATAGATCTGGGAGGAGACTATAGGTTGAATGACGAAAATGTTTACTGTGAGTGGTATAAAATAAACCATAGCTCACCAGATCTTTTATTATCAAAGACTTACGGACTTGCAGATTATTTTTCAAATTCGTTTTATCAAAATAAACTTATTGCAAACCCAGGATGTTATCCAACAGCAACTTTACTTGGAATGCTTCCTCTTGTTGAAAATTTCCATTCGAATATAATTTCTGCAAGCACCACTGCTTATTCAGGAACAAGCGGGGCCGGTAAATCTGGTAAATCCGAATTATCTTTATCTGAAATGGGCGGTAATGTCAGAGCTTATAATGTAAACGCACACAGGCATCAACCTGAAATTGAACAAACTCTTAAACAGTTTGGCTTTTTATCTCCGTATTCATTTACTACACACCTGTTGCCTGTTTCGACCGGTATTTATGCAACTACAACAGTATTTCTGGATTTAGAAATATCAAGCAACAGTATAGCAGATGTCTATAAAGAAAAGTTCTCTGACTCTTCATTTGTAAGAATGAGGAATGTACCGCCAAATTTAAGATGGGTTACGGGTACTAACTTTTGCGATATCAATATTTCTGTAAATAAAAATGTAGTTGTTATTACATCTTCAATAGATAATCTTATTAAAGGCGCATCGGGTCAGGCAATGCAGAATATGAATAAAATGTTTAATTATAATGAGTCAACCGGGTTATTGACAGGAGCTTTGAATGTTTCAGTTTATTGATGATGGTACAATCACCTCAGTTAATGGTTTTAAGGCGGCAGGAATACACTGCGGTATCAAGAAAAGGAAAAAAGACCTCGCATTAATATACTCTGAAAGATCGTGCAACGCCGCCGGCACATTTACACTTAACAAAGTTAAAGCAGCACCTATTTTGATTTCAAAGAAGATTATTGAAAATAAGAATAAGGTTAAATGCATTTTAATTAATTCGGGTAATGCAAATGCATGCACTGGAGAGCAAGGGCATAATGATGCAATCCGTGTGCAGGAACATCTAGCAGCAAAACTGGGATTGGACCCACGGGAAGTTCTTATATCTTCAACCGGAGTAATCGGACAACCGCTGCCGATGGAAACTGTACTAAATGGAATCAATAAAATTTATGATATAGTTTCATATGACGGCGGACTTGATGCTGCTGAAGCAATAATGACCACAGATCTCAGAATCAAATCCTATGCATTAAAAGTCAGATTAAGCGTAGGTACAATTACTATCGGGGGTATATGCAAGGGGAGTGGAATGATTATGCCTAATATGGCGACTATGCTTGCATTTATTACTACCGATGCCGAAATTGATCAACCTGTGCTTCAGGAATTACTCTCTGATACAGTTGATCAGAGTTTCAATAAAATAACGGTCGATGGCGATACCAGCACTAATGACATGGTTATTCTTTTAGCAAATGGTGTTTCCGGTATTAATATAAACAAGCATACCTATGATTATAAATTATTTGCCGAGGCTCTTTCAGCCATATGTGAAGAAATGGCAAAGTCGATAGTGGTTGATGGAGAAGGTGCAACCAAACTGATTGAAGTATCGGTCAATAATGCAAAAACTTTGAAAGATGCTGATAAAATAGCAAAATCAATAGCGAACTCACCTTTGGTTAAAACAGCGTTTAATGGGGGAGACGCAAACTGGGGAAGAATAATATCTGCAGCAGGTAAAAGCGGTGCCGACTTTAATCCATTGAAAGCAGAAATATACTTTAACGATCTTCCTATAATGATGCCTAATTACAGGATAGTAATTGATGAATTGAAAGCTGCAGCTATATTAAACCTTGACCAATTTTCTGTTTCACTTGATTTGAATGACGGGGAATTTTCTACTACCTGGTGGACCTGCGATTTTTCCCAGGAATATGTAAAGATAAATGCAAACTACAGGACTTAATAATGAAAACTGCTATTGTTAAACTTAGCGGCAAAGCTATTGAAGATTTTTTATCACAACCCGACTGGCTTGATGCAATCAGGAAAATACATGCTGAATACGATGGTTTAATTATTGTCCATGGAGCCGGAAATCAGATATCAGAATGGACTACTGCTCTTGGCGGAAAGAATAATTTTATTAATGGCCAGAGGGTAACAGACGAATTCTCAATGAACGTGGTAGCGGCAGTTCAGGCAGGAATTATAAATAGCAGAATTGTAAGCTTTCTTTGTTCAAAAGAATTGAATGCTCTGGGATTGACAGGAATTGATAATAATTTATTTGTTGCAGAATATTCAGACAGCCGGCTAGGTTTTGTAGGGGTGCCAAAACTGAATGCAAATATTTCCTGGTTAAAGGAAATGATGCTGACTCTAACCATTCCCGTTTTCTCAAGTATTTGCAGGGATAAATCCGGGAACCTAATGAACGTTAATGCAGATATATTTACGAATGTACTTGCAGCTTCTTTGAATGCAGAAACTGTATATTTTGTATCAGATGTGAATGGTGTCGTTCTGAATGGTAAAATTCGAAACCAAATCAGTGAAAATGAAATTTTATTTGGTATCAGGGACAATCAGATTACAGGAGGCATGATACCTAAGCTTGAAAGTTGTGTATCTCTTCTGGAATCGGGTGTATATAAAATATGGATTGGAAATAAACCTGCGAATTTTTCTTCTGTTGGATTCGATGGAAATGGGACCTGGGTAGTGTCAGAATTTAACAAACCGGGAACAAAGAAGATATTGAAACATCCTGCAGGTAAAATGCTGAATAGGGTGCCGGCATAGAGAATTACATAGATTCTTCGCTGCTCTCAGAATGACATTTGATTAAAATTAACATTAACAGGATTATATATGTCCACAAAATTATTAAGGCAGAATAGGATAAAAGAAATTTTAGTAGGGGAAGGAATCGCTAGCCAGGAACAGTTAGTGTTGATGCTTGAGCGCGATGGTATAGAAGTTACTCAGGCAACACTCAGCCGTGATTTTGCTGAACTTGGTGTTACAAGAATATCGGGTGAAAATGGAATTCACTATGTCCTTAATCCCACAGAAGCCGGATCGCATATTGCAAAACTCATTGGTTTCGAAATATTGAGTGTTGCACACAATGAAAGTATGATAGTCGTCAGGACTCTAGCCGGGCGGGCCCCGGGAGTGGCTTCATATTTTGACCGTCTTAATAGGCAGGAGATTCTCGGAACAGTAGCCGGTGATGACACAGTGCTTGTTATTCCTGATAATTATAAAAATATTTATGTGGTTATAGACTTGATAAAAGAACTTATGATGAATGTACCTAATCAAAAATAAATTCATGGAGAATAAATTGGCTGATAAAATAATAGTAGCGTACTCAGGAGGACTGGATACGTCTGTAATGGTAAAATGGCTATCGTTAAAATATGATTGTGAAATAATTGCTGTATGCGGAGACCTTGGTCAGAAAGCTGAACTTATTGGTCTTGAAGAAAAAGCTTTAGACACAGGTGCGTCTAAATTTATGCTTGTTGATCTTAAAAAAGAATTTATTACTGAATATGTGTGGAAAGCTCTTAAAGCGGGTGCATTGTATGAAGGAGCATATCCTATGGCATGTGCTATCGGAAGGCCTCTACTCGCAAAAATGCTGACTGAAATTGCAGAGAAGGAAGGAGGAAATATTATTGCTCACGGATGCACAGGCAAGGGAAATGACCAGGTTAGATTTGAAGTCGGGATACAGACTCTTTCACCGGAAATAAAAATATTAGCACCATTAAGAACCTGGGAATTTAAAAGCAGGGAAGAGGAAATGGAATATGCTCAACTTCATAACATACCGGTTAAAGCTAAAAAAGATTCTCCATATTCAATTGATGAAAACTTATGGGGCATAGCTATAGAATGCGGAATTCTTGAAGATCCTACTATGGCTCCTCCTGAAGATGCATTTCAGATTACTGTGAATCCAAAAGACGCACCCGAAGAGGGAGAGATGATATCAATTAGATTTGAAAAGGGAATTCCGGTAAGCATAAACGGCATATACTATGATCCGGTGGATCTAGTTACAGAACTTAATAAAGTCGGCGGAAGGAACGGCATAGGCAGAATGGATATTATTGAAAACAGGGTGGTAGGAATAAAATCAAGAGAGATATATGAAGCTCCTGCTGCAGTAATACTTCACAATGCTCATCATGAACTGGAAAAACTAATTCTCGATAAAGAAACATTTCGATATAAACAGGATGTTTCAAATAAAATTGCTAATTTAATATATGACGGTTTGTGGTTCTCTCCGTTATTCTCTGCACTGATGGCATTTGTTGATACAACACAAGAAAACATCAGCGGTGAATTAGTGCTTGAACTTTACAAAGGAAATATAAAAGTATTATCAAGACATTCGATGTTCAGTATGTACAATAAAGAACTTGCAACTTATACAGCTGAAGATACATTTGACCACAAGGCTTCGGAAGGATTCCTGACTATTTATGGTCTTCCATATAAAACAATGAGCCGGATTAAAAATAAAATACAGGTACATGCTTAATGCTGTGGGGCAGTAGGTTTGACGAGAAGTTTAATAATATTTCGCTCGAGTTCTCATCTTCCCTGAGTGAAGATATTCGATTAATAAAAGAAGAGATCCAATGCGGTAAAGCTTATGCTGAAATGCTGAAGGGAATCGGAATCATTTCATCGGATGAATTAAATAAAATTAACTCGGCGTTTGGAGTTATTGAGAGTGAATGGGACAATAATAAGTGGGTGCCAGATCCAAAAGAATTTGAGGATGTCCATTCTGCAATTGAATCCCGTCTTTATGAACTTATAGGCGTAACTGCTGGTAAATTAAGGGCAGGAAGGAGCAGGAACGACCAGGTTGTTACATCTTTTAGGTTATGGATTAAGAGATCATCAAATGAAATAATTGATCTTTTGAAAAACCTTCAGGTAAGCTTTATAAATAGAGCTGAACAAAGTATTGATATTTTAATACCAGGATACACACATACCCAACAGGCGCAGCCGGTTTCATTGGCTCATTACCTTCTGGCTTATGTGGAAATGTTCGAAAGAGATAAAGAAAGATTTGCTTCTGTCATTAAAGAAGCCGATAACATGCCTCTTGGCGCGGGTGCATTAGCCGGTTCAACCCTTCCGCTCAATATAAATTTCCTTAAAGAGAGACTTGGTTTCAGTTCTTTATGCAGCAATTCGATGGATGCAGTATCAGACAGGGATTTTGTTCTCGATTTCCTTAATGGTTGTTCAATAGGAATGATGCATTTGAGCCGGCATTGTGAAGAACTTATAACCTGGTCATCAACCGAATGGAATTTTATTATTATTGGAGATGCATTCACAACGGGTTCATCGCTGATGCCGCAGAAAAAGAACCCCGACATTGCAGAACTTATTAGAGGAAAATCAGGGAGGGTATTTGCAAATTATCAAACCGTACTTACTCTAATGAAAGGATTACCATTAACTTATAACCGTGATATGCAGGAAGATAAGCCACCTGTGTTTAATTCTTATTCTATTTATTCTGATTCACTGAAACTAATGAAGGGGATGTTTGAAACGGTTAAGTTTGACAACTCTTATCTTCTAGCGGGGATGAAGAAAAGTGCGATACTTGCCACGGATGGAGCGGACTGGCTTGTACTGCAAGGTATTCCGTTCCGTGAGGCGCATGATATTATTGGTAAAGTTGTCAAGTACTGTATTAAAAATGATAAAGGACTTGAGGAATTGAGTCTTGCTGAATTGAAAGAGATTAGCTTCACTTTTAATGAAAATGTTCTGGATGTATTTAACCTCGAAAATTCACTTCGAAGAAAGAAAACCCACGGCTCGCCAAATCCCAACCTGGTTAATGAACAAATTACTAAATGGAAAGAAAAACTATTTGCTATTTAATCAGTGCAAACTTCTTTACAGACTGAAAATTCTTCTGTCCTGTAGTTGATATCGCAACAACAGAATAAAAATAAATGCCTGAAGAAAGATTACCTGCATTGAAATTATAATCATGATAACCGGCTTTCTGATTTTCATTTATTACGTTTTTTACCAGACGTCCGGCAACATCATAAACTGACATTTTAACAGAGCAGTCAAGGGGAAGATTATAGGAAATTAAAGTATTTGGATTGAAGGGATTAGGGTAATTCTGCTTTAATTCAAACTTATCAGGTAGTGCAACTTCAGCATTTATGACATCGCTTAAATTAAAAGAACCATTTTTATCAACCATTTTAAGTCTGTAAAGATATTTTCCTGCTTCCTGATTTAAATCATTATAAGAATAAACCTGAAGAGTGGAACTATTTACATGTGCATTTATGGTACCAACAGTTAGCCAGTTTAGATTTTCTGAATTATTTGTCCTTTGTACATCAAACCGCAAGGTATTAACTTCAGTGGCAGTTGTCCATTTAAGGCTTATGGTTCTCCCTTTTGAATCGGCCATAAATGATATAAGTTCAACCGGTAATTGGTTTCCAAGATCATTAGAACCAAATGCAATTTTACTGATAACAGAAAGATCTTTTGAAATTGTAGTATTATTAGGAAGAACAAAGTTCATTCCTGATCCACTGAACGTAATTTTTGTAATCTGGGTTAAATTAGTACTATTCGTAGGACTACTATTTGAATAAAAAACATCTAAATAAGTTTGGCAGAAAAGTTGAGATGTTAAAAGGAATAAATAAGCAATAATTTTCATTCAGTTTCTTCTTTTGATCTTTATGATTAATAGATTATTTTGCAAAGTACAAAATAAAAACTTTAAC
>Ga0118677_10016343_pt1 | contig 10180 bp, 11 predicted proteins | sample AliMusrvi5mmetaG_FD_86154 | JGI IMG/M metagenome (GOLD analysis project Ga0118677, IMG submission 86154)
TGGCGACCGCGGGACATACAATGAGTATTGTGAGGGTGCGATTCGATTTAGACGAAAATGGCTACTCTGAGGGTATGACCTGCGAAAATGTCGGAGCCGTCCAGAATCTCACGATCCTGGAACCCAACTTCGAGATCGTGCCCCATAATCATAGACACAGGAGTATGAGATGTCGAGTCCAACCAAATTCAGCGCGACCGCCCAACAAGGGCGGAGCCAATTGGTTCCACATCCGTCATGTTTCGGCGCTATGCGGATGACAGCATCGTGGCCTTCGAGCGGAAGGACGATGCCGAGGCATATCTGAGCAAACTGCCCGAAAGGCTGGCCAAGTTCGGACTCGAACTGGCGGCAGAGAAGAGCGCGTTGGTGAAATTCAACCGGTGGGAGCCGGAAACCAGCGGGAGGTTCACCTTCCTTGGTTTCGACTTCTTCTGGCGAAAGACATTGCGCAATCCTAAACGGAGTTCAATGCCGCCTGGGAACGCTGGAAGCTGCCCGCGCCACAAGTCAACGAAAAGCCCTCGCGGAAATTCGCTCGCCAAAGCCAGCCAAGCCCCGCATGATTACGTGTGTCCAACCAGTCCCAATGATGATCGTGATTCCGCCTGCGCGTATTCCTGAGGAGCCCGGTGCGGTAATTCCGCACGCCGGGATCTGCGAGGGGGGCGTCGGACACCCGACGTCCCTACCTTAATAGGCCTCATTCACACCACAATCAAAAAAATGAATACACGATGATCCCGGACAAGCTACAGAAAGTCATGAAACAGGACGGAGTGGTTGCTATCGCCACCTTGGGCTCTGATGGACCCCACATGGTCAACACTTGGAATAGCTACCTCAAAGTGGCGCAAGACGGACGGCTATTTATTCCCGCAGGCTATATGCACAAGACGGAGGCCAATATTGCTTACAATCCGAATGTCTTGATTACATTGGGGAGCAGTAAAGTTGAGGGCCTGCATGGAATGGGTGCCGGTTTTTTGATCAAGGGAAAGGCGAGGTTCGTGATGGCCGGGCCGGATTTTGATTTTATGAAAGAGAAGTTCGGTTGGCTTCGCGCCACCTTGGCCGTTACAATCGAAACGGCTACTCAAACATGGTGATGAAGGGGATGAGTCGTTTTAACCCGACGGTGTCTTGAACAACCCGGAGATCAAACCTATGCCACCAACACCCTCCCGCCTCGCCGTCGTCCAGCGCATTCCGCTGTGGCTGAAAATCGTCTACAGCGGATTTCTGGCCGTCATGATCCCGGTATATTGGCTGAATTATGGACCGACCAATTTTCTTTATTTCTGCGATGTGGCGCTGTTGCTGACTTTGGTGGGCATCTGGCGGGAAGACGCGCTGCTCATTTCGTTGCCTGCCGTGGGCATTCTACTGCCGCAGATGCTGTGGTGTGCAGACTTTCTGGTGCATCTCTGCGGTGGCAAAATGACCGGTATGACCAGCTACATGTTTGATGCCAAACTCCCGCTGTTTCTGCGCGGCCTGTCGCTGTTCCATGGCTGGCTGCCGTTTCTGCTGTTCTATCTTGTCCGCAAAACAGGCTACGACCGGCGCGCGCTGTTGGGATGGACGGTGATCTGCGTCGGCCTCTGCCTCGTCGCCTATTTCCTCTTACCGGCCGCCGGGGTCGTGCTTGCGGATCCTAAGGTGCCACGCAATGTCAATTATGTGTTCGGCATGGACGATGCAAAAGCGCAACAACTGCTTCCACCGCTCGCTTACCTTGGCGTGTGGATCGCCGCCCTCACCGGCATCGTTTTCGTGCCCACTCATTTCTTTCTGGCAAAAGTTTGTCCGCCCGTCGGCAATCCTTTTTAGCATTCCGGCACCATGCAATCCGAGTCATCCACATCCTGGCCGCGCGGCTTTTGGAGCCTGATGTTCACCCAGTGTGTGTGGCCCGTCCGTTACGTCCCTGATGCCGGGAGTGCTTTTGCACAAGGCATGGTCGCAGCCTAGCAGTATCCAACCGCCTTGGCCCCGCACCTGTCACCGGGAAATCAAGCTCGCTACTCCCACAATACAACCGCAATGATCAAAGGCCCCCAAATCACCGAAATTCTCCGGGAGGGTTTTCACTATATCACGGCCATCACCAAGCCGCAGATCGAGTCGCTGCTCAAATCGGGAGTCTTCCAGATGGAGCTTTTCGACCCATCTTTGGCCGAGGTTTGCGAGCCGGAAACGCGCTATGTCCTGCGACGCAATCCCGTCCGCGCTGCGGAAATGCAAGCCAATCGCCAGAGTAAGTTGGACGCGCTGGCCATGCGGGCGGATTTGGCCAACCAAAACCTAACGGAACATCCGCGTGCCAAGGTCGCCACAGCCGTCAAATCCCTGCAAAAGCAAATCGTCAAACTCAAACTCGCGTCATGGGTGTCGGTCGGCCAGGTCGAAGGGCGGCGGAGTTGGAGCGCTTCACGGGCACCTGCTACCGGGCGGCCAACTGGATCGAAGTTGGCACCACCAAGGGCCGCAGAAAACTCGAAAAGAACCACCGGCGAGTCCTCCCCCTCAAGAGCGTCCTGGTTTACCCCCTCCAAAAGAACTTCCGCGCCATCCTCGCCCCCTGAGCCCTGACCCAGAGGGGCACCGAATATTTACTCCCGTCCTGGCGGAGTAGGTCAAATGGGGCTGAGGATTTGAACCTCCCAGCCACCTCCCGATGGCACCATCTCAGGTCTAGCCCCCCCCGAGTGATTGACGCGGAAAGCACTGGGTTCATGTCGAATGGGCACACCGCAGATGACCCAAAACCCTACATTGAGTTTGATTGTTCTGATAAATTCAGCAAAAATGCCTGCGGAACCTGAATTCCCCTGTTTGCCTCCCAGAAATCGGCGTATCCGTCGGAAAATCCGTGCCAGACCAACGCCTTTACACCGCCACCCTGACAACAGGCTCACTGAAGCCGAGGGAAAGCCGTGTCGTGGCGGGACTGTTGCTCGAAAAGCTGGCGGAATGGGCGTGGAAAGACGCCATTGAGCGCAAAAACGTCCTTCAGGCCAGGGCACCCGGCTCAGCGGTGGCGTTGGCCCGCCTGTTGCGCGCCCGGTTGGAGTGTTTCGACGCCCCTCTCTGGCTCATGGTCCGGGATGGGAACAAGGGACTGTCCGCCCAGGCGCTGCTGGCCTGCGCCGTCAAACACAGCGCCCTGCTGCGGGATTTCATGGATCTCACCCTGCGGGACGAATACCGCCTGTTCCGCCCGACCCTGGCGGCCAGTGTCTGGTCCTCTTTCCTCGAAGGCTGCCGGAGCCGCGACCCGGCCATGCCGGATTGGTCAGAGAGCACGCAAAACCGTCTCCGCTCCACCGTTTTCCAGATTCTCGCCCAAGCCGGCTACCTCTCGGACACGGCGGCCCGAGGCCTCAAGACGGTCACCATCCTCCCAGCGCTCATTTCCTATCTGCGGGGAAAAGGGGAAACCCAACTCATCCGCTGCCTGCAACTGCCATGACCGAGAAGCTCGAAGAACGATTGAACCAGATCATCCCGAAGATCACTTCGGAGGGATTCCTGGGCGGTACCGGCCTCGGCAACGACGTGGCGTTTCACATCTTCGATTACCCGGCAGCCGAGGAACCCCGCATGCGGGAGTATCTGGAATTCCTCACCGGCCACCTCACCAAAACCCACCCGGACCTGCGGGTGAAGCACATCAACCTTTTCGAGACAGTCATCGAGACGCTGAAGGCTCGCGGGCTCCTTGAGAAATCCTTCGAGAAGCAAAAGAAGGAGGGGGATCTGGCCTTGCAAAAATCACTGGAGCGCCAGTTCGAAGGCACTAAGCTCGCCGCCGCATTTGCTGATCGGGTTAACCTGTCCGAGACCGACCTCATTCTCGTCTCCGGGATCGGCAGCGTCTATCCCGTCGTCCGCACCCACAATCTCCTCTCCGCTCTCCAACCGAAATTGGGGCATACGCCGCTGGTGGTGTTTTACCCTGGCGTTTACGATGGCCAATACGTCCGTCTCTTCGGCAAACTCAAAGGCCCGTACTACCGCGCCTTCAAGCTCGTTCCCTAACCATGATGACCATCCGCGAATTTTTCGAACGCGACATTACCCGCCCCATCAACGGCGTGGTGAAAGCTGATCAGCAGGACGACGCATCCGTTTGGCACGAACTGGACGAGTTTGTTGTCACCCGTGAGCTTGATAAGCACCTCCATCTTTTCATCAGCAACTACCTCGCCGTTGCCGACAACCTGAACAAACCAGAATACGCCGGCAAAATCGGCGTCTGGATTTCGGGGTTCTTCGGTTCGGGCAAATCCCACTACCTCAAGGTGTTGTCCTATCTGATGGGCAACCGTACCTTGAAATACGACGGCCAGACCAAGCGCACCGCCGATTTCTTTGAAACGAAAATCAAGGACACGATGTTCTATGCGGACATCAAGCGGGCCGTGGCGTTCCCCACCGATGTCGTGCTCTTCAACATCGAGACCAAGTCCGACCATGCCAACAGCCGCGACGCGATTCTCTCGGTTCTGCTCCGCATGCTCAATGAACTCCAGGGCTACGCCGGCCACCCGCCGCATATCGCCCACATGGAACGCCATCTCGCTGAGCGTGAAAAACTAACCGCCTTCCATGATGCCTTCCTCGAAGCCACCGGAAAAACCTGGCATGCCGAACGGGATGCCTTCGATTTCTATCGCGACGAGATGATCGACGCTCTATCAAAGGCGCTCGGCCAGTCCGTGGAAGCCTCGACCAGTTGGTATGAAAAGGCGGAAGCCAACTTCTCTCTCACTGTCGAAAACTTCTGCCTCTGGGTGAAGGAATACCTCGATTCGAAAGGTCCCGACCACCGCTTGCTGTTCTTCGCCGACGAGGTGGGCGCCTTCATCGGCCAGAACTCCCAGTTGATGCTCAATCTCCAGACCATCACGGAAACCCTCGGCACCACCTGCGGCGGACGCGCCTGGATCATCGTCACCTCGCAGGAAGACATTGATACCGTGATTGGCGAAATGAGCCGCAGCCGGGTGAACGACTTCTCCCGGATCACCGCGCGCTTCACCACCCGCATGTCGCTCTCCAGCGCCAACGTTGACGAGGTCATCCGCGCCCGTCTGCTGGCCAAGCGCGATGTCGCCACCACGTTCCTGCAAGCCCTCTACACGGAAAAGGGTGACATCATCCGCAACCAACTCACTTTTGGAGCGACGAAAATGAGCATGAAATCCTATGTGGATGCCGCCGACTTCGCCGCCACCTATCCGTTCATCCCCTATCAGTTCCAACTGCTCCAAAAGATTTTCGAGGCCATCCGCAAGGCCGGGGCCACCGGCATGCACCTTGCCCGTGGCGAGCGCTCGTTGCTCGATGCCTTCCAGTCCGGGGCTATCCAGATCAACGACTGTGCCCCCGGCGTGCTCGTTCCGCTTTATCGCTTCTATCCGTCCATCGAAAACTTCCTCGATACCGCAGTCAAGCTGACCATCGAACAAGCCTCCACCAATGCCGCGCTCGAAGACTACGACGTTCGCATCCTTGAAGTCCTGTTCCTCATTCGCTATGTGGACGAGGTGAAAGGCAACATCGACAACCTCGTTGCGCTTTGCATGGAGGAGATCGACTGCGACCGCCTCGCCCTGCGCCGTAAAATCGAAGCCAGTCTGCTGCGTCTGGAAAACCAGAATCTGGTCAACCGCAATGGCGAGGACTTCTCGTTCTTCACCAATGAAGAGCAGGACGTGAAACGGGAAATCAAAGGCCAGGAACTCGATTCCGGGGCCGAGGCCAAATTGCTTGGCGAACTGATCTTCGACGAGGTTCTCAAAGAGCAGCGCAAACACCGCTATTCTGTCAACGGCAAGGACTTCACCTTCAACCGCGTCTGTGACGGACATCCCTATGGTAACCGGGCCGAAAACGCCATCGCCGTCCACGCCATCACTCCTCTCCATGATGATTACAACCTATATGACACCAGCCGCTGCACCTTGGAAAGCACGACCGATGGCGGCCAGTTGATCGTCAAACTCGCCGATCACGAGTCCCTTGCCCGCGAGGCACGGCTTTACTTGCAGACCGAGCGCTACATCGTCAAAAAGAGCGACGGTACCAGCCAGACCTCGACCCAGCGCATCCTCCGTGAATTCTCCGAGGACAATCGGATTCGGAAAGAGCGCCTAACCACCACGGTTGGCGAACTCGTCGCCAGCGCGGAATATCACGCCGGCGGTCAACCGTTCAAACCCAAGGCATCCGCCCCTATGGCGGCCGTGAGTGAGTCCATGGAATACCTGATTGGCAATACCTTTGCCAAGATGGGCTATCTCAAACATCTCGTCTCCAATCCACTCCAGGAAATCCAGGCCATTCTGCGCAGCAATGACATCGGCCAACAAACCCTCACCCTCCAGACGCAGGAGGGCAATCCGCAGGCCATCCAGGACCTTCGCGATTACCTCCGCCTCTGCGGCAGCACCAGCAAGCAGGTCGTTCTCCATGAACTCGTCGAAGAACGTTTCTCTAACCGCCCCTACGGCTGGCCATCCTACGAGACCATTCTGCTCGTCTCCCGCTTGCTCGTCATCGGGGAAATCCACCTGATGCGGGCCGGTTCGCGCATTCCCCTCGACCGCGCCTACGACGAACTTTCCACCACCTCGAAGTGGCGGCAAATCACCATCCTTCAGCGCAAGATCACTGATCCCGCTGAGTTGCAAAAAGCCCGCAAGCTCGGTCAGGATTTGTTCGGTGCCATGGGACCGGACAATGAAGAGGAACTCTGCGCCCACCTCCAACAGCAACTCAAGTCATGGAGTGATTCCCTCCTGCAGTTCAGGCCCTTGGCCGATACCGGCAACTATCCCGGCAAATCGGTGATCGACTCGAACCTGCCGATGCTCGCTCAGTTGCTCGCTGAGTCCGATGCCTTCAAGTTCCTGCAAAGTTTCCTCAACCGCAGGAACGACCTGCTAGACCTCTCCGACAGGTTCCACGACCTCAGCAACTTCTTCTCCAAACAACGCACGCTCTGGGACGAGCTGCGCAAGGCCATGGAACGCTTCCTGTTGAACGACATGGAATTGCAACGCAATCCGGACGCCGTCGCCGCCATGCAGCGGATGAATCAGATTCTCCAATCCGCCAGCCCCTACAAGATCATCAGCGAGGTGCGCGGCCTCATCGACAAGGTGGCGGACATCAATTCGGAAATCGTCTCCGCCCGCCGCGTCAAAGCATTGGCGACCGTGGAAACACAACGCTGCCAGGCCATGGCGGAGATCGCGGCTGCTGGAAATTCGGAGGCTCTGGTTCGCGATGTCGAGGCGCGTTACAAGTCGCTCGCCGAAACCTGCGCCAGGCACAACAGCGTCGCCCACCTCGACCAAGCCGCCACCGAGGCCGCACGGATCTTCGAATCCACCGTCGCCGCCATCGAGCGGGCCGCAGCAGTTCCTCCGCCGCCAGCCACGGGTTCCACGACTACCTACCCGAAACCCATTCTCCCGGGACCCAAGCCCCGCCATGTGGTGCAGGTGTCCTCCCTCCTCAAGAAGCCCTTCCTCGAAAACAACGAAGAAGTGGAGGAATTCCTCACCAAACTACGCACAGAACTCGCCAACACCCTGGCCCGCGGCGAACGCATCCAGATCAAATAGACATGAGCAAAGATCTCACCACCTCGGAAATCGACCGCCAAAACATCCTGAACAACCGTTATGCCCTCGCCGAGATTAAGAAGGCAACCGGCATTCATGGCATTCCCTTTGAGGGGAAATCCGTAGTCCTCAAGGAGCAGGTTGCCGCATTTTTTGAGGTGACACCCCGGACGGTGGACAATTATTTGGAGAAATTTGGTCCGGAACTGGCCCGGAACGGGTATGTGGTTTTGAGGGGTAAGCGACTGAAAGCCATGAAGTTAGCTATTCAGGAGACTTTTGGTCACGAAACGAATTTCGCGACCAAAACCACCGTGCTCGGTGTCTTCGACATCCGCGCCTTCCTGAACCTCGCCATGCTCATGACGGAGAGCCACCGGGCAGCCCTCGTCCGTCAGATGATCCTCGATGTCGTCATCGATACCATCAACGCCCGGACCGGCGGTGGCACAAAATACATCAACCAACGGGACGAAGATTTCATCCATTCTGCCTTCATCGAGGACAATTACCGGAAGCAGTTCACCGACGCCCTCAAGGATTGTGTGGCCATGGGCAACTTCAAATACGCGGTTTACACCGACAAGATCTACGTGAGCATTTTCCGGGAGAAAGCGAAGGAATACCGGAAGATCCTGCGCTTGGAGGAAAAGGACGAGGTGCGCGGCACCTTTTACTCGGAGGTTCTCGACCTGATCTCTTCCTACGAGTGTGGCTTTGCTGATATGCTCAGAGCCAAGTCCACGGAACTCGGCCGGTTGCTGACCGCTTTTGAAGTCGATGCCTTGTTCAAGGACTTCGAGGTGCAGCCGCTTTTACGACCTCTGATCGAAAAGGCCCGCAACAAGATGGCCAGCCGTGATCTCGCTTTCCGTGATGCCTTACACCTCCAGCTCAAGGATTACGTGACACCGCTGGCCCCAAGTGAGTTCGAGCGCTTCATCGGAGAGAAAAGCATGGAACTGGCCGAACGCCTGGAGCAGGCCAAAGACGTGATGAAACGCCTCAAGGAACGCGAGTGATGAGTTACCGCTATCTAACCATCGAAGCTGCCATTGAAACCCACCGTCTCACCGTCGAGAAGAGCGGCGGCGGCACGCTCTGCGTTCTTGAGATCGACAAACTGGATAGCGTCTTAGAGCATATCCAGAACGACGTTTACTACCCCACCTTCGAGGACAAGCTGACCCACCTCTTCCACAGCGCCTGCAAGTTCCACTGCTTTCAGGACGGAAATAAGCGCATCGCTATCAACCTGTGCGCCCAAATGCTCCTCATGAACGGCTATCTCCGCGTCGGCCAATTCATCCTCCAAGCGGAAAACATCAGCTACCATGTGGCAGCGGGAAATATTTCCAAGGATCTTCTGGGTCGCTGGATCACAGCCATCTTGGACGAAGAGGAGGACGACGAATCCCTCAAACTCGAAATCTACCACGCCATTTCCGGCGGCATCCCGGCAGGCGAAGACGGATTCGCTGAAAACTGAACACCAAACTCCCGCCAACGTCTTTCCTCTCAGCTTTTCAGCGTTTCAGCGTTTCAGCATCTACCCCATGAATCTCACTCAGCTCAAAACTTACGCGCCCGCCGCCCGCAACGCCTTTATCAAGGCCGTCACCCGCCGCGCCGGCTTGCTGGGCATCCAGCCCGACCGAGTGGAGCCAGTCATGGAGTCGGGCGATGTGGCGCTTATCGCGGGCCAGCCTTTCCCACGCTCCATCATTCTGTTGCGCAAGAAGCTCTTGGAGATTATCCAGCGCGATGGCTTCGCTCCTACCATGGAGGCCATGGCCTACACCTGGTTCAACCGCCTCGTTGCCCTGCGCTTCATGGAACTGCACGATGGCTATCTGGATCACGGCTACCGCGTTCTTAGCCATCCGCAGGGCGCCAACCTGCCAGAAATCCTCCAGCACGCCGAGCATGTGGAACTGAAAAGCCTCGACCGCGACGAAGTCATCCGCCTCAAGCTGGATGGCAACCGCGACGAAGAACTCTACCGCCTGCTGCTGCTCGCGCAGTGCGCCGAGCTGAACCACATCCTGCCCGATGTTTTTAGCAAGCTGGACGATGCCACCATTCTGCTTCTGCCGGACAACCTCCTGCATTCTGATTCCGTGATCCGCCAACTCGTCAACGGCAGCGACGCGGCGGACTGGCAGCAAGTGGAAGTCCTCGGCTGGCTCTATCAGTTCTATATCTCGGAGAAAAAGGATGCCGTCATGGCCCGCAAGAGCGCCGTGCCCACCGCCGACATCCCCGCTGTCACCCAACTCTTCACCCCACATTGGATCGTGAGGTACCTGGTCGAAAACTCGCTTGGCCGCCTCTGGCTGCTCAACCGACCGAACTCCCGGCTGCGCGAACACATGCCCTATTACATCGAGGGTGAGGCGGAGGTCGATTTCCTCAAGATCACAAAGCCCGAGGAAATCCGCCTGTGCGATCCAGCCGTCGGCAGCGGACACATGCTCACCTATGCCTTCGACCTGCTCTCCCTCATCTACGAGGAAGAAGGCTAGTCGCCCACCGAGATA
>Ga0118677_10008463_pt2 | contig 10179 bp, 6 predicted proteins | sample AliMusrvi5mmetaG_FD_86154 | JGI IMG/M metagenome (GOLD analysis project Ga0118677, IMG submission 86154)
GTTTTGCCATGACCTGCGGCGGCCTGGCCCTGAGCTACGGGCCGGAGTGGCCGCCCGGCGCCACGATCGTTGAACTCGCCGCGGGTGGCTACCTGGTTGCGGTCGGCATCCGGAAGTTGCGGCGGCACGCGGCAGGTGGTTGAAGCGCGCCCACGCGGGGACCGCCCGGGTCACCAGTGCGCCTACCGACCACCGGTCAAAACGAAACGGGGCGGCCGGAGCCGCCCCGTTTGCAATATTGACTTTTCTGTAGGAAAAATCAATAGCCGTACACCGCGCTGTCGCCGAGCAACTCCTCGATGCGCAGGAGCTGGTTGTACTTGGCCATGCGGTCTGTGCGCGAGAGCGAGCCGGTCTTGATCTGGCCGGCGTTGGTCGCCACGGAGATGTCCGCGATGGTGGCATCCTCGGTCTCGCCCGAGCGGTGGCTGGTGACCGAGGTGTAGTGGGCCTTGTGGGCCATCTCGATGGCGTCGAGCGTCTCAGTGAGCGTGCCGATCTGATTGACCTTGATCAGGATCGAGTTAGCAGCGCCCTCAGCGATGCCGCGGCTGAGGAACTTCACGTTGGTAACGAACAGGTCGTCGCCCACGAGCTGGCAGCGGGCACCGATCTTCTTGGTGAGCAGCTTCCAGCCGTCCCAGTCGTGCTCGCTCATGCCGTCCTCGATCGAGTCGATCGGGTACTTGTTGATCAGCTCCGTGAGGTAGGCGACCTGGTCGGCGGAAGAGCGCTTCACGCCGGCCTTCTTGGCGCCGCGCTTCTCGGTCTCGAACTTGCCGTAGTCGTAGACGCCGTCCTTGAAGAACTCGGACGCGGCGCAGTCGAGCGCCAGCGAAACCTGGCCGCCCTCGGCCTTACGGCCGGGCTTGTAGCCGGCCTTCTCGATGGCCTTGAGGATGGTCTCGATCGCGTCCTCGGTGCCGTTAAAGGTCGGGGCAAAGCCGCCCTCGTCTCCCACGGACGTGTTCAGTCCGCGGTCCTTCAGCAGCTTCTTGAGGTTGTGGAACACCTCGGCACCCGTGCGCAGCCCCTCACGGAAGCAGCAGGCGCCGACCGGGCGGATCATGAACTCCTGGAATGCGATGGGGGCGTCGGAGTGCGATCCGCCGTTGACGATGTTCATCATCGGCACCGGGAGGACCTTGGCGTTGGTGCCGCCGATGTAGCGGTAGAGCGGCATGCCGACATATTGCGCCGCGGCCTTGGCCGAGGCCAGCGAGACGGCCAGCAGGGCGTTGGCGCCGAGCTTGCTCTTGGTCGGGGTGCCGTCTAGCGCCAGCATGCGGCGGTCGATCTGGACCTGGTCCGTTGCATCCATGCCGAGCAGCTCGGGGGCGATGACTTCGTTGACGTTCTTGACGGCGTTCAGCACGCCCTTGCCGAGGTAGCGCTTTTTGTCGTCGTCGCGCAGCTCGATGGCTTCGTTCTCGCCCGTGGAGGCGCCGGAGGGGACTGCCGCGCGGCCGACGATGCCATTTTCCAGCCAGACGTCCGCTTCGACCGTCGGGTTGCCGCGGGAATCCAGGATTTCACGTGCTTTGACTTCGACAATACTTGACATGACTTGGATCTCTCTGATGGTTGGTATACACTGAATCGCAATCGCGCAAAGCGCCTCGAATTCGATAAGCGTAGTGAATGGGCTGCGCGAATGCAAGGGGATGATTGCATGGCCGGCATGACGGAAACCACCCGGGCGTCCCGCACGGTGTTCCAGGGGCGGGTGCTGCGGGTCGACGTGCTCGACATCGAGCTGACCGGCGGTCGGCGCTCGACGCGCGAGGTCGTGCAGCACCCCGGCGCGGTGGTCGTGCTGGCCGAGCGTCCGGATGGGCGTTTCGTGCTGGTGCGGCAGTATCGCACGGCGATCGGCGAGGTATCGCTCGAGATGGTGGCCGGCGGCTTGGAGCCCGGCGAGGCGCCTGAGGCCGCGGCCCGGCGCGAACTGGTCGAGGAGAGCGGCTACGTGGCGGAATCGATCCGCCCGCTCGGCGTGATCGTGCCATGCCCCGGCTATTCTGCGGAACGCCTGCACTGCTTTGCCGCGCGCGTCAGCCAACTGCCAGGCGCCACACGCCCGGATTTCGACGAGCAGGTCGAGGCTGTCATCCTGACGCGCGCGGAGATCGAGGCGGCCATCATGTGCGGCGAACTGAAGGACGCCAAGAGCATCGCCATCTGGCATCTGGCGCAACCGATGCGCTACTCAGAGCAAGATATTGCCTCAATGGTAGGGCGCGCACTCCCTTGCGCGCCGCTTGCTGTAGCGGCGGCTGTGTCAGCCGCCGGTCAAAGTGGCAGCGGCGTCTCGCCGCTGCATTTGTCCCATCCGTCCCCCACGTCCGGTCATCCCTAACCGCTCGTGCAGGTGGTTCATATCTCCCCCAAACCTTCAGCGTTCTCTCTAGCCAAGTCCGACCAAAATCCGGTGGTTGGGGGATGATTGACGATTACCTGCACGTCTGGCAGACTCCCCGCCATGACTTCGCTGAGCCATACCATTTTGGCATGCTCTCTCCCTGTGCGGGCCGATTTCAGCCGAAAAGCGATTTCTTATTAATCCTTATGAACGAACTAAATCCTGCTATCCCACCCATGGAAGTCGCTCCGTTGACGGCCTATAAAGACCGTTCCACCGGCCTGATTGTCTTCGGCATCCTGACCATGCTGCTGGGCTGTCTCGTCGGACTGCTTGTGCCTCTGATGTTGTTCGGGCAGATGATGGCGGCCAAAGCCCCGAATGCACCACCGGTCAATACGGCGGTGATCCTGCCGGTAGCAACCATGTATGGTTGCCTCGCCGTGGCATTGATCTGGCTGGGTATCGGCTCCATCAAGGCGCGCCGCTGGGCGCGCGCAGTATTGCTCATCTTTTCCTGGAGTTGGCTGGTCATGGGCGTCTTCATGACGGTCGTCACGCCATTCTTTATGGCCAAGGTGTTCGCCAACCTGCCGCCCAATGCCAAGACCGGTCAGCCGGCTATGCCACCGGCGGTTATCACTGGAATAATCGTTTTCATGGTTCTGTTCTTTGGTGTCTTCTTTGTCGCGGTGCCGGCTGTCTGGACGTTCTTCTACAACAGTCGCCATGTGAAGGCCACCTGCGAGACGCGTGATCCGGTAACTCGCTGGACGGATGCCTGTCCTTTGCCGGTGTTGGGTTTTTGCCTGTGGTTGTTGCTTGGCGTGCCATGGATGCTGCTCATGCCCATTATAGGTCATGGCGTGATGCCGTTTTTTGGAAGGTTCCTCACCGGCCTGCCCGGCTCGCTCGTATGTCTGGCAATCGCCGCCATCTGGGGCTACGCCGCCTGGCTGTTGTATCACCTCGACAGGCGGGGCTGGTGGCTCATCCTCATTGCGCTGGTGGTCATCATGGTGTCCAACGTGATGACGTATGCGCACCATGACATCAGTGAGATGTATCAATTGATGGGCTATCCGCAGGCGCAGATTGATCAAATCCAGAAGACGGGCCTGCAGACGGGAAACCACATGACCTGGTTTATGGCACTGGCCACGCTGCCGTTTCTGGGCTATCTCGTATTCATCAAAAAGTATTTGCGCAAAGAGGCCTCGGGGTCTAATCCGGACATTCGACATTGAAGCCTGCACGCCGGGGCCATGCCTGCAAGCGAGAGGGTGGGGGACAACGCCCCCCTCATACAATTATCGGGTATTCAATTGGCGACGAACACGAAAGCCTAGCCATTAGCCCATGCGAATGTCGTAGATTAACGTACCATGAATAACAAAAGTCTGACTTGTTTGGGAAAGACATCTGGCCGGCCACTCACAGAATTCGATTCCGAAATCGAGGCCCGCGATGGTGCGGACTTCGCAAAAACGGAACACGGGCAGGCGCTCGAACCCTACCAGTGTCGAAAGTGTAACAAGTGGCACATTTCGCCCAAGAACCGCCAGACGCCATCAGAAAAGTGCCTGTATTGTCGGGGTTCTGACGGACAAGAGAAAGATTCCTACAGCACAGAAGAAGGCGCCATTCGGCGAACAGAAATTATCAGGGATCAGAATGGACCCTCGCTTCGCGCATATCGATGTCCGCTTGGCAACGGCTGGCACCTGACAAAGTCATGAACGGCTAAGCCGTCCAGTAACAAATCACGCCCTCCGCCGTCGCCCATCCGTAGTGTAGCGGCGGCTGTGTCAGCCGCCGTCAGAAAGTGGCAGCGGCGTCTCTCCGCTGCATCCCTCGCCTTACCATCGGCCACGGACCACTCCGTCCATGGTGGCCGTTCAGATCCCGACGCCGATTGACAGCCCATCTCCAATCGCCATACTGACAACCATGCCGCATGATGCCCATCCATGCGAACGGCTAGACTCCCCACCCGGGAGCGTGGGCGTCCCGCCCGCATCGTGCGTACCCCGCCACAACCTTGACACCCGCCACGGCCGGAGCGTACCGTTGGAATGAAACGCGATCCTGTGTGATTGCGAATCGGAAACCCGGAAATTCCGATTGGCGGACGATATAACGTTCGGCATGGAGGAACAAAATGCGAGTCGCAATCGGTGCCTATAGCCTCCTGCTCATTTCGGCAGCGTTCGCTACAACCAATGAAGACATTCGTTTTCTGGATAATGTTCGGACCGAAGCGAAGCACTATTCTCCGGCAGAATTGAAGATGTGGAACCTTGGCGCAGACAGAGCGCGCGCCGCGGTGCCGGAGTCGGCAGATCACCGAAATCTCGAACATATGCGCCTCCTGGTTGCGGCCAATCCCGACCGGTACGAGGGATACGTGATGTACGGTCTTCACTTCTTCATCGAAAAACGATGGGATGTTGCCGTTGCGGCGTATGACAAGGCGGCGGAGATCATCCGACTGGATAAAATTACGAACACCGTCTCATTTTCCCAGTACTACGATGCATCCCTCTTGGGTTTGTTCGCACAAGAACGTCAGAAGGACAAGAGCCATGCGCTCAAGACCTTCGAGAAACTGGTTACATACGATTTCACAGTTTTTGACAGAGAACCAAAACTCGCACCATATCTCTCGTTGGTCGTGATGGACTACTACACCCTGAATGATTCGGCCGCGTGTCGAGCGCTGATTCAACGTGCTCAATCCCTCACAAACTTGCCACCTGATGTGTCGGCAACCCTTGCTCAGATGCTGGAGAGAATCGCTAATAAGGGCGAACACGCCGGCGCAGACTAGCGTTGCTTCGCGCAGCAGTCTGAACGGTGCCGTCTCAACTCCCCGTCGCGGCAACCTTGCGCAAAGCCGCTTGGGACCGCTCCGCAGGCTGCGCTCACCCGCGCGTCTTTACGCTGCGGGCGCCGCGCCTGAAAGCCCACCGGCCGGCGCATGATTCTGGTCCTCGCTGATTGCGTGTTCGGTTGTGTTGCCTAGAGTCCCGCCCGCATCGATCACCAGTTGACACGAGACAAAGAACGGAAGTAACATTTTCACGTTGACCTCCGACAAGTATTGCGAACAATGTGCCGTGCTTCCTGTATGCGAGGTCTTGGGGTCGTATCTATCGCGCCGTGAAAAGTTCGTAGTCGAGGGAGACGCAGAAAGCGAGGAAATTGACTGAATGAGTCCCGCCGTCTGGGATGACGGCACGAGAAAGGTTAAACACCTTTTTCGGATGCGCGCCGAAAAATAGACACGAAACACCGGTCACACCGCCGCAATTTTGCTGTAACTCGTTGATGCACGGTCAGATGCGATAAATCACGTCCGGAAGTAAGGCCTGTTTTGTGTCTAATTCTGTCTAGTTCTGTCTAAACTAAGGCAAACGCATCTTGTTACGGTTGAGCGATCTTGTTGTGAGCGTATCGGCTGAAAAGGCCTTGTAACAAAAGTACTGACGCAATGGCGCTTAATGATTTGCAACTAGGTGCTGTGCAAAGAGATAAGTAAAATATAGCAGCAGCGTAAAGCTCGAAAAATTTACATTTTGTTACATGCGACCAACTTGGGTCGGCGCATGACGGTCCAGGTCATTGACACTCCGCACGGTGTCTGCCATTCTGCGCCCCGTATGGAGCCGCTGCTGCATGTGGAGAATCTGAGTGTGCGTTTCCGTCGCGATAAGGTCGTGACGGAGCCTGTGCGTGGCGTCTCGTTGTCGATCGCGCCGGGCGAACGCCTGGCGTTGGTGGGCGAGAGTGGTTGCGGCAAGAGCCTGACCTGCCTGGCACTGACCGGGCTGTCGCCAACCGACCGCGCCGAACGCACTGGACGCGTGTTTTTTTCCGGCCGCGACCTGCTGGCCCTCAATTCCGCCGACCTGCGCGCGGTCCGAGGTCGAGACGGCATCGCCTATGTCTTCCAGGATCCGACCGGGTCGCTGAACCCGGTCATGCGCATCGGTGACCAGATCGCCGAATGCCTGGAAGGTCCGCGGCGCAGCCGCTGGGCCGCGGCAGCTCAGTTGCTGGGGCGTGTGGGGTTGCCGGAGCCGGAACGTGCGGTGCAGGCCTACCCCTGTGCGCTCAGCGGCGGCATGCAGCAGCGCGCTATGATCGCCATGGCGTTGGCCTGCCGGCCGCGGCTGCTGATTGCCGACGAGCCGACCACGGCGCTGGACGTCACTACCCAGCAACAGGTGCTGGACTTGATCGACGAGCTGGCGCGCGAGACCGGCATGGCGGTATTGCTGGTGACGCACAACCTCGGGCTGGTGGCTGGCCGCGCAGACCGCGTGGCTGTGATGTACGCGGGGCAGGTGGTGGAGAGTGGGCTCGTGACTGACGTACTGCGCGGGCCGAGGCATCCGTACACCGCCGGTCTGCTGGCTGCCGTGCCGCGCTTGGACGGTCCGCGCGACCAGAATCTGACCGGCATTTCCGGCACCGTGCCGTCGCCGGACGCCTGGCCTACCGGCTGCGCCTTCGAGCCGCGCTGCGCCTTGCACATGGAGAAGTGTACAGCCCCCCCGCCTGTGGCGGAGGCGGACAGTGGGCGGTTGGTCAGATGCTGGTTAAAGGCGGGTTGGGCTGAAGGCTGAAGGGTAGGCCGGCGCACCCTCGCGCCGAGCCCAGCAAGGGGACTTGACCTGAACGAAATCGAAGGGCTGCGGCGAGGACGCCGCGCTATACTTTTGCGGCTGCGCTAACACATGAGAAACGAAAGCCACTCTCAACCGGACAGTCTATAGCCTACAGCCCACCCCATGAACCTCCTCTCCATCCAAAACCTTACCGTCCGCTATCCGCGTCCCGGCGGTCAGCTGCTGGAGGCATTAAAGACGGTTTCGCTGCACGTGGAGGCGGGCGAGTCAATGGGGATCGTGGGCGAGAGCGGGAGCGGGAAGTCCACGTTGGCCAAGGCGATCGTGGGGCTGGTGAGACCGCACAGCGGGCAGATCCTGTACGAGGGTGTCGAGCTGTCGCGGCGTACGCACGCGGAGCGTGAGGCCTGCTGTCGGCGCGTGCAGATGGTTTTTCAGGACGCGATCGGCTCGCTGAACCCGCGCATGACCGTGGCGGCCATGCTGGAGGAGGTGCTGCGAGTGCATCGAATTACGAATTCGGAGGAGTCATTGGGGACAAGAAAAGACTCCGCATTTGCCTCTGAAGTCCTGCATCTCCTCGACCAGGTTGGGCTTCCCCCGGAGGTGGCAAGGGCATATCCGCGCGAACTGAGCGGCGGGCAATGTCAGCGCGTGAGTCTGGCACGCTGCCTGGCGCTGGGACCGCGGGTGCTGGTGGCGGACGAACCCGTGTCAGCTCTGGACGTCTCCGTGCAGGCGCGGGTGCTGAACCTGCTGCGCGAACTGCAGCAGCGGTTGGGGTTGGCGCTGCTGCTGGTATCGCACGACCTGGCCGTGGTGCGGACCGTCTGCGACCGCGTCTGCGTGCTGCGCGACGGCGTGATCGTGGAACAGGGGCGTGTGGTCGACGTGCTGGAGCGCCCCAGCCACCCGTACACCCGCGAGCTGCTGGCTGCTGTGCCTGACGTGGGGCGGGGGCTGGCGGGACGGGAGCAGGGGTCAGTCATCAGTGTCCAGTGAGCAGTAAACAGTGAGCAGTAGCAAAGCGGACCAATCAGCCACAAAAGACGATTTATTCGTTGATCTGTCAAACGGCCCCGCATCGATCACTGCTCACTGATCACCTTGGCGCGTGACCTTGCCTTCGCCTTGTGGCAAACTACGCGATATTAACGGGGCGGCGTACCGGAGCGGCTTTCATGGATACTCGCAAAAAATCACGGCGGCGCGTGGAGATGACATCGGAGTCGCTGTTTGAGGATTTTTCCTGGCATCTGCGCTACACACTGGCCAAGGATCGGTTCAACGCCACGGACCATGACCGCTACATGGCGCTGGCGTGGACGGTGCGCGATCGCCTGATCGAGCGCTGGTCCCTGACGCGTCAGGCGCACCGCGGCCGCAACGTGAAGCGCGTCTACTACCTGTCGCTCGAATTCCTGATCGGCCGGCTGCTGGGCAACAATGTAATCAACCTCCAGATGGAGGAGATCTGCCGCCAGGCGATGTCCGACGCAGGGCTCGATTGGAACGACCTGCGCGACTACGAGTCTGACGCCGGCCTGGGCAACGGTGGCCTCGGTCGGTTAGCGGCCTGCTTCCTGGACTCCATGTCCACGCTCAAGATCCCGGCCATTGGGTACGGACTGCGCTACAACTACGGGATCTTCAAGCAGAAGATCGTCAACGGCGCCCAGGTGGAGGAGCCGGACCACTGGCTGAAGAACGGCTTCCCTTGGGAGATCGTGCGGCCCGAGCACACGCAGATTGTGCGCTTCGAGGGGCGTTTGGAGACTGTCGACATTGATGGGCGGCAGGTGTGGATGTGGGTCGACACCAAGCCGGTGCTGGGGGTGCCGTATGATCTGCCGATCGTTGGTTACGGTGGCGAGGTGGTCAACACCCTGCGTCTCTGGTCAGCTCAGGCCACGGACGAGTTCAACTTCGACGACTTCAACCGCGGCTCGTACGTCGAAGCGGTCGAGAAGAAGGTACTGGCCGAGAACCTGACCAAGGTGCTCTACCCGAACGACAACGTCCTGGAGGGGAAGGAGCTCCGGCTCCGGCAGCAGTATTTCTTTGTCTCCTGCACAATCCAGGACATCCTGCGGCGCTTCCGCGCGGCGGGCAACCCGTGGTCGGCCCTGCCGGACAAGGTTTTTCTGCAGCTCAACGAGACGCACCCGGCCCTGGCGATCCCGGAGATGATGCGCCTGCTGGTGGATCTCGAGCAGCTCAACTGGGACGAGGCTTGGCGCATGACCTGCGCCTGCATGGGGTACACCAACCATACAATCCTGCCGGAAGCGCTGGAGCGCTGGGGCGTGGCGCTGTTCGAGCGCCTGCTGCCGCGGCACCTGCAGATCATCTACGAGATCAACCTCCGGTTTCTGCAGCAGGTGATCCGGATCGACTCGGCCGACACGGATCGCGTGCGCCGGCTGTCGCTGATCGAGGAGGGATCCCCCAAGCAGGTGCGGATGGCCCACCTGGCCGTGGTTGGCAGCCATGCCGTCAATGGGGTTTCCCGGCTGCACACGGAGCTGCTCAAGTCCCGCCTGCTGCCCGACTTCGCCCGGCTGTGGCCGGAGCGCTTCAGCAATAAGACCAACGGCATTTCCCAGCGGCGCTGGCTGCTGGTTGCAAATCCCGGCCTTGCAGGTCTGCTTACCGGGGCTGTGGGTGAGGGCTGGATCACAGATCTTACGCAGCTTAAGGGCATTGAAGCGTTTGCCGGGGATACGGGCTTCCGCGACAAGTTCATGGCGATAAAACTTGCCAATAAGAAGCGCCTTGCCGCCTGCATTTTTGATCTTACGGGCGTTCAGGTCGACCCGCACTCATTGTTCGATATACAGGTTAAGCGCATACATGAGTATAAGCGCCAGCTTTTAAACGTGTTGCGCATACTGCATCTCTATTATGCCATCACGCAGGACGGCTACGCGCCGCCGGTTTCCCAGACTTTTATTTTTGCCGGTAAGGCAGCACCTGGCTACTGGGCGGCAAAGCAGCTGATAAGGCTCGTGCATGCCGTGGCCGATATCGTCAACCGTGACCGCAAAGCCAGCGAATTTCTCCGGGTCGTGTTTATTCCCGACTACCGGGTGTCCCTTGCCGAAATCATCATACCGGCGGCCGATCTGAGCGAGCAAATTTCAACGGCAGGCACTGAAGCCTCCGGCACGAGCAATATGAAGC
>Ga0118677_10016344_pt1 | contig 10179 bp, 8 predicted proteins | sample AliMusrvi5mmetaG_FD_86154 | JGI IMG/M metagenome (GOLD analysis project Ga0118677, IMG submission 86154)
GTCATACGACGAAATTCTTTGAAAGAACTGATCTCATTAGGTATTGAACCTTACCCTGCCGACCTTTATGAAGTGAATGTTACTACTACAGAAATACAGGAAAAATTTCCGAATGATAAAACACAGTACCAGGATGTCAGCATAGCCGGTCGCATCATGCAACGACGGATTATGGGCGCTGCATCATTCTGTGAGTTGCAGGATGCACAGGGAAAAATACAATTGTACATTAAAAGAGATGATATTTGTCCGGGCGAAGATAAAACCTTATACAACACTGTATTTAAAAGATTACTTGACATTGGCGATATCATTGGAGTCAAGGGCTTTGTATTCACCACGCAGATGGGTGAAATCTCCATTCATGTGAAAGAATTGAAAGTGTTGAGCAAATCATTAAAGCCTTTGCCTATTGTCAAAGAAAAAGACGGAACGGTTTACGATGCTTTTACCAATCCTGAACAACGCTATCGTCAGCGTTATGTAGATTTAATTGTAAATCCGCAAGTGAAGGATGTTTTTGTTAAAAGAACAAAATTGATTCATTCAATGCGTTCATTTTTGAATGAGAGAAGTTACCTTGAAGTTGAGACACCTGTCCTTCAGCCTGTTTATGGAGGCGCCGCCGCACGACCATTTAAAACGCATCACAACACGCTGGACACAACATTATATTTACGTATTGCCAATGAACTTTACCTGAAACGCCTGATTGTTGGTGGTTACGATGGTGTTTATGAATTTGCAAAGGATTTCCGTAACGAAGGGATGGATCGTTTTCATAATCCCGAATTCACCTTGATGGAATTGTACGTAGCTTACAAAGATTATGAATGGATGATGAACCTGGTCGAAGAAATGATTGAAAAAGTTGCGCTTGACACGAATGGAACGACTGAGATAAAAGTTGGAGATAAAATCATTGATTTTAAACGCCCGTGGAAACGTTTCACGATGTTTGAAGCTATTCAGCATTTCACAGGAATTGATGTTACTTCCATGGATGAAAAACAATTATCCGAAACCGCCCGATCGATTGACGTTGAAGTGGATGATACGATGGGAAAAGGAAAACTGATCGATGAAATATTCGGGGCAAAATGTGAACCGTTTTTGATTCAGCCTACTTTCATTACCGATTATCCTGTTGAAATGTCTCCTCTTGCAAAAAAACATCGCAGCAAGTCAGGACTTACCGAACGTTTTGAGGCGATCTGTAATGGCAAAGAACTTTGCATTGCCAAGTATAACATGAGACCGCACACGCCGCGCGAGTGTTCAAAAGCATTTCACGCGGCACCGGCCGGGTCGGCGCGTGCCGCGGTGCAGGGCGGTGTTGACCAAGGCCCCGGCTTTCTGCTATGCGGCCTGCCGCCGGGGACCTGCGCTGGTGGCTGCCGATGAAAATGAAACGGCGCCGCCATGGGTATGGTAAAATTCCGCCGTAACCAAAGGAAATAAACATGATGATAACACCTGAACCAGATCCTGGCAGCAACCCGCGCTCCGCTCCGGCGCGGCCCTCCGCAGCCTGCACCCATTGCGATGTGGGTGCTCCCGGTTTGGCCGGTGCCGCCCATCCGGTGGCCACGGGCTGGGACCTGGTGGCGGGCGGAGCGGACATCTGGGAACAAGCGGACCAGTTTCACTTTGTCTTTAGGGATATGACCGGCGACTTCGAGGTTGCCGTCCGGGTGGAAAGCTTCACGCCGGCCCACCTCTATTCCAAGGCCGGCCTCATGATCCGCGAGAGTCTGGCGGCCGACAGCGCGCATCTGATGTTGGTGCTTTTCGCGGACAATGCGCCCCGGAACAACAATCTCGGCGCGTATGAAATGCAGTTTCGCGCGGCGACGGGCGGCACTTGTCAGGCGGTCTATCCCGCCGTCCGTCCGCCGGCCTCGCCGGAATTTCCCGCGGCTTTTCCCAACTCCTGGTTGCGCGTGACGCGGCGCGGGAATCGGTTCGCAGCTTACGCCTCCACTGATGGCCAGACATGGAAGCTGTATGCCGAACAGGTGCTGGCGCTGGCCCACAGGCTCAAGGTCGGCCCGGCCCTCACCTCGCACAACCCGGAGGTTCTGGCCAAGGCGGCCTTTCGCGACTACACCGCATCGAGCTGAACGAGCCTTATCGCGAGCCGGGAAAGCAGTACATGATGAACATAAAATTTCGCTCCTCCTTCGCAACCGCGTTCGCGCGGCTCGCGACGGTCGCGCCACCGGCATCCGCGTGCAGGTCTCGCACCTGAGGACCTCCGGCCGCCGCAACTGGCCGAAGCTCGACGCCGCGCTCGGGCTGGAGCCGGTGGACGCCGCGCTGCATCTGCTCGATGTCGACGAGCTGCGGCCGAGCGCGCTCTTCTTCGGCATGTGTGAGGAGGACCTGTGGCGCATCCTCGCCTAGCCGTGGGTGATGGTCGGCTCCGACGCCTCGATCCGCGCGCTGACCGGCCCGCTCGCGGTGGATTTCCCGCACCCGCGCGCCATCGGAACTTTTCCGCTCCTGCTGCGCGCCGCGCTCGACGGCCGGACCGTGCCGCTGCCGGAGATGATCCGCAAGATGACCAGCCTGCCCGCCGACCAGTTCCAGCTCAAGGACCGCGGCCGGCTGGTGCCCGGCGCCTTCGCCGATGTCGTCGTCTTCGACCCGCAGGCCATCCGCGACCGCGCGACCTTCGCCGTGCCGCGCCAGTACGCCGAGGGCGTCGCGCACGTCATCGTCAACGGCCGCCCGACCCTGCGCGACGGCGCCTTCACCGCCGCCCGCGGCGGCCGGTTCCTGGACTGAGCTCCCAGCCCGGCCGGCCTTGGTCCGTGCCCGCAAACTCTGACCACCCGGGCCGCCTGCGCTCCAGGTTGGGAACCTTCCGCGGCAACGGTTCCCGGCCCGGGGCACGGTACGGTCACCTGCCTTCGTCGCGCGCGTACCAGTCGAACTTCCGCGTGACGAACATCACGATGCCCAGCGCGAGGAACAGGCCGGCGGTCCCGAAGAGCAGGGCGTAGTCCTGCAGTTGCAGGATGACGTACAGGCAGCCGTAGATGGCGGCCAGCTCGCCGCCGATCAGCAGCGCGCGGCCGCGGCTGCGGTCTACTGCGGCCTCTTCAGCATTCCCGCGGCTGCCGCTTTCTGGTGCGACCAGCCCTTGGTCCGGCTGCGACGCCTGCCCCGGTCCGGCTGGTACGCGGCGGCAGCGGCCTTGGCCATCGTCACGGTTTTTTTCTCATGCGGCGGGTGGCTCCCCTATTCGCCCGCTCCCGGTGATGGGAGGCTGGCCCGGGATCTGTTCCATGAGTGCAGCTATATCAGCCGTTGGGGGCTGGGGTGCTTCAACATCAACGGCATGGGATTCCGTCCGACCACCTTTATTCAGAGCGGGTGGTTCTGGGCGGCGCTGAGCGCGCTTTCTGGGGCCGCCCTCGTCACTTTGGCGGCGCTGGCCGCTGATGCGCCGCCGGCGTCCGCGCGGCTGGCCCTGCTGGCTTTCGGCCCGCAATTCCTCGTGTCCCTGCTGAGCGCCCAGTTCTTCGATCGGTACGTATTGACCTTGGTCCCTGTGGCCCTGCTCTGCGGCCAGGCCGCCGTCGGTAGGGGGGCGCGCTCGAAGATCGCGCTCGGCGCCGTGACTTGCCTCATCGCCGCTTTTTCCTGGACCGGGACAGCGGATTACCTGCGCGCCACCGCCGCGGCCTGGAATCTGGGAAGGCGCGCCGTGAGCGCGGGCGTGCCAGCGAGCGAGGTGCACGCCGACCTCGATTGGTGCTGGGCGCACAACGAAGACCGCGTCGCCGTGGATTACCGAAGGCGTTCTCTTGCGGCGCGCACCCCAACGGATGAGACCGCGCTGCCTTGCATGAGGGAGCCCGAGGCCTTGGTCACATTCAAGGCGCCGGCCCGGCCCCCCTTCGTCCTGATGGGATCGGAAGACTTCTTCTCGCCGCTGGCTTGGCGCGCGGAGCGGCTTTACCTTTATCGCCGCGCGGCGGCAAGAAGCGCCGCGCGCACGCGGCCCGATTCCTGACGGGAATCCTCGTCCAAGGGCCACGCCGCGGCGGCCGCGTCATAGAAGGACAAGGCGTCTTCGCCGCGCCCGGCTTGCGCCATGATGCGGGCCACGAAAAGATAGCGGCGGCCGGCTGCGATCCTGCCGTTGACGGCGGCCACGTCGAGATGCAGGGATCCGTCCGCTCCCGTGACGGGAGAGAATCGGCCAAGATCGTAGACCGGATCCTGCGCGGGGAGTGGGCCGGCCTGGGCCGGCTGGTCCGAGACGGCGAAGACCCTGAAGTCCGGATTCTCATGGAGCAGGCGGAAGCATTTCAGTCGCTGGGGATGGAACTGAAAAAGGACGGCGGCGGAGTCGGGCCTCAGACGCAAATCTCCCGAGGCGTAGCGCGGGCCTCCCGGCGACTCATCCAGGATGTCCTCGGCGGCGTAGACGAAGAGGGCGGCGCCGTTGCGCCGGCAGAAGGCCAGGAACTCGGGCTCGCCTGAATATAGAGACTGCAGGAACATCAGGGTCTTGGCGCGGATTCCGGGCGCCTCGAATTTCGGCTGCAGCACGATCGGCGAGCCCGCGTAGGTCAATAGCGATGCGGAGAGACCGAAATTAGCCAGGACCGGCCGGTCTGGGCCCCCGTGGATGCGCAGCCAGCGGATGAGATCCAGCAGATTGGGATAGGTCACGCCTGTGTGGCTGTTCGTTCCAGTCCAGGCCGCGGAGAGACGCAAGAAAGGGTTGAATGGGGACGTGGGGAGCAAAGTCTTGGCGCCTTCCAGGGCCGCGAGCAGGAAGACGAGCCCGGACAACCAAATGCCGCGCAGCCAGCGCCGCGGCAGACGGACCGCGGCGGCGCAAAGCAGGAAGGCCAGGAACGGCGTCAAGCGCAGTATCAAGATGGCCCCCGCAAGGTAGATGACAAGCAGTGCGTCTACGAGATCGGCAGGGGCGGCCGCCCGGGACGCATCGTCCGGCGCAGGGGCCTGCTCCCTCTTGCCGAATAGGGACGCGGCTGATCTCGGCAAGAATATCGCCGCGAGGGGGACAAAGGCGAATAAGAGAAATCCCAGGTCGGGGGATTGGAAAGGGCCCGTCCAAAGGAGGCGCGCTTCGGCGCTCAACTGGGCCGGATCGGGGGGGAGGCTCAGGCCGTGGCGCAGTTTGGCCCAAAGCAGGCCATAGACATGACCGTAAGCCGATAGATCTCCGGAGTGCCATGAGCCCAGCGCTAGGGCCAGGATGGCCGCCAACGCGGGAAACAGGGCGCGCCGCGGGAGGCGGGCCAGCGTCAAGAAGAGGCCGTAGCCTAGGACCATGGCCGGCGACAAGATGAAGGCGGTATGGCGCAGGGGTGCGCAGAGCCAGCCAGCGGCAAAGGCGAAGGCCAGGAGCATGGCTACGCAACCGCGCAGCCGTACGATGTCCGCTTCGACATGGCGGCGGCGCCAAGCGGTCCAGGATAGCGCGAGAAAGAGTGCTGTCAGGTGGAATCTCGAGAAGTGCCAGCTCGCCAGGGCCACGGCCAGCAGAACGCCGGCCGCCGCCGCATGCGGCCGCCAGAGCCGTTCCTCCTGGTCGAGAGCCGCGATCAGGCAGGCCAGGCTGCCCAGCAGGAGGGGGAGTGTGAAGCTTTCGAGCGCATAGGTCCCGACGCCATTGGCCATGCCGGCCCAGGATAGGGCGAATACCGCGGTCGCGGCCGACGCCAGGGGGGGGGAGCGGGAGAGCCGCACGGTGATGAGGTAGAGGGCCGGGATGCATAGGCTGGACATCACCGCGCTGAAGAGAAGCACGAACCACCTGAAATCGTGCAGGGGCGTTATGAGATTGATAATCCTCCAGGTCCAGCCCGTGGCCCACTCCATTGCCAGAGTCAACTCTTGGCGCGTCCGGACTCCTTCAGGATATTGGGCGGCGCAATCGATTTCCGGGACGCCCGCTCCGGTCGCGACCAAAAGGGCATGGCGGTATTGGAAGGCGCTCTCGTTGCGGAAATATCCTGTGTCATCGTCCGGGTTGAAATGCGGCAGCGAGACATCCTGCCGGACTCTGAGGTAGACCTGCCCAGCGGCGAGGACGGCGAGGAGCATCCAGGCCAGGGCGCGGCCGGTGCCGGCTGCTGCCGGCACTGGGGGAGGGGGGCTGAGAGGCTTGCCGAGCATTTGCCTGTCCGGGTCTAAACTGATAAAATGGCCAGCGAAAAGCTCCGGGTTCTGGTGGCGCGTTCGTCTAGCGGCCTAGGACGCTGCCCTCTCAAGGCAGAGATCAGGGGTTCAAATCCCCTACGCGCCACCAGGCCCCGGAGCGCTTTCATTCCACCGGGGCGTTGCCGCATTGGTGTTCATAATACTGCACCACTTCCGCGACCGGCCCTTGCGCCGCGGCCGCCCCGTGCTCCAGGCAAATCGCGCGGGAGCAATTATTCTTAATGAGAGCCATACTGTGAGAAGCCATGATCGTGGTCGTGCCTTGCTTCAGGAGTTCGTTCATCTTGGCGAGGCATTTGGCTTGGAATGGGGTGTCGCCCACCGCGAAGACCTCGTCGGTCAAAAGTATGTCGATGTCCGAATGCAGGGCCGTGGCCAGGGGGACCCGCGACGTGAATCCCATCGACAATTCGCCCAATCGTGAATAGAGATAGTCCTCCAATTCGCCGAAAGCAACGATGGCATCGAAGCGCCGGCTCAAGGCGGCGCGGGACATTCCGCAGAGAGCCGCGGTCAGGCGGATGTTGTCGATGACCCGCAGTTCGGAGAAGAGGCCGGAGCCGATGTTGAAGAAGGTGCTGATGCGGCCGTAGGTTCGGAGCCGCCCTTCCGTCGGGACCAAGAGGCCTGCCAGCATGCGCAACAAGGTGGTCTTTCCGGAGCCGTTGCGGCCGATGACGCCGACGCACTCCCCTCTGCAGATCTGCAGGTCGATTCCCCGGACCGCCCACAGCGGGCGGGTGTTGGTGATGCCGCTGCACCATGCCAGCATCTGCCGGAAGAACCGCGCGTCCGTCTTGGTGCCGATCTGGAACCGCTTGCCCAGCCTCACGGCGCTGATAGCGATCTGGTCGTCGCCGGAAGGCGCGCGCACGGTCTCGACGGCGTCGGCGGAGCCCGCTACCGGCAAGGCCTCTCCCCGCTAGGATAGGACATAGTCGCTCAATCGCCGTTCCTGGTTTTTGAACACGGCGTACCCGACGCCGGCGACCAGAATGGCGAACGCCGTCAACCCCGCCAGGTGTCGCCACGCGGGGAACCGCCCCTCCAGCAGGCACTCCCGTGCCAGCGTGATGATATGCGCCATGGGATTGTAGCGGAGGAACTTCTGCCGATCCGCGCCGATGGCTGCGGTCGAATAGAAGACGGGGGTCAGGAAGAATCCCACGGTCGTGATGATGCTCCAGATGCGCTGAAAATCAATGAAGCGCACCGCCAGAACGGACAACCCCAGGGCCAAGCCGGTAACGAACAGGAGCTGAACCGCGTCAATGAGCGGAAACGCCAGCCAGGACAGGCGGGGGGCGGCCCCGAGGGCAATCAGGAAGCCGAGCATCAAGACCAGCTCGATGACATGCGAGATGGCGACGCTGCAGACGGTGGTGAGCACCAATAACTCCCGCGGCATGATGAAGTTCATCATGATGCCCCGACGGTTACTGAGGCTGCCCATGCCGGTGGTCGTCGCGGTGGTGAATAGGCTGAATTGGACCACGCCGATGAGGAGATAGCCGGGGTAGTTGGCCATGAAGCCACCCATCCACCGGGTGAACAGCATGTACAAGACGAGGAACATGAGCAAGGGGTTGAGCAGCGTCCAAAGGAAGCCCAGCAAGGTCGATTGCTCTCGCAGTTTCCATTCGCAGCGCGTCAACTCGCGCAGTTGATTGGCGTAGACGGCGAAGTTGTCGATCATTGCCGGTCCCTCAGGAAGCCCGTCAGCGCCTGCGCGTTTTCATCGGCCCGGGGCCCCAAGGTGAAGCGGCATAGGCCGGCATGGCGCAGGAGCGTGGCCGCTAGGGCCAGCCGGGAGCGTGCTATGGACGCCAGCCGGGCCAGGTCGTCAGCGCTCCAGCCGATCATGTATTCGGCCATCTGCGCGACGCCGTGGCCGGCCACCAGGTTCAACGCCAGCGGCCAGAGCGCCGCCGGCCTGCTGATCGGCTCGATCCCGGGTCGCGCCCCGCGGCGGCCGAGGAACAGCCACTTGACCGGGGCCTCGGCGCGGATGCTGCCGCGGAAATAGTCGATATCCACCAAATGCTTCGGCCCGTGCCTGCGGCGCAGGAAGGGCCGGACGAATCCCCCCGGGATACCCTCGAGAGGATAGGAATGCTGGAAGCCCCAGCGCAGAGGGAAGGCCAGCACTCGGCCATCCTGGGTCAGCAGCGGCGTGTCGTCTGAGAATATCCCGGCTTCGGTCGCGCGAGCCAATTCCAGGGCCAAGACGCTTTTGCCTCCGCCGGAGGGCAAAAGCAGGAGCGCACCCGCCCCCTTCCATTCGAAGCCCAAAGCGTGGATTCGGTGCAGGCCGCGGCGATCCAAGGCTTCGCCCGCTTTGGACAGCAACGCCAGGTAGGCCAGCTCGTGGAGCCGCGGCAGGTCGGCGCAAGTGATGCGTAGTTCCCCCAGCCGCGGATAGAACTCCGCTTCGGCGGAATTCCAGTAGCGCACCCGTCGGATGCCGTCCTGGTCGAAGGCCGCATAATCCCGCGTGGTCAGAGCCGGCAGGCCCGGCCATCTCTTCCTGCGTTCCGGGGGCCGATAGAATAGGCGCAGATGCAGCGCATGCTCCTGAGTGCGCCCGGCGCTGACAAAATAGGCGAAGTCCCGGCGCAGGCCATCGCGCACCGCCGGCTCCTGCGCGCTGACGCGGACGACGAACCCGTGAATATCCAGATAGAGCTCGGGCACTGCATCCGTCGCGCAGGTTGACAACGTCGAATTTGGGCTCTTCAGGGGTGGCATGGGCGCGTCAAGACCGTGTTAATGATGATAAGACATAGTAGGGCGCAGCCGCAACCCCGTCGATAACGGCCGACTTTAAAATCTGCTATTCTGATAAGTAATGATGCAGATGGGCGCACCTCCGCGGGTGCGTTGGGGACGGATTGCGCTCTTGTTGGCTCTTTGGGCCGGGGCCATGCTGCTCTATGCGGGCACTCTGAGCAATCCCCCGGTATGGGACGACCATAACGTCCTTTTCGGGCAGGGCTTCCTCATGGACTGCCGCAACCTGCCCACAGCCGCCAACCCGGCTAATTTCTTCAGGGTCCTACCGGTTCGTAACGCGGCTCGGCCGGCTTGGCTGGTCTCCGCGCTGCTGGATACTTGCCTGGGCGGTGGCCGGGTTGTGGTGTACCGCATCGATAATATCTTCTGGCACGCGGTCGGCGCCATGCTGGTTATGGCCTTGGGCTGGTGCCTGAGCCGGGATCTTGCGGCGTCGCTCTTGGCAGGCGTCCTGTTCGCGGTGCATCCCGTGCACACCGAGACGGTCAACATCATCAGCTTCCGCGGCGACTTGTTGGCCCTGGCCTCTATGCTTCTGTCCCTCATCCTCTATCGCGAAGGCGACCGGCGCAGCGGCTGGACGCGATGGGCCTGTTGGGCCGCATCCCTGGCCGGTTTTTTCACGGCCTTGCTGGCCAAGGAGATGGCCATCGTGCTGCCTCTGCTGCTCCTCCTGGAGGGCCTGTTCTTCCCGCCGACGTGCCCGCAGGCGGTCGTCCCCGGAGGGGTTTGGCAGCGCCGGGCATTGCTAGGTGGATTCGCTCTGTTGGTGCCGTTCTACCTTGTCTTTCACACCTTGCGGTCTGGTTATGTCATGGCCGGCCATCAGGATATTTTGAGCCGCTGGGGCGCGCGCACCGCTGGGCCGGCGCCGTGGCCGCAGCGCATGGCCCTCGCGTCCAGGGACGGGATGTCGACCAAGCTCGAGGATCCGCCCTGGCACCCGGTGTACGCCGACGGCCGGTTGCGCTTCCTGACTATGTCGCGCGTCTTTGGCTCCTATTTGAGGCTCCTGGCGTGGCCCTGGCCGTTGCAGGGGGACTATTCTCCCCCGGTATTGGATTCATGGCGCCACGCGGGCCTGCTGGCTTCCTGGGTGGCGTGGCTGTTGCTTTTCGCCGCCGCCTGGAAGCTCCGACATCGGTTGCCCATGGCGGGTTTCGGCCTGCTGTGGAC
>Ga0118677_10016345_pt1 | contig 10178 bp, 16 predicted proteins | sample AliMusrvi5mmetaG_FD_86154 | JGI IMG/M metagenome (GOLD analysis project Ga0118677, IMG submission 86154)
ACCTATAAGAGAGAATACCATCGAAAAGTTCACAGGTAAATTAGAAAAAGAAGATTCAGGGTTTACAATGATGTTGAATGATACTTTGCAGAATATAAAAAACATTGATGCTTTGGGCATTTATTCATATTTATCTACAAAACCTCAGCAATGGCTTATCAATACCAAGGAAATTTCACGTCATTTTGATATTGGCCCAAAGAAGGTGAGGGCGGCTTTTAATTATCTTATTGAAATTGGGCTTCTTGAAAGGGTTCGCGATCGAAGTCATGGAAAGCTAGTTGGGTGCTCTTATTTTTTAAGAATTAGGATAAATTTACCACGAGGCCAAAATGGCTCTGTGGATGAAGAATCACCACGATCCCAAAAACCACGCGGCCAAAATGGCTCCCCTTATAAAACAGAGATCTTAAAAAACAAAGAAAGTAATAGTACGCCCGAGGGCGAGAAACCCAAAACGCCTGACGGCGTACTACTACTTGCTTTCGCTCTTTTTAAAAAATATGGAATTAAAACACCCAATAATCTTTCAGAAGCTTCTTCAAATTATCTTGCTAAGGGAATATCAATGATTGGCGATATTGACAATTACTTGTCATACCTTCGTGATCGTTGTAGTGGATGGCTTGATGCTGTGTATGTTGATTATAAAGGACGTGAACGTATTAATGATTTTAGAGTTGTATTGCAACCGAAAATTATTAAACAGGTTATGGCTGGTGAATTTGAGGATAAAGAATAATGTCATTAGAAATAGAATCACGATTATTAGCTACTTTGATTTTCTTAGGCGATCCAAAAGACATAAAAATTCAAGATGCCATGCTTCAATTAACAGAAGATTTATTTAAAAACCATGAGTCACGTTTGCTGTTTTTATTTATTGAAAAGCAATTTCATGAAAAAGAACCTTTTGATGCTTTTAGGATTTCCAGCACATGCCCAGAAGAAATATTTAAATATTTTCAAGAAATACGTGAAATGGCTTGGTCTGCAAATACTTTGCAAGTCGATATTAAGTTTTTGATCGATTCATTCAAAGCTACGTTAATAAAATCAAAGCTTGATATCATGATAAAATCTTTTAATAAAGAAGGCCTTCCTTCGGCAGCATGTAATATAGCAACAGATGGATGTCTTGAAATAAGCAAGCTAGGTGTTATAAATGAAAACCATGTGTTTACGAATGAAATGTGTGCTGAAAATTATTTATCTGGAAATAAAGTGAATAATCGAATTATACCTAGTGGCATAGAAACGCTAGATAAGGTAAATGGTGGGGGTTTTAAAGAAAACTGCCTGATTACCATTGCCGGACGGTCTGGGATGGGAAAAACAGGCTTCGGCGTTCATTTGGCGCATAATATTGCATCTAATCACCATAGCAAGCATGTTTTGTTCTTCAGTTTGGAAATGTCTGCTGATGAAATATACGAAAAAAGATTAGCAACAATACTAGGAAGACAGCCAGAAGATACGGATAAAGAATCAAGAGATTTAGCCGTTGCTAAAACATTTGAAGTTCCATTTACAGTGATTACAAAACCAATTGCTTCCATCGATTACATCGAGACGACAGCAAAAATAACGTCTATACGCACACCAATATCAGTAATCGTGGTTGATTATATTGGGCTTGTTCAGAATACAAGCAAATTGGAGTCTCATGTTTTAAAACAAGCCGATATTGCATTGCGCCTAGCTGCATTAGCTGCTGAGTTGAATTGCATTGTTATTGCATTAACACAGGTTAATCGTGATTACTCTAATCGTGAGGATAAAGTGCCAATAACATCGGATGCGGCTGACTCTAGCGGTACTGAACGGTCTTCTAGTTACTGGCTAGGTATTTATCGTCCCGAAGTTGATGATGAAACAGATCGCAAAAATGATTTTATAGTAAAATGTAGAAAGAATCGTTTTGGTAATACTTGGTCAGCTACATTTGCTTTTAACAATGCAACATTTGGAGAAGTTGATCAAGTGGTAACATTTATGCCGATCAAGAAAATGAAAGGTTATGCTAATTATACAAAAGGAAAATAAATGAAAATACCATTCAAGTGGGAAATGTTAGATGATGAAACTACCATTCGCGCAAAAGCAATTGGCGGATGGATTATATACACTTCAGACCATGACGATGAAACTGGCAACTGTGTGGGCGCAGGAATGGTCTTTGTGCCAGATGTTAACCATGAGTGGCAAATTTAAAATAATAACGCAGCAACCTGCTGCACAATTTGATAAGAGAACAATATGACATTTGAATCATGGTTAAAAAAACAGAAAAATCGTGACGATCCGATTGGAGATTTAGCAAGCGATTTTATTCGTTCATTGAAAATAGATCCAAAATTGAAAACAATTGAGCAATCTATGAGTAGATGGATGGCGTGCAGCGATTCCATGGATGCTTTGAGCGAAGCTAAACAAGAATATGCATTTTTATTGTGCGATGTATGTTCGGCATAATTAAAATTATTTACCCAAGGATCCAAAATGATAGGAATAGTTAAATTTTTCGATGCATCAAAGCAATGGGGCTTCATCATCCACGAAGACAAAGAGATATTCGTCCACGGCAACGAAATCAAATCAGGTCAAGATTTATTGCTGAAAGACCAGAAAGTATTCTTTGACCTGAAGGAAGCCAAGAAGGGGCATCAAGCCACCAATGTCAAAGTACTTGAGGTAAACGGTAATGTCTAGTAAAATTCAACGCAAAGGAACACCCTCTATTGTGGGTATACTTTTTAGAGATAATTGAAATTTAACGAAAAGGATCGAAAGAATGACGACAATAAACACATTCGGAACGCAAGCATCGAGAGACATTGCAAGGGAAAATGCAAGATTGAGAATGGAGCAGGGTTTATCGGCCTATAGAACGCCTATTGAGCGCGCAAAAGACAAGCCCGATTCACTTAGGTGCGCTATCACCGCGAAATGCTATGAGTGCGTTGGAATGGATGGGGACTCAAATTTTAGGGAAACGATCAGGACTTGCACCAGTGTGAATTGCCCTCTGTATTCAGTCAGACCTTACCAACGAAAACCATCTTGTTTAGATAATGTCTGACCTATTAGAGGCCGCCAAGGCGCTCATAGACGGCCAGAGGGCCATAGACTACGGTGATGTAAATGAGTCTTTTACTCGTATAGCAGGATTGTGGAGCGCATACCTCAATACGCCGATTGATGCTCATGATGTGGCTTACATGATGGTGCTTTTAAAGATATCTAGATTGCGTGGTAGCAAATTGCATCGAGATAGCCATTTAGATGCTATAGCTTACGTTTTATGCGCCGATCGAATCAACGTTAGTGCGGTAGTGGCGGGTAATGACAAATGAGCTTAATTGGCTATTGTATGCGTTTTTTTGATTGCTGTCGTAAAAAAGAAAATGTTCAAGTGGGAATTGAACCCACTTGTTCTAAGAATTTTGAAATTCATTGCCCAGACAATTCAAAAGTAATTGGTATTGATAGGGTAATGAAGATAAAAGCTACTCCTGACGATCAAAGCAATACATATCGTTAGGGTCGATAATCATAGATTTTGTTTTAGGTTCTCCACTCTTAATCTTCTCGTATATTTCAAGACGGTGGATCTCAAGCTCACGCGGTGCGGCAATTCCTAATCGCGCTTGACGCCCGTTGATTTGCATCAACATAATGCGTATTAAATCGTCACCAATGATTATTTCTTGACCTACGTTTCTGGTTAATAAAAGCATTTTTTGTACTCCTTGTTTAGTTATTGTTATCTTGTTTGTGTTTCTAGCTCTGAGATGTCTAGGTGTACTGGGTAGTTGTCGATTAGGGATTGTATTTTTTTATAAATTGCAAATCTTTCGCATTCCGTCCCAAGCAACGCCAATATTTCATAAAGTTCGCCTATCGTGAAATCATTCATTTTCTCTAATCCATAATATTATTTCTTGTACGGTATGCGCAGCGACATGAAATGTTGCGCTTGAATTATCGTGGTCACATACTAAATGTGCTCCGCTAAGATACTGGTGTAGCTTTTCCATTTTGTGTACTAACTCGTCTTCCTTCGTGAAGTCATTCATCAGCATCTACCCTCAATCTTATCAGTGGTGCACGTTATGTTCGGACACCGTATAGTCCACTCATAACACTTGTTGGCTGTCTTAGCAGTACACCATGTATTAAACTGCATGTGGTCTTGTTCCCATGAACTGTATACCCGTTTATATTCATCCCATTTAGCTTTAGCTTTACTCTCAAATTCTTGAGGTGTTGGAATGTTAAGTAACACTTCTAACGTTTTTCGTGAGTTAAATGTGTGAAGCTCCCATGAGGCCGCTGACTGCGTTATTGTTAACAGCCCTATTGTCGCTATTGTTTTAATCATTCGCCATCCCTATCGTCTGCTGTCTCTTCTTCGTGTTGGCGTTTCGCCTCTTGGTAATCGAGTTCAATTTCTTGTTCGTCTCCGTGAAACGCATCGTAGCTGCTTATGTTATCCCACATTTTTCTCTCCCAGTTTAGTGGCAATTTTGTACATGGTAATCGCGTGATTAATGTCAGTTAAGTTGTATTCTAACTTTTCCAGCTCTTCATCGTTTAACACTGTGGTTTCACCGCTTAACGTGATGAAATGCAATCCAGATGCATTTTGGATGTTTAATTTAAATGGCTCTATTAGTTGTTTAATCATTTCTTATAACTCCTGTTGTTGTTTGTATGAGAGAATTATATATCTATCTGCAATGCATTGCAATAGTTATTTTAAATTAGTTGTGGGTAAGATGTGAACGGGTAGGTTGTTTTGCTGTTTATAAGCATGTTGATGATATTTAGGATTTATGGCATACTTTCCACATAGTTATCCACGGATTTTGTGGAAATGTTCGAATTTGAGAGATATATGTACAGTATTGATGACAAGTTATTACTATCGTCTTACCTGTCTCGTGTTATGTTGCGGATTGAGGCTTGTATGGTGCATTATGACATTAAGTAGATGTGATTGCTGTCGTGGTCTAGGTACTGTCGTGGGATTAGGCGGTATGGAACGCGATTGCGGTAACTGTCATGGGGTGGGACATGTGAAGGTTGTGGTTGAGCCTGTCGATGTGCCTGCGCCTGCGCCTGTTGTTGTGGTTAAACGTAAACGGCGTACGCCTACTGAGATGTTGGCTGATGCTGAAATCAATAGAGCGTAGGGTCGGTTGCCCTCCTGATAAATTAAATAGATTTGATCCTCCTGTTTGGCTCGATCCACAAGATAAGATCTTTACTGGTGTTGGTCGTATAACGCAAAAAAAAGTAAGAAAGAAACAGCGTTCTGTTGAAGATAAAAAATTAACTCTTGATGTGCAGGCTTCAGAGATTGAATATAATAAAATATATGGTGATATAATGAGCTATAATCAGTTTCTAGCAGATAAAGTATGTAGGTTGGTAGCAACTGATACTAGGCCATTAAAAGATATATTAAAATCCGATCCATCTTTACCACATGTAAACACAGTCTACATGTGGCGTTTAGATAATAGTGACTTTAGAGATAAATTTTTAGATGCTAGGCGTGCTCAAGCTCAAATTATTATTGATGAAATACTTGAATTGGCGGACGATCCAGCTAATTGCGAGCCAGAAGTTTTGGGTTGGTCTAAAGAGCGTATAAAAACAAGGCAATGGCTCGCTACAAAGCTTCTTCCTAAAATATACGGCGAAAAACAACAAACAGAATCAACAGTCACCGTTAGGCACGAAGACGATCTAAAAAATCTATCATGACGCCTGAAGAAAAATCTATACGTCAAAAGCTAAAAGATAATTTTGTTCACTACGCATCCAAGTGTTTAAAGATACGCACTAAATCAGGCTCTGTTGAGCCTTTTTTGCTTAATAAAGCCCAGCAATATATACACTTCAGGCTTGAAGAGCAAAAAGCGTTAACTGGTAAGGTTAGGGCATTGATATTGAAGGGGCGTCAACAAGGGGTCAGTACGCTTATTGGTGCTAGATTCTATCATAAAGTAAGTCACTATTTCGGAATGCAGGCATTCATATTGACTCATGCTTTGGATGCAACACAGAATCTATATAAGATGGCGCAGCGTTATTACGAGAACACGCCAGCCCCTGTTAAGCCTCAGGTCACCACTTCCAATAGCAAAGAATTAATATTTGGTCTTCTTGATAGTGGGTATAAGCTTGGAACGGCTGAAAATAAGGCGGTTGGTCGCTCTGCTACAATCCAATTACTACACGGCTCTGAAATCGGCTTCTGGAACAACGCGGCAGACCATGCAAAAGGCATTATGCAGGCCGTACCATCCGCCTCAGGGACTGAAATTATACTTGAGTCGACAGCCAACGGTGTTGGGAACTTCTTCCATCAACAATGGCAGCAAGCAGAGGCTGGATTGTCTGACTACATTGCAATATTTGTTCCGTGGTTCTGGCAATCCGAATACAGGCGCGAAGTTGATGATGATTTTAGTACCACGGCAAACGAAAATGAGTTGATGTTTCAGTACGGTTTGTCAGTTGAGCAAATAGCATGGCGAAGATTGAAGATATCTGAATTCTCGGTTAACGGGATGGATGGAACTAAGGCGTTTATGCAGGAATATCCTTGCAACGCCAATGAATCATTTCAAACCACAGGAGAGGATACTTTTATTTCATCTGATTTAATAATGAAAGCAAGAAAATGCGAAGCTGAGAAATACGGAAAACTTCTTGTGGGCGTTGACCCAGCAAGATTTGGTGATGACAGAACCGCAATCATTAGAAGACAGGGTCGTGTTGCCTTTGGTCTTGAGACGCACATCAAGAAAGACACAATGGAGGTTGTCGGTATCGTCAACACTATTATTGAGCAAGAGAAGCCATTTAAAGTATTTGTTGATGTTGGCGGCCTTGGGGCGGGAGTTGTAGACAGACTCAAAGAGCTTGGGCATCGAGATATAATAGTGGCAGTTAATGCAGGATCGTCAGCACTGGATTCCAAAAAGTATTATAATAAACGCGCTGAAATGTGGGCCATGTATAAGCAATGGCTTCTTGATGAACCTGTGCAGATACCAGATAGTAATGAATTGCATGCCGATAGTTGTGGTATACGTTATAAAGTGGATTCAAATTCTCGCTTAGTTATGGAACAAAAAGCAGAAATGAAGAAGCGAGGAGTTAGAAGCTGCGATACAAGCGATGCGCTTTGTTTGACATTCGCCTATCCTGAATCTGCTTTGCAAGATTACAATACAAATAGTAAGATCGCTGCTACAATAATGCAAGGTCAAAAATCTGCACTAAGAGCTAGGAGCAATCTTCATGGCGGTTACCAAAACAGCTAACGATCAATTGGCTAGAATCAAGAAAAACGTTTCTACTGCTTACATGTATTTTAACGATAACTATAAACGTTATCGAGAGTTTCGAAAGTATGTCTTTAAGGAGTCTATCAATGAGCAGCAGAGAGCCGTTCTTCAGCAGCTCAATAGACCCGTTGTCGAGTTTAATATCCTTGAAGCATATATCAGCCGATTGCTTGGAGAGTTTAGCCAGCATGAGCCCGGAATTGAGGTTAGTCCTGCCGAAGGTATCCCTGTCGATCAACAAGTCCTTGATGTCGTCGAAGGACATCTTCGTCACATCCTGCACGACGCCAATAAAAACAACTTCAGTTATGAAATATATAAAGACCTCCTTTCAGGGGGGTTTTCTGTAGCTAAGGTTTGGACGGATTACGCTAGCCCCATGTCATTTAACCAGCAAATATATCTTGCTCGTGTATTTGACCCCACCATGTGCGGCTTTGACCCGATGGCAAGAACCAGCCACAAAGGCGATGGGCAATTCAGTTTTGAAATATACCCAATGCTTGAAGAAGAGTTCATCCGTCAATTCCCTCAGGCGGAAGTTAAGAATTGTGGCTACACACGCGATATCGAAGGATTCAACTGGACATACAAAGACGTGCAAGGTCAAAAGATCATTCTAGTTGCCGATTATTATGAGAAGAAACGCAAAAAAGTTAAGATTGTAAAGCTGGCGAATGGTCGAGTAATGACCGCAAAGAACTATGAGAAGCTTGAGGCTTACTGGTTGGCTGAGCAGTTCATCGAGCAGATACCGGCGATAGTTGGTGAGCCACGTATAACAGAGCTTGAAACGATTTGTCGTTATAAACTGATTGAAGACCAAGTATTAGAATACAATGAAACGGATTATAGCTACTTGCCTCATGTGTTTGTTGATGGGAATTCCATTCTGTTGACTCAGGGTACGGCCAACACAACGTACCAGATGACTCGTCCACTGGTCTATCACGCGAAGGGCGTGCAGGACATGATGAATTACAGCGGACAAACTATCTGTAATTCTATGGAAAACCTCATTCAACATAAATTCATTGTAATGAAAGAGGCGATACCACAAGAGCAAGATTACATTGAAGCGCTAAACGATATTCAGCGCGCCAGTACTGTGGTCGTTAATGCGTTCAATGAAAATAATCCCGATCAGCCTATTCCGAATCCAATCAGGGAAGTTCAAAATATCCCATTACCGCCCGAGGTTTTGGCTTCGTTTCAAGTTACAGGTCCAATTACTCAGGCCATTCTTGGTTCGTTCACAAGTAATCAGAACAAGGATAATCAGAACTTATCCGGTAAGGCGGTTATAGAGAGTTCGTCGGCCGATAATGCTTCAAGTATGCCATTTGTGGTTGGATATTTGGCAGGATTAAATCAGATGGCAAATATTGTCGTCGATTTAATTCCAAAATACATTAATAACAAGAGAACCATTCCCGTAGAAAACAAGGCTGGCGATAAAACTTATCAGGAAGTGAACTCACCCGGTAAAACGATGATTGCTTATGATGAGAAGGCAATTCGGGTAAACGTAGACGCTGGCGTTTCATTCCAAGTTCAAAAAACGAAAGCATTACAGACTATTGTTCAATTGATGTCTGCTTCAGAAGAATTTGCATCATTTATGAATTCTCCTATGGGTCTTCCAATATTGTTGGATAATCTGGAAATACTAGGCGCGGATCGATTAAAAGAAGCTTCCAATCAATGGCTACAACAAAAACAGCAGCAGCAACAGCAAGCGCAACAACAGCAAGCTGAGATGATGCAGAATGACCCAAGGATGTTGAAGGCCAAGGCGGACATGGCCAAGGTTCAATTAGAAGCACAAGAAATGCAAATGAAACGAGAGCAAGGTGAGGTTCAATCTCAAATTGATATGGCTCGTTTACAGATAGAAAAGGAACTGGCCTCGGCAAAGATACTTGAAGCAGAGGCAAAAGTCACTCAAAGCCAAATTGATTCCAGTGTAAGACTTATGGAGCAAGAGACTTCACACTTCAACCACGAAATAGATAGTGCGACAAAATTAGCCGAATTACATTTTAAGGAGCACCAAAAGCACTTGGATACACATGCTTCGCATTTAGCTGAAATTAAGTTGCATCATGAAATGAGTAAGGCAGAAAAAAAAGAAATGGAGTAAAATATAAGTTAACTAAGGCATAGACCGGCCAGTCGAAAGGTAAGAATCCTACTTGCTTTGCCTTAGATTTTAATAGGAATCGATGAGGAGTCGAAATGAATACATGTATTATTGAAGGATGCTCAAAAAAGTCACGAGCACGCGGATGGTGCACCATGCATTATCAACGTTGGAAATCAAATGGAAACCCATTAATTAATCAAAAACCAACGGGAAGAATTTGCTGCATTGATGGATGCGATAAAAAACATAAAAGCAATGGATATTGTTCTCAGCATGAGGCTAATTTTAAAAGAAACGGAAACCCCATTACTGATTTAAAAAGGTATGACACATTTTTAGATGCATACAATTATTATGTTATAAAAAATAAAGAAGGTTGTTGGGGATGGTCTGGATCGAAATTAAAAACCGGATATACTAAACTATCTTGTAAGGGAAAAAAATTATTGGGTCATAGATTTTCTTATGAGCTATATAACGAGCCCATTAAAAATGGCAATATCATTTGTCACCACTGCGACAATCCTGTGTGCACGCGACCAGATCACTTGTTTCAAGGAACTCTGAGCGATAATATGCAAGATTGTATATTCAAAAATAGATTTAATTATGAACCTAATGAAAAAATATTAAGAGGCGAACAAATTGTCGGATCAAAATTAAAA
>Ga0118677_10016346_pt1 | contig 10178 bp, 7 predicted proteins | sample AliMusrvi5mmetaG_FD_86154 | JGI IMG/M metagenome (GOLD analysis project Ga0118677, IMG submission 86154)
TTGTGAAAACCGCCGACCCGATAAAATTGTTGCTGCTAGAATAATTAAAATAATCAACATATAAATAATAAAAATGAAAACAAACTCAATTTATTTAAAACTTATTTGTTTAGCTTTAATAGCTTTCGCAGTTTCAAGCTGTGCCAGAAAACAATCTGAATTATTAAAACTCGGTGTTCACACTGTAGTTGTAAAAGGTGTTCTTCAAACCACTCAGTATTCTTATTTTGTATTAAATGAAATAGGTAATCCTAAGGTTAAAGAAACTGACAGTATTTGGGCTGCAACCAATACAATGGATGCTAAAGTAGGGGATACCCTTTATTACAAAAAAGCTTCTTCAGTTGATAATTTCCCTAGCAAAGAACTTAATAGATCTTTTGCTCATTTATTATTAATTGATGAAATTAGCAAGACTTCTGATTTTGTGAAAAGAGAAATGGCTACTGTTCCTGCACATCAAGCTATGTCATCAGGAGATACAACTGCTGCTGCAAAACCTCAGATCACTAAAGCTGATGTTAAAATAGAGCCTGTTAAAGGTTGTGTTACTATTGCTGACCTTTACGGTAAAAAAGCAACTTATGATGCTAAATCAGTAAAAGTAAAAGGTAAAGTAATAAAATTCAGTCCTGATATTATGCAAAAGAACTGGATACATCTACAAGATGGTACCGAAGCTAATGGTAAATTTGATCTTACAATTACTACTGACGCCACTGTAAAAGTTGGTGACATCATAACTTTAGAAGGTAAAATTACTTTAAACAAAAATATAGGTGCAGGCTACTTCTATGATGTTTTGATGGAAGATGCCAAGATCGTAAAATAATAATTTTTATATTTAAGACTATCGTCATTGCAAACTTCGCAAAGCAATCTAATTGGATAGATTTCTTTGAAATTAGTTAAAGCAATGACGATTGTTGTTTTTAAGAAACCACATTCCTAAACTAATAATTGCTTTATGCAAACTAAATTCGTAACATCTTTTCTTTTTAGTATGCTTTTAATTGTTTCATTTACTTCCTGTAATTCAAACAAAAAAGACAATACAAATAATAAAATTTCTCCTACAACAGAGTTTAATGATAAATCTTCAAATGACAGTACCGCATTTTATGAAGAAATTATTGCAAAAGACTCATTAAATACTGAGCTTAGGCTAATGCTTGCTACTAATTATTATGCCGAAAGAAAATTTGATGAAGCTATTTATCATTTGGTTATTCTTACCAATATAGATACTAAAAATATGGAAGCTTTAATTATGCTGGGCAATGTTTATTATGATACAGATCAAGATGAAAAGGCAATTGAAACCTATCAACGTGTATTAGCTAAAGATAATTCAAATGTGGATGTTAGATGCGATTTGGCTACATGTTATCTTAGATTAAAGAAGCCTAATGAAGCGCTCGCACTTTTAAAGAAAAACTTAAGTTTAGATAAAAATCATGCGCAAACTCATCATAATCTTTCGGTAGTTTATAAAGAATTAAGCAGATTTAATGACGCTGAAGAAGAGTTGCTTATTTTTAATAAACTCAAAAAATAACTTGCCTAAAAAATTACGAATTACGAATTACGAATTACGCCTGCCTACCGGTAGGTAGGAATTACGAAAAGAGAGCCGTTGTCATATTATTGATAACGACTCTCTTTTTTATTTATAATTACCTAAATCGCAATATCACTAAATCACCAAATCACTAAATACTTTCGTAATTCGTAATTGATTTAGTTGATTCTTAATACAACTGATGGTGTATAACCTCCCATTAAATTGTTTGCAAAAATAGGCATAGCCCTGAATGAATACTTAGCTCCTGAAATGAAGCCTGTTAATTGAGAATGAGCATTTGTTATTCTCCTCTCTGTCACTATGTCTTCTCCTCCGGTTTCACTTATCTGAGTACATTCTAAAATGTAACCATAAGCTCCTGTAATAGCCAATAGATCAACTATAATGTCACCATTTAGTATATCATTTAAAACTTCGATTGCAGCTTTGTTTTGAGTTTTATCTGAATTTGTTATTTCCATATCCATCATTTCTGCTAAATCAGTATTATTTGTTTTGTTGACTTCTCTTTCAACATCACTTGTGCAAACTCTAAACATATAGCGTATAGTTGCTTCTATGTTTTGTGCGGTTGTTGTTGCTCCCGTTATAATAGCTTTTACCCATAAGTCAATTTGAGTTTGAAAATCAAGTGCTTTGTAAGTTAAATCGATAAACAAAGCTTGATTTGCGGTAAATTTGTATATAACGCCATGAATTCTCATTAAAAAGTCTCCATTTCGGGTTTGAATTATACCCGGATTTATATGATAAAATTTTTTCATTGTATTATTATTTTTTAATCAGTATTTATTTAAGAAATTTATTTTTATAATTAATATGATTTGTTTAAAAATAATAATCTTTGCCCAAAAAGGCTACCCTTCTTCTCTATAAATTTAACTATCTGAATATGACACATTTTTAAAATAGTGTCTAAAAATATCTCGTTATTTTGTCCTAAGCTTGTTATCGTCGATGCGAAGCTTGTTATCATCGATCGGAAGCTTTGTGTCGTCGATCCGAAGCTTTGTATCGTCAATCCGAAGCTTTGCGTCGCCAATCGGAAGCTTTGTATCGTCGATCCGAAGCTTTGCATCGTCGATCGGAAGCTTTGCATCATCGACCGAAAGCTTTGCATCGTCGATCGAAAGCTTGTTATCTTCGATCGGAAGCTTGTTATCATCGATCGAAAGCTTGGTGTCGTCGATCGGAAGCTTGGTGTCGTTAACCGGAAGTATCTAAGGAAAATGGGGGAACTTTAGTTTTGGAAGGTCATCCTTTAAAAAAGAACTACCTTCCCTTCGCATAAAACTACCTTCCCTTACTTTTAAAGTATATTTATGGTGTAATATGTTGATTACACAAATTATTCACTTCACGATTCATCCTCCTTTTACCGTTAACTTAATTAATGCAACCGCAAACTGATTCATTTGTATTAATAGTTGATTTAAATACGTTTTAAATATATTAACCGTATCTTTGTTGAGGTTTTCTAGTATTAAAAAGATTTGCACAGAATTTGTTGCATCATTAATTAAATAAATCATGTTATGAAAAGAAAATTGTATTGTCTGATAACCCTTATCGGGATAATGATTGTTACTTTAAACACTGCTTATTGTCAGAAGAACAATAATAAACAAAAGACTTTAACAGGAAATGAAGAATACACCAACGAATGGAAAAAGATAGATGATTATATAAATAAAGGCCTGCCAAAGTCGGCTCAGGAAGTGGTTGATAAGATATACAAAGAAACCAAACAGAGTAAAAACGCTGCTCAGTTTGTAAAAGCTGTGCTTTGTAAGATAAAACTCACCTCTAATTACGAAGAAGACTATCAGATAAAGAATATTAAAGCAGTTGAAGCTGAGATTAAGACAGCAACCTTTCCTGTAAAACCCGTTTTGTATTCCATCTTAGCCGAACTTTATTATGGTTACTATCAAAACAACAGATATACTATCCTCGAAAGGACAGCAACCGTTGATTTTGATCAAAAAGATATTAGCGTTTGGGATGCACGTAAGTTACTGGCTGAAATCATATCCAATTATCGCAAGTCATTGCACAATCCACAAGAGTTAAAGGCTACCAATATTAATATATATGATGCTGTTATAATTAAAGGGAACGGAACCCGAAGATTCCGTCCTACGCTCTATGATTTTCTGGCGCATCGTGCCATTGATTTCTTTACAAACGAAGATTATAATCTAACACAACCTGCCGATCATTTCGAGCTCAATAATGAGGAATACTTTCAGCCATCACAACAGTTTGCTAAGCTTACTATCAAAAGCAAAGACAGTCTTTCATTTGATTATTATGCTATTAATCTTTTGCAGGATCTTATTGAATTCCATCTAAACGATGCTAACCCTGATGCTCTAATAGATGTTGAGCTTAAACGTTTACAATTTGTAAACTCAAAGGCAACGCTACCTGATAAAGATGAACATTATTTACAGGCATTGATAAAACTCGAGAAGAAATATGTCACTGATTCCATGTCATCAGAGATATCTTACTATGTTGCGCAACAATACATAAAGAGAGCTGATAAATACAATCCACTGCTTTCGCAGGATAACAAATGGGACAGGAAGACAGCGTACGAATATTATGAAAATGCTATCAAACGTTTCCCTCAAAGCTATGGGGCGAAGCTATGTAAGTCAGTTATGCAAGAAATAACCAAGCCTTCATTAACAATTACATTAAATGACGCCAATGTTCCGGACAAACCTATTCTTTCGTTGGTTAACTATAAAAATCTCAAGACAATTTACTTTAAAGTTGTAAGGACCGATCCGGAGAAAGATAAAAACTTAAGGAATAAACTTAACGCAACACAACTTATCAATAGCTATGCTTTGTCAGATGCAGTTAAACAATGGGAAATTAACGTCACTAACGACGGAGATTATCAAAGCCATAAAATTGAAACTAAAATACCTGCGCTTCCTTATGGTTATTACATACTGCTTGCCTCTTCCACTAAAGATTTTAGTTGCAAAGAACAGGTTGTTTCCGACAATAGCTTCTGGGTAACCGACATCAGCTATGTTGACAGAAGAGAAGCTCATGGTGCATTAAATTATTATGTGCTTAACCGTGAGACGGGATTGCCAATGAAGACAGTTAGTGTTAAAGCTTTTACCAGAGATTATGATTATAAGAACAGAGCGTATTATACTAAGCTTTGGAAAGAGTTTACAACTAACAATGAAGGTTATTTCGAGATACCTACTATGACAAATAGTAATGACTATAAGTATTTCTACATGGAGTTTAATACTAATAAAGACAGGTACATTACAAGCAATTACTTTTCGCAGAATGCATATTATGTTTATGATGAAAAGCCTGTTGTTACTACTCATTTCTTTACAGATAGATCGATATATCGTCCGGGACAAACTGTTTATTTCAAAGGTATCATTATTGAAAGCTTTAAAGAAGAACATAAAATAAAACCCAATCATACTACCAAAGTTATCTTTAAAGATGTAAACTATCAAAAGGTAATTGAATTGTCGCTTACTACTAATGAATACGGTTCTGTCAGCGGAAGCTTTACAGCTCCTTCTACAGGACTTACAGGAAGAATGACTATCGTGAATGAAACAGGTAGTTGTTACTTTAATGTTGAGGAATATAAACGCCCTAAGTTTGATGTAACTATCAATCCTGTTAAAGGTAGTTATAAACTTAATGAAAAGGTTTCCATTACCGGGAATGCAAAGGCGTATGCAGGCAATAATATCGACAATGCAAAAGTGAAGTATCGTGTTACGCGTCAAGCTAGATTTCCTTATTATTGTTGGTGGTGGAGACCTGTTCATTCTTCATCTTCTATGGAGATTACCAATGGCAATTGCACAACTAACGATAATGGGGAGTTTAAAATAGACTTCAAAGCTATACCTGATTTAAGTATTGATAAGAAAGACAATCCTGTATTTGAATATACTATTAATGTTGATGTAACAGATATTAATGGTGAAACACATTCAACAAGCCAAACAGTTTCTGTAGGGTATAATGCATTAATTGCAAATGTAGATGTTCCGGAAGATGTTAATAAACTTGATGAAAATATATTCCCTTTAAAGATTACCAACTTAAACGGGCAAGTAGAATCGGCTGTTGGAGATATTACTATTTATAAATTAAAACAAGCTGATAAAGTTTACAGGGATAGAAAATGGGATAGACCTGATTTGATGGGTATGAGTAAAGCGGATTTCGAAAAGAATTTCCCTTATGATATCTATAAAGATGAAAACAATATCACCACCTGGGAAAAAGATAAACAGGTTCAACTAACTCACTTCAATACTCCTGCCGATTCAATACTTAAGCTTGAAGATTTAAAGCAATGGCAACAGGGAATGTATTATCTGGAACTAAAAACCAAAGATAAATATGGCACAGAGGTATTAGTAAAGAAGTATTTTACAGTCTTATCAACTGAAGAAAAGGCAGTAGCTAAGAATGATATTATTTGGTTTAAAATGTTAAAAGATAAAGGAGAACCGGGTGATAAAGCCTCATTCTTAATAGGCAGTAAAGATAATAATGTAAGTGTTCTTTATGAAATTGAACTTAAAAATAAGATAATCTCAAAGCAATGGATTAGTCTGAATGACGAACAAAAGTTTATTGAGATACCGATAACAGAAGAACATCGCGGTAATTTTACTATACATTTGGTTGCTATTAAAAGTAACCGCAGCTTTAGTTATAACGAAACTATTATTGTTCCTTTTACAAATAAGAAACTTAATTTAAGTTTCCAAAGCTTCCGTAATAAGTTAGCTCCCGGGCAAAAAGAAGAGTGGAAGATAACTATTAAAGGTAGCAAAGGAGAAAGGTTTGCTGCCGAATTGCTAGCTTCCATGTATGATGCTTCTCTGGATGCTTTGCAAGATCATAACTGGTATTTTAGTATTTATAATTCTAATTATTCCAATTTATTATGGACAGTAAGTAGTTCATTTAATAATTCAAGCAGTGGTCTTTGTGCTGAGTTTGCACAGAAATATAAAAGCCCTAACCAAAGAAGATATGATGCTCTAAATAGTAGCCTTCACAGTTTCTATAATTATAGAGGAATGCGTAAATCTAAGGCTAATACTTATGCCTGGAAGAGTGAAGAAAAAAACTTGGAAGATGGTGATTATGCTCCTGCATCAGGAGCTTTTGATATGGCTGAAACAACTATTAAACCTTTATTATGTATTAGCAAGAATGCTGAGACTGGAAAGATGGGAGGTGATAAAGATGGCTATATTGATGTAGCTGCAAAAGAAGTAGGTGGAGAAATGCAAGAGCCGTCAAGAAATAAGCTCACAGATTTCTCTAATGTTACCGTAAGGTCTAACTTCAATGAGACTGCTTTCTTTTATCCACAGTTGCAGACTAATGATAGTGGTGATGTAGTGGTTTCCTTTACAATCCCTGAATCATTAACCAAATGGAAGATGATGGGTATGGCTTACACTAAAGACTTAAAGATCGGGCAAACCATTAAAGAATTGGTTACTCAGAAAGACATTATGGTTGTTCCCAATGCTCCACGTTTCTTCCGCGAAAGCGATAAGATGGCTTTCAATGTAAAGATATCTAACATCTCTGATAAAGACTTAGAAGGAAGCACCCGTCTGCAATTCTTTAATGCTATAACTATGCAGCCTGTTGAAGGTATTCTACTTGAAGCAAATGAAAAGCCTTTCTCAATTAAAGCAGGTCAGAGTCAGTCAGTGAGCTGGAATATTACTATCCCCGAAGGACTGGGTGCAATTACTTATAATGTTGTAGCCAAGGCAGACAACTTCTCTGATGGCGAGGAGATGGCTATCCCTGTTCTCACCAATCGCATGATGGTTACCGAATCGATGCCTTTGCCTATCAATGGCAAGCAGACTAAAGAGTTTAAGTTAGCCAAGCTTCTTGATTCAAAGTCTTCAACTACCTTAAGGAATCATAAACTTACGCTTGAGTTTACTTCCAATCCGGCCTGGTATGCTGTGCAGGCTTTGCCTTATATAATGGAGTATCCTTACGAATGTTCTGAGCAGACTTTCAGCAGGTTTTATGCCAACAGTCTGGCTTCATTCATAGCTAATTCAAATCCTAAGATAAGAAGAGTATTTGATGACTGGAAGAACATTTCGAAGGAAGCATTGCTTTCTAATCTGGAGAAAAATCAATCATTAAAAGCTTTATTGTTAGAAGAAACTCCATGGATGGTTCAAGCTAAAAATGAAACCGAACGCAAGAAACAGATAGGTCTTTTGTTTGATCTTAATAAGATGTCTACTGAATTAGCAGCAGCTAAGAAAAAACTGTTGAAGAAACAACTGTCGAATGGTGCCTGGCCTTGGTTTGATGGTGGCATTGATGATCGTTATATAACGCAATACATTGTTACCGGCTTTGCTCATCTACAACATTTAGGTGTTGATGTATATAAGAATGATAATGAGTTGAAGAATATGATTAAGAAGGCTGTTTACTATTTGGATGATCGTATGCGTGATGATTATAATAATATTAAGAAATGGTATCCTAAGGATGTTGACAAGGATCATATCGGCTACACCGAAATACAATATCTTTATGCAAGGAGTTTCTTTAATAAAGAGTATGAGATCTCTTCGAAGAATAAGGAAGCTTTTAATTATTTCAAAGGGCAGGCTCAGAAGTACTGGACTTCCCGTAATAAATATCTGCAAGGTATGATTGCGTTGTCTTTATATAGATATAATGATACCAAGACGCCTAATGACATTATCAAATCATTAAAAGAAAATGCTCTTTATAATGATGAAATGGGAATGTACTGGCGTGAGATGTATGGCGGTTATTATTGGTATCAGGCTCCTGTTGAGAGCATGGCTTTGTTGATAGAGGCTTTTGATGAGGTGGCAAAAGATAAGGAGAGTGTGGAAAAAATGAAGATATGGCTGCTTAAACAGAAGCAAACTCAGGACTGGAAGACGACCAAAGCTACTTCCGAAGCTATCTATGCTTTGCTTTTAAAAGGAACTGACCTGTTGGCTAGTGATAAACTGGTTGAAGTAACGATAGGAGGTGTAAAAGTTAATCCTTATGCTTCTGAAAAGGGTGTAGAAGCAGGCACAGGTTACTTTACTACTTCATGGAATGGCAATGAGATAAAGCCCGAACAGGGAAATATAACTGTTACCAAAACTGACGACGGTGTGGCATGGGGGGCTGTTTATTGGCAATACTTTGAGCAGTTGGATAAGATAACTCCTGCCGAAACTCCGCTGAAGCTCGAAAAGAAATTGTTTGTAGAGCGTCCTACAACTTCCGGTCCTGTGATTGAGCCTATCACAACTGCCACTCATTTAAAGGTTGGCGATAAGATTAAAGTCCGCATTGAGTTGCGTGTGGACCGCGATATGGAATATGTTCACCTTAAGGATATGCGTGCTTCGGCTTTTGAACCTGTTAATGTGTTGTCTTCTTATAAGTATCAGGGAGGTCTGGGGTATTACGAAAGCACCAGAGATGCTTCCACTAACTTCTTTATCTCTTATCTTAACAAAGGTACTTATGTGTTTGAATACACTTTGGTGGCTTCGCAAAAGGGTGATTTCTCCAATGGTATTACGAGTATTCAATGTATGTATGCTCCTGAATTCGGGGCACATTCGGAGGGGATAAGGGTTGTTGTGGAATAATTACGAATTACGTTTGGGAAGAAAGGCTTTTAGCTGTTTAGACTATTAGGTGTACATCCTGACAGGTTTTTCCGTCCTGTCAGGTATAATAGCCTTTTAGATTTAAACCTGACAGGATGGGAAACCTGTCAGGATAAAGCCCTACCGCTTAGCCGATTTACCGGCTTAGGTTATTTAATTACATTCTTAAATGTTTTCCCTCTTCATAATTAGGCACGACATTTATGTCGTGTATATGTTTACAAATTAGTTTGGCCTTAAGGCCTACAATCATCATACCATTTATCAACACCATAAATGACGTTGCTAATCATAAAAAAACTTCCACCAACAAATGATGAGAGCTTCTAAATTATTTTTAATTGTTGTTTTTTAAAAAAACAACCAATAAAACCTCCTCACAAAATCTACCCCTTTTTTACTACTTTGCAGTAATAACTGCTGTTTTGTCGTCTCTTTTATTTTGCAAAGTGGGCAAATCAGTTGATTTGTTGTATACCGAGAAGTTGGGGATGCCACCAATCACATGGTTTGTTACTACCTGAGAACTCAGGTAACGACCAACCAGGTGATTTGCTACTACCCGAGTTGTGAGGTAACGACAAATCAAGAGATTTGTAGCATACCTGAAAGTTGGGTATGCTACAAACCATTTATTTCCTTCATCCTCACAAGTCAGGTAACGACAAACCATGTGGTTTGTCGTTACCCTAAAACCTCGGGGTATAACAAACCTCTCGGTTTGTAGCTCCCTGACTTTTGAGGTAGTGGCAAATCAAGAGATTTCCTTCTAATTGAGTTTTCAGGTAAGAGAAAATCAGATGATTTGTAGCATCCTGACTTTTCAAGATGCAACAAACCTCTTTTTTTGCTATATTTTGAGTTTATAG
>Ga0118677_10016348_pt1 | contig 10177 bp, 6 predicted proteins | sample AliMusrvi5mmetaG_FD_86154 | JGI IMG/M metagenome (GOLD analysis project Ga0118677, IMG submission 86154)
AATATGAATCGCTGAAGAAGGTCGGGGCGATGAAGGCGAGCAATCTTCGTAAGATTCAGGCTGCTTTCAAGTGGCTGGATAAGAAGGCTGATGCGACAGAATCGTCGAGATATGCTGGTAAAGTGGACGCCAGTTCGTTCCAATTGAAGAAGGCGGATAACGAGATTGATTTCTTCAATGGACCGGAGGCGGAGATAGAGGTGGACGGAACTAATCCGTATTTGATGACGGACATTGATCCTCGTGCTCCTTTCAAGACAAACTTCGATGGTCCGACATCATTGCCGGGACTTCTGGATGATTTGGAAGCGATGACTCCCCAGGGAGAGGGTGAAGCCCAGATCCCGATTGAATTGATGGACGAACGTGGCGGGGCAACTCAGGTTCAGATTGATCAGCCGGCTCAACCGATCAAGAGGCAGGTTGTTGAACAACGTCCGTGCAATATGGATGTTGATTTCTTCGCTCCGGGGAATATGGACATTAACTTGGATGGCGAACAGGAACTGCCAATTGATGAGATGAGCAAGATTTTCGAGCCTTTGGATGTTAATCCGAATGGTGGTGACATGGATGGGACAGCCCTGGAACTGGGAGCCATTGATGTTGATATGGCGGACAAACTTCCGCCAGGGTTTGAAGGAACGGATGAGATATCATTCGACGAACAACCTGTAAAGGATGGTTTGATTGACATCGATTTACTTCCTCGGGCTGATGATATTGACTTTGATTTGACTGCGAAAGTTGAGAAGAGAGTCCCATATCATAATCCGAGCAGACCTTCCGGGATGCAGAACAGACGACATGGATGAGATTGGAGTTCGGACATAGTCCGATAATATGAGCGATAACGACTTTGACAAGACGGATAGAGAGGCCGGAGTAACATCTGAGGTACAGGTTTTGCCTCCTTGGCAATCCAGTGGTCTGTCTACGGTAAAGCCGGCATCTGATGTAATTCAATTCCGGCAGAAACTTGTGGAAGAGTATCATAAGGGTGCTCCAAGTCTTGCTGCTCGGCTGAAAATAGCTGGGAAGGAAGACCTCGAATCATACATTGTCGCGATGATTGATGAGGTTATCCAGGAGACAGATCACTTGCTGGGTAATGAGTTGGTTGCAACTCATAACGGTGATTTGCGTGACGCTTCCGTCATTTCATTTAAAAGGGCCGAGGTCTTGGAGAAGGCAATCAAGGCGGCTCAAACGAAACAGCAGTTTGAGAAGCAGGGCGGGGTAGATGTTGATTCCCCGGCAATGATTATCATCTTCCGGTTCTTTATGGGCAAGGCGAAAGAGACATTTGACAAGATGGGCGTGGATACGGAAATACCGGATCTATTCTTTAGAAGGTTCGGTGAGGTGACTACGGACTGGAAGAAGGATCTACGACAGAGTTTTGAGCAGGTAAGGAACCAAAGGTGAGGTTCGGATGGCGAATAATCTTCTTGCAGAACTTTCCAAAGAGTTCGTCACCGGGACGACAGAAATCACGGATGTCATTACTTTCTCGGAATCGTCCTGGGGGCTTGGAATCACCTTGTCTCCCGTTCAGAAGTTTACCCTAAAATGTGCATCTGGTGACAATCTCATTGTGGGAGACTCTGGAATACCCATTACTCTTCGTCAATACTTTGATGATAAACATTCTCTTGTTGAAACATATGACGAGACCACTGGTGAAATTAAATGGACATCATCGAATGGGGTATTTCAAAACGGAATTAAGGAAGTCTATCGTTTAACAGGGAAATTGACAAAAAGGTGGGTAGAATTGACGGGGGATCATCTTGTAAAGGTTCCTTATGGATATCGACGGTTAGATGAATTAAAGAAGGGAGATCGATTTGTAATTACCGAATTAGAGCCATTTGCGAAGGTAAACTCCGGATTAGAGGACTGGGAGGCAGGATTTCTCGGTTTGATGGTAGGTGATGGTTCATGTTCTTGTGCCAATATCGGATTAGTGGTGGCAGATGGAGAATGGGAGATTCAAAGATATTTCGAAGACTGTGTTCTTCGAATGGATTCAAATATGATATTTCGTTCTCGTGCTGGGGAAGGATGTTTTACTCATTATGCGGCACGACCGAAGGGTTGGGACCGAAACACCAAAAGTGCTGTTGGAATATTTTTAGATAAACATGGTGTTTTGGGAAAGACTTGTCATGAAAAGAGAGTACCAAATGCCGTGTTCCAATCGTCATCATCGGCCCAGAAGGAATTCCTTAAGTGCGTTTTCGCGACAGATGGAGGAATTTCGGTACATCGAGGGAAAACACTTGGAATTACACTTTTATACACTTCTTGTAATCGGGTATTGATAGATGATATTGGGCTATTATTGAGGAGATTTGGAGTCAGAAGCACGGTTGTTCATCTTGACACGGATACAAACTTTGGGAAACAGGACGCTTGGCAAATTATTATTAACAGTGTGTCTGAGATGAGACGTTTCTTTTCCAGGGTTGGAGTCCCAATGGGTTGGGAAAGAAGATATGATGAGTCTTGGCCAATAATCAATAGTCGTAAGAGGTCTTTCTCCCACGTTGATTGTTTACCAGTAGAGGTGAGGGAATTTGCGACAGGAGTTAGAAGTGAATTTTTAAAAGGAGGAGGAAGGATTCCAAGATCTGCTCCATCTGTTATTAGGGCTCAAACGACTAATAAGTCTTCTTTATTGGCGTTGGCGAATTGGACGAAGAATGTGGAGGCCAGGAGAATATCTGACGGGGATATTTGTTGGGACAGGGTTTTATCAATAGAATCACAGGGAGAAAAAGATGTCTATGATATCTCCGTTCCCGTTACTAACAATTTCGTATTAAATGGGATCGTGGTTCATAATTGTTTGTATGGAATGCCTCTTGATAAAGGGGAGAAGACGATTGATGTTCCAGACATTGTCAATGAGCACATCCTTTATCGTTTCAATGAGGCGGAATTTCTTCATTGGCTCTATGCCGAGAAGAGGTGCAATGTTGAATTTACAGAGGGGAAAATCTGGCAGAACTTGATATTAGCCTGGGGGCGTCGTAGTGGTAAATCAACCTTGTCGGCTTGTATCTCAAACTATGAGATGTATAAACTTCTGAAGCATGGGGACCCGGCGAAGTTTTATGATCAGAATCCTGGGGCGGTCATCTCAATATTGAACGTGGCACCTACTGATGAGCAGGCCGAGGTTGTCTTTGATATGACACAGAATATGGCGACGAGATGTCCGTTCATCAAAGATCGAATGAACCATCTTACACAGACCTATTTCGATATTCAGACAGATGAGGATATGAAATTCACCGGAAAGAAGAAGGCCAGTTTGTTGTCAATCTCCGGGGGATGTTCTTCCAACGCACTTCGTGGACAAAATGCCATAATGATCATTATGGATGAGATGGCCCATTTTATTGACAACAATGGACGTTTCTCAGGATCTGAAGTCTACAACGCTTTGGAACCTTCTCGTTTGACATTCAGGAGAGATGGAAAGGTTATCTGCATTTCATCTCCATATGCCAAGTTCGGAAAGTTCTACGAGTTATGGCAGGACGCTTTTCAGAATCCTGAAATCACCCTCGGGTTCAAGATGTATTCGGCGATGGTTAATCCGACAAAGTGTCCAACGGAGATTCTTAAGGCCGCAAGAAAGGCAGACAGAACCAAGTTCATGTGTGAGTACGGGGGAGAGTTCTCGGATACAATTACAGCATGGATTGAGGATGAGGCAGAATTTAAACAGTGTGTTGTAAGTTCTCCGGCACCTTCTCGGGGTGTTCATGATGTTCCATATTATTACGGGATTGACTTGGGATTCAAGAATGACGGTTCATCGGTGGCAGTGGTCCATAAAGACACTACAACTAATAAAATCGTTCTTGATTATGCCAACGTGTGGTATTCTGGTTCTTCCGATATTTGGGACATTGATGATAGTCCATATCGTCTATGCAATAAATTCGCCAAGATGGATCTGATTCGGATGAATGATATCGTAGCGGAGATCAAGGATCTGACAAAATGGTTTCCAGCTAAAGAGGGAATATTCGATCAGCACAATGGATACGCCCTGGCAGAACTTTTCTTGAACGAACACATGGCTCAATTTGAAATGCAGAACTTTTCAGACTCGTTGAATAGTGAAGTCTATCAGCTTGTTAAGAGGCTTTATGCTGAACAGTTGCTTGTCCTGTTTGACCATCCCGTGTTGATTCCGGAGATGCTGACATTAGAGGCAGAGAAGAGGTCGAAGGATAAAACGATTGTTCGTGCCCCGGTTCGGAGAGGGGCACATGACGATATTTCGGATGCTTACTGCCGGGCGGTTTGGAAATGCTATAACGGGTTCAAAGAGCGTCCGGCCAATATTTCGACAGGAACGGGTGGCCGGGTTACTCCGGCAATGGGTGGAAAGGTAGAGACGGCAGCGTCTTTCATCGTTGGCCGGCTGAAGAAACACGGGGAACATCCTCGTGGTTTGTATAGTGTCGGGCGAAGACGGTCTACGACAATGATTCGGTAACTCCAAAAGGAGATAATATGACAGTATTAAAGATAGTAAAGAAGATCGGGATAAGTGGTGGAATGCTTTCATCTGCGAAAGATGCCGAGGCGTCTTTGGCACGGGAGGAGGCCAAGGGGCTTGAGAATGGGCTTCCGGAAGGACATCCACTACGGAATGAGGCCGAGAAGCAAAAGGCACTTCTGGGGGATCTAAGCGGTCTTCCTCCTGGTCATCCATTGATCAGGGCTATGCAGGATGCCAAGGCGAGATATGATCAGCAACAGGAGCAAAAAGTTGAAGAACAGGCTAATGCTTCTGAGGTAAAGAAGGTTCAAAAGGTTGCTTCGGATAGGGCAAGAGTGGCAGCCAGGAGAGCTGAAGAAGATCAGGCGATAAAGATTAATGTTTCGGCTAAAGTGGTCAATTCGGGGATAGATGGGGCATTAGGGGAAGTCAGGAAAATTTACAAGATGCTGGCAGACAATGAAGAAATATTGAATATTGATCCCTTAAGTAGAGCGAAGGTTGGAAGACTGAAGAGATTACTCTATGCGTCGGAACGTGGGTTGTCTGAGTGTAAGATCTCGAAAGTGGTGGTATAATTTATGGCAACTGTAAAAAAAATCAAGACGGCGTCAACGGTAGGGGGGATACCTCGTCCGGAAGTAACTGTTGGACCGGCCGATCCTGTTCGGGCTCGAATTGCCAGAAAAGCAACTGGTTCCGGCGGATTTGGTTCAAGGTCGGCATCTGGTGGGCGTGAACGTGAAGCCGGAATGTTGATTGATACAAGTCAAGTCGCAGCTCCATATAGCACCGGATACAAGTTGGAAGCCTACAGGACTTCGTATGCCTATGGTTTGAGCGATCGCACAGGGGCGTATGACATCCCGACTTACTTCGTTCAGATGAATGAGCAGAATGGTGGGATGCTCTATTGGCCAGTAACACTTCATGAAAAATACTCCTGGTATCGGTATTGGGCCAGGACAGACTCTTATATCGGCCGGGCTTTGGAGTTACTCTCAGATTTGCCGATGTCGAAGCTCACTTTGAATATGCCGAAGATGCCAAAGGAAAAGGCAGAATTGAGCGAGGAGATCCTCAACTTCTTCACCTATCAACTTGAGGTAATCAATGCCTTTGAGTTGTGTCAAAATGTCTTGTGGGAAACCAATATGATTGGGAATACCTACATCTTCCACGAATGGGATGACAAGAAGAAGATGTGGAGTCGGGCAATCATGCTTCCCCCGGAGGAAGTCTATGTTTTCCAATTTCCATTCACGGACAACAAGAGGGTTGAATATAGGCCTCAAAGGTTGATTTCATTGATTAAGGCAGATGGAGGAGAGACGGCAAGTTCTACTCCCACTGGAGATTTTGATCGGTCTTCGATGAATAATCAGATCGTTGAAGGGGTGCCGAAAGAACTGCGGGATATGGTTAAAAAAGAAGGCTGTATTGTAATGGATACAGACCCGTTGACCGGATCTTTCGTTCATCATATTGCTCGTCGCCGGTCGCCATATATGGATTTAGGATCATCGGTACTGGAGCGGGTATTGGTTCCTATGCTTCAGAAGGAGCATTACCGGTATACTCAGTTGAGTTTGGCCAGTCGGAATATGACTCCGAAGAATTTGATCACAGCTCCTGGGCTAATGCCAGATGAACTTAATGATTTGAGGACTCAGGTTGACTTGTCATATATGGACCCTGAATACTCGATTATTACCAACTACGAAGTGAACTGGCAACAGATCGGTGTCCAGGAACGTATGCTGGACTTCAGCCGGGAATACGAACAGATTGAGAATCAGGTGTTCGCTGCTCTTGGGGTAACTCGGGAATTGTTGACAGGTGAGGGAGCGTTTTCCGGAACGAAGATCACCGTTGAGATCCTGAACACGATGTTCTTATTGACTCGGGAAGTGCTTCGGAACTACATCGAGAAGCAGTTGTTTATCCCGATTTGTGAGGCTCATAAATGGTTTGATGAGGATAAGAATGGGGCCAAGAAGTATTGGTATCCTACCATTGGATTCAATCGTTTGACGATTCGAGATAATGCCGAAGTATTTGACAGTCTGTTCCAGTTATACAGTAAGGGAAGTTTGCCGGTCGAGGTCATTTACGAGTTGTTCAACTTGAATGCGGACGAGATGGATTCGAAGTTGAGGGCGGCATTGTTTACTGTCAAGGATTCGACATTCAATCGTGCATCCGAAGAAGTTAATATCGAGGTTGGTCGGGCTTTGGTCACGCAGACGGATGTTGTCCAGAGGGCGGCGAAGTATCTTGGTTTGACTTACAAGGGTCCGCCGGAAGGTGGAGATGGGACAGACGGTGGAGGCGATCCTGGCGGAGGTGGTGCTCCAGGAGAAGATGCCGCTGGTGCAGAAACATCTGAGGGTAATGGCGGATTCCAGGAGGGATATGGAGAGGCCCCTGAGACTGATGGTGGGACTGTTACGGGTGAGGGCGGGGAACAAGTCACCAAGGATAATGACAAGCAAGAGAAGAAACCGGAAGACAAGAAGCCGGAAGAGAAGAAACCGGATCTTGATGCCTTGTCTAAGGAATTGGTAGACGCTTTGCCGCCGAATGCCACGGAACAGGACATTGCAGAGGCGGTAGAAGAGGCTGATAAGGCACATGGAGAAAAGAAATGATCACACAAGTTCTTCGACGGGCACAGCTTGATGAGAAAATCAAGAAACAGATTCGACAACGGGTCAAGAAACTCCTGAAGCAGAAGCAAAAGGATGATCCTGAACAGTCGGATTCCGGCGATGAACAATCTGATGCCTCGGAAACCAATACTGAGGGGACAGTCTACTTGTTTGATGCTTCGGATCATTCTTCGAGGAGTATGGTTGCCATCGAATTCGACACCCAGAAAGAGTTCGAGATTTATAAAAAGGATCACGATATTGAACCCGGAACGAAGGTAAAGATTCTGGATGAGGGAAAGAGCAAATCCAAGAAGCCTGATGAGACTGGGAAGAAGCGTGGTCCTGGGGAAGATGAGGAAAAGGCAAAGCCTTCTAAGAAAAAAGAGGATGACAAGGGCAAGGAGAAGAAGCCCGAGGATGAGGGAAAGAAGACTGAAGGACAGAAGCCAGAGCAGAAGGAGCCTGGGGAGCCTTTGGAACATTCACATCCGGCCAGGATACCCGAGGGAATGCATCGTCAGGTCGCGATCAAAGACAGGTTGATTGATGAATTCGGTGCAGAGGCGAAGGACTGGAAGGTTCATAAACTTGATCCATCACAGCTTTCGATTGGGGTTGAGATCAAGTTCCCGGACGGTTCGAGTAAGAAGTATGGACAGCTTTCACCGGACGAGAAGACGAGGGTGGATAAGGCGGTATCTGAGGGTTTGGCGGCCACAAAGGGATTGGGAGATTATACCAGTGTCTCTCCGGCAGCGTTTCAGGAAAACATGGCGGTGAATCTGGGCCGGTATGATGATGACTCCGTCGAGGAATCCAAGATTGACAGCACAGAGCCGGTCACAAAAGAGAATGTGGGACAATTGTCTTCAGCTCTCCGGGAGAATGGTCGGACGCTTCTGAAGAAATATTCCAAGAGCATGTCCAGTGTCTCTCGTCCAATGGCCGAGAAATTTGTGGATGATATGTCTGATTCAGTCATTGAAGGTGTTCGTGACGGGTCCCTGGCAGGGATCAAAGAGGCGGATGTTGATGAGTTCGTTCGGGAAAGCGTTAAACGGTTGATTGGACAGGAAGTTGAGACACGTCGCAGATCCCTGGGAGATCATGGTATCAGGCATGTGGCTTCAAACGTAAGAAGTTCGATGACAATGCTTAATGACTTACAGAGCAACGGGATACCAATTACCGGGAAACAGAAGTTAATGGCAGCGGGGATAATGGCGGATCACGACATTGGTTATATGGTCGGGGATGTCGGCATAGACATTTCAAAGGGTAAAAAGCACAAGGAGTATTCCAAGGAAATCGTAGACCAGGAGAGGGAACGATTTGATAAGGTATTTGGGAAAGAAGATGGGGATAAGGCTCGGGTTATTATTGCGACTCACGATGACCCCATCTTTGACTGGGAGAAAGACCCGGTTGGTTCTTCAGTAAGGCTTGCAGATAATGCTTCTCTTTTTGGTGCGGAGAAGGTTCAGGATTTATTCCTTCGTAGCCCCAAGGCTACAAACTTGGCTTGTAAATTGAGATTGGCGGCAGAGGGTAAGCCGGATGACAAGAAACTCCAGGAAGATATCAAGGGCCAGATGCACGAAGTCGTTGATGGTGGGGAGTTTGAGGAAGCTGACCGGGATTCCTTACATCACCAGATTGACGAGATGACTGAGGAGAAATTCAGCACAACGACAGATATCTTGAGCCGGTTCAGTGGGGAAACAAATGGTTTCAAGTATGACTCGGCGAAGAAGGTCATGAATGTGGATATGAAGTATTCTTCCGAAGGACAGATGGTGGATCAGTTATTCGGGGATGCTGTGGCTTGTAAGCAATTTGAGAAGTTCACCAAGGACCTCGGGGGACAGCCTATTCGTGGCAAGCGTGGAAACACGATGTTTAAGAGTCAGGACGGGAAGCCGGCCTTCCAATTGAACATTGATGGGTTTGATGAGCAGGACAATCCACAGACGGCAGCGATGCGGGATTTTGCCGGGAAGACAGCCAGGACGGAACTTCGCCGGGCATCGATGATGATGTCTCCTCCACCGGTAGCGACTGAAAAGGATATGAACAAGGCTAAGAAGGCGTTGGAACCGGCCAAGGACAAGTTCAGCAAGGATGAGTGGAACAAGTTGATGAAGGCTTTTGATGAGGGGACTAAGGACCCGGAAGCCTTGTCCAAACAGATCGGTATGTGGCCTTTATTGAAATCGGAATTCGACTTTCTGGAGAGTAAGTCAGCTTCTGACCGTATAGTCCGGAGACTGGTAGTTTCGATGATAGCGGACCGGGTGGCTGATTCTGTCCTGGAAGATGTTTTCGAGGGAGACACAACACTTCAGGAAGGGGTGATTGTGGCAGGGAGAGGGCATCAGACCCAGAGGAAGGATAAGGATTTGATGAGGGACACGGGTGGGATATCCAAAAACAGGCGGAAAGAGCCGGATATAAAGCCTCCCCGGTCGGATTCAGCTAATCGGTATCGGACTAAGGACAAGCCATCGGATGAGCGTGACCCGGATGTGGACAGAAAGGCATCGACTAATTTTGAGTCTATGGCCAGAGCGGAGTTGTCCAGGACTCCTGGGACATTCCGAGAAGCTGTTCACAGGGGTTAAAAATGGATATTGTTGCAGAACTCAACGCTATTGCCAGGGAAATTAAGGCTTCACCTTCTGAGAAGGAAGTGGAGCGTCTGATGAAAAGTGTTCTACGTGGAACGGTTTTTGCCAATAAGACTCAAAAGACCTGGATATTGTCGTTGAAATGAAGGATGGGGCTGAGAAACTAACCAATTGGTTGCATCAGTTATTTCCGGTTGAGACATCTACCCCGAGAAGATTGGGTGCCGGGTATCCTATCTGGCAGATCGTTTTCAAAGCCAATGTTGTCCATAACGATGAGGAATATGCCACAGAAGGGGCAACAATCGAGTTCGTTGATACTCAGAAGGAATCACTCCCGGACCCTAAAAGTCGGCAGAGAGTTGTTG
>Ga0118677_10006627_pt2 | contig 10176 bp, 9 predicted proteins | sample AliMusrvi5mmetaG_FD_86154 | JGI IMG/M metagenome (GOLD analysis project Ga0118677, IMG submission 86154)
GCATTTTTTTGTTTTCTCGGATGATCCTGCATGGTGCCAAAGGTTCGCCACCGAGCTTGATGTGGAGGTCGTCAGCCACCGGCAAGCGCAATCTCCTCTAACTGACATGCATCTCATGAGTTTGGCGCGGCATCACATTATTGCCAACAGCAGTTATTCCTGGTGGGCTGCTTGGTTAGGGGAAAAGCCGGACCAGCAGGTTCTGATGCCAGGGCGATGGTATGCGGGTGGGATCAACGCGCCGATCGATGAAAAACGCTGCGCAGGTTGGGCAATTGTGAGTTAGTTATGCCAACATATCCTAACAACTGGGCGGTGGTGGTGCCTTTGGCCAACGAAGAGGCTGATCTGCCGGCGTTTTCGGTGGCGCTGCGATCCGTGATGGACGCGGCGGGCGGTGGAAGTGTGTATTTGATCGTTGACAGGGTGTCCAAGGACCGGACGCTGGAACATTGTCACGAACTGAGCCGCCTGGATGCACGCTTTGTCACAAAGTGGATTCCAGAAAACCGCAATGTGGTGGATGCCTATATCAATGGCTTTAGGGAGGCGCTCAAGGACGGGTATGAGATTGTCATCGAGATGGATGGTGGACTGTCGCATGATCCACGGGCGATTCCCGCGTTTCTGCGGGCCCTTAACGAAGGGAATGACTGTGCGTTTGGCAGTCGCTACATGAATGGCGGTTCGATGGTGGATTCGCCGTTCAGACGGCGTTTGCTGAGCAAGGGCGGGACGTTGCTGGCACGCTGGTTGTTAGGATCCAGGTTGGCGGATATGACATCGGGGTTTCAAGGGTTCCGGCGTGCCGTGCTGCTCAAGCTGGTGGAGCACCCGCTGCGCTCAACGGCGCATTTTTACCAGACCGAACTGCGCTACCTGTTGCGGAACCAAAAATTGATTGAAGTGCCGATTCATTACCGCGCGCCCTCTCCGCGGGTGTCGAAGGGGGCGATTCGCAATTCGGTGGTGGTATTGATCTACTATTTTCTTCTTCGGTTGCAGGGCCGGAGCCCAACAATCTAATGAATATCAATTCTCCAACGACGGCGCTTGTCGTCACTTCGATTCATGCTCCGAATTCTGCGCTCCAGGAGTTGGCGGCGGGATGTCTGAAACACGGCTGGGACTTTGTGGTGGCTGGCGATGGGAAGAGCCCAACTGACTTTGCGCTGGTTGGTTGCCGGTTCCTCTCGCTAAACGCCCAGCGCGACAGTGGGTTTGCCCTGGGACGGGTATGCCCGGAGCGCTCGTACACCCGCAAGAATATCGGCTATCTATCGGCCATCCAAGCTGGAGCGAAGGTGATTGTGGAAACGGATGACGACAATCATCCGACCCAGGAATTTTGGGCGAACCGGCTGGCTCACGTGGTCTGCCGGGCGGTGGAGTGCGACGGCTGGGTCAACGCCTATCAGTATTTCAGCAACGGGTTTATCTATCCGCGAGGGCTGCCGTTATGCCACGCACGGGATGTTGCCCCGGCTGCGGGACGTCTGGAAACCTTGAAAAGTCCGGTCCAGCAGGGGCTGGCGGACAACGATCCGGATGTTGACGCGATATACCGGATGTTGTTTCCGTTGCCGTTCAACTTTGACGGGGGGGCTGTACCTGTGTTGCTCAGGGGTGGGGCTTGGTGCCCGTTCAACAGCCAGAATACCACATTTTTTGAGGAGGTATTTCCACTGATGTATCTGCCAGCGTGCTGCAGTTTTCGGATGACAGATATATGGCGCGGTTTTGTGGCGCAGCGGGTGTTGCAGGCGAGCGGGCAGGGAGTATTGTTTCATGGTGCGACGGTATGGCAAGAGCGAAACGCACACGACTTGCAGCGGGATTTCATGGATGAGATTCCGGGTTATGCTAACAATGCGAAGATGCGCGAGGAACTGCTGGGTATTTCTATGCATACCGCCGAACCGCTTCGGCTGATGATGGAACGCTGCTATGAGGTTTTGATGCGCAATGGCTGGGTGGGCCGGGATGAAGAACCGCTGCTGCAGGCATGGTTCGAGGATTTGGAAGCGATGGAGGTAAAATACACATGAGTGATTCTGAGTTATCTGAATCTGCTGCGACACGCCAGACGCCTTGGCAAGGCTGGGATTTCCTCGCACTGCTGCTGTTGCTGGCGTTTCCATCGACCGGGTTTGTTCAGAAATACACCGGGCTCGCCGGGGTGGCTGGCTATGTAGGAGCGGTAGCGGTAGTGCTGTTAGTAACACGGCGATTCGCTCCTTGTCTGGCACCCTTTTTCCGCCGTCGGTTTCGCATGCTCAGCCTAATTGCTTTGGCCGGGTTAGCGGTTGGCTTTGCCATCGTTTATCCGATTGAGAACCGAGGGGGATTTGGTAAAGGCAGCGACCGTGACGATGGGCTGAATCTAGCCGTGACCCGCTTAGTTGAAGGTAAGACACCCTATTATGGACCTAACAAGAATGCCGGGCCGTTGTCGGTCTTGCCAGGAGGCATCATGTTGGCGGCACCGTTTGTTGCGTTGGGCAACAGCGCCTATCAGAACCTTTTTTGGTTATTTATATTTTTGCTAGGCGCATGTTGGATGTTTCAGGACAAGGCTCTGGCGCTGATATTGCTGGCGGTGCCGCTGGCAGTGTCGCCGGCGGGGCTGTATGAGTTTATTTCCGGAGGGGACATGCTCGCCAATGGAATCTATGTGGCGGTGTTTTTCCAGCTAGCGCTTGGATTGTGGACCTCCCCGAAGCGACCCGGAGTAGCTAAGTGGTGGGTGTGTGTGTTGTTGGGAGTGGGATTGGCGTCGCGTCCTAACTTCATGTTGCTAATACCGCTGTTCGGCGCGGTGCTGTGGCGGGCGGTGGGTTTGAGGCAAGCTATTGCGGCGGTTGCGGTGGTGGGGGTGGTGGCGGCGGCAATCACGCTACCGTTTTACCTGCATGATCCGGCAGGGTTTACGCCGTTGCTCGCTAGACAAAAGCTGGCGGTGATCGATGAGGTCATGCCATGGGCCAGCAAGGCGATGATAGGGATGACGGCACTGCTTGGAGTGCTCAGCGCGTGGTGCTTGTTGCGATCCAACACCGAGGATGTGATGCAGGTATTTTTCCGTTGGTGTACGCTGGTGACATTGTGGCCTATGGTCTGCGCTGTGGGACTGTTCAGCTTGGCTAACGGGCACCTTGATTTTAGCTTTATGCGTGACCGCTTCGGATTGATGTATGTGTTTTTCGCATTATTGGGTTGGGGAGGCCAGGGCCTGTGTGGGGTGAAATCATGCGGAGTTTCGGCAGTCGAGGAACCGACGTTCGAACTTTAAAAATACAAGAGAAATGGCACTGGAAATATATCATCCTAAGCTTGAAGCAGACCCGCGAGCCGAAGCGATGCTGCCGGCAGTGGGCGGTTTTCCGCCGTCTGACCGGCAGTTGTTTTTGGCTGGCTACGGCGAGTTGTGTCGGATAGATTTGAGCGGGAGGCGAGCGTTGGAGATATGCGGTGGATTTGGCAAGCTGGCGGGATTGTTGGCTGAGACATTTCCAGAAGCGGAGGTTATTGGGTTGGATTTGTATCAGGCGGGTGGGCCGGAGATAGATGCCCGGCTCAATCGGCTTTCCGGGTTATCGTATGTGGCTGGGGATGCGTTTGACTTATCGAGGTATGAGGATGGGTCAATTGACCTTGTGTTGGGGCAGGCGGCGTTGCATCACTTGGCACATGATCCAGAAAAGCTGTGTCGGGAAGTGCTGCGGGTGCTCAAACCAGGCGGGCGGTTGGTATTTATTTTTGAGCCGCTAGGCCATAATCTATTAGTTGCGGCGATACGCGCGGTACGCATGGCGCGGTATGAAGTAGGTGACGAGAGCAACTTGTATTTCTCACAATTCGAGAGGATGAGCAACTGTGGTTTTGCCAGATGCGAGGTGCAAGTGTTTAACTTCCTCGGTTATCCGCTTAAGGCGCTGGCGGATCGCTGCGGGTTCATTTCCCGGGCGGTGCAACGGTTGGATGGTTGGTTGTTGCGCCATTGTCCGAAGCTGCTGCGTTATGGCGCAAACTGCAATGTGATTTTCACAAGGTAGGGCGTGGCGGCCTCGCCGCGCCCTGATTGCCCCCGAGGGCGGGATGCTGCTGCTGGATTATTCGCTGCGCCTTGGCTGCCGCCCATCCGGGCGGATAAGTGGGTCGGCCGAGGCCGTCCGACCCTACCGGCGGCGCCGCCCATCCGGGCGGATAAGTGGGTCGGCCGAGGCCGTCCGACCCTACCGATATTCCTCATGCGATGGTTCACTTGCACACCTGTGGCGTTTGGCGGTGGCGCGGATTTTTTCGCAAGAGACAGTGGCTTGGTGTGCCGAGGGTTGCAGATGCTTGGGGTGGAGAGTCGCGCGGTGATGCCGGGAACTCGCCAGGAGCAGGATGATGCCGATTTGATCCGCACGCAGTTCAGCAATCTTGAATCTGCGGAGTGGTGGAAGAGTCACGAGTTGGATGGGGTGGTGTTGTATGCCTGGGGTAGTCCGAAGTTCCGAATAGTGGCTGCGGCCATTCAGCAGGCAGGGATTTTTTTGGTCCTCAATCAGGACAACGGTGGACTGGTGAGCCCGCTGGCCGGGGTGGGGGATTGGTTGCGAGAACAATGGATATTGGCCGGCCAAGGGCGCGGGGCTATGGCATGGCTGCGTTGTGGTGGGCAGGTGCTGCGGGGCGTGAGTGTCGGGCTTTTTCTAACTGATACTCGGCGAGCGGCGCACCTGAAGCATAGCAATGTGATCGCTTGTGTTTCGCCCAAAGCGGCAGGGTATTACCGGAAGGTGTGTTGGTGGTACGGTGGAGCTGATCTAGCAGGTCGCGTGGTGCTTCTCCCGCACGCGGTGGAGACGCGGTTTGGATTTTCGGATGGAACCAAGCGGCGACAGGTGGCCTGCGTGGGACGGTGGCAAGATGTGGTGCAAAAGCGGCCGTGGCTATTGATGGAAACCATTGGCTTGTTAGTCGCTGCGGACGATGGGGTGGAGGTAGTGATTGCCGGGCAGGTGACCTCAGAACTGGAAAAGTGGCACCGTTCTCTAACTGATGATCGGCGTTCCCGGGTGCGTTTGTTAGGGCGGGTTGATCGGGAAGAACTGGCGGGGATATTGCGTGAGAGCCAGGTGTTTTACAGTCCCTCGGCGTATGAGAGTTTCGGGATAGCGGCGGCTGAGGCTTTGTGCTCGGGGTGTTCGGTGGTGGCGGGGCGCTCGGTGTCGATGGCAAGCTTCGAGTGGTTTGTGGCGGAGCACTCAGGGACGCTGTCGGAGACGGATGACGCAGCGGGACACATGTGGACGCTTGAGCGGGAGTTGACATGTTGGGAGCAGGGCGGGAGAGTGGCGCGGGAGATAGCCGGTGTGTGGGGTTTGCGCTTACATGCAGACCGGGTTGCAGAGCAGGTGTTGCAACTGGCGGTCAGTGGAACTGGTGTCTCATGATATATCGAGCATGGACTTCACCATCATCACGCCGAATTTGAATTACGGGCGCTTTTTGGGCGATTGTTTGGGCAGCGTGGCGGGGCAGACGGGGGTAACGTTAGAGCATCTGGTGATGGATGGCGGCTCGACTGATGAGAGCGCGCAAGTGGCGGCCGGGTTTGTAGATGTGCGATGGCTTGGGGCGCACGATAGCGGGATGTCGGATGCCATCAACAAGGGGTTCGGGAGAGCCCGTGGGGACTGGGTGATGTGGTTGAATGCGGATGACCGGCTGCGGCCCGGGGCGCTGGCCGCGATGCTGGCGAGCTTGCGCCAAGCCACGGCGGATGTGGTGTACGGGGATTGGAACTTTGTGAATGAGGCGGGTGAATTCCAGCGGCGGGTCAAGGCGCCGCGGTGGTCGGCATTCGTGAATCTATATCATCATTGTTATGTGGGATCGACCGCGGCGTTTTACCGCCGGACGACGGTGATCGATGAGGGGTACCGGTTGCGCGAGGATTTTCACTATGTGATGGACGGGGAGTTTTACGCGCGCCTGGCGGTGGCCGGGAAGCGCTTCAAGCATGTGCCGGTGGTGGTGGCCGATTTTCGCTGGCACGGAACGAATGCATCGCAGCGGCACCTGGTGAAGACGCGCGAGATGACGACGATTTTGGCGGCGGAGCGCCAACACGTTGAATCGCGAGCGATGCGGCGGGCCTACGGCTTCAGCGGGTTTCGCGATCCGTATTTGACCGGATTGGTGGACGGGGTGTTGTGGATTGTGGCGAAGGGCTGGAAGGTTGTGATGAGATGCGTGAAGAACTGACGGCCAAGCATGAGCCCCGCCCTAAGAATAGCCGCGGTGTTTGCCACGATGAATCGTGCGCAGACAGCGCTGAGCTGTGTGCGGGCATTGGCCGCGCAGACGCTGCCGCCGGCCTGGGTGGTGGTGGCGGACAACGTTTCGCAGGACGGGACCGCCGAGCAGTTAGAAAAATTGGCGGACCTGCCGTTCGAGCTGTTAGTGCACCGGATGAGCAACAACCGCGGCAATGCCGGCGGGGTCGCGGAGGCGATGGAGTTGGCGTTGGCGCGGGGGGCGGATGCGGTGTGGATTTTGGACGATGACTCGTGGCCGCGGAGCGGGGCGCTTGCCGCGCTGGTGGAGGAGCCGTGGGATCCGGGGGTGGTGCGCCATGCGCTGCAGATTGATCCGCGAACCGGGCGCTTCACGTGGCCGTTGCAGGTGGCCGACGGAGCGGGCGGCTGGCGTTTGATAGATTCGCTGGACGAGCTGCCGCCGGGGGATCACGTGCGAAGTCGGAGTGCCTGGACGGGGGCCCTGGTGCCGCGCGAGGTGCGTGCGAAGGTCGGTCCGGTGAACGGCGAATTGTTCATTCGCGGCGAGGACGAAGAATATCCATGGCGAATCGAGCAAGGTGGTTTCAGTCAGGAAGCCGTGAGGGGAGCGGTGCTGGATCACCCGGGGCCCGCGAATCTCAGCCACTGGCGGATGTGCGGCAAGAGTTTCTTCTTTGAACGTGGCCTGGCGGACTGGAAACTCTACTACAAAGTGCGCAACATGGTTTGGCTCAAACGGCAGCAAGGCGGCGCGTGGCGGGCACTCAGCATGGCCATGGCATATACTCTTGCGGCCGCACTCATCGATGGGCCCAAGCGCCTGGTGCTGTTGCGGCGGGCGATCGCCGATGGCTGGCAGGGGCGCCTGGGCAAGATGTGACCGCGGGGCAGCAGGAAGGTAAGCACAAATGATCACGCAACTGAAATCGCTGATTCGACAATGGTTCTATCGTTCGTCGGTGTTTCAAGGCATCGTCGGCTTCTGCTCGGTGATCATCGGGCGCACCAAAGGGATAGGCATGGCGCACCTATTATCGTATCGTGAAGGCGACGCGATCGGGCCATTGCAGCGGGATGAGGCGATTGCCTTGTTTGGAATCATCCGCACGTTGCGGCCGAAGACCGTCGTGGAGTTTGGTTTTTTCCATGGTCACAGCGCGTTCAACTTTCTGCGGGCCATGCCGGAGGATGGAAGACTTTACAGTTATGATATTGATGAGGATTCCATCAGGCGGGCGAGGAGGGAATTCACCTTTGACCCCCGCTTCACCTTCGTCGGGAAATCCCAAACCGAGTTTGATCCGCATGACGTTGGCAACGAGGCGATAGATTTTGTGTTCTTTGATGCGGCGCACGAATTGAACCTGAATATCGAGACATTCAGGCGAGTGGTCGACCATCTGGCGCCGGAGGCGATGCTGGTCATTCATGACACCGGCTTGTGGCACCGCGCGCACTTTGCGGCGATTCACGACACCTTCGTGCGGGAGTATCCGGGCGAGTGGCAAGGCCGGGACTTGTATGCCCATCAACCCGGCGAGCGGGCCTTTGTCGATTGGATTGTAGCCGGACCCCACGGGTTTGCGGCCATCCACTTGCATTCCGCCCGCACGCTGCGCCACGGGTTTTCACTACTTCAAAGGCAACGCCTGCTGGCTGCCGGCGGGGATTCCGGGGCCGGCAATCAGGCGGCGGAATTGGCGGCTGGCGGGCCGGCGTAAAATCGCATTTTGAGCTATCCAGGCTTGCAGAATCGCGATTTTCAGCAATCCTGCCTCGGACCCAAGTCCGCATTTTCTCTTATCTAGCTTTCCTATGACGCTTAGCCGCAAACAATCCTTCACCACTCAGGCGTTTCAGCTCGCGGATGCATTGCTGGTGTGGGTGGCATTCCTGATCGGCGGGGAGTTGCGGGATGTGGTGCGCTACCTGGTGGGCATGGGCATCGGCGATGAAGCCATGCTCGAATCGATGAACTGGGTGCTGTATGTGTGCGTGCCATTTACGCCGCTGTTGCTGGAGCGCTTTGGCTTTTATGACCGCATGCGGCAGAAGACGACGCGGACTTCGGTTGGGCAATTGGTGCGGGTGTTGGCAGTGATTATATTGTTGATCGGGGTCATTGCGGTGTTTGCCAAATGGGTGGATGCACGCCGCTTGATTCTGGGCATCGGGCTGATTTTCGTGTTTGTGCTATTGCTGGTGCGCGATCGGCTCACGACGCTGTGGTTGAAGCGGCGCCGGAGCAACGAGGCGGTGCGGGAACGGGTGGTGATTGCCGGGTCGGGCCAGGAAATCGACGAGTTTTTGACCCAACTGGATCCGGACATCACGGCGGATTGGAATATAGTGGATCGGTTTGATCTGGGTGTGCGCGGGGTTGAGGAGATGTTTGACCTGCTTAAGAACCAGTCGGTTGGGCGGGTGCTGTTTGCGGCGCGTCACACTGAGTTTGAGAAGGTGGCCAAGGCGGTGGAGGCGTGCGAGCTGCAAGGCGTGGAAGCGTGGATTGCCGCATCGTTCATTCGGACGCAAATTGCGCGCCCGGAATTTGACATGGTGGGCAGCAAGCCGATGCTGGTGTTGCGCTCGACGCCGGAGCTGTCGTGGGAACTGATGTTCAAGGCGGTATTTGATCGGGTGGCGGCGGTGCTGGTGATTTTGGGGACGTTGCCATTCTGGGTGGTGGCCTATTTGGGGGTGCGCTTGACCAGTCCGGGCGCGCCGGTATTTTTCTCACAAATGCGTGCCGGTCGTTACGGCAAGCCGTTCCGGATGTGGAAATTCCGCACGATGGTGCCCAACGCGGAAGACTTGCTGCAGCAAATCAAGGACGAGCATGGCAACGGCATGGATGGCCCGGTATTCAAGTTGGACCATGACCCGCGGGTGTTCCGCTTCGGGGCTTGGTTGCGTGGTGGCAGCATTGATGAGTTGCCGCAGTTGATCAATGTGGTGCTCGGCGACATGAGTTTGGTGGGGCCGCGGCCGCTGCCGCTCTACGAGGTGGCGGCATTCAGCAAGATGGCCCATCGGCGGCGCTTGAGCGTCAAGCCGGGCATCACCTGTGAGTGGCAGGTGGGCGGACGCAATGAGATCAGCAGTTTTGAGGAATGGGTGGAAATGGACCTCCACTACATCGACAATTGGTCGTTGTGGTTGGATTTGAACATTCTGCTGAGGACTATTCCGGCCGTCATGTTTGGCAAGGGTGCCAAGTAGGGGATGGGTCGCAACGGGGGCTCCAAAGTGTGGCGAGCCGGCGGCGACCCTTGCCGGGTGGAAGGGAAACGAGGTGCGGCAAATCGCTGGATTGACAAGATGATGACCGTGGTGGCAGCCATTTTTCTGGTGTTATCCCTGTGGCTGGCGGTGCTGTTAGGCCCGGATTTGACCGCGTGGGTATGGGGCCCGTCGCTGCTGGCACTGGGGGTGGCGGTGGTGGCGGCGATGCCGGCACATTGGCGGCGGAGCGCGGGTGCGGCCGGTGGCTGGATGACGGCGCTGGGGGCCGTGGTGGTGGCGTGGTTTGGGTGGCGGGCCTGGGCCTCACCGGTGGCGGATTGCGGCATGGCGGACGGTTTGTTGCTGGCGGCGGTAGCGGGCAGCTTCATGGTGATGGTTGCCATTCAGGAGCGGATCCGCGCGGAGCGGGTGGTGTTGTGGGGAGTAGCGGTGCTGCTGTTGGCGAGTGCGGTGGTGGTGGCGCGGCAAGTGGTGGATGCCGGGTTCACGCCGGGTTTTGTGCCGCGTTTTGCGCTGCCGTCGGGATTTTTCGGCCATTACAGCGATGGCTCGACTTTTCTAACAGGGGCATCATGTCTGGTTGGCGCTGCGGCTTTGGCGGGCTGGCGATACCACAAGCTGGAGCGGTGGCTATGGG
>Ga0118677_10016350_pt1 | contig 10176 bp, 12 predicted proteins | sample AliMusrvi5mmetaG_FD_86154 | JGI IMG/M metagenome (GOLD analysis project Ga0118677, IMG submission 86154)
GCGCTGGCAGCGCCCGCGTTGTTTCTGCTCGGGGCGGTGAAGCTCGAGGGGTTGTTGGAAAGGGAAGAGATGGCCAAGCAGAAATGAAGAAGTTTGGTATTCACCGGCCGGCGTGTGGCAGCACAAGTCGACAATCATTGCCGCACTTTCCATTGTGGCAATCTTGTCGCATTTGGGGCTTCGCTATGGATTCCATTGCCCTGCTGAAACCTATCAGATTCCCTTGCTGGTGACGCTCATACTTGGGGGACTGCCGCTGCTTTACGACTTGCTGCGGAAGATCCTCAAACGTCAATTCGGTTCCGATCTCTTGGGTGGAATTTCCATCATCACCTCTATTGTTCTTGGAGAATATTTGGCAGGCTCCATCATCGTGTTGATGCTCGCCGGTGGTGAAGCGTTGGAGAGTTACGCGTTGCGGAGCGCCTGCTCGGTGCTGGCCACGCTGGCCAAGCGGATGCCATCGACCGCCCATCGCAAACATGCCACTGAAATCAACGATGTGGCGCTGCTGGAAGTGGTCGTGGACGACACACTCGTGATCTATCCGCATGACATCTGCCCCGTGGATGGCGTGGTGACCGAAGGTCATGGCATGATGGATGAATCGTACCTGACAGGCGAACCTTTTCAGATTACCAAAACTTCCGGCTCGACGGTGATCTCGGGCGCTATCAACGGAGAAACGGCCTTGACCATTCGTGTCACCAAGGCGGCGGCTGATTCGCGCTATGCCAAAATCATGGAGGTGATGTGCGAATCCGAAAGCAAGCGACCCCAGTTGCGGCGACTCGGCGATCAACTGGGAGCCATTTACACGCCGTTGGCCTTGACGGTGGCCGTATTAGCCTGGGTGATCGGCGGGGATTCGCTTCGCTTTCTGGCGGTCCTGGTTATCGCTACGCCTTGCCCCTTGCTGCTTGCAATTCCCATTGCCATCATGGGTTCGATTTCGCTCTGTGCCCGACGCGCAATCATTGTAAAGAGCCCTGTCGTGCTCGAGCAGATCGCTGGCTGCCGGACTGCGATCTTCGACAAAACAGGGACACTCACCTACGGCGAACCGAAGTTGACGGAACAGATCATCGCCCAAGGCTTTGACCAGAAAGAAGTTCTAACACTCGTGGCGGGCCTGGAACGCTATTCAAAGCATCCTTTGGCGCGAGCCATTATTGAAGCGGCGAAGGAGGCCGGTATTGAACTGCCGGAGGCCAGCGATGTGGGAGAACCTCCCGGGCAGGGGTTGCGCGGCACCGTCGCCGGCCGTCCGGTGCAGGTCATCAGCCGGGAGCAATTGGCCACTCTCAGGGTGGCGGGCTCGGATCAACTCCCGCCGCATGCTAGTGGGCTCGAATGCGTGGTGGTGATTGACCGGCGTTATGCCGCTGCCTTGTGCTTTCGCGATACCCCGCGCGCAGAGAGCCGCGGCTTTGTGAGTCACTTGGGGCCGAAGCATCAATTTGCACGCGTGATGCTCGTGTCGGGCGACCGCGAGTCGGAGGTGCAATACCTGGCTGATCAGGTGGGTATCACCGTCATCCATGCGCAGAAAAATCCGGAAGAGAAACTCGCCATCGTCCGTGAGGAAACGGCAAAAGCTAAAACCCTCTATGTCGGTGATGGGATCAATGACGCCCCGGCCATGATGGCTGCCACGGTTGGCATGGCCATCGGACAGAATAGTGACGTCACCGCAGAAGCTGCGGGTGTTGTGATCATGGACAACTCCCTCGAGAAGGTGGACGAGTTCATGCATATCAGCCGCCGGATGAGGATCATTGCGCTCCAGAGCGCCGTGGGTGGCATGGTGCTGAGTGTCATCGGCATGGCGTTCGCTGCCACCGGTCATTTAAGCCCGGTAAGCGGTGCCATCATGCAGGAAGTCATCGACGTGCTGGCCGTGCTCAATGCCCTGCGCGCCGCCTTTCCGCCCAAGCAAATTCATGACATCTGACATATACGACTTCCTAAATGGCTGCTTTTTGACTGAGGCGGCCCGCAGAAATCGGGCCAGTTGCCAGGCTATCACAAAAAACTTGAAATAACACGGTTTCCCGGGCAGTTTAGCGGTTGGCAATCAACCCTCCGCCAGCAGCGACCAGTTGGATCAACTTGTGAGCAATCCGATCCAATGGCAAAATGAAATCCACATCGCCGGTCTTGATAGCGGTCTCCGGCATGCTGAAATCCAGCGAGGTGGGGCGGTCTTGCGCTATCACCATCCCGCCCTTCTCCTTGATGATTTGTACACCGATCGAGCCGTCACCGTCACCACCTGTAAGGACCACCGCAATGGCATGCTTCTGATAGAACTCCGCCACCGAGGCAAACAGCGGTTCGGCGGACGGTCGGGCATGGTGGATTTTTTCCGCCGAACTGGTTGAAAGCTCAAGCACGCCGTCTTTCGTTGCGGTCAGATGGTGGTTGGGTGGGGCGACAAATACACACGAATTGCATAACATGTCGCCGGGCTGTGCCTGTTTGACCGCCAACTGGGTGCGGCACTTCAGGATTTCCGCCAACAGACTCTTATGATCGGGCGAAAGGTGCATTACGATGGCGATGGCGGCCGGGAAATCCGCCGGCAAGGCTCCCAGGATGACTGACAAGCCATTCAAACCACCGACCGACGCCGCCATGGCGACGACACAACGGGCTGGCTCGCAGAAATAGGAGTTGATGGCAATGGGCTGGCGGGGGTCCATGATTCAGATCATATATTCAATGGTGGTTCGATCACCGCGTGAAACATCGGATCAATGGAGTCTCAGGCAGGGGTGAGGGGGTGGCTGTTGGATTCCTGGATGATCCGGCGGAGCAGATCGTCGGCATCGCCGCCCATGTGGGTGGGGGGGCGATCATGACGACCACGGACTAGGCTATCCAAGTCGCAAGATTGAATCAGGCTCCGAATTGATGCCAGTCGGTTTCCTTTATCTGAATATCGAAATGGCGTGCCGCCTTTTGAAAATTGGCAAACGCCAGTTCCCGTTCGGCGTCCGTGACGTCACCGACTTGATTGAAGCGCGCCATCGCGTCGCGAACATGCGTCGCATCGGTCATCGGCTCTTTGCGCGCACGGGGAAAGGCGAATGCCGTGGCTGGCAGTGAATTTTTATCGGCCGTGGAAAGGCGGCCATGCGTTACCGGGCTAAAAGGTTTCCAGGTGGGTTCGGGCATATCTTTATCTTTCATTGTTGTATTGATTGAGTGCGTTCATTTCCGACTCGCATCAACATGACGTGGGCGTCGGTTAGCCAATGTCGCGCCAATAAATATGAATCACGAAAGGGTGGCCAGCGCATCCTTGGCGAATCCTTGGAGTTCCGAGGAACGACCCTCGCGGATTTTCCGGGTCCATTGAGCGTCGGCCAGCAGCGGGCGACCCACTGCCACCAAATCGAAATCGCCGCGATCAAAACGTCGGAGGAGTTCAGCCAACGAACGAGGTGTCGAGGATTCCCCCTTGAAGGCAGCCAGGAAATCCCCTGAAAGACCGACAGATCCCACCGTAATGGTCGGTTTGCCGGCCATTTTCTTGACCCATCCGGCAAAGTTCAAATCCGAGTCGGCGAACTCTGGCTCCCAGAACCTGCGCTGTGAGCAATGGAAAATATCGACGCCCGCATCCGCCAAGGGCAGCAGCCACGCCTCCATTTCCTGAGGTGTGGTCACCAATCTGGCGGTGTAGTCCTGAAGTTTCCATTGCGAGATCCGTAGAATGATAGCGAAGTTCGGCCCCACGGCCTTGCGGACGGCGAGGATCAACTCTTTGGCAAACCGGCTTCTCTCTATCAAACATTTGCCGCCGTACCCGTCTGTGCGCTGATTTGTCGGATGCCAGAAATACTGGTCTATCAGATAGCCGTGTGCTCCATGAAGCTCGACTGCATTGAAGCCGAGCGCCTTGGCATCCCAGGCCGCCTGTGCGAAGGCCCGGATAGTTTCAGCAATATCGGCTTCCGACATGGCTACGCCGCCGGTTATTCCGGGTTCAACCAAGCCTGACGGTCCTTCGAACGGGCCCGGCGGCAGCCAACCTGAAGCATGGGGGACCACCACGCCCACGTGCCAGAGTTGCGGAGCCATGACACCGCCAGCGGCATGCACCTTGTCAATCACCCCCTTCCACCCGAGGAGCGGTTTCTGGCCATGAAACCGGGGAATATTCGGATCACTGGAAGAGGCGGGACGGTTGACCACGGTGCCCTCTGATAGTATCAGTCCGATTTCGCCTTGGGCACGGCGGGCATAGTAGTCCGCCACATCCGATGTGGGCACCCCGCCTGGTGAAAACGAGCGTGTCATCGGAGCCATGACAATGCGGTTCTTGAGTTCGAGAGACTTCAGGCGGAATGGTTGAAAGAGCGGATGGGAATCCATGGTTTCTGCGGGTAGGGGATTATGCCGGTTTGCGGTCGTCTTGCACCTGACGGCGGTCTTCTTTCGTGGCTTGCCGGGCCGCTTGGAGCATTTGGTCATGCTCCGCTTCGGCCACGCCTTGTTCGACCAGTTGCGCACCCTCGCTACGCCCCTCGTCATCTTCATCTTCGGGCGGGGAATCCGGCACCTGGAATCCTGTCGAGCCAGGCACGGGATCCCAGCGATCCTCTTCGGGCAATGATTCCAGACTCGTCTGCCGCGGGTCCATCTCCTGCCCTCCCGTTAATTCGCGTTTGGCCTCGTCCCAGTCGGCGCTCGACATGCCTTGCGCGGAACGTCCGTTGATCACAGCGAGTTCCACAGCACGTGCCTGCACCATTTCGGGACTTGCTGCGCCAACGCCGATGAAATTTTCAGATATTATGCCTTTGTTGAGAGGGTTGTTGTTCATATCATTGGATCAATGGTTCCGGTTCCGACACTCGTGTTCATTCCCGGACTTTCCCGGGTATTGATCCACTGGTATCTCATGGTATGAGCTTATCGCCGCCCACCATTCGGGTGCGATGGGGTATTACCCTACATTTTCAGATCCCTTACGGAAGGCATCGCGGAGTGCTGGAATCTTGACGGAAGCCAGCCACAGCCAGCCATGGTCGCTGCAACGAATACGTCAACGATGGACGAGGAGACGATCCAGCGGCAGGGGTGTCTGAATTCAACGGACATGGCGTGCCTGCGTGGAATGTGTCAGGTCATTCACAACCACTTTGGCAGGACGAAAAACGCTCTCGCCACGCCGGTAACCGGATTGATAGACCTCCAGGATGGTGTGATCAGGCTGGGCCGGGTCGTGGTGGAGAGCGACGGCCTCATGCTGGTGCGGATCAAACGGTTGACCGACACAATCCTGGATTTCGATGCCGTGTTGGTGCAGCAACCCGCGCATCTGCTGCAGGGTTAGTTTCACGCCTTGATGAAACTGCCGGGAGTCGGGCGAAGCACTGGAGCCCATGGCCCGTTCGAGATTGTCGAGAACGGGTAGCAATTCTTGGATGAACGATTCCTTTTGAGCAGCCGCACGGACCTCGCTTTCTTGGCGACTGCGACGCTTGAAATTCTCGAAGTCGGCAGCCAGGCGCAGATTCTGGTCCTTTTGCTCCGCGAGCTCAGAGCGAAGCAACTCGGCTTCAGTGGCAACTGCGTCGGCGAGATCTATATCGGCTTCCGTTCTATCTGGAAAGGGGTTCTGGAATTGGCGGTGCATGAAAGTGAATGCCTATCTGCGATTGACATAATCTGTTCTTTCGATGTGCAACCGCCGGACGAATAGCGCCAGTGTATCGCCTGACGTTCCAATTTGGATGCGGAGACTGCTCTTCGGGACGAAGGAACAATACCCCCATTGCCGTTCGGGAGGCCATGGGGTGAAAGCCTACCTCCCGTTAATCCAGTTGCGACCATTCGTCGGTGTCATGGCGGGCCGTGCTGTGGAGTACCAATGCCGTGGATTCATTGCAGTAGGGGCAGCAGAATTGATCCTTGAGCAAGTTGGCCAGAACCACCCGCAGACGGAAGCTTGATGTCAACTTTGTATTTGATCCCCGTCCTGTCCGCCAAATTCCTGTTTGGCTTGTTCCCAATCGGATTTGGAAGCTTCGAGCGCTGACCGACCGTCGCTCATGGCGAGTTCGATTGCGCGTTTCCGCATCATTCCGCGAGTCACCGTGCCGGAGTAGTCGGCGTTTCCGTCCGCGGCTTCTTCTGATAGTCTTAGTGTATTCATGGTGTCTTACGATGATCCGATAACCAGTTGGTTTGCCATGGGGTATTTTCCCCATAGTGCTATTCCATGGTCTTGCCATCTAAGTGCTCGTGGTCGACCTCGGCGCGGGTGGAATGGAAGCCGCCGTCCCGGTGGTTCGGCAGAGCATAGAGCGTATATAGCTTCAACGGAATATTTCCGGTATTGATGATATTGTGACTGGTCCCGACTGGGACGATCACCGCGAAACCGGCCCTGTTCGCGGCGTGGACACCTCCGGTTTTTCGCGTGCGGCAGTGATCAGGCATTCAGCGAAGTCACATCGGCGAGGCTGGGGTCCACGCATGCGCAAGCCTGCCAGGCGGCATGTTGCACATCGGCAGGCTCTTCGCCCAATGAAAGCGGGAATTTCACCGCCCAGACCACGCCCTCCGCCACGCGGCCGTACAGTTCGGCAAGGCCACCGGGTTCAGATTATCCACGTAGGTCGCGATCACCCGCGCAACTCACCCCATCATCCGAACCTGCGCAAGGCGGAATCCGCCGCTCCCCCAATTGACCGATGGCCCGATGCAGTGCATCATTTTCTTCAGGAAGTGCGAGAAATTTGCCATTCCTCAATTTATCAGCTACACGCTACAAAACTCTTGGTCCCATGAAATCCACTAAGTCACGCCTCCTTGAAATCGCGTGGGCAATTCCCGCATGAATCGCTTTTTTCAACGCGGGGGAGTCTGGGTGGCCGGACAAGTCGTTCTGCTCACGGCGGTCGCACTGCTGGCGGTATGCTTTCGCGGTGGCGGGTTTCCCATTGTGGTGATGGCGGGAGTGGCTTTGATGCTCGTGGGCGCGGGCGTCGCGCTTGCCGGAGCAATGGCCCTCGGCAGAAACCTCACCCCATTTCCCAAGCCGACGGAGTCGGCACAACTGGTGCGGAACGGCATCTATGCGGTGATCCGCCACCCGCTCTACACCAGCGTCATTGCAGTGGCGATTGGCTGGGCATTGGTCTGGCAAAGCTGGCCGGCACTGTTAGCTGCCGCGACGCTGATCCCGTTCTTTGCCGCCAAAGCGCGCCGTGAGGAACGTTGGTTGCGGGAGATGTTTCCCGAGTATGGCGAGTATGAAAAGCGGACGCGCCGGTTCATCCCGTGGATTTATTGACCCGTCGGGAAAATAGGTCACCGCGTCTTCGCCGGCGTCGCCCCGACATCGCCATGACCTGACCACCAAGACCGGGCATCGGTGGCTATATCTCCCTCAGGAAGCGACATTGGAGTCCGCGTGTCCATGAAGAATCTGAGGCTGCCGCGCCATGAGCGCGGCAGCTCATGGGAGCTGGCTCCCATCATGCCCGCGCCGGGCGGCCCTATCCCCGAGGGGATGGCGGGGCCGATCAAGGAGCTGGGCACCGGTGACCAACCGTCCGCAACGCGGCGCATGGTCCCGGGCCGACGACCCGCCGCGCTGCCAACCACCGGGCGGCTGTTCGCGGCGGGGTGGCGGCAAGGACGCAAGGGTTTGGGCAAGGAACGCGGCCCGATGCCCGCTGCGCTCCAGAGGTTTCCGCGCTGCCGGAAACCGACGGCAAGACGCGCCCTCGGCAGAGGGGGCGTCGCGCAGGGTCATCAGGCTCCGCTCTGTGACCCGGAGCACCCGCGGCCCCGCTGGGGCCAACCTAGCGGGTGGGTCGATGAGAAGGGTCACCGCCAGGTGCCCGTATCATCGACGAGGCCCCTCTGGCCAGGCGAGGTGTCTGAGCGAAGCGAAGATCCCGTGCCGGGAAGAGCAGGATGGCCCCGGCTGGCGTCCCCCGAGTCGAGCTGTGCGAGATGAGGGGGTGCCTGCCGGGGCGGGGGTGAGCGAAAGCTCACCCATCCTGCAAAACTATTAGTGGGCCTGCACACTCTAAATAAGACCCCCTATTTGGAAAATCGTGGCCCAACTCGGGAATCATGCCCAACCGACGAAAACGGCGCTTCAGCCGGGGTCGGATGGGTTGATTGTCGACATAATGGGGGCCGTATGGCGATGACATCCGGGACTTCTTTGGTGCGAAAGTGGAATATTGGACGAATTTTGTGGTTGCTGAGTCGGCAATGGCTTTGGAAAGCGTTGGAAATAGGTGAGTTGGCGAGATTTGGTGCATAATTGCCTGAATTTGGTGCATAATGGCCGGATGCGGGGGGATGGGGGAATTAGTTGTGGTGTCTTTTGGGACTTAGTTTGTGCATTCGTGCCGGAACTCCAATAAATAGAGTGTTTTGCAACTTTTCGTTCCTTCCGGCCGTTGAGGGGATTAGTTTCGACGTTTGAGCTGTAGTGCCTTGGAATTGTGTGGTTTGTGGCATTCAGTGGATTTGGGTTTAGTTTTGGTGTTTTGGCGGGTTGGGGGCTTGGTTTCGGGTGCTTGGGAATAATATTATTGTTGTCAAAACCTCAACCTCAGACTCGGAAACCAGGCGTTGTGCATTGATTTTGAATGCCATGTGGCGAAGTAGCACTATAATTGAGATACTTTGCCGGTTTGATTCGGGGTTTTGGGGCAAATACATTACGGTTGCGGCATAAGGTGCTTGAAATGAGTGCTTTGGGAAGTAATGACACTAAAATCAATTTAGTATTCATTCTGGCTTGGTTCCCCATCCAGATTCCACCGACCTGGATGGTCGTTTTCCTGCCTCCACCAAGGAGGGGGCACCTTTTCTGATGCCAGTGCCGACCCCCGGCGTTCTTGATTTCCCTGACTAGCTCCCGAATGGCGTAGAACTCACAGGGTTTGGCCCAGCCTTGGAGTTTGAGCGAGAAGCGCGCCCAGGCATGGGTTGCGTCTATGGGCGTCCAGGTCGCCAGTCGGGTGGCCTTGCGACGTCTGGGTCTTCGGGCCGCGACAATGTAGGGAATGCCGAGCGCTTCCAGGAAGGTCAGCAAAGCGTTCTCGAAAAATCCCGAATCGGCACGCACGGTGCGCAAGTTCCACCCATTGTGCGGCACGGGCGGCACGGCCGGCACGGGCGGCACGGGAATCGGCCCGCACGGTGCGCAAATTCCACCGGCGGGCAGCAACGCGCGCGCATCGGTTAGAAACGCCGTAACGCCGCAGGCAGTACAGCTGTTGCCGCTGCTCAGATAGGTATGGAGTACCAGTCAAGCCTCGGCGAGGAAGGCAAGCAACGGATGGTGGGCGATTTAAGACTTGGGCTCACACACACGAACCCTGCGCGAACTCCAGTTGCTTCTGGGGTTCGCGGCACGGTCTAGGGCTACTGGTTCCAAGGGTTTTTATTTGCCAAATCACAATCTCTGGCTTTTGACGAGCCAATCAAATTGGGGTTCGCGGCATTGGTTATTCTTGCGCTACTGCGGAAAGGGTTCTATACAAGTGCTGTCGCCCCCTTCACGGGGGGCGCGGATTGAAACTGCGGTGCAGGGATCCGATACTGTTTTCCGCTGGGTCGCCCCCTTCACGGGGGGCGCGGATTGAAACTTTCCCGGATTGTCGGGATTCGAAGCGGGTTTCCGTCGCCCCCTTCACGGGGGGCGCGGATTGAAACTTTTTTGCGCTGGCAGGTCCGGGTGCGGTCATGGTCGCCCCCTTCACGGGGGGCGCGGATTGAAACCTTGGCGGGTGTCGGGTTGGCTGCCTTGTACTCGTCGCCCCCTTCACGGGGGGCGCGGATTGAAACGGCTTGCCAGGGTTGGGGGTGGCTTTGGTCACCGTCGGCCTTTTCGATGTTGCTCCACAGATATCGAGTGCGTTTCCGTCCCCTGCGAACTGGGTGTTCGCGTTTCCTTCTGCCTTCTGGGCGATGTTCTTGTCGGGCTTGCTTGGTTCCAGTGGCTGATACCGGATGTCTGAGCCGCCACGCAAACGGGCGAGCGAGACGGAGTTTGAGCCACACGAGATCAAGGGGTATGAGCCAGTCGAACCAGAGTTGGCCATGGTGATCGACATGAAAGGATGCAAACATCTGTTGGATTTCGAGGGGGGGAGCAGCGAGAGCGTGGAGGCGGCGCATGGTCTGTTA
>Ga0118677_10016351_pt1 | contig 10175 bp, 7 predicted proteins | sample AliMusrvi5mmetaG_FD_86154 | JGI IMG/M metagenome (GOLD analysis project Ga0118677, IMG submission 86154)
TGGCCGTGGGTCTTTCAGGGGGCGCGGACTCGGTTGCCCTGCTGGGCGCCCTGCATGAGCGAAGCGGAGAATTGGGCCTGGTGCTCCATGCCGCCCACCTGCATCATGGCCTGCGCGGCGAGGAGGCGGATGCAGACCGGACTTTTGCCCGACACCTGGCAAGCGAACTGGGGATTCCCTTTCACCAAGCGCAGGTTGACACCGCGGCTGAAGCGGAACAGAAAAGGGAGACAATCGAAGAGGCGGCGCGGCGGCTTCGCTACGGCTGGTTCCGGCAACTGATGGCCGAGGGCGAATTGGACGCGGTGGCTACCGCCCATACCCGGGACGATCAGGCGGAAACCGTGCTGGCCAAGTTCCTGCGCGGCGCGTGGACTGAAGGGCTGTCTGGCATCCACCCGGTTGTGGATTTTGCCGAGGGGCGGATTTTGCGTCCTCTACTGCAAGCCACCCGGCCCGAGATTGAGGCCTATCTCAAAGCTTTGGGGCAGCGGTGGCGCGAGGATTCATCCAACCTGCACCTAACCTATACGCGCAACCGGATTCGCCAGGAATTGCTGCCGCTTTTGGAAGGTTGGAACCCCCAATTGCGCGAGCACCTGGCCCAGATGGCCGAGCTGGCGCGGGAAGAGGAAGCATGGTGGCAGGTTGAAATCGCCCGGCTGGCCCCGCAACTTCTACTGACTGGTCGTCCGGTACGGGGTGGAGGACGCGCTTCGGGCGAAGTTTTGGCTGTGGATGTTACCCGGCTGGCGGTGTTGGCTCCGGCCGTGCAGCGCAGGCTGTTGCGTTATGCGGCCGGTCAACTGGGCGCCGCGCCCGACTTTGCCGCCACGGAGGCGTTGCACTCCCTGGCGCTCAAGGGCAAGGCGGGGCAGAAGCGCGAGCTTGCCCAGGGCCTGGTGGGTGAGCGAACTTCGCGGGAACTTCGGCTGACTGTGTTACCGGTTGCCACAGATCAGGGGGAACCCCGCGAAAACGGGGAGGCAAAACGGGGGCGCGAGACCGTTCCCGAGTACACGTTCATGATCCCCGGAGCGATGGAGGCTCCTGTTTTTGATTTGCGGCTCCAAGTCGAAACTTCGTCAGACTGGAAAGCTGGCAGCCAGAAGGCTACCCTGCGTAATTGGAGGCCGGGAGACCGGGTGAGGCTGCGCTACTCAAGCGGGCCGAGAAAAGTGAAGGAAGTGCTTGAGCGAATGCGAGTTACCGGGACCGAACGCAGGGTGTGGCCGGTGCTTGAACTGGACGACCGCATCCTGTGGATGCGGGGCGTGGTTCTGGAGCCGGAACCCGGAATCAGCGTGACAGCCAGGAACTTGGCGACTGCCCGCAACGGTGAAGGTTTCGGCGCGCAGTAAGGGCAAGTCCAAGGCAGTGTTGGCAAAGCGGATGCCAGGCTGGGAGTGGGGTTTGGATTGCTGCACCTTCAGCCGGCTTGAGAGTACAATTCTACTTACTGCTCACTTCTGGCGGCAGGATAGCTATGCCTGCCGAACGGGCGTTGTGTACTTTCTGTAACTTCGAGGAAGGCGCGAACGTCTAAGAAGCGATGTAGGCGGTGTTGAAACTCCCTTGTGCGGATTCTCCCCCGCCGGGAAAGAGGAATCCTGGTGAATTCGACCGTAAAAACGATCATGTTCTGGGTCTTTATCCTCATAAGCCTCTTGCTTCTCTGGGGCGTGGTGAAAAACAGCACCGGTGGAGGCAAAGACGTTGAGGTGGGCTACTCGGATCTGCTGGACAAGATCGAGGCGGGTGCGGTGCAGGATGTAGCCATTCAGGGCACCGAGCTGCACGGCCATATGAAGGGGTCGAAGGACCAGTTTCATACCACGATCCCGGCCAACCCGGACAGCCTGACCAAGGACCTGCACACTTACAAGGTCTCCTTCACCATTAAGGACCCGCAGAACAACATCCTGCTGCCGATTCTGTTTAACGTGGGGCCGTTTGTGCTGCTGGGCGCCATCTGGTTCTTCATGTTGCGGCAAATGCAGAGTGGCGGCAACAAGGCGCTTTCGTTCGGCAAGAGCCGCGCGCGGCTGCTCTCGATGCAGCAGAAGAAGGTTACGTTCAAAGACGTGGCCGGCGTGGATGAGGCCAAGGAAGAGCTGAAGGAAATCATCGAGTATCTGCGCGAGCCGCAGAAGTTCCAGAAGCTCGGCGGGCGCATCCCCAAGGGCGTGCTGCTGGTGGGACCTCCGGGAACGGGCAAGACGCTGCTGGCGCGCGCGGTTGCCGGCGAAGCGAACGTGCCGTTCTTCTCGATCTCCGGTTCTGACTTTGTTGAGATGTTCGTCGGCGTGGGCGCAAGCCGCGTACGCGACCTCTTTGAACAGGGCAAGAAGAATGCGCCGTGCATCATCTTTATTGACGAAATTGACGCCGTTGGCCGCCATCGCGGCGCTGGTCTGGGCGGCGGGCACGACGAGCGCGAGCAGACTCTGAACCAACTGCTTGTGGAGATGGACGGATTTGAATCGAACGACGGCGTGATCCTGGTGGCGGCGACGAATCGGCCCGACGTGCTTGATCCCGCGCTGCTGCGGCCCGGGCGTTTCGATCGCCGGGTTGTTGTGGGCCTGCCGGACGTTCGCGGCCGCGAAGAAATTCTCCGCGTGCACGTGAAGAAAGTTCCGGTTTCAGACGACACGAATTTGAATATTCTGGCGCGCGGCACGCCGGGCTTCAGCGGCGCCGACCTGGCCAACATGGTTAACGAGGCTGCGCTGAACGCCGCGCGCGTCAATCGCAAGCAAGTGACCATGTATGACTTTGAACTGGCCAAGGACAAGGTACTGATGGGCGCCGAGCGCAAGTCAATGCTGCTGACCGACGAAGAGAAGCGGGTGACCGCCTATCACGAAGCCGGCCACGCGCTGGTTTCGTTCCGTCGCGAGCACTCCGACCCCATTCACAAGGTCACGATTATTCCGCGCGGCATGGCGCTGGGCGTAACCATTTTCCTGCCTGGGGACCGGCACAATTACACGCGCGAATATCTTGAGGCCAACCTGGCCATCTCGTACGGCGGGCGCGTGGCGGAGGAGATATTCCTCAACCAGATGTCGACCGGCGCGGGCAGCGATATTGAAAGCGCTACCGACCTGGCACGGCGCATGGTTTGCGAGTACGGCATGAGCAGGCTGGGTCCGCTGACATTCGGCAAGAAGGAAGAGCAGATATTCCTTGGGCGCGAGATCGCACAGCATCGCGATTTCAGTGAAGAGACAGCCCGGCAGATCGACCTTGAAGTGCGCCGCCTGATCGACGAGGCCTATCAATCGGCCCACTCAATTGTGGAGTCGCATGCCGATGCAATGCACCGCATCGCGGCGGCGCTGCTGGAGCGGGAGACGATCGACGCCGAGGAAGTGCGCATGCTGATCGAAGGCTTGGAACTGCCACCGATGCGCTCAAACCTGGCAACGCCCAGCGACACCGGCGGCAGCGTGCAGCAGGTGCTGAAACCGGAAGGCACGCGGAGTGGCCCGAACTATCCCGAGGGTTCGCCTTCGCCGGCTTAACTGCCCGAAGCAATAATCAACAAAAGACCATCCCCGCGGGGATGGTCTTTTGCTTCTACTTCATTGCCGGCTTTGGAGCAATCCCGCATACGGTGAAGGCCTATCCAGCGATCCTGGTGCAAACGTCCTTTGACGACTCGCAGGTCATGTACTGGGAGCCGTCAAAGCACGTTGCCAAGCTCTGGGCGCTCAAGACCGACAACAACCCGCTTGGGGGGCACGGCGGTTCAAGTGGGCGCTATGATCGATTCCGCGAGCAGGAAAGGCGATACGCCTTCCTGCCGACCCAGTTTGGGATCACGCACTAACGGGGGACGCGCTTCGGTTAAATGGAAGTTCGTCGATTGAAGTCGAATGGCGGTTCGCGAGCCGCGTTCTCAGAAGATTTTGTATCCGATGCCCATGCTGATGCCGTAGGGAGACAACGAGGTGTTTCCCCATTTGGGCCAGTATTGGTACTCGGCGTCGATGGCGCGGAAGCTGAACCGCCTAGTGAGCTTGATGTCTGCACCGCCGCCGAAGGCGACATCGGTAAAACGACCGGACGCGATGCAGTTCGAAGCGCATAGGCCAGGGTAGTAGCCCAGATTCATCTTGCCGTATCCTACCAGTGCTTTGCCATAAACATTCGCTTTCCAGAACCGGCGAATGGGCACCCTTGGACCCACAAGGTAGTTGTCCTGGTAGATGCCGCCGTTCGTAATCCCATATTGATTGTATTGGTTAAATCGCGACCAGCGGCCTTCCGCCTCAAGCTGAATCCAGCGGGTGAATTTTACGTCGACATACGCGCCAACGCCGAAAAGCCAAAAGGGGCTTGGATTAGAAACGGGCTGGCAATTTACAAGAGGAGTGCAGATCGAAACCGGATTGGTCTCGGCAACCCAGTCGCCCTGGTAGTTGGGCTGGAAAGCAGAGGCCATGCCGCCGGCGGTGATGGAGATGCGCTTTGCCGTTGCGGCGGGCACTGCTTGCGCATGAATTGAGATTGCGCCGACGAAAAACAAAATGCAGAACAAACCAAGAGGTCGTCTCATGAAGGCGAGCTACTTCCTGTCCGAGGGAGTTTAAACCAAGTCGAAGCAAAAGTGGAACGGCACCAGTATAGACGTTTCAGCCGGGATGCGCCGATGTGCGCATCCCGGCTGAAAACCGGCGAAGGAAAGGCAGTTATTGCTGCGGTGGATTCGAAGTGCCCGTAGTGGGCTGAGACGAGTCGCTTGGGGTTGCTTGAGCAGCAGGGGGAGTAGCAGGTTGGTCGACAGTCGTAGACGGCGGAGCCGTAGTTGCCGGCTGGTCTGCCGGAGCAGGAGGCGGTGCGGTGGTTCCCGGCGCGGGCGGCGCGGCGAGTTTCGAAGTGTCGTAGCGCTGCAGCTTGAAGAAGAGCGGAGCCACCTCAAGAGGCATCTTGTCGCGGGCATTCATGGGCGCGTACCGCTTGGCGGTCAGCATGTGCACCTTGTCGTCCCAGGGATCTGTTTTGAGCCAGCTGCCCAGTGGAAGGGCCGGAATCTGGGCGAGGTCGTCCCAGCTCAGCTTGGGCGCGCTGTGAGCAAGCTCTCCCATCCATGGAGTTCCGTCGGACCTGAGCAGCGAATCGCCGAGTTTGGGAGTGTTCAACGACTTCATGACCCTGCCGCGCTCAGCCAGTTGCGCCCAGTACAAGCCCGCACTGGGCATCTTGTCCTTGTACATTGAGGCCTGCAGATACTCCTGCCCCTTCTTGGCGGCTTCAGCATTGTCACTATCGGAGTGATACATGTTGATGCGCTGGAAGGTGGACTCGTCGGGGAACAGCAACCGGTCGTTAAAGGCGTAGCGGGTGTCAATGTGGTGGCCCAACGCAATGTGCGCCAGTTCCATGGCAACCACGGATGCGATCGACTCTTCGTTGGGCAGCGTGTCGATGAGGCCCTTGCTGATGAGGATGGTGTTGCCCACCGTGGTGGCTTCAATGGTTGTGGTGAGCAGAACGCGGCAGTGCACCGGGTCGGTAAACGCCAGGTTGTTGGGCACCGCGAGGTTGATAACAATCTGGTCAAGGACCGTGGTCTCGTAGCCGCCTGCATTTGCAGGGGCTACCAAGCCGGCCTCGACGAGGCGATCGATGACGTTATTCTCAGCCTGTGTAATCCAGGCGCGCGTGGCCTGCAGCGGACCCATGTCCTGCGAGTCATCGCTACGGTCGACCGCGTCATCCACCTTTACGCTCACGTTTTCGCTTTCGCGCGTAGGCAGTTTGAGAGCGTATCCCCAGAAGTGAGTTTGGGCTTTGAGGCCCACCGACTTCTCGCCTTCGATGCGCTCGGTCTCTTCAACGTAAACGCCGACCGGTAGCCAAATGCCTGGCTGCACGTTCATGCGCCAACTGTCGAAGTGGAAGTAGTAGCGCGAGTCATCCTCAGAGCGCGGAGCAGTGAAGGTGCCGTTGAACCGCACCACGTTTCCGTCCTGATCCTCGATCCAGACACGGCCATAGAAACGGCCCATGCCGTTGACCTTGGGATGCACATCGTAGACCCAGGTGCGAACCGAACCGAGAAACTCCCGTCTTACGAAGCTGAACTCGTAATGCTGGGTGTCAAAGCTGGAGGGGTCGAGGAACATCATCTCGGTAAAGCCGAGCGGGTTATAGGCGAAATGCGTGTCCAGTTTCAGCAGTTTGGTGAGATTGGTGATCGCGGAAAACGAGCCCTTGAATATGCCATGCTTGGCTTCCGAACGGGGCAGATACGCCTTGTCGAAGAAGCCCTTGCCGAAGTCGATGCGGCTCAGCATGTACTCGTCTTCAACCGGTACCTGGTAGAGCTTCACGTCCGGTCTTGTGTTCTGGATATAGGTTTCAACCAGGGGCGTGCGCTGCTGAATGTTTTTGATCAGCACCTTTTCGCGCCCAATGGCCTTTTGCACCAGAGCCGCCTGTTCGGGAGTGAGTTGGTGAGCCTGTTCGTACTTGGGTTGTTTCTTTGCGTACGCGCAGGAAACCACCAGGGTAATCATAAGGAAGGTGAGGGATATCTTCCGAAACATCATGGCATGCTCCTAGTGTGTGTCTTCCAAGTCTTCAATGGGCCGCTTGCAGCGCGAAGTCCGTTAGCGGCTGAATGCAGTCGATAATCCTTTGTACATTCTCGATGCTACGCCAATTGAAAGCTGATGGTGATATTGGTGGTTAAGTCGACTGCCTGCCCATTTCGGGTAGCCGGCCGGAAACGAATCTGCTGCGCCACCCGGCGCGCTTCTTCATCCAGGCCGTGGCCCAGACCGTGCACAATGCCCTGCACGACAACCTGGCCCGCGGCCGTGAACGTGACGCGCAAGATAACATCACCCTGAACTTTCAACTCTTTGGCTTCGGAGGTGTACTGCGGGGGTGGTTTTGAAATCACTTCGAGGTTGGTCGAGGCTGGCGTTCCGGTCATCCTGGGGACCGCAACAGCAGTGGTCATGCCGGGAATTCCCGTTGAGGCCACTCTGCCGATGTTCCCGCCTGACGAGGCGGTTGCGCCGGGAATGCCGGCGGAGGCTACCTTCCCGACAACTCCACCGTTCGAGCCGCCCGGCTTGATGCCGTTGCCGATTCCTGTGCCGCCGACCACTCCGTGCGGTGCAATGGCCGCGCCATTCATTCCGCCGTAGGGATTGCCGATGGCGGCGACAGTTGCCGGCCGTGTGGCGTTGGGATTGGGGGTAACGCCGAATGTCTGGCCCAGATGCACAGGAGCCGTCGAGACCCTTGTCTGGGGCACTTGCGCCGGCATGGGCGAGGCAAGGACCGCCTTTGGCTGCGGAGCCTCAACCACCGACAGCTTGGGCGATTTGATGACCGGAAGGTTGACCTTGGCCTCGATCTCGATTGGTTTGAGGTCCGGCTTGGGCTCCGGCTTGGGCATGTTGATCTTGGGAGCGTCCAGTTTCACGTCCGGCAGTTTGGGCGGCTCAACCTTTGGTGGCTCGGGCAGTTTGACCTTGGGCGGCGGCGGCGGTTCGTCCGCAGCCGGGACGATCAGCACCGTCTGCTCATATTGCCGCTGCTCAATGACTTGCCTGGCGGTTGTTCCGATATAAAGCAACAGGGCCAGGATCAATCCATTGATCACGATGCTGGAGATAAATGACCCCGGGCTGCGCTCGGGTTCGGGGAGCAAGCCGAAAGTTGCATTTTGAGAGTAGCGGTTCACCGGCATGTTCTCAGTCCTCGCTTGCTGGCTTCGGACACCGCATTGTGTCCTGCCTTCAGGGCTGTAATGTGCGACGGAACCGATCGGCGAGCGAGTTTGAGCTTCGAAGCGCCCAATTCTCCACCGGGATTCCGCTCGACCCTGAAGTTGGCTTGCTGTCTCCAAGGTGACGCTTCTTCGCGACCGCTTGCAGTGATCCATATCACTTGCTGGGGGTTAGTACCAGTATGCCTGCCCCGGCCGCGATACTCAACCAAAGCCCTCTCACCCGCCAACCAGACGGAACTTAAGGTCATTTTCCGGTTCACCTTCTGTGCGGATGGCTCCATGAAAAAGACAACGCTTCGAACGAGATCCCGATTACGGCGACCTTTGCCGCGCGAATCATCGGTTCCCCACAGTCCAGGCATTTTGAAGAACTCTCCAATCGTCCGCCAGGGCATCGATTCAAGAGGCCTGGCCCTTTTGCTGGTGGTACTAGGTTATCTCATGTGCCATGAGCAACAAAGAGCAAGACGGACCACTCCGTTCTTCTGGTGCGACCGGCCGGAATACAATGATGCTTATGGCATGCCGTCTGACGGACGGTCTGTAAAGCGGTTGCAGGTGCTTTGCCGTTGTGTTGTCCTGAGTTTAGACCAAAGTACCAAAGAAAGGTTTCCTTTTCGTGAAAGTACTGGTTACTGGTGGTGCGGGCTATATCGGCGGAACGGTGGCAGGCTTGCTTGCTGAAAAAGGGCATCAGGCCGTTGCATTTGACAACCTCAGCCACGGACGGCGCGATCTGCTGTCGCCCGGAGTTGAATTTGTCCATGGAGAGCTCGCCGACCGAGCTGCGATTGAGAGCCTCTTTATTGCCGCGAAGAACCAGGGTCAACCCTTCGAAGGCGTGCTCCACTTTGCCGCGCTGATCGAGGCGGGGGAGTCGATGGTTCACCCCGAAGCCTTCTTTCGCAACAACACCGCGTCTACCCTGTCTCTGCTTGAGGCTATTCTTGCCCACGGACCGAGGCGTATGGTTTTCTCCTCCACCGCCGCCGTATACGGCGAGCCGGAGACGGTTCCCATCAAGGAAGATGCGCGCCTGCTGCCCACCAACGCTTATGGCGAGTCGAAGCTGCTGGTGGAGCACATGCTGGGCTGGATGAACCGGATTCATGGCCTGCGCTATGCCTCGCTGCGCTACTTCAACGTTGCCGGAGCCCCCGAGGGCCCCGCCGGCATCATCCGCGGTGAAGCGCACGACCCGGAATCGCACCTGATTCCGCTGGTGCTGGATGTTGCGCTGGGCCGCCGCAAATCGATCCGCATCTATGGCGACGACTATCCCTCTCCGGATGGAACCTGCGTTCGCGACTACATTCACGTCTCCGACCTTGCCGACGCACACTTGCTGGCTCTGGACGCACTGGAGAATCACGAGCGGCTGATTCTGAACCTGGGCAACGGGCAGGGCTTCAGCGTGCAACAGGTGATTGAATCGGCGCGGCGGGTTACAGGGCACCCGATTCCGGTGGAGATGCATCCGCGACGTGCCGGCGATCCGGCAGTGCTGGTTGCCAGTTCGAAGCTGGCGATGAGCGAATTGGGCTGGGCGCCGCACTATACCAAGTTGGATGAGATTATTCGGACAGCGTGGGTATGGCACCAGAAAAGATATGCCCAATAGGTGGCAGAGCCAGGATTCAGGAACTGAAGCAAACTTCAGCCAGGGTGTCCGGCGAAGAGTCGCACATGCACTTCGCATAAGTCATAGTTCCCTGGATGATGCGGAGAGTGCGCGGCTCCATGCGATCATTCCGAGGCGCGGCATCGGAACGATTGGCCCATGGCAACGACAGAAATTAGCTTGACATTTATGGTTCGTCAAAGCAACGTAAGTTGTTGAAACGCCTATTCCTGCCTGCGCAGCGCTTCTTCCCCTTTGCTAAGAGCAGCGCGGCAAACCATGAGGTCGAACTCAAAATGGCATCGAATCCTGCCTTGCGCCCCGAAGCGGAGGCCGCTGACAGCCTTACCAAGGTTATTCTCGGCTCCTCGCTGGGAACCTTGATTGAGTGGTACGACTTTTACATTTTTGGGTCGCTCACCACGGTGCTTTCCTTGAAGTTCTACCCGACCGGCAACGACACCTTTGCCCTCATCGCCTACCTGGCCACCTTTGCGGTTGGTTTCCTGGTGCGGCCGTTTGGCGCGCTTTTCTTTGGGCGACTGGGCGACCTGGTGGGGCGCAGAATCGCTTTTATTCTCACGCTGTCGATCATGGGCGTTTCCACTGCCTCGATTGGTCTGCTGCCCACTTACCGCACGGCCGGATGGTTCTCGCCGATTGCGTTGATTCTGATCCGCGTGCTGCAAGGTTTGGCCCTGGGCGGCGAATACGGTGGTGCCGCAGTGTTTGTGGCCGAGCACGTGCCCGACAACCGGCGCGGCTTCTACACCAGCTTCATCCAGATCACCGCGA
>Ga0118677_10016353_pt1 | contig 10174 bp, 6 predicted proteins | sample AliMusrvi5mmetaG_FD_86154 | JGI IMG/M metagenome (GOLD analysis project Ga0118677, IMG submission 86154)
ATTTAAACGTTGTGTTGGTGATGAGTTTAACGGTTTCTCCGGAGGTTATTGTTGGAGCGTTTATCAGTATTCTATTGGCGATTGTTGCCTATTTTGTGAAACAATTGCATAAAGATTTCAAGCGGGTTGAAACGAATCTGTCGGAAGTGAAAACAACAGTATCGCTGATAAAAGCCGAGTTCAAGGGCATCAATGAAATGATGAACCAGAAGATTGACTTCCTGGAGAAACGGTTGGCTCATATTGAAACAATCATTTTTAGAACGCACCTCATCCCCAGCCCTTCTCCAGTGGAGAAGGGAGACAAAGTCGTTGGTGACAAGTTGAAAGTTTATCAAGTAGAAAGTTAAAAGTTAAAAAGTTTTTCAAGTTTATCAAGTAGATAAGGTCAATAATGATTGACAATTACTAATTAAAAATTACTAATTACAAAAATAATATGAATACAGAAAATATGAATTTGATTCAGCGTGTACAGTCGCCTACACCGAAGTTATTCCGCATTATTAGAACTGTTGGGTTATGTCTTGCAGCTGCAGGGACTGCTTTGTTAAGTGCGCCTGTTGCCTTGCCGGTTGCTGTTGCTACTGTGGCGGGTTATCTGGCTGTTGCCGGTGGTGTGATGACGGCAGTGTCGCAAGTGGTAGCGCAAGGGGAGTAAGAGACAACCTCATCTCCGGCTCTTCTCCGAAAGAGAAGAGAGAAAAAAATGTGTAGGACTTCCTGAATGGAAGTCCTTTTTTATTTTCGTTTGCTTTTGACTTTTTTAAATTCATTTCTCCATTTATTTGGATGAGTGAAAAGAATGATCATAATTATTTTTAAGATTATGCGAACTATGGCTTTTTTAGCTTGTTTAATCAATTGTAATTGCTGATTAATGACTTTGGCTTGCTTGTCGATTTGGATTAATAGCTGCAACGATTTTTGATATTCTGATGGGTTTTGATTGGCTTGGCTGTCTGCCTGTTCCATCACTTCTTTTAAATCAGAAATCCGAATAAAAGGAATAACCGAGCCGACCAGGTATATTTTAAATTTATCAGCTTACCACAGGCAGAATACAAGCCAATAGTAAAAATCTTTTTCCTGCTCATTTTCGGCATGAAATACAAAACAATTCGGACATGGCTCTGTTAAAGGCTTTCCTGCATTCAATCCTTTTGAAAGAATGAAAAAATGATGTTTTGAAATTGATTGCCCCTTGCTGTAAGTTTTGATTTTGTTTCCGCACATAGTTAAAGTTTTTAAATGATTCCTGTCATTGAGCCACTGAGCCCAAAAACAGAAAAAAGTATAAAACTTTTGATAGGCCACTAACTTGCGGAGCGTGGGATGAATTGCAAGGTTTTTGCGAAAAAAATACTACCCTATTAAATAAAAAAATCATTAATATATTGTGGTGGAGATTTTTTTTGCAAAACTTGTCTTGACCTTGCAAGAGCGTTTGGGAGCATAACTTTGCCTAACAAAAGTTTTATTTGCGGTCTATCATTTATTTAAATTTCATTTCTTTTCTTTAGATGAAAAGAAACGAACCAAAGAAAAATCAAGGCAAAACAAAGCTGCTGGCGCACTTGCTTACACACGCTTTTGCCAAGCCAACACACTTTGAAACCTTTGGTTTCATTAAGAAAAAAATTCAATATTTTTTTATTTTATGGGGTAAAATCAAAGGGTGATAAACTTTTAGGTTGGCTATAAGGATGGGAAAGACAAGTGTGGCGAATGAATGAGCCACTCTTGTGTGTGGTGCTGAAGCTTATGAATGAACATAGCGGAATGTAGCGGAAGATCGTGTAGCGACCACGAGGAGCGGAACGCTGTAGCGTAATGTAGCGGAGTGAATGAATATGCCGCAGGCACATGGCTTAAGGTTAGCAGTTTATTACCCTTCTACCGCTAAAGGGTGGTGGGGCATTCAGTGGTTTTTGTGGGTTGGCTTTAGCGGCTATTTAATATAATGTGCTTATAGGACAGCCGAATAATTTATTTATACCGTAAAAAGTGGCTGTTCCTATAGGCGCACATTATGTTATAATAGCTTTGGGTTGTTTTTTCGCTGGTGCATAGGCTGCCGGTGGTGGTGGTTGGAGGCAGCCGTTTTTTGCATAGCGTGTTGGAGTAGCTCTTTGCCACCGCAATGGAGCACTTCGATATACTCTGTAAATTTAGCGAAATGAGGATGGCAATGTGCTACAGCAGGGATGGATGCAAAAAATGTGACAGCGAAAAAAACAACAGACGTGTTGGCGTGGGGAATGCAGCAAAAAGACAGTAAAGCCCGCAATGATTCATTTTAAATGAGGGCGATGGATTTTTGATGCATGTGGGATTTTTTTCAGAATATATTTTGAAGTTTTTACTTCCTAAAGTTCGGGAAATAGAGACCAGTTGCTTTCATGAATTTTAAAATCAACTTTCTTACAAATAATTTTTAAAGGGTGAAACGCAAAGTATAACTGGACAGTATCCTTTTTTTGATTGTAAGTTCCAATTGTATTTGGGTCTAAATACTTGTGAAGTTCTGACCTTTCAATAATTAAATATCTTCCCCATTCCTTAGATAGTCTTACATATAAGAAATATACAAGTTCCGGTGTTATTGGTGTTATTGCCTGCGTGTAAGGAAGAGTAAATTTAGCAGAGTAACCATACTTTGTAGTAATACCATGGACAGCTTTAACCTGAATCCTCTTGAATTCTCCGATTCTATCCTTAACAACAAAAACATCATCACCTGTATCAACCTCAGGAATTGCAGCATTCCATTTATGCAATAAAAATTCAGAAACAACCAGAAGTTGAGCTGCTCTGCCGAGATACAAATTTGAATTATCTTTATTTGGCATCAATCACAATATTAGTGCGAGGATCAATAAATTTAATTTTTCTAATCTGCTTGAAATCTTCTTCATTTAAACCTGTTAATGCAGGCAAAACATGATCAGCAACAGGGCCATGTACATATTCAAAAGCACTTTTAACTTCGAAAGGAACAAAAATATTATTTACAGGTGCAATTTGTTTCTGAAAAATTTGAACGACTTTATTAAATTCACTTGGCGGTAATGAATAATTAAAACCGTCCATTTGCTTGACAACATAAATGTGCAATTCATCAATTTTATATATTGCATTTTCGTAATACACGATTAACGAAACTATCTCTGGGTAATTTTTCGGAACATAAATTTTCATTTTTGTGATTTGACAATAATCTATTATTTGATCAATTACCAGGTCTGTTTCAATTATTTTACTAAAGTTTGAATAAAATGTGCCTGGATGAATATAATATGATTTCAAGCTCCCATTTAAAAAATTTTGAATTACCTGAACCGGAAAATTTAAATGTTCAAACTTACCTGATGTCGGTTTGAATTTTTTTATACAGATGTCATCTATTTTAAGATTTTTCAATTCAAATTCAGACGTTGAACTGAGCTCAAAGTTTTTCATATAAAAAAGATTTTAGTTTAACTCATTTGCTAATAATTCAGCTTGTTTTAAAACAGTTTCAATAGCTTTTTGTTGTTTATCGGGTGGATAGCCGTATTTATTGAGAGTACGGCGAACCAATACCATTAATTTTGCTCTTGCACTTTCACGGATTGTCCAGTCAATAGTTGCGTTTGCTTTAACTTTATCAGCAATTTCGTGAGCAATCATTCTAAGGATTTCATCACCCAATACTTTTACTGCACTATCGTTGGTTTCGAGAGCATCATAAAAAGCGATTTCATCTTCTTGTAAACCTAAATCTATTCCTCGTTGGTCAGAAGCCTTAATTTCTTTAGCAATTTCGATTAACTCTTGAATGATTTCTGCTGTAGTAAGTAGATTATTTTGATATTTTTTAATTGAATTTTCAAGCATCTCAAGAAATTTTCTGCTTCTAATAAGATTCTTTTTAGAACGGACTTTTATTTCATCATTCAATAATTTTTTTAATAATTCCAGAGCTAAATTTTGATGTTTCATTCCTTTTATTTCTAAAAGAAATTCATCTGAAAGTATTGAAATTTCTGGTTTTTTAATACCGGCTGCATCAAAAATATCAATCACCTGATCGGAAACTAAAGCCTGATCTACAATTTGTTTAATTGCTGATTCAATTTCTGTAAATGATTTTCCGGCACCTGTGATTTCAAATTTAACAAGTCTTGCTTTTACTGCCTGATAAAATGCAACTTCATCTTTATAAGACATTGCTGTATCATCAGGAACGGAAAGGGCAAATGCACGACTCAATAATGTAACTTCGCGAACAAAACGATTTTTACCGTCGTCCAAGCCCAAAATATGTTCTTCTGCCTGAAGTATGATAGATAGCTTTTCTCGTGGAGATGCATTAAAGAAACGATTGTAATTAAAGCCTTTGCTGTTTGCATAATATGCCTGTGGTTCTTCAACTAGAATCTCGTTATAGGATTTGCTTGATTCTGTAAACATCTGACGAACTACTTCAAGTTTTTCTAATAATAGTTCTACTGCTTTCTCTTGTTCTAATGTTGGATCACCTTTACCTCCTGCATCAGAATAAAACGACAGCGCTTTTTTTAAATCAGAAGCTATACCAAGGTAATCAACAACTAAGCCTCCGGGTTTATCTTTGAAAACACGGTTTACTCTTGCGATTGCCTGCATGAGATTATGACCACGCATTGGTTTGTCAATATACAATGTATGAAGACATGGAGCATCGAAGCCAGTAAGCCACATATCACGAACAATTACTATTTTAAGTGAATCGGCAGAGTCTTTCATTCGGTCTGAAAGCGCTTTACGCTGTGATTTGGTTGTATGCTGTTTTTGCATAACAGGTCCATCTGCACTGGATGCTGTCATAACTACTTTTATAGTGCCTTTGGTGAGATCATCATTATGCCATTCAGGTTTTAATACAATAATTTCATTATATAAATCCACAGCAATTCTGCGGCTCATAGTAACAATCATTGCTTTGCCATCGAAAACGGACTGACGTTTTTCGTAATGAGTAACTATATCTTTTGCCAGATTTTTTATACGTTCTTTGTTGCCTATAATTGCTTCGAGTTTTGACCATTTTGCTTTTGCTTTTTGTTTTTCAGTAAGTTCATCAGATTCTTCAAGCTCTTTGTCAAACTCTTCAATTAATAGCCTGCCTTCTTTATCAAGATTTACCTTAGCAAGACGGCTTTCATAATATATACGAACAGTTGCGCCATCGGTGACCGCCTGCGAAATGTCGTAAACATCAATATAGTTTCCGAAAACAGCAGGTGTGTTGACATCTGTGTTTTCAATAGGTGTGCCGGTAAAACCTATGTATGTTGCCATAGGCAGGGCATCACGCATATATTTTGCAAAGCCATAAGCAATTCGTTTTCCTATAATTTCTTTTGTTTCTTTGTCTTTGGTGTCAACGAGTTTTGCCTCGAAACCATATTGAGTGCGATGGGCTTCGTCGGCAATTACAATGATATTGCTTCTTTCAGAGAGTAAGTCATAAATGGGTTTACCATCTTCGGGCATGAATTTTTGTATTGTAGTAAAAACAATACCACCGGAAGCAACTTTGAGTAATGCTTTCAGATGTTCCCTGTTTTCAGCTTGTACAGGTTCCTGCCGTAATAATTGTTTGGATGAAGCAAAGGTATCAAAGAGTTGATCATCTAAGTCGTTTCTATCTGTAATTACAAGTATAGTAGGATTATTCATCTCTTCAGAAACAATGAGTTTGCCTGAATAGAAAACCATACTTAAGCTTTTACCTGAACCTTGTGTATGCCAAATAACTCCTGCTTTTTTATTGCCATTTTTACTTGATGCATGAATGGTGCTTTCTACAGCTTTGTTAACTGCATAATATTGATGATAAGCAGCAAGTTTTTTTATTGTTTGCACCTGAATAATACCTGTTTTTGTATCGGTTTTACTATCTTTTTCGAAGACTGTAAAGTATCTGATTAAATCAAGTAAGACAGCAGGATTCAACATGCCGTGAATCATTGTTTCTAACTGTGGGGCAAAGCGTGAAGCCTCTTTCCTGCCATCTTCGGTTTTCCATGACATAAAACGGTTGTGATCAGATGAAATGGTGCCGGCTTTACATTCCATCCCATCGGAGATAATACAAAAAGCATTATAAGTGAAAAGGCTTGGAATAGTGACTTTGTAAGTTTGAATCTGATCGAATGCTTTTCTTATAGTAGCGTTTTCATCCGCTGCGTTCTTTAATTCTATTACGATTAAAGGAATTCCATTAATAAATAATAAAATATCGGGACGTTTGTTCTGGTTATTTTCGAGAATAGTGTACTGATTAATTGCAAGAAATTCGTTGTTTGCTTTGTTTTCAAAATCAATAAGCCAGACATAATCGTTTTTATCTTCTCCTTTTTCGCGCCAAGTTACAGGGATGCCATCGGTTAAATAGCGATGAAATAATTCATTGTTTGTAATTAATTCAGTAGAATGAATGCGATGAAGTTCTGAAAGAGCATGAGCTATAACATCATTAGGAATATTAGGGTTTAATTTACAAACTGCTTTTCTGAGACGTTCTTTTAAAAGTATTGAACTATAATCCTTTCTTTCGGATAATAAACTTTCAGGGGCGATATCCGGTCCCGAAAGATATTGAAAACCTAACTTTTCAAGTTCTTCGATTGTGTAGCGTTCTATTTCGGATTCGGTAATTTTGCTCATTTTAATAATTGTCAAATAAGATTTTTGAGTATAAGAGGATAATAACCTTCAAATTTGTCTGATTTATTTTAATGCCTTTATTATCATCTTTCCGTTTTTGAGTTAAGCAGTATTTATTTGATATTCAGTATTTTATACTTTCATTCCATTTTAAAATTAAACAAAAAACTAACCCCAGAAAGGGATGTATTCTATAAATTTTGTTGAAACATTTTTTGGATCTTTTGGTTTAATTTTTCCTTGAGCTAAAGCGTCCTTAATCACAAGGGAAACTTGAGGTCGCTGTTTTTCGTGCATTTTAAACCTTTCTCTTAAACTAGTATTGGTCATACCACCTGTTGAGTAATATTTGATAATAGAATGCTGATAACATGCTTCAACGCGTTCCATTGGTGTTAAGACTGCAAATGATTTTGGACTAAACATTGTAATCCTGAAAGAATTTTCAAGTTCTTCAAATTTAAGTGGAGGTAACCCAAATAATTCTATTGCTGCAACAGCCTTCTCAAAACCGGAACCTCTTTCTTCACATATATTATACCTGCGAAAAGCAGCTGCTAAAATTTCATTTCTTGATTCAGGTGTTGTTCTTATTAAACGATCAATTTTTTTTGAGGGTAAAAGTTTTCCAGGATTTGAAATAACAATACGATTATCAAATATCTCAATCATTGGACCTGAACCACGAATAGTGAAGTCCTGATGTATAAGAGCATTTGCAATTAGTTCGCGAAGCGCTATTTCGGGATAAATTGTTGTTTCTTTTCTCAATGCGTTTTTTATTATTTCGCTACCAGGTAATAAGGCTTTCAAGAATGTTATTAAACCCTCAAATCCGATTGCATAGCCTTTTGAACCCGGGTATTCTTTTTCTGTTTCCAGCTTGGTAATGCCTTTGTACTTTATCAGACGGATGCTTTTCCTAGCAAGATCATCGAACTCTTTTAAATTAAATGCAGCAGATAAAGCGCCGAAATTTGTAATATAGAATCCTGCTCCATCCATTTCAACAATCATTTTTTCGTCTTTCATCCATCTGATTACCTCTAAATCTGTTTGAGGGACTGGCTTATCAAGTAATTTAAAAATGCTCATATAATCGAGCAAATTTTTTATTTCAGGAAATGTTTTTAGTTTGGAAGCATGTAATTCTTCAAATTGTGGTGTTTTGCTATTGAGCATCAAAGATCCAATTTCATGTCTTGATGCCAGACGAGTTGTTCCTCCACTACGGATGTAAGCGTCTTCAATAGTTCCTGATTTAAGATGTACAGGTTTTACAGCACTTTCTTTAATATGAATAAACAGAAGCGGAATGTTATCGTAGTTTTCAATTGCATGATCCATAACAACAACGGGGTTGAGAGAATCTCTACAAATGCTACTCAATCTTTGAACGATGTGTTCTGCATCTTTTTGTGTAACACCAATAAGTTTTGCAGTTTTATTTTCGATACCGAATACCATAAATCCACCGCCGGGTTGATTTGCAAATGCGGAAAGATGGCGTGTTAATTTTGCATTGTCGTTTGAAAGACTTTCTTTCCAGTCGAGTTCATTTAATTCCTGTGGTAACGGCTCTAAGCTGTGCTTTAGAAACTCGAAAGCCTTATTTATCCAGTTTTTAATCATTTTCCGTTTTCAAATTAAGCAATAAGTAGTTAAATTTCAGTAACATTTATTTTGTTTCCGTTTTTGAGTTAAGCAAAAAATTTACTGGTAAAAATAGCAAAAACAAATTGTAATATTTCGCATACAGTAATTCTCATCTTTAAACTCTTATAAATAATCCGGATTAGAAAATTTTTGTTTTCTTTCCCAATCGGCATTTTTCATTTCACGTTCAATTAGTTCTTTGATATATGTTCTAATAGGAATTATATCAAGTTTATTTTCACATTTGGCAAGTATTTTGTATAACGCTTGCCATTTTTCTGCATTAATTTCACCTAAAATAATCTCACCTTTATATACACCACCATTTCCAATCCAATGAATTTTTTTGAATATATTAATGTCTGTATTAATTGAAAGATAAAAAATAAAAACTTCTTCAAAAATATCATTTAAAACATGACGTATTACATCAAAAAGAGGATTCAACTTTATTACGTTATCCTTATATTTTGAAATGTAGTAAAAAATGAATTTTTTTGCTTTTTGTTTTTGTGAATCTGAAAGACGATTGAACATAATATTTAAAGAATAGTCACCAATACCAAAATATGGATTATTTTCTATGATTAAATTTACTGCTTCTTCAATTAATGGTTCTTGATTTTCCATGTCCCAAATGAAAGGAATATATTTTTCAGTATTTCTATTAATCTTGTGCTTTTCCGTGTAAAAGATTGTGAGATATTTTATCAAAAAAGCAGGATTTTTTAGAATAAGATTTTGAAGCCCCTTGCTATCAAAATCAAAATGCATATCAAATTTTACCTGCTGAACATAAGCTTTCGAGAGTAATTCAAAATTATCTGAAAAATAATCAGTGTATTTTTCAAAGAAGTGATAAGAATATGTTATACGTAAATTTAATAATTCATTTTTATCAACAGCTATAGACAGAATTTTGTGCAGAATGTCTTTATCAAGAGCTTTAAATTTTTCAAAACTTTCGAAAAAAAGCGTGCATGGCTGATTAATTGAATTGATTGTATTTATAAGTTCATTTTTGAAGAAGTCATTAACAAGGGCTTCAGGTAAATAATCATAAAATGAAAGTTGCCAGTATATTTTAAAATCATTATTCCACGACTTAATTAATTCCCATAATTTTATTGCCCAAACTTCTGATTTATTAATTATAGCTTTGATTGTTTTATATAAATCTCGTAAAGCTCTTGGGTAGTTTTGAAAAATATTGTCTAATAGCTTAAATCCTAATTCATCATTTTGTGAAAAATTTTCTTCAATAATAATATCTAAAGATTGAATAATAGACCATTCATTGTTTTCCCCAAGAGAAAGACTTAATGCAATCGTATTATTAAGAACTTTAAAATCTTCCAAACTTGAAAAAATAAAAGAACTACGAATGTCTTGATCTTTCAATTTCTGAAAATCTTGATGGTTTTCAAATTCATAATCCTGTTTACCTCTCAGAGAATTCCAATCAAGTTTTCTGAAATAATTATATTCCTGACTGAAAAATTTAGATTTTAAATTTCTATAACTTCTGTCTTTTAGATTCTCTTCTCTATCAAGCCAAATAACAATATCATGAACAAAATGAATGTATTTAAATGCAGTTGGATTAAGCTTATTCTCAATGAAAGGGAGTAAAAATGAAAGATCAAATTCAAGAATTTCAATAATTGAATCCCTGAACCCAGGACGGAAGGATTTTATTACATCAAATGTTTCTTGAGGAAATGTATCATATAATTCGAAAAGGGTTAACCAAATATTTTTTCTAAAGTCTTTTGTTACTTCATAAAGAGGTAAAGGGTATTGATAGAAAGTTATTGTATTT
>Ga0118677_10016354_pt1 | contig 10174 bp, 6 predicted proteins | sample AliMusrvi5mmetaG_FD_86154 | JGI IMG/M metagenome (GOLD analysis project Ga0118677, IMG submission 86154)
GAGCAACTTGCTCTGCATCGCCAGTGGCATCTCCCCGATCTCATCCAGAAACAGCGTCCCATCATTGGCCGCTTCGAACATGCCGAGTCGCTGCTGCCCCGCCCCGGTAAACGCACCTTTTTCGTGGCCGAACAGTTCGCTCTCCAATAATTCATTGGGAATCGCCGCGCAATGGACCGGGATGAATGGGCCCGCTTTCCGGCAACTGCTGAAGTGCAGCGCGCGCGCCACCAGCTCCTTGCCGGTTCCCGTTTCGCCGTTAATTAAAACGGTGACATCCGTGTCCTTGATCCGGTCAATCAGTGCCAGGACGCTGCGCATCGCACCGCTGGCGCCGATCATGTCATCGGCCGGCAGGTCGGCGCCCGCCGCCGCGGGTCGCGGCAACGCGCGCTCGCGCAAGACCCGTTCCACCACCAGGCGGATTTCGTCCACGTCAAAAGGTTTGGTCAGATAATCCGCGGCCCCCAGTTTGATCGCCTGGACGGCGGGTTTGGGTTCGGCAATGGCGGTCACCATGATCACCGATACCGCCGGCAGTTCCTGGCGGATGCGGGCCAGCAACTCCAGCCCGGTGCAGTCCGGTAATTTCATATCCAACAGCACCAGGTCAAACGGGCCCTGGGTTTGCAGGATTTCCAGGCCGGCCTTGCCGGTCGCGGCGGTGGCCACTTGATACCGGTCTTTGAGGATGTAGCGCAGCGACTCGCGCGGGCTCGCCTCGTCATCAATACATAAAATTTTTGGCCGCGCCATGAACAGATCCGGTCAGGTGCGAGCCGGCACCGGTTGGGCCGGTGGGGCCCGACTGACGAGGTTGAAATCAACCGCATCTGGCCCGGGGACCGGATCATCGAGCAATTGGTCTTCCGGATGCGGCTGCGCCTTCCGCGGCAACACCAAGATGACTTTCGTGCCAACACCCAAGGTGCTGTCCACCGTCAAGCGCCCCCCGTGCCGCTCGGCAATGCGCTTGATGATCGTCAAGCCGAGGCCGACGGCAACATTCCGGGTGGTGACAAACGGTTCCGCCACGTGCGCCAGGCGATCCAGGGCGATCCCTTCGCCGGTATCCTGCCAATCCAGCCGCAGCGCGCCGCCGGCGGGCAGCTGGCTGCCCGGGAAATCGTTCGGCCCGGCTTCGGTGGCGTTGACTGTCAGGCGGCCTCCCTGGGGCATGGCTTGGAGTGCATTGCGGATAATGTGCTCAAACACCTGTTCCAACCGGATGACATCCCCCTCCAGTTGGCACGGCCCGCTGAAATTCTTCTTGATTGTGACGGTCGGCAGATCTGGATCGCTGGCCGGTTGTTTCTGGCCAAACGGTGCGACGCACAGCAAGCGTTTCTGCGCAAATTCGTTGGTAATATTGCGGACGGAGGTGTCGAGCAATTCTTCCGCATTGATCTCCTCGTACGCCAGCACCAATTGGCGGGTAAAGAAGGTCAGGTTCTGGACCAACAGGTCCACGCGGTTGACTTCGCTGCTGACGATGTCCCGGAACTGGGTCCGAAATTCCGGATCATCGGCGCGCTCCGGCAATAGTTGGGCGTAAATCTTGATGGAGACGAGCGCGTTTTTCAGCTCGTGCGACAGGCGCGATGCCAGCCGGGTAAAGAATTCCTTGTCGGCCAGCTCGCGTTCGTGCGCCTGCTGGAGTTTCATTTCCGTCATGTCTTCCAACAGGGCCACCGCCACTAGGCCTTCCGTGTCGCCCAGGCTCATGGCGAACCGCGTTGCACTCACGCTCAAGGGCCGGTGATTGCGCGGCAGGCAGATTTCGTGTTGCCGCAGCTCGGTCCCGGTTTGTAAAACTTGAAATAACATGTCGCCCACACAGGGCGGCAGGCAATTTGTCCGCCGGCCCACCAGCTCGCCCTCGCCCAACTCCAGCAACTCGCGGGCCCGGCGATTCACACACAGGATCCGGTCGTCCTGGCTGACGACGATCACGGCGCTCTGGGCATGGGCCAGCACTTCGCTCATAAACCGCTGCTGGCCGATGAGCTTGGCTTGCAGATGAAAATTCCGGATGGCCTGGGCCAGTTGCGCCATCAAGTGATAGACCAATTCCAACTCTTCATTGGCCAATGGCTCGCCGGTCACCTTGCCGCTGAACGCCAATACCCCGAGGAGCTGGTCGGTATCGAACATTGGCACGGCGACTTCGGCACCGAGCAGTTCAAACTCGCGAACTACCTGCGGGTCGTGGTCCGGCGCGGCTGTGTCCGCCGCCAGGGTCCGCCGCAACAATTTCGTTTCCCGCCGCAGCCAGCCGGCAATGCCGAAATCAAGATTCATCCGGAAATGCTCGACGACATTCGGCGCGATCCCATAACTGCTGACAATGGTCAACTGCCGGTCTTCGAGCGTCAGCCGCTCCGTGAACGAATCATTTTGATAGCGCCGGGTGAACAAGGCCAGTTTGCCAACGCCCAACAATTCGCGCACAAAATTTAAAAACTCGGCCAACAGGGCCCGTTCGTCGCGGTTCTTGCCCAGCACCTGGCCAATATTGCGGAGCGCATCCCGGTAGCGCAGCAATTCGGCTGCTGGAACCACTGGCCCGGCAAATGCTGGCGGGGGGGCCGATTTGCCAGTGGATCGCCGCCGGCCGCCAGTGGCGTGTTTTAGTTGTGATTGCGTTGCGCGCAATTCCAGAAATGTTCCCAAATTTTGTCGGGCTTGGTCGATGTTTTCGGTGTCCGAAATGGTCAGCCAGCCCGGCTCCAAGGGGTGGCGCAGGCGTTGGTCGGCAGTGAGTCGGACAACGACCGCCTGATGGTCGCCCAGTGTTACTTTGGCCAGCGATTCCATTGCCCAACGGGTGGTCGCACCGAGCGAGACCGCGTCCACGACAACAATATCCACCAGCCGCAACCAGGTTTCAAACAGCGCGTCGAAATGCGCCGCACCCGTCTCGGCCGGCGGCTCCAACAGCACAATATTGATTTGCGCCCCGAAAGTTTCGGAAAAATATTGCCGGACATCGGCGGCGCCAGCTAACAGTAGCGCTGTTTTCATGATTCCCCTTTGACTGGTGGCAACCCATGATCGCGAGGTGACGCCGGGCCAGACGGACCTGCACTGGCACTATTCCGCGAACCAGCCGCTGCGGAACGCCCGGCGGCTGGACCGGTATGGCGCTGGAGTACGACCGCGGTATTGCGGCCGCCGAAGCTGAAAGAATTGCTGGCCGCAATATTGACGCGCCGATGGCGGGCGACGTTCGGTACATAGTCAAGGTCGCAGTCGGGATCCGGATATTCGTAATTGATGGTCGGCGGCAAGATGTTGTCGCGGATGGCCAGGCAGCAGGCGGCGATCTCGGAGGCCCCACACGCGCCCTGCAAATGACCCAACGTGGATTTGGTGGAGCTGATCGGCAGTTTGTAGGCGCCGTCGCCAAAAACTTTCTTGATGACAACGGTCTCGGCTTTATCGCCGAGCGGCGTTGAGGTGCCGTGGGCGTTCAGGTAGTCGACTTGCTCCGGCCGAACACCGGCCGCATCCAGCGCCCGCTGCAGCGCCCGCGCACCTTGTTCGCCGGTGGGATCGGGGTGACACATGTGATGCGCGTCACAGGTACCCGCCCAGCCGATCATTTCGCTGTAGATCCGGGCGCCCCGGCGGCGGGCATGTTCCAATTCTTCAAGCACCAGAATGACGCCGCCTTCACCAATCACAAACCCATCGCGCTTGGCGTCAAATGGGCGCGAAGCTTTTTTGGGTTCATTATTCCGGGAAGTGAGGGCGTAGACCGTACCAAAGGAGACGACGATGATCGGATGGATGGGCGCATCGGATCCGCCGGCCAGCATCACGTCCGCATCGCCGCGCGCGATGAGATCGGCGGCGTGGGCGATGGCGGCCGTCGAACAATCACAGCCGGTCGAAATGGTCAGGCAGGGGGCCTTGAGGCCATGATGCATGGCAATCAGGCCGCCGGTCGAGCCGGTAAAAACGGCGATGCCCAGATAGGGGCTGACGGCGCTGACACCTTTTTCTTTGTAGGCATCGTATTCTTTCGCGCCATAGAGCATCCCCGCCTGCGCTGTTCCCACGGAGACACCGCAGCGCTCAGGGTTTTCCCTGGTGAAATCGAGCTGCGCATCTTCCACTGCGAGCAGGGAGGAGACGAGGCCAAACTGGGCAAGTCGATCCATGCGGCGGGCTTCTTTACGCCCCAGCCATTGATCGGGATGGAAATCGGCCACCTCCGCCGCAACTTGCCACGGGCATTTGGCTTGGACCAACAACGGGGACCGGCCAGCCACGGACACGCCAGCCACGACATTTTTCCAGAACGGTTCGACGCCAATGCCGACCGGGCTGACGACTCCGATGCCGGTAATGACGACCTGCCGGCTATGGTTGTGACGCATACACCGATTCGTTTGTAAGAACCGTGGCCTTCAGTTTCTAAGTTCCTCCTTGAGAACCCAGTCCGTAATTAACGATTCAAATCGCAAAAATTATACACCGACGGATGTGGATGTAAATAGTTTGTTTTCAGCCAGAAACACTGGCCAATCCAATGGCAGATGGATTTGAAACGCCGCGCCCATCCCTTCCGAACTGGAAACAGCAATAAAGCCATTGTGGTCACGGGCGATCTTCTGGGAGATGGATAACCCCAAACCGGTGCCCTCCGGCTTCGTGGTAAAGAATGGATCAAACAGCCGGGCGCGTGCCGCCGCGGGAATCCCGGGGCCATTGTCGGCAATCGAAATGATTGCAAAACAGGCCTCCGCCGGTTTTGATTTATTTTCGGGTGGCTGAATCCCGGTGGTAATCCGAATGACACCGCCGGCGGGGAGCACATCCACGGCATTATTCAGGATATTCAGCAACACCTGGAGAATCTGTTGTTTATCCACCGACAAGGTCAGCCGATGCGGCAGTTGTTTGCTCACTTCAATTTGTTTGCCGCGCAGTCGGGGTTGAATTAGCGTCAACGCTTCATCGATCAATTCCTCGGCGGTGTGGAGACCGACATTCATGGCCGCAGGGCGCGCGAAAGACAGCATACTCTGAATCACCTTCGTAATCCGCTCCACATCCTGCAAGACCAGTTTGCTAAACTCATCCCGGAACTCCGGATCGTCCTGGTTGGTCGGCAATAACTGCGCAAACGTGCGAATCGAGGCGAGTGGATTCCGGATTTCATGGGCGACGCCGGCCGCGATGGTACCGAGGGCGACCAGTTTATTATTTCGGACCGCCTGTTCTTCCATGCGCCGGTACCGCACCCCCAACGCCACTTCGGTCGCAAGCGTCGTCAACAGGCGCAAATCGCTGACGAAAAACATATCCCCGTTCGCTTTCGCACCCAGCGCCAACACGCCCATGAGCTTCCCCTCGATTAACAGCGGCACACACAACGACACCTGTAAGCGATCCAGCGCGCCAGCCAACTCCGGCCAAACCGCGGGCGGGGCCATGCGCGCCTGTTCATCTCGGACCAAGGCATCCTTGTGCTCCCCCAACCAATGGGTGATCGGCCCGTTTGCTCGCAGCGGCAACAACCGGTCGCGTTCCTCCGGCAATACCCCGCTGTGCGCCATTAATGCGTACTCATCCAGCAGCGGATCCTGCAGAAAAATCAGCACCCGTGAAACCTGCATCTGGCTCTGAACGGTGGTGACCACCCGGTTGAGCAGGGTCTCGACCGTGCCCTCGCTGCTCAACTCACGGATCAAGTTCGTGAGGATGTCCTGATAACTGAAGCGCCCGGCAAAGAATCGTTCCTGCACCAAGTGCTCGGCATAGGGCAGGAACTGCGGCAACGTAATTGCCAACCCCATCCCGATGACCAGCACCAGGGCCACCACGAACAAAATCTGCTGCGGGTTCATGAAGCCGGGCGAGACCAATGTCATCGCCCCCACAAAAAGTAGACACAAGGCGGCCACAATAATCAGCGAGACCGTGTAGAGCAACCCGCGCGCAATGACGATATTGACGTCCACGAGCCGGGCCTTCGCCATGACGTAGCCCAGCATGATCAGGTTCAACGGCATGATAAAGAATCCGAACGGCTGAATTTGAATGTCATACTCCATCGGCATGATGATGGAGTTGGTCGTGAGGAAGATCACAAACCAGGCGGCAGCAAAGTAACTCAACTGGGTTTTTAAATACCCGACCGCCCGCCGGGCGCCCAAGACGAGCACGATGGCGGTCACCCATTGCCAGCCCGCGATGTGGCCAATCAGGACCGGATACCAGGCGCGATTATAGCTCAGGTAGTGATCCATGTAGGGCAGGTGTTTCAGCCCGCTGATGATCAGATTCCCCCAGATCAACGCCACACAGAAGAACCCGGTCAGATAGGATCCAATAATCATCAACCGGTCGCGCCGTTGCCGCTTCATCGAGACACAAACGCTATGGAGGAACATGGGGGTGTTGATCACGCCCAGCGAAAGAGTGAATTTTCCCCAGAGCAGGGCATGCGGCTGGTCCCCGGCATGAAAGTATTGGGCGAACCCAATAAACCAAAGCCCCATGAGGAAAATGGCGCCGCTAATCAGCGCCCCCACCATCTCGCGAAAGTTTCGCCGGAAGGCAATCGCGGCAACCGCCAAACAAATGGCGCCGTTCAGCAAGACGAGAAAAAAATAAAACTCAACCATGGGTTAGCCTAGCCCGCTGGCTGACTGCGGTGCAACGCAGCCAGTCGGGGCACCAACATCCCAACCTCCCGTTGAAAGGCCTGATAGCGGGCGCCCAAAAGCTTCACCAGCTCGACCTCCTCGCGGCGCGCTCGCCAAAGCAATAAGGGTATGTACCCAAGTCCCACGGCCGCCAGTGACCACCACGCGCCACCTGCCAGTGGCACGGCAATGTGTTCCAAGATAAATGCTGCGTACGCCGGATGTCGAACGTACCGGTACGGACCCTCGCGGACCAATGGCTGCTGTTGCCGGATCTCAATGTGCAGGCTCCAGTACCGCCCCAACGTCCGCACGGCTGCCGCCCGAATGAGTTGCGCCACGATGTACAATCCAATGCCCGCCACCGCCAAACCCCAACGCCGGGGCCGGCCCAGGAAGAAAAATTCCAGCGCGGCCCCGCCAAACACGATCACCCCCATCGCATAGAGTGCGTAGAATGACCAGAGCATCGAGGTTTGTCCGCGCACGCTCCCTTGTTTGCGGGCTGTGGCCCACGTCCGCCAGCCAACGACCACGATCATCAATCCGCTAAATAATCCAACGGTCAACTGCTCGGAGTTCATCTTTCTCCTTGTGGTTGTAGCGGCAACTATAATAAAAGCCACCAGCAACGGAAAGCAGATTGTCACCACCATGCGCGTCGCAATTACCGGGATCACCGGCTACTTTGGCGGACACATCGCCGCGACACTTGCCCAACATGGCCATACTGTCACCGGGATCGTTCGCCCCACCTCGCGCCTGGACCACCTCCGCGACCGGCCCTTGTCCATCCGCGTCGCCACCCTCGACGGTCAGCCCGAGCTTTGTGACGCTTTCCGCGGGGCTGATGTCATCATCCATTCCGCTGCCAAAGTCCACAGTCTGGGGCCATGGCGCGAGTTTGATGAAAGCATTATCGCCGCAACCCGCCACACCTTGAATGCGGCCATCGCCGCTGGAGTCCCCCGCTTCATCCAAATGAGCACGGTGGGCGTGTATGGTTTTCCCTGTTCGTCCACCGCTTCGCCGTTCGCGGAAACCTGTCCACACGGCCCGATTCACCGTTGGAACTACTACTCCCGCGCCAAAGCCGCCGCGGAGAACCTCGTTTTGGCCGCGCAACAATCCGGGCGCTTGGCGGCAACCATCCTGCGCCCCACCTGGATGTATGGCCCCCACGACACGACCGTCATGGAACGCATCGTGACCGCACTTCGCCGGGGCCGGTTCCCGTGGATTGGAACCGCCACCAATCGCCTCAGCCTCGTCAATCTCAGTGACGCCCTGGATGCCGTGGTCCGCGTCGTTGAACAACCGGCGGCCGGCGGGCGCATCTACAATATTGCCGCGGACGAATTGTCGCCGACCCAACGCGAGTTCATCACCCGCCTCTGTGAACTGCTGAACCTGCCATTGCCCGCCCACCACATTCCGTATCGGCTCGCCCAATTTTCTGGATTCGCTGGCGAATGCCTGGCTCACGCCACCGCCTTCCGCATCCGGCCGCCGTTGACCCGGCTCACTGTCCATCTCTTTGGTGGTCTCCGGCAGTTTCGTTCCGACCGGCTGCGCCAGGAACTGGGCTGGCGTCCGCAGACGGCTTTTGCCGAGGGGATCATCCGCGCGACCGACTGGCTTCGGCCACCGGTGCCGTGACGGTTGGGCGCGTGAGGAAGAACTGCGGCGGCAGATTTCCACTGCCGGAATCCTGGCACTTACGGCTTCCGGAAACTTACCAAATAAAAGTTACCCTTGAGAATTACTTCGTAGCTGGCATTTAAACCGGGCGGCAGCCAACTCAGCGGGGATGGTAAATCACCCTTCCCAATTTCGTAATATTTCTTCACGAACGGAGTCTTGCCGTAGGCTTGCCGGATCATCTGCTCGGTTTCATCGCCGTACATGACAAATCCACCCGGCCGGGTCACGCGAATCATTTCGCGGATGGCGCGGGCTGGATCTTGAAAGAAGTTTACGCCACCAATGTGATACGTCACGTCCAGCGCCCCGTCCCGGAATGGCAACTCTTCGCCCATCCCCCAAAACAGCGTGGCTTGGCGCTGCCACTTCGGCAGATTGCGGACCGCCCGCCGCAGCATCCCGCGCGACAGGTCCAATCCATAGTATATCGCCTCCGCCGGCAGATACCGCAGATTGACGCCCGTGCCGATCGAAACCTCCAAAACATTTTGGCCGGGTTGGATGTGGAGATCTTTGAGCAATTCCGCGCGGGCATGATCGCGGCCGCCATGGGTCAATCCCGCATAGACAATCTCCCACAGATCATAGGCCCAGCCGATACGGTTATAGAAACTTTGATACTTGGCATTGGATCCGGCCGCCGCGGGGGCCGGGTCCGGAACCAGCACGCCCGCCTCCTCGCGAAATACCAATTCCGGTTTCACCACCTCGCGCCACGGTGCTGGGTCAGTGTTCATGCGGCTATTGCTACTCCCATCCGCCAAAACCGGTCAACCCAAAATCTGCCAGCGCGCAGTTGCCAAGTGCCTGCGCCCCCGCTATTCTCAGTCAACTCATCCGTGAATCGCACCGAGATACAGCAACGAATCGCGGCCCTGCGCCGGGAAATTAACCGGCACGACCGCCTCTATTACACCGAGGCCCGGCCGGAAATTTCCGACTACGATTACGACCAGCTCTTTGCTGAACTCCAAAAACTCGAAGCCGCCCAGCCCGATCTCATCACCCCGGATTCGCCCACCCAACGGGTCGGCGGTACGCCGCTGAAGGAATTCCAGAGTGTCCGCCATGCCAGCCCGATGCTCTCCCTCGAAAAAACCGACACGCTGGATGGCCTCCGCAAATTCGACACCGACCTTCACAAACAATTACCGGGCGAACCGATCGAGTACGTGCTCGAACCCAAGATTGACGGTGTTTCCATTACGGTCCGGTATGAAAATGGGGTGCTCGTTCAAGCGGCCACGCGCGGGGACGGCACGACGGGCGACGACATCACCGCCAACGTCAAAACCATCAAAGCCATTCCTCTCAGTCTTCCATCCGTCCATCCGTCCATCCTCGAGGTCCGCGGCGAAGCGTACATTCCGATTGCCGCCTTCGCGAAGCTGAACGACAAACTCCGGCAAGCCGGTGAAAAGACCTTCCCCAATCCGCGCAATGTAACGGCTGGCACCCTGAAACAACTCGATCCTAAGATCGTTGCCAGCCGGCCGATCAGTGCGGTCTTCTATGCCGTAGTAGTCGGACAGACGTCTCGCCTGTCCTTTTCAACCCACGCCGAATCCCTCGATTACCTCAAAACCCTCGGCCTGCCCACGCCGCACTACTGCTGGAAATGCCGGGATATGGACGAAGTCCTCGCGCATTACGAGAAGGACATCATTGCCGGCAACGATGAGCCCCAGGACCTCCGCACCAAAGTTCCCTACGAACTCGACGGCATCGTCGTCAAAGTCAATTCACTCGAACTACAGCGGCGAATCCCGGCCAAAGCGCGCGCCCCCGGTTATGCGATCGTCTTCAAACCG
>Ga0118677_10016356_pt1 | contig 10173 bp, 8 predicted proteins | sample AliMusrvi5mmetaG_FD_86154 | JGI IMG/M metagenome (GOLD analysis project Ga0118677, IMG submission 86154)
ACGGAGTTCTGGCGCCGCCGACGCTGTCAGCGGGCTTGCGCGGCCTCTATATGTAGTACATGGGTGAGCTGGCTGCGCCGGCAATGACGTCGGCGATCGTTATCGACTCGAGGATATCGCGCGTCGCGCTGGCGGCGCGGCGCCATATGGGTTCGACAAGGGCGTCGGCTCCGCGTTTGCGGACAGCCGACGCTACGTCCCGTGATCCCTCGATGGCGTCGACGATATCGGCAAAGGTGATTTCCTCTGGGCTGTAGGCGAGAACGTAGCCTCCGGCTCGTCCTCGCACGCTCGCTACCAGGCGGGCCGCGCGAAGGTCGTGCATGATCTGATCCACAGACTTCACCGGCATGCCGCCATAGGCGGCGATCTTCTTTGCCGGCACCGGCTTACTGTCGTGAGCGAACGCGAGGCGCAGAACCGCTTTTACCGCATATTCGGCCCGCAGAGAAACGATCGACACACTAACTCTCCTTACTCGGCATCCTTTTGCAGAGTATATACATCTTTTCAGATAGGAATTAATGCAAGTTTCCTCTCAAACAAAAATACTGGCAATTATGAGTTCAATGACGGGCAGTAAAACTCATATCTCGTGGAGGGATTAGCTACGGCCGACATTAATTATCTATTTACCTATATGATTTAGTAGGTTAACATCTTGGTGGCGGCGATCATCGTCGTCTCGCAGTGAGGAGGAGCGTAGAGATGAAGATCGCCGATGACATCACGCAGTTGATTGGCAACACCCCGCTGGTGCGGTTGGGGCGGCTCTCGGACGAGACGGGGGCTACCATCGTCGCCAAACTCGAGTCGTTCAACCCGGGCGGTAGCATTAAGGACCGTATAGGGCTGGCAATGATCGAGGCGGCCGAGCAGGCCGGCGCCATCAAGCCTGGCGTCACGACGATCGTGGAGCCCACCAGCGGCAACACCGGCATTGCTTTGGCTCTTGTGGCGACGGCGCGCGGCTACAAGGTTCTGTTGACGATGCCGGAGACTATGAGTGTTGAACGTCGTAACCTGCTGCGCGCCTACGGCGCCGAGCTTGTCCTGACTCCTGGCGCGGAGGGTATGAAGGGCGCTGTGGCGCGAGCGACGCAGCTGGCGAGCGAGCTTCCCAATGCGTTTTTGCCACAGCAGTTCGAGAACCCGTCCAATCCGGAGGCCCATCGGCACACCACTGCCGAAGAGGTGTGGGCCGACACGGACGGCCAGGTGGATGTGTTCGTCGCCGGCATCGGCACCGGAGGCACCATCACCGGCGTTGGTGAGGTTCTCCGCTCGCGCAAGCCATCGGTGAAGCTGATCGCGGTTGAGCCGGCCGACTCGCCGGTTCTTTCTGGTGGCAAGCCTGGCCCACACAAGATTCAAGGCATCGGGGCGGGCTTCGTGCCCAAGGTGCTCAACACCGAGGTCTACGACGAGATCCTCAAGGTGAGCAACGACCAGGCACTAGAGACGGCCCGCGATCTGGCCCGTAAAGACGGCATCCTGGTCGGTATCTCGTCGGGCGCCGCCGCTTTTGCGGCGATCACTGTGGCTCGGCGTCCTGAGAACAAGGGCAAGCTGGTAGTGGTTTTGCTCCCCGACACGGGAGAGCGCTATCTGTCTACGGTGCTCTTCACCGAGCCAACGCCGGTGATCGACACGGCTGGGCAGCTATAAGGTCAGCGTCGACTACAAGGCTGGCGCCGGCCCGTCTTCGTCGGCCAGCTCATCTTCGCCGACCGAGCCCGCCGGCGTGCGCCCACCGGTCGCGGCGGCCTCCGCTTCGGAGGCTAGCAACTCGGCCTCCTGAAGCGTCATGTGCGTCTTCCGCAGCGGGTCCTCGCGTAGGAAGAGCACGACCACTAGACCGATGACGCCGACTATCGCCGAGATCACGAAAAGTCCGCTGATTGCCGTGCTCAGACTCTGGCGTACGGCGTTCATGAAGGCGTGGAACAGTTGCTCGCTCTGGGCGCCGAACTTGGCGAACGTGGCGTGAATCTTCTCGCTGGCGGATGGCGAGAGCAGCACCTGCGGATTGTCCAGTGCCGCCGAACCATTGATCTTCTGCAGCTTTGCCGGCAGGTTGGTCTTCATCGCCGCGGCGAACTGGTTATTGAGTATGGTGCCGAACACAGCCAGTCCCACGGTGCTGCCGATGGAGCGAAAGAACTGTAGCCCGGCGGTGACTTCGCCGAGGCGATTCGACGGATACTGGTTCTGGACGATAACGGTGAAGGCGCTCATGGCGACGCCCAGACCGAGACCCATGAGCACCATGTTGCGGACCAGCGTAGTCCACTGCGTGCCGAGGCCCATGAGGGACAGCAGGTAAGCGCCGGCGGCGGCCAGCACGAAACCGATGATGACTATGACCTTGTACTTGCCGGTTCTGGCGAGGATTTGCCCCGCTCCGATGCTCGTGACGATCGCTCCCAGCATGAGCGGCATGAGGATGATGCCGGAGTTGGTCGCCGACTTGCCGAGCACGCCCTGCACGAAGAGCGGCAGGAACATGATGGCGCCGAACATCGCCGCCGACGTGAGCGCCGAGGCCAGCGCCGAGACGGTGAAGATGCTGTTCTGGAAGAGCCGCGGGTTGATGACGGGCTCCGCGGCGCGCATCTCCCTGAGGAAGAACGTCACCCACATGACGAGGGAGAAGGCGAACATGCCGAGGATCTCCGGCGACGTCCAGGCGTAGGTGTTGCCGCCCCAGCTGAGGCCGAGGAGCAGCGGCACGACTGCGGCCACGAGCAGCGTCGAGCCGAGATAGTCGATGCGATGCTTGCGCAGGCTCACGTGGGCGGGCAGCGCGTAGGCCGCGAAGACCAGGGCGAGGATGCCGACCGGGACGTTGACGTAGAAGGTCCAGCGCCAGCCCAGGCTGCTGTCGGTGATCCAGCCGCCGATCAGCGGGCCGATGATGGTGGCCACGCCCCACACGCTCATGAGCACGCCGGTCCAGCGGGCGCGTTGCGCCGGCGGGAAGATGTCGCCGATGATCGCCTGCGAGATCGGCATCATGGCGCCGGCTCCAAGGCCCTGGAAGGCGCGGAAGAGGATCAGCTCGGTCATGCTGTGGCTCTGGCCACAGAGCACCGAGCCGGTGATGAAGATCGCCATGCCGACGATGAAGAAGCGCTTGCGGCCGTAGGCGTCGCTGAGCTTGCCCCAGATCGGCATCGAGGCCGTGGAGGCGAGCAGGTAGCCGGTGGCCACCCAGGCGTAGTGCTGCATGCCGTCGAGGCTGGCGATGATGCGGGGCATGGCGGTGCCGACCACGGTCTGGTCGAGCGCCGAGAGCAACATGCCGAGCATGACGGCGGCGATGACGAAGCCGATGCGCCGCCGGCTCAGGGTCTCGCCCCACGGCTGCGGGACCGGGTGGTCCAGCGTTTCGATGCGCACCTCAGCCACGGGGCACCTCCGCGAAGATCGGCGCCGCGCTCGCCGCGTCGCCCGGCGCCACGCGCCCGTCCGCGCTGCGCATGAGGCCGCGGAACCCGCGCGTGAGCCCGCCGAGCTCCTCGTCGGTCAGCGCGCCGAGCCAGGCGAGGATGTGCTCCCGGCGGCCCTGGCGCAGGCGCCCGGCGAGCTCCTCGGCGGCCGGGGTGGCCGTGACGAGCGTGCGCCGGCGATCCTGCGGGTCGCGCTCGCGGACGGCGAGGCCGAGCTCCTCGAGCTTGTCCACCAGGAGGCTCGCGGCCGGCTCACTGATGCCCAGGAGCCGGCCGAGCTCGCCGACAGGCTGCGGGCCGTTCATGGTCAGCGTGGCCATCGCCTTGAACTGGCCCATCGTGATATCGAGGGACAGAAGCTCCGGGCCGGCGCTGCGGTTGAGCGCGGCGAAGACCTCGTGCGCTGCCTCGTGGCAATCTGCGAGCAAACGGGCGCGCCCGTCTGCGGCGTTCGGGGACTTGGGCAAAGCGGACCTCCGGCGGCCGGAGGAACCGGCCGATTACATTTACGGAATGTATGTAGTGTACGGAAGGAATCGGCAGGCGGCAACCGGCGCTCGAGTGCCCGGCTCGCCGTCCGCGCGTATCATCGGCGCAGACCGATGAGCACCTCGTCCACAAAGAGCTGGTGGGTCCGGCTCGCCGTCGTCGGCGTCTGGGCGGTCGCCTTCGCCCTCGTCGAGGCGATGATCGTCGTCTACCTGCGGCGGATCTTGGCGCTGCAGTTCCACCTCGTCTACCACGCCGGCGAGTTCCACTTCCCGCACGCCTACCTGCGCTACGAGCAGGCGCGTGAGGCGGCGACGATGGTGATGCTGCTCGCCGTCGGCTGCCTCGCCGGCCGCACCTGGTGGCAGCGCTTCGCGTACTGGCTCTTCGCCTTCGCACTGTGGGACGTCTTCTACTACGGGTGGCTCTACGTCTACCTGCGCTGGCCGTCGTCGCCGGGGACGCGCGACCTCCTGTTCCTGATCCCGCGCGAGTGGTGGGCGCCGGTCTGGGAGCCGGTGCTCGCCTCCTGCGCGCTCATGGCCCTGGCGGTGCTGATCCTGGCGAGGACCCGGCGCGCCTGAGGTGCGCGGGGGCGCCGAGTCCGTGGCGCGCGGCCGCGGGCCCCGAAGCGCCGCCGCCGCCGGGCGCTCGCGACGGCCTGATAGACTCGCGGCGATGACCTCCGCAGGAACCTCCGTCAGCGAACTCTGGCCTCCCGAGGCCGTCGAAGCCATCCGCGCCGCCTCTCTCGCTCTGCTCGCCCGCGTCGGCGTGCGCGTTGACTCGCCGGCCGCGGCGGACCTCCTCGTCGCGGCCGGCTGCGCACGCGGCCCCCAAGGCCGCGTGCTGATACCGGCGCCGGTCGTCCTCGTCGCGCTCGAGTCGTGCCCGCGCGCCTTCACGCTGCTGGCGCGCGACCCGGCTCGCGATCTGCTCATGGACCCGGACCCGGGCCCGATCTTCGTCCACAACATGGGCGAGGCGCCCGACGTGGCCGACGCGCGTACCGGCGAAGCGCGCCGCGCCACCCTCCGCGACCAGGTCCTCGCGGCGCGCATCATGCACCACGGCCGCTACCCGGACAGCATCAACCCGCTGGTCTCTCCCTCGGACGTGCCCGCCGAGCTTCACCCTCTGTACTCCTACCTCGCGATCCACGCCGAGACCGACAAGCACGTCGGCGGGCCCGGCCTCGATTTCCCCTGGCAGGCGCGCTATCTCGCGGGGATGTCCGAGGCCGCGGCCGGCGCGCGGACGGCGAGAGGCGCGGCCGCGGCCGGCGGCAGTCCGCCGGCCGAAGCTGCGCCGCGGGCCGCGGCAGCATCGCCGGCCGAAGCTGCGCCGCCGGCCGAAGCCGCATCGCCGGCCGGCGCAGCCCCGCCGGCCTACGCCCTCGACATGGGCTTCTCGCCGGTCAGCCCGCTCCACCTCGGGCCTGGCGTGAGCGACGCCATCGTCGAGTCCGCGCGCCTCGGGATGGCGGTGCAGTTGCTGACGAATCCCGTCGCCGGCACCACTGCTCCGGCGTCGATGGCCGGCGCGCTGGCGCAGCAGGACGCCGAGGTGCTCGCCGGCGTCGTGCTCGTACAAGCCGCCGCGCCGGGCGCGCCCTGCAGCTACGGCGCCCGCCTCTCGGCGGCCGACCCGCGCACCGGCACGCTGCTCTGCGGCGCCGGCCAGTGGGCGCTCGCCTCCGCCGGCGCGACGCTGCTCGCGCGCCGGCACGGCCTCGCCTGCGACTGCTACGGCCCGGACACCTCCGCGAAGCTGCTCGACATGCAGGCCGGCTACCAGCAGGCGATCCCCACGCTCGCCGGCGCCTTCGCGCGGCCGCGCTTCCTGTCCGGCATCGGCGCCTGGGGCGACACAACGACGTGCCTCGAGTTGCTGGTGATCGACGACGCGATCTTCCGCGCGGCGCTGGCGGCCCTGGAGCCGCCGGCGTGGGACGCGGACGCCCTCGACGTCGACGCCATCGTCGAGGGCGTGACCGGCGCCACGGGTCACCTCGGCACCCGCCACACGCGGCGCTGGCTGCGGCGCATCCAGGCCGCCGACGACCTGAGCTACCGCGGCGGCGGCGACGAGTGGGCCGCCGCGGGGCGCCCGGATCTCGTGGACCGCGCCCGGGCGCGCGTGGCGGAGTTGGTCGCGCGCCCGCCGCTGGGTCTGCCCGCCGACGTCGAGGCAGAGTTGTGCCGCCTCATCGACGCCGCGGCGGCACAGTGCGGCATCAGCGGCCACCCGGATCCGCGTCGCCTGCTGGCCGAGGCGCAGGCCCCGGCGTAGCCGCGTCCGGCGGCTCGCGTCCCTATAGCGCCTGCTCCGGCCGTTCGCCGCGCAGTTCGCCGCGCAGTATCACGGACGCCTCTTCGCCGGTCTCCACGCGTCCCTGCCCGGTCCCGCTCCGGCGCAGCAGGGGGAACAGCGCCGCTCCAAGCAGCCCTGCCGCGGCGATGAGGGCGAACGCGCCCCGGCCGCCCAGCCGCGCCAGCGCCCAGCCGCCGAGCAGCGGCCCGAGCGCGTACCCGCCCATGTACACCAGCGTCCACATGCCCATGTAGCGGCCGCGCAGGTCCGCGGGCGACAGGTTCGAGACCACCGTGGTCGAGATGGGGATGAGCAGCACGATGCCGAGGCAGATGAGGAGCATGCACGCGTAGGTGACGGGGTACGGGACGAAGGCCGCGGCGCCCACCCCGACGCCGATGAGGATCGCCGACAGCGACATGAGCCACATGTGGTCGTACTTGCCGCAGAGCCTTATGACCGGATACTGCAGCGTCGCCATGGCGACGCCGTACACGACCATGAGCAGCGCCCACTGCTGCGCCGAGACGCCGTGCAGATCACCCAGCATGATCGGCATGGTCACCCAGATCTGGCCGAAGCCGAAGAGCGGCAGCAGTGCGACCAGGCAGAACGCGACCATGCGCCGGTCGCGCAGCACGAGGCCGTAGCCCCCGAACGCCGCGGCCATGGACAGGCGCTTGGTCGCCGGCGGCCGTGTCTCTCGAAAAAGCGTCAGGACGAAGACCAGGCAGAGAAAGCACACCGCGCCGGCGGCGAGGAACGGCAGGCGAAACGTGGGGTCGAGCGCGATCAGCGGAGCCGCCGCCAGCGGACCGATCGTGATGCCTGCGTTCAGCGCCACGCGCGAGATGCTGAACGCCTCGGCGCGACGGGAGAGAGGGGTGAGGTCGGCGATCATCGCGTTGCTCGCGGTGATGAACTGGGCCCAGCCGAACGCCGCCTCGAAGGCGATCAGCGCCACGACGAGCCAGAGCTGATGGGTGAGGCCCAGGCCGACGTAGAGCGTCATGCTCCCGGCGATGCCCACGGCGAGCACTGGGCGGCGCCCGTAGCGGTCGCAGAGCGCCCCGCCCACCACCTGGAGCGGCAGCGTCGCGAGCATGGTGATCCCGACGATCAGGCCGATCGCGGTGACCGACACGCCGAGGACGTCGCGCATGTAGATCGTCTCGAACGGATAGCACATCTCGACGCCGATGAGGTAGATGAAGGTGCCGGCGGCGAGCAGCCAGAACTGGCGCGGCAGCGTCCTCAGTTCGGCGGCGATCCGCGATGTGCGACCGGGTGGCACGGAGCGTCCCCTCTCATCGGCGCGTGCCCGCCCATGCTATCGGGCGTCGTCGCCTCGGGCGACCTGCCGGGAGCCGCCGCCGTGAGGCGACACGCGGGCGCCGCCGCGCGGCGACACGGGGGCGACATCCGCGCGGCGAGGCGGCCGAAGGTTCCGCGGGGATGCGCCCGGGTACCACTGCCTCAACGCCAGCGACCCGAGGAGCCACCATGCCTGCCCAGCCTCGCGCTGTGGAGCGCGTCATCGATCCGACGCCGGTCATCGAGGGCGCCGGCGTCCGCCTGCGGCGCAGCATCGCCACGGCCACGCTCGACTACCTCGATCCCTTCCTGCTGCTCGACAACTTCGAGTCGAGCGACCCGGACGACTACCTGGCCGGGTTCCCGTGGCATCCCCACCGCGGCATCGAGACGGTGACCTACATGCTCGCCGGCGAGGTCGACCACCGCGACAGCATCGGCAACGCGGGCGCTATCGGCGCCGGCGACGTCCAGTGGATGACCGCCGGCGGCGGCATCATGCACGAGGAGATGCCGCGCCCGGACGGCAGCGGCCTCATGGGCGGCTTCCAGCTGTGGGTGAACCTCCCGGCGGAGCTCAAGATGACGCAGCCGCGGTACCAGGACCTGCGCGCCGCCCGGATCCCGGAGGTGAAGCGCGACGACGGCACGGTGATCCGCGTCGTCGCGGGCGAGGTCGACGGCGTCGGCGGCGCGGTCACGCAGATCTACGCCGAACCGGAGTACCTCGACGTCTCACTTGCCGCCGGCGCCCGCTTCGTCCAGCCGGTCCCGCGCGGGCACTCGGCCTTCGCGTACGCGTTCCGCGGCGAAGGCCGGTTCGGCGTCGGCGGCGACTTCGGCCGCCGGGGCGACCTCGACGGCGCCTTGCTGCGGGCGCCGCAGCTCGCGGTGTTCGGCGACGGCGACGAGGTGCGCGTGGAGGCCGGCGACGGCGCAGTGCGCTTCCTGCTCGTGAGCGGCAGGCCGCTGGGCGAGCCCATCGCCCGCTACGGCCCGTTCGTCATGAACACGCGCGAGGAGCTCCAGCTCGCCCTGCAGGACCTGCAGAACGACAGGTTCGTGTGGCGCGACGACCCCGAGTGGGCGCGCACGCGGCGCACCTGGTCGCCGGAGACGTTCAGCCGCTGAGTCGGCGCGAGCAGCAGGGCGCGGCCTCGCCGCGCCCTGCTCGAGTCGCCGGCGGATCCCCGTCCGCCAGCACCGCTTCTACCGGCACCGCTGGCGGATTCGGCCCCGCCCGCACCGTCCTGGCTCACGTGGGGAAGTGGCTCCGCCAGAACGTCGTGTCGTTCTCGCTGCTCAGCTTCACGTGCCGCGGCTTGTCGCCCTTGCGGTCGGCGTCACGCTCCAGGGCGATCTCCTCCACGGAGGTCGGCTTGCCCATGGCCATGCCGCCCTGCTCGGTGTACTCCCTGAAGATCAGAAGGTCGTGGGTGATGTGCTGTTCGAGATCCGCGCGAGACGGCCCGAGCTCGTGGTCAGGTACTTCCAGCTGAAACGCCACCCTTGTGCCCGCGCCGTCCGGCGCGAACGTCACGTTGCCGCTGTCCACCGCGCTCACGCAGGCGAATTGATCGCACACGAGCCTGCGGTTTCCGTTGATGATCCAGTGGATGAAATGCTCCCAGGTCGCCTGCACTGCGGCCGGCGGCGCGTCTACTTCAAGCTCGCGTCTGATGATGGCCATGATGATCGCTCCGTTCCTCGATCCGTTCCTCGCCCCGGCGGCAGCGGAGGCTGGCTCCGCTCTCTGTCGCATATAGAGCGTACCCGAACACGAAAAACGGGGAACGTCGTGACGGAACGCACAAGGGCGGCGCGGCGGCGTGGCGGCTGCCTGTCGGGCTGCCTGCCGGGCCGCGACCCGCTCGCATCCGCGCTCAGACGGTCGTCACCACGATGCCGGCATCGGCGAGCGCCTGCAGTTCCGCGGCGGGCGCGGAGGCGTCGGTGATGAGCTCGTCGACGGCGTCCAGCGCGCAGATGCGCACGAAGGCGAGCTTGCCGACTTTCGACGCGTCGGCGACCACGACCACCCGACGCGCCCGGCTGATGAGGACCTCGTTGGTGTGCGCCTCGATGTCGTGGTAGGTGGTGAGTCCGCCGGCCACGCTGATACCGTCGACGCCGACGATGGCGAGGTCGAGGTTCATCCCGGAGAGGGCGGCCTCGGCGAGCGGCCCGACGAGCTCGTAGGACTCGCTGCGCGCCGTGCCGCCGGTGACGATGAGCTTGAGCTCGGGGCGCAGCGCCAGCTCCGCGGCGATGTTGAGGGCATTGGTCACGACGGTGATGTCCTGGCGGCCCGCCAGCTCTCTGGCGACCTCCGTGGTCGTCGTCCCGCCGGTGAGCCCGACGGACGCGATCTCGGCGCCCACGCGCGCCGCGGCCGCGAGCGCGATGCGCCGCTTCTCCTCGCGGTGGCGCCCTCCGCGATAGCGCAGCGGCAGCTCGTAGACCGTGCTGTTGGCGACGGCGCCACCGTGCGTGCGCGTGAGCAGCCGCTGCTCCTCCAGCGTCTGGAGGTCGCGGCGGATGGACGCCGTGGAGACGTCCAGCTTGGCGGCGATCTCCGCCACGCCTACGGCGCCGTTCGCGGACA
>Ga0118677_10016357_pt1 | contig 10173 bp, 7 predicted proteins | sample AliMusrvi5mmetaG_FD_86154 | JGI IMG/M metagenome (GOLD analysis project Ga0118677, IMG submission 86154)
CTCTAAAGCGGGTTTGCCACCGCACTCCATGCTTGTGCTCTGTCGCCACTTATCACCCACCGCATTCCGGTCGGCTATTTATTGCCGTCTCCCGTCCCCGGCACGGGCATTTTGGCCAGGCCGACCTGAAACCTTTTGCCGCCGTCGCGGGTGCCCTGCAGGTAAAACCAATACTCGTCTCCCTGCCGGATGATGTCGCCGTGACTCAAGGTGCCTTTCGCGAAATCCGGATTGTTAATCTTGATCCGTCCGCAGTCGGTGAAAGGTTTGGTGAGGTCTTGCGTGGTGTAGGCCTTGTAGTATTCGCCGTTGCCGGACCACCCGATGCAACCGAACAAGGTGTAGGTCGGGCCGTCTTTGATCACGATGCTGCCTTCGCCAGTGGCACCGGTGGCTCGCGGCGGCGACCAATCGACCAGATTGGTCGAGGTGGAATAGCGGATCGCGTCACCCCCGGTAGTATGGAACATGTAGTAGGTCCCGTTCTCTAACCAGATGAACGGGTCATTGCACTTGCCTTCGCTGAGCACCGGGTTGCCGGGGTGCTTGGTCCAGTGACGCAAGTCGGTGGACGTGGCGAAGCCGATCACCACCCCCGACTTGGCACCCGCGCCGGCATAGTACATGTAATACGTGCCGTCCTTGAGGACCGGCTTGGCCGGAGCTTGCGGCCGGGCCTCGTCCCATTCCCCTGGTTTGCCCTTGGGAATCGCCACCCCCTGATAGGTCCACTGGAGGCCGTCGGGCGAGGTCGCGTAATCGATCCTCGGTTCGCCTTTGCCGCCGCAGCCGTCTCCCTGCCATGGGTTGGCGCTGGTGTAGTACATGTACCAGGTGTCGCCCACCTTGATCACGGAAGGGTCCTTGGCCCAGTCGTCGTCGGGGTCGCGGTAGACCGGTTCGTCCGCGGTTTTCCAGGTGGCTGCCGCCACCGCTGAAGCTGGCGGCGCCGGGGCGGGCTCAGTGGCGTGGCTGTGCGGCAGGAGGGAGGCCAGGATTAGGAAGACGCCGGATGCTGCGCCGTTTAGGGGACTGATAGGACCTATAGGTCTTATAGGACCTATACGACTTATGAGACTTATGGAACGCATGGGAATCATGGGATGGCTGGGAGGAATCTTGGAAACTCACTGGGCCGCCGGCGGTCCGGCGCCTTCGGGGCGCAGGCCGAAGGTCGCTCCGGGCTCGGTCTTGATGACCAACCGTTCGCCTTTCAGCGTCTGAACCTTGGTGCCGTTGTGATAGACATCCACGCCCTTGTCGGGCCATGGATTGATGAACTTGCAATCACGGCCGCGCTCGCTGGTGATGGTCACGAATTGGACCTCGCCGCCTTTGAGAGCGCTGGAGACCAGGAAGGCTCCCTCCGCGCGGAGGTTGAGAAAACGCGCGTCCTTGTTCTTCGGCCACACCGGGAAAACTCGCAACACTTGTCGATGGCTCATGCAGAGCATTTCATTGATCGTGTTGGGAACCGTGCTGCTCTGTTCGGGATCCTCGGGCAGGCCGTTGGGCATCTTGCGCGAAGTGGACCAGAGGGTGGTGAGGTTTTTCAGGATCGCGTCCGGATCGTAGCCCACCCGCACCGCGGCCGGATAGTGGCTGTTCTCGCCGTTGTCGCCGCTCCACTTGCGGCCCTTGGCGTTGATGGTGTTGCGGGCGATCTCCAGCAACTTCGGATCGTCGTCGAGCCCGATCGCCCCGGCCGGATAGATATGCTGCAGCACACACGAATTGCCGTCGATCCATTCGGTTCCCGTCTCCGAGTAGCGGAAGACGGTGGCACCGTCCTTTTGGAAGATGGGGAACTTGCTGAGGTTCTTGAGGATGTCCTGCCATTTCGCCTGGCGGCTGGCATCGACCCCCAGCTCGCGACTCATGTCGAGGGCGGTCTCGAACAAGTTGCGCACCAGGCCCAACGACATGATGGAATTGACGTCGGCACCGGAGTTTTCCTGGATGGAATCGTTTTTGATGACATATCTTCCGTTTTCGAAGACGAGGAAGTCCTCCCAGAAGTTGGCGACCTCCAGCACAAACGGATAGACCTTTGTCGCGTAGGCCTTGTCATAGGTGTGATACCAGCGCATGGACAGGTTCACCACGCAGTAAACGGCGTTGCACTTCTGGCCGAGGAAGGTGCCCGGTGCGCTGGTCTGGATGCCCTTGGCACCGATGCCCACCGGATAGTACACGCCGCGGATCTTCATGATATCCTTGGCCGCGGCCTTCCCGCGTTCCATGAAGGCCAGCACCGGCGCCTCGAAGGTGTCCGCCTGCTCGAGGTGATTGGATTTGTAGAGACCGTAAAACTGCGATTGGTAATCGAAGTTCAAATGGTAATCGCCAGCCCAGCGCGGATCGTCATCGGTGACCGGAAGACCGAACAGGCCGGTGGGAAAGTCCGGCTCGCGCAGCGCGCTGCCCAGCTCGTAATTCGCGGCATAGTATTGCTGTTCCAGAAACGGGTCGCCGATCTCCACGAGCGATTGCGCCCAGAATTCCCGCCACCACCGGGTGTGCTGGGCTAACAGCTTCTCCACGCCGTCGGCATTCAGCGCCGCGGCCTTCGCTTGCGCCGCCGCCAGCGGGTCCTTCGCATCAAACGAACTCTGCAACGCCACCGCCAACGTCACCTTCTGGCCAGGCTGCAACGTGAACTTCGGCCCCGGTTGCGATTTGGCTTTCACAGGCGGCGGCCGCTTGGGCGGCGGATTGGGCACCACCGGCTCGACCACCGGCTCCAGCGCCGGCAGCGTGACCTTGCCACCAATGACTGCTAGAGCGCAGGCCGCCGCCGTGGGAATCCTCTCGTCGGCAAATGCCTTGGTCGCCCACAACAGCGTGTCCTTGTGGCCCAGATCCTCCTTCGAGCCGCGCCCCGCGGCCGCCCATACGCGGGTTTCCACCTCGACCGGCTTGCCCTCCACCACCAGCTCGACGATCAGGAAGTCATCGGTTGCCGCGATCCACGAGCGCATCATCACCGTGCTGTCGCCCTTGCTGAAGCGCGAGGTGGTGAGGGCCGGAAAAAGCTGCTGCTCTAGCAGATACGAGCCGTCCGCCAAGGCCGCGATGTTCACTTCCAAGCCGCCGAAAAGCCGCGGGCCTCCCTGGCGGTGGCCGTCGCGCAGGCGCCAGAAGTTGTTCTTGCCGAGCCAGAACCGCTGCGCCTCGGGCTTGCCGCTGATGACCGCGCCGAGGTCGCCGTTGCCTAACAACGGTCCATCGACCGTGTCGCGGGACGGCACGCGTCCGGGCGGCTTTTCCATCACCGTCTCGTATTTTGACACAATCCGCTCGGCCTCGGCCTGCAGGTTCTTGTCGGGTGCCGCCGCCCCCGCCTGGCCTAACATCAACAGTCCTGCCACCCACCCGATTGCCCCCAACTTGCTTGATTTTTCCCTGCGCATGATTTTGTCCGCAGGATACGCAACGCTGGGGGCAACCTTTCACCAAAGCCCAGGCGCATTGGTCCCGTAGGCGCATTTGTCAGAATGCGGGGGACGAAGTCCGCATCTCACAGTGCCTCCGCCACCACCGCCAACGCGTTGTGACCAGGCGCAGCCATGAAATCTACGGATAGCGAGAGCCCCGTAAGCGTCCACGCCTGTACCCTGCATGCTCGCAAGCGCGCTTTGCTTGTGCGCTTTGCTTGTGCGCTTTGCTTGTGCGCTTTGCCTCGACGGAAGAGGATTCGGCAGGATGCCGAATCCAGCCGGCGGGACGCCGGCGCTCCCCAATACGGTGTGACCAACGCGCTACCAATTTCCCTACTTGGCTGGCGCTGGGTCCCCGCTCAACTTCGCCTTGGCAATCTGCTCGGCGCTCAGTCCGAAAGCCTTGAGCACGCCGGTGGCCATCATCACATTGCCGGCGTCATTCATGTGCACCCCATCGGCGGTTAGAATCTTGTCCTTCTTGTCGGGACCGGCCTTGGCAATGGCCGCCTGCATGTCGGCGTTGAGGTCGGCCAGCAGGCATTTCTTCTCCTTGGCCAGAGTGCGCAGGAAGTCGTTGTAGGCTATCAGCTTCTGATTGTTCGCATTGGGCTGGTCCTCGCCGATCATCGTCGAGGTGAGGATCATCACCTTGATGCCCGCCGCCTGGCATTGCTCGACGATTTTGGTGATGTTCTCCTTGTACTTGTCCAGCGGCACGCCATTGGCACCGTGCCACACGTCGTTGACGCCGCAGCTCAAGGTCATCCAATCCGGCTTTTTGCTCAGCACATCGCGGTCCAGCCGTCCTAACATGTCGTTGGACTTGTGGCCGCTGATGCCCGCGGGAATCATTTCGGCCTTCACGCCGTTGGCCTCCAGGCCCCGCATCACCAGGGTCACATAGCCTTTCGGGCCGACCCCGCCTTGCGTGATGGAATCGCCCAGGAAGGCGATCTTCTGTCCGCTGGTCACGGCGATTTCCGCCTGCACCGCCGTCGCTCCGATCATGCTGACGGCCAACGCCGCCATCCACCTAACACTTGTTCTGTTGCTCATGGTCCGTTTTGGTTGTTGTTTGAAATAGCCGACTCGTCTAACGGCACAGGCCGGCATCACCCGATGCCGCCTCGCCGGACGGAGTGTGCCTGCCCTCCCGGCGAATGCAACTGAAAAACCGCGATCTCAACCGGCGCGGCACCGAACCGCTTGCACCGGGGGACGGTGCGGCCAAACGATTTCCCGGTCGCCAAGCAGTGGCTGAAAGATCCGCACAGGGGACTGTGCGGACTACTCCGCAGCTCAGTTGCGCCGCCGGCGCAGCAAACCGACAGCGAGCAGCAGTCCGGCCAGCGCGCTGGTGGATTCGGGCGCGGCGGTCCAGCTCAACGTGCTACCGCTGTACTTGAAATACCCTTGGCCCGACACAACGCCGTCACCGGCGAAGGCACCGCTGCCGTTGACCACCGCTGAGATTCCGTCCGTGCCACTCCACGATGTGAAGCTGGGATCGGCACCGGAAAAAATGTCGGTCCAGGTTTTGTTGGTGTCCCAAAACGCATCTGTGAAGTGATTGGACCCGAGCACCACGTTGAAAATCCCGGTGCCGCTGCCGTTGCCCGTCACCTTGTCATAGGTTCCCGAATTCGCCGTGTTTGCGCCGGGATCGGTTGCTGCCGCGTTCAAGTCCCAGGAGAAAATCGACCCGGAGTTGAACGTGATGCCGCCGGACAACGCCTGCGTGCCCGGAGCCCCCACCTCACCCGGTGTGTACGTGTTGCCGGATGTCACCGTCACCGCCGGGGTGATCGTGCCGATGCCGCTGAGGGTGCCGCCGGTGCCGCTGAACGAGACCCCCTTTGACAACGCGGTGGCGGAGTTGTAGTTGAATTCGCCGGAGCCAATCGACACCCCGCTGGTCGAGTTGATCGTGCCGGTGGAAGAGATGGTCAGCTTGCCGCCACTGACCGTGGTCGCTCCGGCATAGGTGTTCGTCGCGCTCAAGGTCAAGGTGCCGTCACCGGCCTTGGTTACGGCGCCGGTTTTGAGGGTTCCCACGGCAAAGGCGTTGCTCAGGGTGACGTTATTGCCGTTGGTGTTGAAGGTGGCCGTCACGCCGTCTTCAATCCTCACGCTGCGGGCAACGCCGGCACCGGTGCCGGTGGTGATGTCCTGCGTGTTGCCGGAATCCCAGCGCAAGGCGGCATTGCCGGTGATGTCCACCACCCCGCCGCCGATCGCTCCGTTGACAAAGCCCAAGGTGCCCCCTGAAACCGTCGTGCCCCCGCCATAGCCGCCGAATGTGCTGTAAAGGTTGGTTTGGGCATCGCTGTTGTGGCTATTGGTCAGATCCCAGGTGCCCGCACCCGACTTCACGAGGCTGGTGTGGCTGGTGCCGTCGTAGTACTCCTGCAAGTTGATGCCAAAGGTGTTATTGCCGGTGTTGGATCCGGTGAGGGTGAGCGTGCGGGATCCGGGGTTCTCCCACGGGTCCGGGTTCGCTGTGGCCTGGGTGAAGTTCATGGTCGCAGTCGTGACGCTGCCGGAGGCATCAATGGTCCCACCCGCATTGCCGATGCGGATGCTGCGGTCGGTGTACTGGGCGGTGGAACCGGTGTATTGGAGGGTGCCACCCGCGAAATGGAGGCCGACGTCAGTGATCGCTTCATCGCTCAACGCGCGATTACCGAAACTTCCGGCCACACCATAATTGGTCATGTTGGCGACATTGACAATGCCAGCGGCAAAGGTCGTCACCCCGGTATAGGTGTTGGTGCCGTTGAGGATCAAGGTGCCGCTTCCCAACTGTGTTACTCCGCCGGTGCCGCTAATGACGCTGGCGAAATCCGTGCCCTGGGTCACGGTATTGGTCCGGTTGAAACCCAAAATGCCGCTGCCATTGACGGTAATGGCGCTGCTGGTTGATAGGGATCCGGTGGTGGTCGCATTGCCAATCTGCAGCGTGCCACCGCTGACGGTGGTCGCACCGGTATAAGTGTTCGCTGCCGTGAGGGCCGTGGTGCCGGCCCCGGATACGGTCAGCCTGGAGGCCGACGTGTTGTTAGCGATGACCGAGTTGACGACCAGATTGTTGGTGGCGGCGAAGTTTTGCAGGACCAGCTCACCCCCTGCAGAGGCGGCAGTCAGGGTGCCATTGTTGGTGCCGTTGCCGATGGTGAGGGCGCTCGCGTTGGAGGCGTTGAGGATACCGCCCACCTGCAACGTCTGACCAGCGGGATTCAGGGTGACGCCGCCCACAGGAGTGGTGGTGCCGGGGGCGCTATTGGTCAGCGTGTTGATCGTGGTGGTGGCTGCCGCCAAGGTGATATTGGCCGCCGAGCCGGAGCCATCGGTGATGCCCACGTTATTGGCGGCGGTATTGCTGATGATCTGGGTGCTGGAGCTGAGGCGCGTGACCGTCTGGTCGTAGCTGGTGAGGGCACCGACGGATGCGTTTCCTGTCGCCGTGTAGATGGCCCAGTTCGTACCGCCCACCGTCGCCCAGGTGCCAATGGTGTTGCCATAGCCCAGCGTGGGAGTCGCGGCGAAGCGCACGTTGTTATTGTCATCCGCAGCGCTGGGATTGCCGGTGCCGCCACCGAAGTTGACAGTCGCACCCGCCGTGCGGGCCAGACTGGCGAACGTGAGAATGGAAGAAGCGGTGCCGGTTCCCGTGTTGACATCCGTGCTGACCGTGGAAGCACCGGAGTTGATGGCAAGCTGCCCGGTCGTTTCAAGGTAAGTCGTGGTGTTGGCGCTACCATGAACAAAAGCAAGCTTTCCGCCGTTCATCGTAACCGTCACCGTGCCAATCCGGTCCCCCAGATTGTTGGTGGTGTTATCCAGTTGGAGGGTCCCGAGGCTGCCGATGACGATGGTCTGCGCGCGGGCAGCCTGCAGGATGAGGGCGTAGGTTCCTGGTCCGGGTTGGATTTCAGTGCTGATCATGGTCGCAGCGAATTATAGCTGACCCGCGTGCGGTTTTGGGGGTTGATTCGGGCGCGGGAGTATAATGCTTAATCATTCACCCACCGATCAAATCCCAGGAGGACACCATGGCTACCTGGATTACCCACCTGCGCATTGCCGAGAATTTCTTGCGGCGCGTCCCTGGCCTGGAGGCCGGCCCATTTGCCATCGGGAACATCGCTCCCGATTCCGGGATTCCGGACGCGAATTGGGAAAAGTTTACGCCTGACCCGAAAGTTACCCACTTCCTGACCGAATCCAGCACTCCAAACCAGCCGTCAGCCGATCTCACCTTTTACCGGCAGTACCTGGCGCCGCTCAAGACGCAGCCGGTGGATGCCGCCGGCTTCTCCTTCCGGTTGGGCTATTTCTTTCACCTGGTCAGCGACAATCTGTGGTCAGAGGCGATTGGCAAACCCACCCAGGAACGTTGGCGAGAACAGTTTTTAGCTGACCCGCATTTTATCTGGGAGGTTAAAGGCGATTGGTATGGGCAGGATTTCATATACGTCCAGACTCATCCCGCCAGCCTGTTCTGGTCGGTTTTTCTGGCGGCTGAGCCGGATACTGCCGGGCTGGATTTCCTGCCGTTGGATGCGCTCAGCCAGCGGGTCCATTACATCCAGGAATATTACCAGCGGCGGGACGAAGAGATCGTCAAGCAGGTGGCGCGTCCCATGATTTACCTTTCGACCGCTGAACTGGATCATTTTGTGGCGCTGGCAGGCGAAAAGATCGAGGCCATTTATGACCGGCTGTGGGTCAACAACGCACCGACCGGGGATGCCTTGACTGCCATGGATTGGATAAATCCGCAATGATTCACTTAATTAAGTGCTATACTTAATTAAGTGAATAAAGCCAACTTCAGGTGAGCCATGGACATTCAAAATATCACTTTAGCGGTACCTAAACATATTTTACGCAAGTTCAAAGAGATCGCATTTCACCGGCAAAAATCGGTCAGCAAGCTGATGGTCGAAATGATAGAAGAATTGGTTGCCAACGAAGAGGGGTATCAACTGGCGCGCAAGAGCCATCTGCGGCAGATGGATTCTGCCAGAAGCCTGGGGACTGAAGGAAAAATAACCTGGACGAGAGACAATCTCCATGAGCGTTGAAAAAGCATTTGAATTCGTCGATACCAATATCCTGGTTTATGCTCATGATCCATCTGCGCTTGAAAAGGGGAAGGTATCGCAAGAGTTGGTCCGCCGTCTTTGGGATGAAGGCAGCGGCTGCCTCAGTGTGCAAATCTTGCAGGAGTTCTTCGTTGCGGTGACGCGTAAGGCTGCTAACCGGGTGAGTCTGGATGAAGCCGAAGCGATTGTGCGCAATCTCAGCTTCTGGAAAGTTCATACGCCTTCTGCGAAAGATGTGTTGGGCGCGATTGAAGTCCAACGCCAATATCAAATCTCATTTTGGGATGCCATGGTGATTCAAAGCGCCGCTCAATCCGGATGTCCCATCCTGTGGTCAGAAGATCTTAATCCCGGTCAGGTATATAATGGGGTCTTGGTGAAGAATCCCTTCCTGGCGCCCGATTGATGCCGGAAATGGGCGTAAAATACATGGATCTGATGGATTAACCAACCTGCACTTACCAACCCACAGGAGCACCTATGCCAACCACCTCCAGAATCATTCATGACACTTTCGACAAGGGTCAGGGTGTTTTGCGCCTGGCCCCGAACTTTGTCCCGCGCCGCTTCAGCCAGGCCGGCCGGCGGCTGCGCCTCCACCCCGATGATTACTATGCCCTGGGCACCCGCCGCGGTTCGATCAAGGAACGCTGGTTTTCGTCGGTGATCGCCGCCATGAACGGCGAGCTGGCCCCCGCCGATGAGGGCATGAGCTACGTGGCGCCGACCGAAAAACTGGCGGACCGCTTTTTGTTCAAGGATGCGGTTGATGAATTAGGCCGCGGGATCATCGGTGATACGCTTTTCCAGAAATACGGCACCTGGCCGATGTATTCCAAATTCTTCGACTATGAAGCGCCGCTCTTCCACCATTTGCACCTGGATGACGTTTCCGCCGGCCGCGTGAATCACATCGGCAAGCCGGAAGCCTATTATTTTCCGCCGCAGTTGAATAATCACGGCGGCCATTTCCCTTACACCTTTTTCGGCTTCGAGCCGGGAACCACAAAAGCCAGGGTCAGGGAATCGCTGATGAACTTTACCAAAGGCGATAACCGCATCACCAATCTGTCCCGCGCCTACCGCCTGGAACCGGGCACCGGCTGGGACGTGCCGCCGGGAGTCCTCCATGCGCCTGGCAGTCTCTGCACCTACGAACCGCAGGTGGCGTCCGACGTTTATGCCATGTACCAGTCGCTGGTAGATAACCAGATCGTACCGGAGGCGCTGTTGTGGAAAGACTGTCCGGCCGACCGCAAAGGCGATTTCGACTATCTGGTGGAGGTGATCGACTGGGCACTTAACGTTGATCCGGAATTTGTAAAAAATCGTTTTATGTCCCCCATTCCGGTAAGACCGGAGGCGGAGATGGGCGCAGCAGGCTATAGTGAAAAATGGATATGCTACCGTTCCGCGGCTTTCTCCGCCAAAGAACTGACCGTATTTCCAGGACAAACCGTAATTATCAAAGATGCGGCAGCGTATGGCATAATCATGATGCAGGGACACGGTAAAATGGGTGTGTGGGATATTGACACTCCGGCGCTGATACGCTATGGGCAGCTGACCCAGGATGAATATTTCATTTCCGAGTCAGCCGCGTCGGCAGGGGTGAAAATAGT
>Ga0118677_10016359_pt1 | contig 10172 bp, 6 predicted proteins | sample AliMusrvi5mmetaG_FD_86154 | JGI IMG/M metagenome (GOLD analysis project Ga0118677, IMG submission 86154)
GGGCCGGCAAGGCCACCAAGGTCACCAAGGCCAACACCGTCACCATGCATCAGCCACCGAGCCCAATGCAAACCGCGCGGATGCCGAAGCGAGCCGTCCGCTGGTCCTCACCGGACCCAAGGTTGAGGCCAATGGCATGCTAGAACTCGCCCCCAAGGGATTTGGGTTTCTCCGCGTGCCCAAGAAAAACTTCGAGCAAGCCCGCGACGATGTGTTTGTCCCACCCGAACTCGTCCGCCGCCACAACCTGCGCCCCGGCCAGTGGCTACACGGCCTCTATCAGGAAAGCTCGCGCGGACCTCAGCTCATCGAACTCACCCAGATCAATGGTCTCCCACCAGAAGAGGCCGCCAAACTGCCCCACTTCGACGAGCTCAAGGCCATCAACCCCTCACCACCCGCATCATTGATATCATGACGCCGGTAGGCCGCGGCCAGCGCGGACTCATCGTCTCTCCGCCACGCTCGGGCAAAACCACCATGCTCTTGCACACCGCCGAAGCCGTGAGAGAGAAATACAGCGACTCACTCCACCTGATGGTCCTGCTCGTCGATGAGCGCCCGGAGGAAGTCACCGAATTCCGCCGCGCTCTGCCCGGCGCCGAAATCTATGCCAGCTCCAATGATGAAGTCGCCCGCAACCACTGCCGCATTGCCGAGTTGGCCATCGAGCGTGCCAAACGCCTCGTCGAAGCCGGCAAAGACGTGTTCCTGCTGATGGATTCCATCACCCGGCTGGCCCGCGCCTACAACGCCACCATGAACAACGTCGGCCGCGGCACCGGCTCAGGTGGCATCACCATCGGAGCCCTCGAGGTCCCCCGCCGTCTCTTCGCCGCAGCTCGCAATACCCGCGGCGGCGGCTCGCTCACCATCCTCGCCACCGCCCTCATCCAGACAAACTCCCGCGCCGACGAGGCCATCTTCCTCGAGTTCAAAGGCACCGGCAACATGGAACTCGTGCTGGATCGGAAAATCGCCGAAAATTATATCTATCCGGCAGTTGATATCTTCAAGTCCGGCACCCGCCGCGAGGAACTCCTCCTGCCCGAGCACATGCTCAATAAAATCCATCTCATCCGCCGCGGCCTCGCCGGCCACCGCCCTCTCGAAGCCATGGAACGCTTGCTGTTTTTCCTTAAGAAATTCCCTAACAACCCGCAGATGCTCCTTGAGATCAAAGGCTGATCCGCTCCTCCCCGCCGTCCATCATGCCCCGCGACAACGAACCTGCCATCGAAGTCGAAGTCCTCGAAATCGACGGCGAAGCCCCTCCCCCTCCACGGGATCCGGCCTCCTCGATGGCTCGCATCCATGACGACGACGACAACGACTCCGGCCCGTCCCCCAACCCAACGTCGGCCAATTGGCATGGCTGGCCCGGCCAACTCCGCACGCTGCCCGCTTGGTCTTTGCCGCTACTCATCATTGGCGGTGCCATCCTGCTGGGGCTGGTGCTCACCCTCGGCGTGCTCGTCGCGGCATTGATATTGATCTATCGAACCGTCAGAGGCTTGCTACGCGCACTGTTCGAATGAACGGTTATTTATTCTTGGGTCTTCAAGTCTTGGGTCTTGGGTCTTGGGTCTTGGGCCTGAGGCGCAGCCTCGTTAGAATCCTTGAAAACCAGAATTCGTGGTGAATGAGTCAAGTTCCTGAACGGGAGACGTGACAATGAGCGTTGGACCCTTGAGTTTGTATCAACGTTTGTTAGAGAGATCGAGATTATCGAGGTAATAGACGGTCTTGGTATCGGCGTTGCTGACGAAGCCGAGCCACTCGAGTTGTTTCCATTGGGGGTCGCAGGGCAGGCTGGCAAACGTTTGTGGAGATTGGCCGGGCAGGGTGACCCCAAGATTCCAAGTGGCGGTGGATTGCTTGCCCACGCCAGCGCTAACCTGGAAATGGACCCACTTGTCAACGGGCATCGCTGCGAGGATTTTTCCGGCGACCAGCAGGTTGCCGCCCGTCACCGACAAGCTCGGTCCGGTCCGATACGGCGAGTTGGCATCCCTCCATTCATGGTAGAACTCGACACCCGGTCCGACCCGCAGGTCGAAGGCGCAGCAGGAGATGCCATCGCGATGGTGCGGTTCGAAGTAGAAGTGCGGGTTGAAACGGGCCTGCAAGCCAGGTGCGTCGGTGATGCGCAGACTGTGCGTGCCTGTTGCCGCCGTGTCATCACTCACCCCGATCGAATCGCCCTTGTTCTCCACCTGGATCTTGGCATCGCCTAGCGGGCTGCTTCCGCCACCTTCAAAATCACAGTGGATTTGCAAGGGCGTGAGCGGCGGCGCGGCGGGTGGGTTGGCCATTGCCGGATAGCGACGGGCAGCGGCAAGTTGCTTCCAAGTGGCATCGCCGTACACCCCGGCCAGGCTGAAATCGAAGGGCTTGAAACCGATGGTTTGCAGAGCCGGGTTGTCGCGATGGAGGTGGAAGTCGCGGTTTTTCGCATCGACGAATTTTGGATCGACGGCAAACAGCGATGAGCTATCCCTGCCGGATTTTTGCCAGTCTGCGAAGGATAATCCGGCAAAGTCTGATGCCGCGCCGTCTGTGCACCAATACAGGTTGTGCGACAGTTTTACGTTGGGGTCGAGCCACTGGCCTTCAAACAATTTGCCTTGGTCCCACACGACGATGTTATTGGAAAAGGTGAATGACAGGTGGTCTTCCTTGCGGGATCGTTGAAGTTGGAATTGGGAGGCGAAGGCGAAGATATTATTTCGAATGACGTTTTCCCTGCCGTAGTGCTGATGGAAGCCTCCGGTCTTGGTGTTATACACGAGGTTGTTTTCCATGGTGATGCCGGTGCTGCCTTCATCGGTATAGAGGCCCCAGCCGCCATAGATATAACTTTGGATATCATGGCAAACATTGTTGCTTACGGTGGTACCCTCGGATTGGCCGAGCGTGTACACGGCGCCCATATCGCTGAGCACCCCGTAGCCGAGGTGGTGGATGTGATTGAAATCAATGGTGTTGCGTTTGGCCTGGCTGGGTGCGTATCCCCAGCGCCAACCGACAGACACCCCGGTGTAGCGGAGGTCAGAGATATCATTGTGGGTCACCTGATTGTCGGCGCTGTGACCGATCCACACGCCGATGGCTCCACCAAAGATGTGCCCGCCAGATTGAATGATGTTATTGTCCACCATGCAGTGGCCAGTGCGATCCGCCTCCGACGGGTTTTCATTGTCCCATCCCTGGCCAATCCGCACCCCGCCCGCCCCGAGGTCGTGCAACTCCGAATGCACAACCCGGCAATTCAGACAAGCACGCCGGAACCACACACCATACACGCCGGTGTGGGCGATTTCACAATTCTCGATGGTTAGATCGTGCGCGGCATCCGCCACAATCACCGCCCCGATGCTATGTGCGGCTTGGCCGTCGCCTTGTCCGTTAGGTGGGAGAGTGTAGCCGGCATATTCAAACGCCAGTCCTTTGAGGGTGATATGTTCGACGCGCCCATCACCTGTGCCGCCATCAAACCGCACAAATTGACTGGCAACCGGCGCGATCACCTGGGCTTGGGTCATGTCCTCGCCGGGCAGCGGGATATACGACAGCGTGCCGTCACGGGCGAGAAACCATTCGCCCGGAGCATCGAGCGCGGCCCGGAAGTTCTCCAAATAATACCGCTGATCCGTGCCCCATTGGAAAAATGGCCACGGTGCCCCGGCGGTGGCGACTAACTGGTTAGAGGCCGCATCCGCCGCCGCGATCCGGTGCCGCGACATTTCCCACGAGTGATAGACCACCGCCGTCACGTCGGCCAATTCCTCTTTGGACAAACGAAAAATCGCCGCCAAATCGTCGCCCCGGCCGATGATCGCGCGGCTCGAGAGATCTGCCTCTCGGCCGGTGAGCGGATCAATGCCGCTCCCTGCCTTGTGCGCCATGTAATGATAGAACTGGTTGGGTGAGCGGGCCCGGGTGGCTCGCGCCCCGTTGACCCATAATTGCTCGAAGCGCCACGTCGGCGGCACGCTTGCCGTCCACACACCGTCGGATCCGGCATGCCAGCCACCGATGGATTTTCCGCATGTTAGAACAGGGCGAGCTCCGGCTGCCGCCTCATAGCTCACCGGTGCCGCAGCGCTGCCACTGTCGCCAGGGCCGAAGTCCACAGGCCCGCCCATCGGATAGGTGCCGGCCGCAAAAGAAACGCGCACCGGTTGCTCCAACGGACCCTTTGCCTTGAGCTTGCGGATGGCGTCGCGGGCACCGGCGAGGCTGGCCAGCGGGCCGTCGCCGGCGGCCTCGGTGGCGGAGCGGCCGGACCAAGCGTCGTTGCCATTTGGGGCGACGTGAATGACAACGGGCACGGCGGCATGTAAGAACGTGGATGTAACGAGACCAACTGTGAGGCGGATCACCCACCCTTGCAGGCGGTGCGGCGGCTTCGTGAAAACCGGGGAGATTGACATGGCGGCTGATACTGGCCCGCCGGGGTGGTTCTTGCAGGTGCATCGCGATCCGGCATCCGTTTCAGGCTCGTGAGCCAGTCGCCGATTTCGGATCCCGGGTCAAAGACGGCGTCTAAGCCGCCTGATAACTGGGCCGACCGGCAATATTTTCGCGAACAAGCGCTCTCCAATCCGCATGGATTGCCAAATTTGCGTCGATTTCCCTCATAAGGTTGCAAAGATGACATTCGCTCGCTTAATTCGTCACGCTATGTCCAACACCCCAACCACCACCCACGCCGCCCTTCAACAATGGGTCACTGAAATGACCGCCCTTTGCACTCCCGCCTCCGTCGAGTGGTGCGATGGATCTCAAGCCGAATGGGAGCGTCTTACATCCCTGCTTGTCGAAAAAGGCACCTTCACCCGCCTCAATCCCGAAAAGCGCCCGAATTGTTTCCTCGCCCGCTCGACCCCTTCCGACGTCGCCCGCGTTGAAGACCGCACCTACATCTGCTCCGCCACCAAGGACGGTGCCGGCCCCACCAACCATTGGGCCGATCCCGCCGAAATGCGCGTCACGCTCAACGAAAAATTCCGCGGCTGCATGACCGGTCGCACGATGTATGTGATCCCCTTTTGCATGGGGCCTCTGGATTCGCCGCTGGCAAAAATTGGCGTGGAGATCACCGACAGCGCCTATGTGGTGACCAACATGCGCATCATGTGCCACATGGGGGCCCACGTCCTCAAGCGCCTCGAAGATGAGGCCACTGGCACCATCACCAAAAAGCGCGATGGCTTCGGCACCTTCATCCCCTCACTGCATTCCGTCGGCGCGCCACTCGCCCCCGGACAGGCCGACACCACCTGGCCCTGCAATGACGATAAGTACATCGTTCATTTCCCCGAGACCCGCGAGATCATGTCCTACGGCTCGGGATACGGGGGTAACGCACTGTTAGGTAAAAAGTGCCTGGCGTTGCGCATCGCTTCGAACATTGCCCGCGATAACCAGTGGATGGCCGAGCACATGCTCATCGTCGGTGTGCACGCCCCGGACGGCACCACCAACTATCTATCCGTCGCGTTTCCCTCGGCTTGTGGCAAAACCAACCTCGCCATGCTCATTCCGCCGAAAGCCTATCTGGATGCCGGTTGGAAAACGTCCATCGTCGGTGACGACATCGCTTGGTTGTGGCCTCACGAGGATGGCAAGCTCCACGCCATCAACCCGGAAACCGGCTACTTCGGTGTTGCACCGGGCACCGCTTATGATACCAATCCGCTGGCCATGGAATCCATCAAGGCCAACGCCATCTTCACCAACGTCGGCCTCACTGATGACGGCGACGTCTGGTGGGAAGGCATGAGCAAAACCCCGCCAGCCCATCTCATCGACTGGACCGGCCAAGAATGGACGCCGGATTGTGGCCGCAGCGCCGCCCACGCCAACGCCCGCTTCACCGCCCCCGCCGTGCAGTGCCCGACGATCGACCCAAACTGGCAAAATCCGGATGGTGTGCCCATCGACGCAATCGTCTTCGGTGGCCGCCGTGCCACGACCATGCCGCTTATTTTCCAAGCTTTGGATTGGAATCACGGCGTCTATGTCGGTGCCACCATGGGCTCGGAAATGACCGCAGCCGCCGCAGGCACTCTCGGCAAAGTCCGCCGCGACCCAATGGCCATGCTGCCATTCTGCGGCTACAACATGGGCGACTACTTCGGCCACTGGCTCGAAATGAGCGAGTATGTGACCAAGCTCCCGCAGATTTTCCACGTCAACTGGTTCCGCAAGAGTGCCGAAGGCAAATTCCTCTGGCCCGGTTACGGCGAAAATATGCGCGTCCTCGAGTGGATCGTCAAACGCTGCAATGGCCAGGCTGCTGCCACTGAAACCCAGGTCGGCGCCAGCCCGTCCTTCGAGGAGTTCAACACAGCCGGTCTGGACGGTTTCACTGCGGAGAAGTTCGCCGAACTCATGGCCTTGGATCCCTCCGAGTGGCAGGCGGAAATCGCCGGCCAGCAAGAGTTCTTCACTTCCCTCGGCGATCACCTGCCTGCCGAACTCGTCCGCCAACGTGAGTTGCTCGCCGCCCGCATGGGCTGAGATGCTTTCACTAGCAAACCTCCCGCGCCTGGCCAAGACTGTTAGTTTTGGCCAGGTCGAAGGTCAGAACTCAGCGTTCGACCTCAAGATAGCCACCGGGTCGAGCCAGTTCAATTCCTTGAAAATTGCCTCAATCTCATGAGCCGCGCAAAAATATCTGTCGCCTTGATAGCGGCGTGTCTATGACCGCCGACGTGCATGAGCCGCCAATGACCCCGCCTAATCGACAAGCGCCAGTTCATTCACAGCGACGCTCACAGAGCGCCGCTACAATATACCTCAGATGCGCTAAGGGCTGGTGACCTTGATGCGCATATATAGCATGCCTTTGGCTCCCACAGGAACACTGAAAGAATGCTGGGGTAGGGTTCCCGTGTCGGGGAGCGCGCTCCAACTGTCGGAAAGCATCGTCTCGCTGCTTTCAACCGAGTAGGTGATGCCATCAACGTCGGCAGGCTGGTTGAAGCGGATCATCAGGCCGTTTTCGCTCCGCTGGGGGCTGGGCAGCAGTCCGGCCCCGCTCAGTTTAGGATCCAAGCCAAGGGCAAATTTGATAAGATTAGGGAGACCGTCCTTGCAGTAATCGTTGAGGTCTGCGCCATCGCCGCTATTATCATAACTGCCGAAATGGAGCATCCGCCAGGACTGCAGGGCCGTGGCCACCCCGGTGCCCGTTAGATTGATATCGAACGGGTTCTTGCTCGCGTCGTTGCTGGCGAGATGAATGGCGGCGATCCGGGCTCCGGTGGCGGTAGGAGTGAAGGTGACCGTGAAAGGGGTGCTGGTGGTGGCTGCCAGAGTGGTGGCCCCAAGCGCACTGACGCTGAACTCGCCGGCGTTGGCACCGGTCTTGCTCACGGCCAACCCGCTGAGGTCGGCAGCACCACTGCTGCGCACCGTGAAGGTGAGAGTGGTCGGCTTGCCGCCTATGTTGGCGCTGCCGCAGTCGATGGCTGCTGCACCACTGGTTAGGTTGGTTCCTAACGGCTGCTCGACGGCAATTTGGGGATCCGCGAAAACGACCAAGCTCGTGGCGACGATGCGAGGACTGCTGCCATTGGATGACGAGTTAATCACGGATCGCGTTTTTGAAACTGGATCTTGGAGCGCCATGGTGGTGGATCCGCCGCCGTCCAAATTGAGCGCATTCCACACCTGGTAGTCGGTTCGGAGCATATCGGCGACCTCGCCGACCGTCATGCCGTTGCTACCGCCGACGCTGTCGATGGTAAAAAGCGTGAGCGTGCGGTTATCGGCGGAGAGCCCGATGGCAGTGCGAGCATTGACGGCGTTGTACCAGGAATTAGCATCCGAGTAGGTGGCGTTGGTGATCAAGCCGGTTGCGACGTTGCCGGTGTATGTGGGGATACTCTTGACTCCGTTGGTCACGATCTGGGCCGACCCGCACACGGCATTGTAGAGGGTTACCGGCTCCAGCACGTGCTTTTTATCGGCATTGCCTGCATCGAAATGCACGATCTGCGCGTTGTTCTGCGCATCAATGTTGAGGGCTGGCACGTGGGTCATGATCGCGTAGTCCTGGGTCAGGCTCAGCGAGTTAACGGGGTTGGCAGCGGCCGGGGTTGGACCCTCAAATGAAGAATACACATATCCCCGCGACGCCGCCAGACCGACAACCCATTTCGTCGCGGTTGCCCCAGAGTCGCTGAGCTGGAAAAAATGCGCGTTGATGGCAATCTGTCCGTTTTGGGCCGTCATGTAGTCCAGTGTTTTCGCTGCGGTCACTTCGCGGTTTGTCGCATCGACCGGGTTGTTGCCATTGGATACAAGAAACCGGATGCCCGGCGTCGTCAGGTCGATTTGCATCACATTGATGTGTTCGGCCCTCGGCAAGGTTTCCGTCCTGACTATCTGAGTGACTCCCCGGTACGGATGGCTGACCACCGAGGCGGCGTGCAATGAGCCAGCCGCAGCAACCAGCGCCCCACGAACTATCCAACTGAAACAAAGACTGGTAGGCAAAATTCTCATGGGTTTGGCCGGGGGTAGTTGATTGGGGTTCCTTGAACATCGTGCAGAAGCAACCAGCGACAGCCGATTGCTAGCCACAACAAACCCAACACCAAAATCGTTGGGTTACGGTGCCTGACGCCTGCGCCGGAATCCAGCAAGACCGATCAATCCGGCCAAGCTGAGGGCCAAGGCGCTGGGTTCAGGGACGACGGTGACGCTGAAATTGTCGAAGTTGGTCACTTCGGTAACGGACCCGGACGTTGATGTGTAGAGCCCAAAATAATTGCCGGTGCGGGGGGTCGCGTCGGGCGACAGAACATTGGTACCCGTCGTAAATGTCGAAGTGGCCGAATCTGCGGGTACGGCTATGTCATAAATCGTCGCCGTGATCGATAGCCTGCCCAAACCATCATACATCCCGAGAACGTTGAGCTGATAGGTTTTGGACGCGTTGTAATTCGGCACAAGCGGCTGGTTGGCTTGCGCCGTGTCCGGATAGATGGCAGCAGTGGAACCGGTCCACTCGACAAGACGCAAGCGCCCCGGATTGAGGGTGCCGATATTTAGATCCACGGCATAAGCGTCGTTGACAGTACCGGTCGTTGCGGCGAGGAAGCGGACCCCTTGAGTGACATTAGCGCCAGCGGTCACAGAGGTGGGAGCCAGTAGCTCCACCGAGACCTGGAAGCCGGTGCCTGCCGCCATCACTGGACCGAGGTTGCTGAACTGCAGCGAGTCGAGTCCCTTGGCGCTGCCGCCCCCGGACAAATTGTTTTGGTAATAGGTATTGCCACCACTGGTGACGGTGGTCCATGTATTCGACGTAGGCGAACCCGTAGAACCGATGGTCTCGTTCGCTAACGATGCACCGGCACCGTAGGACTGGAAATCCTCGCTGTAGGGGGCTGTGACCGTGGCAGCTTGCAGTGTGCCCACAGCCAGCAAGGCGGCCGCACCGAGCCATCCGGCACTCACGCACCGATGGCCTGCGTTCTGAAGCTGGAATTGCCCATTCGAATGGAAGGATTTACAAAATAGGGAAGCGACGCGTATTTTCATTTTGGATTTTTGTTTGCGGTGATTTTCTATACGAGAATAACTATTCTTGAATAGGTGACGATTACCCCCCCCATGGCAAGAAAAAAATTCAGAATTCTTCTCAAAATGCTTGGTAATGCGTGATGGAAAGCTACGCTGGACGGGAAGGGGTACTCGAATGAAGCCAACATCGAAACGCAATTTTTCAGTCCAACCGGCAGCATCGGGCCAGATGGCCGGGGCTGACGGCCGGATTCCCAAGGGTTCCGCAGCCCCCCTCCCCCGCAACCCGAAGTCCTCGGTCGTCCGACCTCGGCAAGAGGCTGCCCAGGCACGCCAACCCGAAAAGCCGCCTGTCGACAGCCAAATTCAGGGCAGCGGTCCGCCATCACCAACCGCTCCCGTGCCCATGCCAGTTGGCAAACACAAGGCGCGCTTGATCCGGGCAATCCGCAACCCCACTCTGAAGAGCGTCCGCAGTGCCTTGTGGGTCGGGGCCCTCGCTGTGGCCGCGTTTTTCATTTGCATCGAAGTCTTGGACGTAATCACACCCGCGCCACCTCCGGCACCTCCTGCCGCCAGCCCGGCACCGCAGCCCCCTCCCCCGCCGACTGCGACGCCCAAGCCGCCAG
>Ga0118677_10016363_pt1 | contig 10170 bp, 7 predicted proteins | sample AliMusrvi5mmetaG_FD_86154 | JGI IMG/M metagenome (GOLD analysis project Ga0118677, IMG submission 86154)
GATGGTAACAGGCGAAGGTTAAAGGAAGCCTAAGCCTAAGCCTAAGCCTAAGCCTAAGCCTAAGCCTAAGCCTAAGCCTAAGCCTAAGCCTAAGCCTAAGCCTAAGCCTAAGCCTAAGCCTATACAGATTGTTATTAATTTTTTTTAGATTCTAGCACTATAAGTAAGGTTAGGTCTAAGTAATAATACTAGCTCAGGTAATTAGGCTTGGCTGCCTGCTTTTTAGACCTAATTGTTCAATGCTTAAATACAGTATGACTAGGGTTTATAACCCAGTTCAAAATATGCAGAGGAAGATAGTACATTATTGTGTGTTGGCATCGATTGATACGGGCACTTCGTCGGCACCTGCACTATTTCGTCAAAATACCCACTCTTTGAAAAGGGGAATAGTGATGAATTTAACTAAAAAGTTAGCTATAACGTTAATACTGAGCCAATTAGCGCGCAACTTGGACGTCTAAGGGAGCGGCTTAAGTCTTAGAGGATGATCCTGTAGCCGATTATGGGTCTCCTTAATCGGCTCAGGTAGTGTTGCGGCCCTTCTAAGGAGTGTGTTTGGTGCCTAAATAGATGCTTTTGGCAGGGCGAATTGTTAGGTATGGGGTTTTCCGAGCTCCTTGCGAGGTGTAGGGGAGCAACCGGAAGGCTCAGCAGGCTCCTTTAGCCGATTAAGGAGACCCATAATTGCTAAAGGCGACTCCTTAATCGGGCCAGTGTGCCGCTTGCCACCTTGAAGACTGCTTGTAGAAGGCTAAGTTAGACAGGTCGGACAGTTACTTTTGCTCTCCCTTTAACGGTTTGGTCCTAGCTATCTAGCCAAATAAAAGTAGCCTTATTCCTGCGGTTCATCTGGGATGAGGGTACTCCTGCGTATTCCGATTAATTTGAACACCAATTCTGGTTGAACTTGAACACCTAAAAGCTAACGCATCGATGGAAGTGAATTTTTACTCTAAGTGTTCAACTTGAGTCAAGGAATTCATTTTTTTTCGCATCGATTCTCCTTGTAAATTCATCCGGTGAGCATTGTGCATCAATCGATCTAAAATGGCGTCGGCTAAGGTATTATCGCCTATCGCGTCATACCATTGTTCTGTTGGTAACTGACTGATAATGAGGGTTGCAGATTGTTGATAACGGTCATCCATGATTTCCATTAAATCATTTCGAGTGGCCGCCGTTAAAGGCTCCAAACCCCAGTCATCAATAATCAACAGATCCATACTGGCAATAGCTTTTAGCAGCTTACTGTAGCTCCCGTCGGCCTTGGCTTGTGTCAATGCAAGAATCAGGCGCGGAAGCCGGTAATAGCGAACGCTGTAGCCTTTCAGACAGGCTTGATGGCCGAGTGCACAAGCGACATAGGTTTTACCGGTACCACAGGGACCCGTCAGCAACAGGTTCTGGGCTTTTTTCAACCAGTCACACATCAGCAACGACGCCATTTGTGACGGCTGTAAGCCTCTACCGTTCTGATAGTCTAAGTCTTTGGCATGCGCCTTGAGTTTGAATTGCGCAGCGCGTGTCAAGCGCTCTTGTTTGCGCTGATTACGTTCCTGACCTTCATGATCAATTAAGAGTTGCAGTCGTTCGGCAAAGGCTAAGCCTTCATAAGTACCCGGTTGATCCAACTGGGTTTGTAGTGCAGAGGCCATGCCGGTTAGCTTCAATTGACGTAGTTGGTTGAGGGTCGTTGCAATCATAATAATGGCCTGTCGTTAAATTTTAAAAGAAAAGGTGAGCAAACAGATTCTGCATTAAACCTTGTTTGCTCAACGCCTTAAGGCTTAGTGGAAACTCTTTGCACCTCGAATGTTGCTATGGTCTTGAGGTAATAATGAAAACTGTACTGGCGAGGTATCAGGTAGTTTATCTCTATTGCTTACCAAAATAGCTTTGACGTTTTTTAATCGATACAGAGATTCTTTATTGGCTATTGCACACGCTTTATTCAAGCGTTCGGCAGCATAGCTACGGTTGAGGCTCAATAAGCCCAAACAGACGCGGTAAGCCTGCTCAGGATGTTCCCTACGGTGTAGTTGCCCCTTCACCCACACCAGCACCTCAGGACCTATCGATTGCGCCCAGTTCATTAACCGTCCCGGTGTCCATTGTTGATGCTGAGCATGCTGTTCTGGCATGTGGCCTGGTTCAGTCGTTATGCCGGGATAATATTTTCGAACATGGGTGGCGATGCGTTTGTGGTGAAAATAAACCTCAATCAGCTTGTCACCCGCATGTAACTCCACCTGTTCACCTACGCAGTGATGGGGTACTGAATAGAGATGCTGCTCATAGCTCAGGTGATAATCGATATTAACGCGAGCGGCTTTGATGTCGGTGTACTGGTAAGCGTACTGGGGTAACGGCGATAGTGCCGGCTTATCCAGCGTTTCAAACCACTGCTGACGACAGCCTGGGAGTTGTTTGAAGGGTTTTTGATTGAGCGCAATCAGCAAGAGGCCGATACAGTGATTCAACTCCGCCAAGGAGAAAAACGTTTGATGGCGCAGTTTGGCCATAATCCAACGTTCAACCAGTAAAACACCGGCCTCCGCTTTGGCTTTATCCTTGGGCTTATAAGGCCTGGCCGGCATCACAGCGATCGAGTAATGGGCCGCCAACTGTTGATAACTGGGGTTCAGTTCAGGATCGTAACGACAGGCTTTGCTCACCCCGCTTTTTAAATTATCCGGCACCAGCATCACTGGCGTACCACCAAAAAATTCAAAAGCCCGCACATGGCTGCCCAGCCAATCTGGCAAGCTTTGACTCCAAGTCGCTTCAGCAAAGGTGTAATTGGAGGCGCCCAACACCGCGACAAAGATCTGCGCGGTGCGAATTTCGCCAGTTGATGCACAGACCACGGGCATCGTGGGCCCTGCATAATCGATAAACAACTTGTCTCCGGCACGATGAGTCTGCCGCATAGAGCGTTTTTGTTTTTTCCGCCAGTCGGCATAGCGGGCACAGAACTGCGAGTAGCTATAGCAACGGTTCGGATACTGCTGGGTGTATTCCTCCCAAAGCAACTGCTTGGTCAGGCCCTTTTTCTTCAACTCCATATGAACCGTTGTCCAGACCGGTTCTTGATATTTAGTGGAAGTCTGAGCGTCTGCTTGGGGGTAAAATTTTAGCGCTAAGGTTTGATCATCCCAATCCTCCGGCAATGGCCAGGTGATATTTAACTGCACAGCCAATTTCAAGATGTTTTGGATACTGCCAACACTGATCTTGGTGCTGGCATTGATCTTTCGGTTGCTTAATCCGGCGCTGTAACTGAGTCTGAGTACTTCTCTTATTTTTCGCATTGCTGTTCTCTTCGCTGACATATCTTTTCCACAAAAAGTGGTGAGGATAGTCTGATTGAATAAACAATGCGTTAGCTTGGATTCTGACAATCTGAACAGTCATTCTGGCAACTTGAACACCGATTCTGAAAAAATCCAAAAAAGTGTTCAGCTTGAAACCAGAATGAGTGTTCAAGTTAAATCAGAATTGGTGTTCAGGTTGGAACAGAATGAGTGTTCAAGTTGGGCCAGAATATGCAACTCCCACTGCATACTGAACTGCACTAACTGTGGGTAGTGACTGTAGTGGCGAATTCATTCGCCCAGTTTTCCAAGCACAGAGCTAATCCTCTTGCATTGAATCACCTATCGCCGCTTATTTAGCTATCAAGTCGGCTACCAATTTAAGACGGGACACTAGCTTAATCGTTCAGTTTTAGGCAGGGTTCTTCTAAGCACAGACAAAGGACGAAAGGCGAAGGGTTAAGTCTAGTACCTGTCACGCCTTAAGTTGCTAGCCTCCAAGGCTTAGTCTTTCGCCTGCGCTGAAGCTGTCCCGCTTTAAGTTGGTAGCCATCAAGTCCATTAGTTGGCATCATATCTGCTTTAAATATTTCGACAGATGTTTTTGACCGCGAGAAAGCCTGAGATCAAGGAGCTTATGGCAGGGGTGTGTTCAAAAAAGTATCAATAAATGTCATAGAATTGGCGGATGTCACAGATTAATTGTAAGTTGCGGCAATTTATTGTCGTTAGTTAACGAGTGTTTTTGCCGTTTTAAAAAGAGATGGCGGGTCTGAGTGGTTTATCAGACTCGCGTTAATTTTAATGTTTTATTTAGGAGGTTTTATGGGTATGGGGATTTCGACTGCCTCATCGGCAGTTAGTGGCGCCAGTCTGTGGCAACAACAAAAGTCGAACTTTAGTCAATTATCTAGCGCATTGAAGTCTGGTAATTTGCATGAAGCTCAGCAAACATTTACGTCACTTTCTGCTAATAATCCTGCTGCTAGCGATCCTAATAGCCCAATGGGTAAATTAGGTGCAGCCTTGCGGTCGGGTAATGTAAATGCGGCGCAACAAGCTTTTGCAGCCATGCAGGCGAGTGCGACTTCGCAAACATCTGCAACACAGGGAGCGGGGCATCATCACCATCATGGGGGTGGTATGCCTCCAGCCTCTATCCCGACAGCTACTTTGCCGCTAGCTACTTCTGGCTCAGTGGGCACTCAAGTCAATACCACAGCCTAAATTAGGTTGCATTTTGTTCGTGAAATCCTCGACAATGCTGTCGGGGATTTTATGACAACGATTTCTTTTTAGTTACTTAGGCATGCTTGATGAAACATTCCGGTCCAATCAGTTGTGTGGCAAGCCACGATAAATATGTAGCAACCTCAGCTTATGATAATCGGGTGATTTTATGGGATGCCATAACGCATAAGGCCTTAGCAAAAGGTATGCATGATCACTTAGTCAATCATTGCTCGTTTAGCTCTGATGGGCGTTGGCTGGTTAGTGCGGGTAGCGATTACTCAGCTCGTATTTGGGAGCTACCGTATTTAAGGCTTAGAGCTGTTTTAAGTAATCATGATGACGATGTTGATATGGCAGTGTTTTCACCTGACAACCAGCATGTTGCCACTTGTGCATTAGATAGAGCTGTGCGTATTTTTGATCTGCACGGTCGCTGCTTGCATACTTTTTTAGGCCATACAGGCAATATCATTTCTTTGCTGTGGAATTTAGATGGCAAACAACTGGTGTCTTCTAGTGTTGATGGCACGGTTAGAGCTTGGGATGTGGAGCTAGGTGTACAAGCCTCTTGTTATGATCTTGAGGGTGTACGCACTGATACCATAGTCATGGATGGACAGGGTCGTATTATTGCTGGTGATGATCTAGGTCGCTTAGCTGTTATTTCACAAGGCCAAATCACTTATCACGATGCGCATCAAGCCGGTATTAAAAAGCTGGTTTATTGCGATCAACGACAACTATTAGTCTCCTTAAGTTATGATAGGACTATGGCTTTTTGGGCTATGAGTCCAACTGGAACTGTGGTAGAACTAAGGCGTACTAGCCTCCCCGCTGTTATTTGGTCGCGGGCTGCCGCTTTTCTCAATGGCAGTCAATTAGCCCTTGGCACGTTTGGTGGTACTTATGCTGTTTATGATTGGCAGCAAGATCGCTGGCAGATTGATGAGCGTGTGGTCGGGCAGGGCATTAATGCCGTGGTCTGTCATCAAGGTTATGTTTATACGGTTGGTGATGCCGGCATTGTCTGCAAGAATGAGCAAGCTATTGCCAAATTAGGCAGTTTGTGTAATTTTTTATTACCCGCAGAACAGCGCTTATTTACCGGTGGTCAGCTAGGTCAGCTTTTTGATGCGCTTAGCGGTGAGGTGCTTTATCAGCATCATTCGCCTTTAAATTGTGGTGCGTTATTTTACAGTGCAGGACTTGCGCATATTGCCGTCGGCACTTATACCGGTGAAATGCTGGTATTTTCCTTAAACTCCGATACTAGCCTTGAGCTAGTAAGGGAGTTACCTATTTATAAAAACGCCATTAAAAGTATCGCGGCTAATCATGAGCAGTTGTTTTCGGTCTGTGCGTCTAGTGATATTGCTTGGCATAATTGCCAAGATTTAAGTTTAGTTAACAGCATCAGTAAAGCCCACGATAAAATTGCTAATGCCTGCTGCCAAATTGCAGATGTAGGTTTTGCTAGTGTAAGTCGTGATAGGGCATTACGTCTTTGGCTAGATGGCGAACAGGCTGTGTATGAAACTCCGCATACTAACTCGGTTAAGTGTATTGCTGTGAGTGCAGATGGTGGCACACTTTTAACAGGCAGTTATGGTGGTACTTTGGCTGGCTTTGATGTGGCCACTAGACGCTGGACTAGCTTTAACCGACCTACCATTGCTGGTATTTCTTCTATTACCTATGATGAATCAGGTCATTGTTTTCTTGCCGCTTCTTATGATGGTGGCTTATATACCATTGCCCATTAATGAACTAGAGAATCACTCTGTTGAAAAAAGTAATTATTATTCCTGGTAGTCAACGTAAACAATCGATCAATGGTCGTTTAGCGCATTATTTACAATCCTTGTTAAAGGCGCATTGTGAGGTGGAAGTTCTTGACGTCGCTAAGGTAGATTTACCTTTGTTTAATCAGGACTTAGAAAGTAATGACGAAGTCTTAGTCAGAGTTCAAGCGCTGCATAGACCGTTATGGTCTGCCGATGGCTTGATTGTGGTAAGCCCTGAATATAATGGCTCGTACAGTCCGTTTTTAAAAAATACCGTGGATTGGGTGTCTCGATTACCTAGGCTGCCTGGTGGACAAGATTATCCTAACCCTTTTCATGGTAAAGCGATGCTGCTAGCCAGCGCTACACCTGGACGTAGTGGTGGTATCTTGGGCTTACAAGCTACACGCAATTTATTTGCTTATTTGGGCGGTCTGATTTTGCCTGAACAAATTAGTCTACCTAATGCTAATGAGGCTTGGGACGAAGCTGGGTTGTTGAAGGATGCTAATTTGGATACTTTTATCAATAACAGCTTACGCCTGTTTCTTAACTTAATTGAAAACACCACTAGCTCATCTCGCTAACTATTTGGTTATTAATCTCGCGAGACGGGGTTTATAACTCCGTCTCAAACGTTTGATATTGCAATTATCTATGAAAGATCACCGAAGAAACAGGCCTACTTATGGTTATATAGTGCCGTTTGGGTGCATCTAAACGTTTTGATCGGGGTTGCAAACCCCGACAAAACCTGCGGTGCTCAGCGTGGCAAACGAGAGTAAAGCGACGTTACTGCGTAATGTTAGTGCATCCCCCTTTGAGGTATTAAATATGGTTCAAACTAATCCTATAGGCTATTGGCCTGAATTCGAGAGTGTGTTGTGCGGCGATATGACCGATCGTGAGCGCTTAGGTCTGCCAGATTATTATGTGGCGGATCGTTTGGCGAGTTACCAGCAAGCGTTATTTGAGGTGCTAAGAGCGTTAAGCGTTCCTGAGTTGCTGGCCAAGATTGAGGCTGCTGATACCAAGCTGGCTGAAAAAATCGTTGCCGGTAATGTGCTGGCCTTGATCGGTGATCCAAGAATCCATACCTTACAACCAGAGATGATTACTATTACTGGTAGTTTAGTAACAGTAGGCTTGCCAGAGTCTGCTGTTACTGAGGTGTTGGGTAGATTCGACAAGCTAGGTCTAAACGAGAACTGGATTCGTAAAGAATGCCCAGAACATCAGGTTAACCTTGAGACTTATCGTATTGGTAAATATCCAGTTACTAATCAAGAGTATCGTGATTTTTTACTGGATAGTCATTACTCTGAAATTCCTAGTAGTTGGGCCTTTAGACGTTATCCCATAGAGCGCGCTAATCATCCAGTCTACACCTTGTCTGCGCAAGCTTGTGATGCTTATGCGCAGTGGTTGGCGACAAAAACAGGTCGATTATTTCGCTTGCCTACAGAGGCGGAATGGGAGTTTGCGGCAGCAGGGCCTGAACAGAGAGAATTTCCGTGGGGTCATGATTTTGATGTGAATCTGACTAATTGTTGTGAAACAGGTCTATTTGACTCCACGCCTGTTGGCTTATTTACTGGCGGACAATCCTGCTTTGGTGTCTTTGATTTGGCGGGCAATGTTGAAGAATATGTGGCCGATGACTACTTACCCTATCAGGGTGGTCCCGTCATAGATGATCATTTGAGCCAGATTCATGGCGTTTATCGTGTGGCGCGTGGAGGCAGCTTTGCGCGTTTTAGAGATCTGGCTAGAACTCGCAGACGACATGGACATAATCCCCGTTCCATTACTTATGCTATGGGCTTTAGGCTGGCTGAAAGTATTACACCTATTCTTATCTGAGGCGCATTAATGGCACATTTATTACTGATTGAAGCACCCGGTGGCAACGACTTTGATGTTTTTGAAGCTGCCTTGTTACAAGGACATGAGATCAGTTTTTTTACAGCCGATATTGGTTATTATCAAAACAATGGACTATATGAACGTTATCTAGCACTTGCTAAGCGCATCGTTGAGATTAAACCTTTTGAGTATCAACAGTTGGAGCAACAAGCCCTTGAAATACATCAGCAAGATGCTTTCGATGCGCTACTTTGTTTAATTGATATTCGTATTGTCGATGCCGCTAAATTGGCTCAATGTTTGAAGCTACGTTTCGTGAATCCAGAGACGGCCATAATCATGCGTGACAAATATACGGTAAGAAATCTTTTGGCTAGCAAAGGCATATCTCAGCCAGAGTTTGCTTTAGCGACCGATAATCTGCAGTTACGAACAGCCGTTGAGCAACTGGGATTTCCTGTTTTGGTCAAACCTAGCGATGGTTATGGTTCTCAAAACATAGCCCTGTTTTTGGATGAAAATGATCTTAATCCGTTGCTTGATCCCTTAGATTATTATTTGCCCTGTAAAACAGATTATGGTTTTGGGGTTAATGCGAATGATAGATTGCTAGTCGAGCGCTATATAGAAGGGCAGTTAATAGGTTGCGATACCTTTACTCAAGATGGTCAGCATCAAATGCTAGGTATCAATGAAAAGTTAATGTTTGCGCCACCGTCTTGTGCCATTAAGGGTAGTTGTTTTCCCTCTGATAAATATGAGTTAGGGCCTATTCGAGATTATGTGTTCTCGATACTGGATGAGCTAGGTTTTAATGAGGGTGCTACGCACACTGAACTTATACTGACAGAAGATGGGCCCTTTCTGGTTGAGGTTAATCCTCGCTTGGTAGGCGCTAAAATTCCTAGGCTGTTAAATTTGGCGCTAGGTCGCTCTGTGCATAACGATCTGATTGACTTGCATCTAGGCAAGCCCTGGTCTAAGTTAACTTGTTCTTCTGAAATAGGCTTTGCTGTGTCACGATGGGTCACTACTTCTAGTAGTGGTCATTTAGACGTTGTGCTATTGCCAGAACTCATAGATGAAGGTGTCAAGCAAGTAGAGGTTTTTAAAAAGCCAGGTGATCAGGTGGGCTATCCTTATCAAAACGCAGATCGTATAGCTTGCGTTATGACGCTAGGAAAAACAAGGCAACACGCCGAGCAATTAGCGGATGATTTTATTTCTGCAGTGGTGGTAAAGCTGCGCTGAATGTTATTAAAGTACACAGTCAAGAATGACGATAGGTTTTGCAAGTTAGTAGGGAATGACGGATTATTCAAAATCGAGAGGGCTTAGGGGGGGGTATTGCTGTGTCGGAAATATTTTAAATATTCTCTAATTGTTTGATTTAAATAGGTTTAATTGGATATAAATTGATGCGCTAAAAAGGACTGCTGGTATAGAAAGCCGTCATAGGTTAAAATTCTCACGTTTTTTGTGATAATTTAGGTAAAAAGACTAAGCTAAGCGTTTGTTTAGTCTTGTGTTTACTGTAATTACATTGCAATCATAAAGGTTTATAACTTACTATCGAAGAGGCGGCTCCGTGAAAACAGTCAAGCAACTATTCGCAGGTCTAATCCTTACAGCTTTAGGGCTAGGATCAGTTCAGGCGGACTATACGCTCAATTTAATGAAAGGGGTTACAAAGGTCAGTAATGACATTTATGATCTGCACATGCTGATACTATGGATTTGTGTAATCATTGGTATCATTGTATTTGGCGCTATGTTTTATTCGATTTACCATCATCGTAAATCGAAAGGGTATCAAGCAGCACAATTTCATGAAAACACTACTATCGAAATTATTTGGACGATTATTCCAACATTGATTTTGGTGGCTATGGCGATTCCAGCAACAAAAACTATGCTGGAACTGAATGATGTTAAAGAATCTGATATGACTATCCAAGTCACTGGTAAGC
>Ga0118677_10016364_pt1 | contig 10168 bp, 7 predicted proteins | sample AliMusrvi5mmetaG_FD_86154 | JGI IMG/M metagenome (GOLD analysis project Ga0118677, IMG submission 86154)
GATCTATAAAAAAATGATTAAGAGATTTTTATTATATATAATTCTACTATTCCCATTAATTATCGGCTGTTCTGAAAAATTCGATATTAATCAATTGGGAAATACCAAAGGCAGCACTAATATAAGTGGTGATACTGTATATGTCCATATCAATCCAGATTGGGGTGGGTTTAATAACCCAAGAGCAATTCTGGTAGGAAAAGAGCCATTTATATATGTATGTGATACAGACAATGACAGAATAGTCATGTTAAACACAGCTGGAACAGTATTAGGTTATCTTAATATTAAAAAACCAATTGCTATAACAGAAGATTACAGATTAAATTTAATTGTTTGTGCTCAAGTTGATACAGGAGCAATTTCATATAGTGCCGTATACAAAATTGACTTATATGCAGTTAACCATATAATAGCAAATGCAACTAAAAAGTTAATACTTCCAAGAAAAGTTGATATTGACCTTCATCCAACTTGTGTCTATACAGCTGTAACTGCATTCTATGATAATTCCTATGATATTGCAAGGACAGGTACGAATAATACAAGTATTTATGATCCAGATAATGCAATTCTCAAATTCCAATACGTAAATCCGGATTCCGATGCATATGCTTCAACTGTTAATGATGTTGATGCTTTATCATCAGGTTTGATTACTGCAAATGGAATAAACAGTATGATTTCTTTTAGTAAGAAAAATTGGGATTTCATAGCAACATTTGATAAAAGCGTTAATAATGCAACTGCATTTAAGGCTCAATGGTTCCAATATTTCGACAATGGAGTAAGATCCGGATATCGAAGTGCATTTAGTCCATCCGACGGAATGGCATTTGTTCAGCCAGGAAGGTTTGGGGCACCCACAGGAAGTTGCATTGATCCTTTAGGCAATATTTATGTTGCTGATGGTGATCCAACTAAGGATAGTGTATTTAAATTTAGCCAATATGGTGATGAACTTCAGTCATTTGGAGGTCCAAATGTTTTTTCAAAACCTTCAGGAGTTGCTTTTTTTGATCAAACATTATATGTGCTAGATTCAAAACAAAATGTTATTAAAAGATTTATATTATCTACGGACTTAAGCAATTGATAAATAAATATATATCACTCGTTATTTTTTTTTCGTGTTTTAATTTATTTGCCCAGACAATTGATTCTGTAAGAGTAAATGACTCAACCGGTGTTCCTAAAAATTTAGGTAAAGTTTTTACAGTTACAGGGTTAGTAACTTCCACAACTCAATTTAATCCAAATGGTCCGGCATCACTTCAAGACTCAACTGGAGGTATGGCAATATATGGGAGTTCATTTACAAGTAAAGTGCTCATGGGGGATTCAGTAAGAGTTACTGGTGTAATGACAAATTATGCCGGTTTAGCTGAAATGAATCCTATGCAGTCATACACAATACTTTCACACGGACACACAGTGGTACCCAAAGTTGTAACTATTTCTGATATAGTTAACCAGCATTGGAATGGCGTAGAAAATCTTGAAAGTGTTCTAATTCAATTGAATAATGTTAAAATTAATTCATCGGGTAATTTCGCAAGCGCAAGTTATTCTTTAACCGATTCGACGGGAACTTTAAGCGGCGGATTATATATTAAGAAAACTATAACATCTATTATTGGAACAGCGATACCTACAATGCCAGTGACAATTATAGGTGTTTTAATTCAGAACACATATCCGAATGCTGCTCCATATAGTACTGGATATGAACTGCAGCCAAGGTTCATTTCTGATATTATTTCTCCTGATTTATCACCATTACTAATGGGCAATATTTTTGCGACAGAGATAGATGATAGTTCATTGTCAATCTGCTTCCATACGCTTAGGAAGGGAACCAGCCAGGTCAAATACGGACGCACAGCGAATCTAGAATTAGATTCCGTGATTATAAATGAAGACACTACTTTCCATAAAGTTAAGATTTCAAATCTATCAGCAGGTTCTATATATTATTTTCAGGCAGCTTCAGTAGATTCATTCGGGAGAAGTGTTAGTGGGACTATGTCTGCAAGTACCGGTGTTTCCGATACAACAACAGGTAAGATTAATGTTTATTTCAATTTTGCTGTAGATACATCGGTAGCCATTCCGGGAAATGCCGCGAAGGGTTATGTTGATTTCCAGCAGAAACTTCTGTCCAGAATTAATAATGCAAGATATTCAATAGATATGGCAGTATATAGTTTTTCAGGTCTGCCAATTTTAGCTGATGCTCTTATCACTGCCAGGGACAGAGGTGTCAAAGTTAGAGTTGTATATGATTCAAGAGCTACGCAGGATAATGTGCAGACAATAATGAATGCCGGAATACTTGTAAGCAGACGAAATACTGATACAACGGACATTATGCATAATAAATTCTTTGTTTTTGATTCAAGAGATTCCATAAACACAAATGACTGGGTATGGACAGGGTCGTGGAATATTACTTCTACTGAGCTTACCTGGAAAAACAATGTTATAGAAGTAAATGATCATGCACTTGCTTTGGCATATCAGACAGAATTTGAAGAGATGTGGGGAAGCAATACTGAAATTCCGAATCCTACAAATGCGAAATTTGGTTACTACAAATCAGACAATACTCAACATATATTTACAATTGGCGGGAGAACTGTAAAAAGTTATTTTAGCCCTTCTGACGGAGTAACATCACAGATAATTAACACAATTAACACAGCAGATTCAAGCATTTACTTTGCAGTTATGACTTTTACCCGCAGTGACATTGTAAATGCAATATATAACCGCTTGCATTCGACAGCAAAGGATGTAAAAGGTATCATGTTTGATGTAAACGGATCCGGCAACCAATATGCAAACCTGAAAGTTTTTGCTGACATGTGGGCTGATGGCGATACTGTTCATACTCTACATGACAAATATGCCATAGTTGACGCAGCATTTCCTAATTCACATCCAACTGTTATTACCGGTTCACACAACTGGTCATCTGCAGCAGAAGGATATAACGATGAAAACACGCTGATTGTTGATGATATTTATGTTGCAAATCAGTTTATGCAGGATTTTAAGCACCGTTATAATGATTTAGGCGGAGTAGGTACTTTTGTTGTTCCTGTAATAACTGGAATAAAATCAAACGGCGGCATATCCCAGAATTTTAATTACAGACTGTATCAGAATTACCCTAATCCTTTTAATCCTGTTACTACAATCCGTTTTGAGATTCCTAAAGCTCAACATATATCATTGAAGATCTATGATATACTTGGGAGAGAGTTAAAGACATTATTTAACGATAATGCTCCAGCAGGAATAATGGCGGTTGATTTTAAAGCAGACGGATTAGCAAGCGGAATTTATATCTATAAAATAGTTGCAGATGGATTTACGGCATCTAAAAAGCTTATGCTGATGAAATAAAGATTATCAATAGATGGTTAATTTAAGGGAGGGTAAATAACCCTCCCTTTTTTGTTTTTATATCATTAAGTTGATTATTTAAGGAAGCTATTAATTATATTCTTGACATATTCAATTATATCATATACATTTATTATAACTGAATGCAAGTTCAGTATGGGGAGTTTTAGAACAATTCAAAGCACTTAAAATGTGGCCTTCAGGTAGCGTCCACCTAGCGTTCAGGTGGTCTTTTTATATACCCATTTTAGGGAAAACAAAGTATTACGATATTATAGATAAAGGGAATTATTTGGATAATCCTGTCCAAATATTTAACTTTACGAACTAAAATTGAAAGGTTAAGGAAGTAAAATGGCTAATAATAAAGGTCAGATTATACAGGTTATAGGCCCTGTACTTGATATTGAATTTGAAAATGGTCACTTACCAGCGATATATAATGCTGTAAAAATCCCAAGGTTAAATCCTGAAGGAGAAGAAGAAAATCTCATAGTTGAGGTGCAACAGCATTTAGGAGAAGACCGTGTTCGTGCCGTAGCTATGGATACTACTGACGGACTTGTAAGAGGAATGGATGCATTTGATACAGGCGAGCCTATTACAGTGCCAGTTGGACCAGAAACCTTAGGCAGATTATTAAATGTTATAGGTGATGGGATAGATAAGCTGGGCGAAGTTAAGACTGCCAAAAGATATCCAATTCACCGTCCAGCTCCATTGTTTAAGAATTTATCTACCAAGACAGAGGTATTTGAGACCGGTATTAAGGTTATAGATTTAATTGAGCCATATTCAAAAGGCGGTAAGACCGGACTTTTCGGTGGTGCGGGTGTAGGTAAAACCGTTGTTATCATGGAATTGATTAATAATATTGCTATGCAGCATGGCGGCTACTCGGTATTTGCAGGTGTTGGCGAGCGTACTCGTGAAGGAAATGACCTTTGGCTTGAAATGACTGAGTCGGGAGTTATTGAAAAAACAGCTTTGGTGTTCGGTCAGATGAACGAACCTCCCGGAGCGCGTCTCCGTGTTGGATTGACCGGTTTGACCATCGCGGAATATTTCCGTGACGAGGAAGGAAAAGACGTACTTCTCTTTATCGACAACATTTTCCGCTTTACTCAGGCAGGTTCTGAAGTATCCGCGCTTCTCGGCAGAATGCCGTCAGCTGTAGGTTATCAGCCTACCTTAGCAACGGAAATGGGCGCCTTACAGGAACGCATCACCTCAACGGATAAAGGTTCTATCACTTCCGTACAAGCTATCTACGTTCCCGCGGATGACTTGACCGATCCCGCTCCGGCAACAGCCTTCTCTCACCTTGATGCTACTACCGTATTAAGTCGTGCAATTACCGAACTAGGTATCTATCCCGCGGTTGACCCGCTCGAATCGACTTCAAGAATCCTTGAACCCGGCATTCTCGGCGAAAGACATTATAGAGTCGCAAGAAAAACAAAAGAAATTTTACAGGCTTATAAGGACTTACAGGATATCATCAACATTCTCGGCATGGATGAGTTGTCTGATGATGACAAAACAACCGTTCGCAGAGCTAGAAGAATTCAGCGTTTCTTCAGCCAGCCGTTCCACGTAGCAGCTAAGTTCACGGGATTTGAAGGACGTTACGTCAAACTTGAAGATACCATCAAAGGATTTGAGGCTATCATTAACGGCGAATGCGACGAGTGGCCCGAGCAGGCATTCCTCTATGTCGGTACACTCGACGAGGCTCATGAAAAAGCAAAGAAAATGATGAGCTAATATGAAAGAGTTTTCGCTCGAAATAATTACACCGTCAAAAACCGCTTTCACGGGGCAGGTAACATCGATTACCGTTCCGGGAGTAAAAGGTGAATTTCAGGTGTTAATCAATCACGCACCGCTGATGAGCAACTTTGAAGTCGGTAAAATCAAGCTTGGATATGCCGATGGAAGTGAAGTTGAATTTGTTACCGGCGGGGGAGTGATTGAAGTATTGCATAATGTTGTGCTATTACTAGCCGACAGTGTGGAAAAACCAGAAGAGATTGATGTTAACCGCGCCGAGAAATCAGCTGAGCGTGCAAAAAAACGTTTGGCTGAGAAAGCAAAAGAGATTGATATCTCCCGCGCAGAAATCAGTCTTGCACGCGCTTTAAATCGTATGAAATACGCCCGCAAATAATTTTTATACGGACTGCCGGTGAAAGCCCGCAGTCCGTTTCTTCTTAAAAATACGCCCGCAATCTGAATTCCACACCAAGTTCTTTTTCTGCAATCCGTTTGGATTCTTCAATATTGATTCCCGGATAATCCACCACCGACAAAACAACTTTCGGAACAAACTCTTTGGCTTTCAATGCAAAACTTTTCATTTCATCGTACAAGAATTCTTTAACGCGCATGATGCTTGCGTATTCTTTACTATTTGATGAGTTTAAACTTATTGAAACGCAGTCAATCAAACCCTTCATTTCGGGAGTAATATCTCTCTTATGAATGTAGTTGGCGTGCCCGTTAGTGTTAATCCTTGTTTCACCGCCGTTGCTTTTTACGTACTCGGCAATTTCTTTAATAACATCCCAGCGTATGGTCGGCTCGCCATAACCGCAGAACACAATTTCACTATATTTCTTTGGGTCGCCGATTTCTCCAATATACACTGACGCGGCAGGCTCCTCGGATTTTTTCATTCGCAGCGATTCACCGTTTATCATTGCATCTTCTTTTCGTGAACAGAATATACAGTCCGCGTTACAGCGGTTGGTTATATTAAGATATAACGCATCTCCCAGCTTATATGAATAAACCAGTTTTTGGGTTTTTTCAAGGCCGAAAAATCTATATGCGTTGTTTGTTGTTATCTGTTCAACCTCTGATTCGGGCTTGCCATGCAACGTTGCTATTGTATCTGCGACCAATTTAACATAGGCGGGTTCATTCCGTTTACCTCTGTGGGGAACGGGTGTCATAAAAGGCGAGTCCGTTTCAATGAGCATCTGAGAAAGCGGAACCATCGCCGCTATTTCACGAAGTTCATCTGCCTTTTTGAATGTTATATTGCCCGTGAACGAAATGAATTGTTTCAAATCAATCAATTGTTGTGCGAGTTCTTTTGTTCCACTGAAACAATGGAACTGCATTTGCAAACCGGCGGTAATAAATTCGGGAATGATGCTCATGAGGTCGGTATCAGCATCCCGGTTGTGAATGATAACGGGAAGGTCGAGCTGCAAAGCGAGGTCGAGCTGCGCGGTAAAAGCTTCAATCTGTTTTGCCTTCGGTGAAAAATCATAAAAATAATCCAGCCCTATCTCACCCATTGCGACAATTTTTTTATGTGCGGTTAGTTCCTTGATTTTGTTTAGCCAACTGTAGTCCCAGTCTTTCGTGTCGTGCGGATGTACACCGATTGCTCCGTAGACCATGTCGTACTTTTCAATCAGTTCGATTACTTTTTCCGCGTCCTGCAGGCTTGTTGAGGGAACGACAATAGCTTTTACGCCCGCTTCTTTGGCGCGCGAAATAACATCATCAAGGTCTTCTTTAAAGTTATCAAAATATATGTGTGCGTGAGTATCTATGAGCATTTTACATCAAAAAATAATAAATCGTTTTTACAATATAGCCAGATAAGGACCCAACCGCAATGATAACGGAGGAACAGATGTTTTTCCTAACCCATGCCTTAAGTCATGGGTTGAGAATGAAAAGAGTTAATACAAATTATCCAGCAGCAGGATTCTTTCTTTGGAATTCTTTCCTGTCGACGCTTTGGTCTTGCTTTTATACTTGCAGACCTTTTGCAGGGGGCATTGGGGACAGTCGGGGTTTGTCGGTGTGCAGATGCTTCTGCCGAGTTTGATAAGATTGGTGTGGAATGAGTGAGCTATGCCATCCGGGAGTATAGGGTATAATGCATAAAAAGTCTTTTCCGGCATGGAAGTGTTTACTATTCCGAGGCGGTTAGTTGTCCTATGAACATGTGTATCAACGGGGCATACATTTCTATCAAGTGAAAACAATAAAACGCAGGCCGCTGTTTTAACGCCAACTCCGTCGAAGGCAGTCAGTTCATGCAAAATTTCATCGCTGCTTAATTTCTTCAGAGCAGAGAGTGTGCTTGATTTTTTATCGACGATGGCATAATGAAGCACCGTTTTGATTGCTTTAGCTTTCTGTTTTGTCAATCCCGCCGACCGTATGAGTATTTCTATTTTCTCTATTGATACGTCATTCAGGTCGGCCCATTCAGGATAAGCCTTCCGCAATGCCTGGAAGGCTTTGTAGGAATTGTTGTCATTCGTGTTCTGCGAAAGGATAGTTCCGATAAGTGTAGTAAGGGGGTCGGGGGTATGCGGATTCCGTTCTGGGATTCCGAATTTCTCTACGAGCAGTTCATTGATGAGCAAAAGTTTTTTCTTAAGCGCTGAAATTTTTGGGCTGTCAGTCAATGTTGAATTTCTCCTGTTGCGATTTGGGTAATCCCAGAATAACGAGCCTATATGAGGCATCAATCATTTCTTTTATCAGATGTGCGGAGAGAGAGCCTTCCAGAATAACCGTATTCCAGTGTTTTTTGTTCATATGCCAGCCGGGGATAATATCATCATATCTTTCTCGCAGGTCAATTGCTTTTTCGGGATCGCATTTAATATTGATGCTGAAAGGTTGGTCTAAACTCATCAGTAGGAATATTTTTCCGCCGACTTTATATACCGGTGTATCTTCATCAAAAGGGAGGCATTCCTCCACACCGAATTTTGCTAAACAATGCTCGCGGACTTCTTCCAGATTCATACCGGTTTTTCATTCTTTCTGGTTGATTAAAAACGTAAATATCGACAATAAATTAGAGAAAAAAAGGGGGTGGGGCAAAATGTTCAGTCAGATTTTATAGCTGTTTAGTCCTTGAGTAAAATCATAGGTTGGGCAATTGAATTGACGCGGGAAAATTTGGGAACTTTAATCTTGACTTTTTTGTATAGATTATATAGTTTTACTTAATTAATTTTAGAAAATATCGAAAAACAGGCTAAAAACAGACAATGGCTAATACCGAATCTCAGGATTTAGAACAATTTACAAACCAAGAATACAAATACGGGTTTGTGACGGACATCGAGACCGATTCAGTTCCTAAAGGACTCAGTGAAGATGTCATAAGAACTATATCCGAAAAGAAAAAAGAACCCGCATGGATGCTTGATTGGCGTTTAAAGGCATATCATCACTGGCTTACGATGAAAGAACCGGACTGGCCTAACGTGCAGTATCCACCAATAGATTATCAGGAAATTATTTATTACTCGGCTCCAGTACAGACAAAAAAATTAAACAGCATGGATGAAGTTGATCCTGAGCTGCTCAAGACATTTAACAAACTCGGCATTCCACTGGAAGAACAGAAAATTTTCGCAGGAGTGGCAGTTGATGCGGTGTTTGACAGCGTGTCGGTAGCAACGACATTTAAAGCGAAACTTGCCGAAATGGGAATTATTTTTTGTCCTATTTCGGAAGCATTGCAGGAACATCCTGACCTTGTGCGTCAATATCTGGGGAGTGTTGTTCCCGCGGCGGATAATTTTTTCTCCGCTTTGAATTGCGCCGTATTTACCGACGGTTCGTTTGTGTACATTCCCAAAGGCGTTCGTTGCCCGATGGAATTATCAACATACTTCCGTATAAACGCCGCAAAAACGGGACAGTTTGAACGCACGCTCATCATTGCTGATGAAGGAAGCTACGTCAGTTATCTCGAAGGCTGTACAGCCCCCATGCGTGACGAGAATCAATTGCATGCCGCAGTTGTGGAATTGGTCGCCATGGAAAACGCGCAGATAAAATATTCAACAATACAGAACTGGTACGCGGGCGACAAAAATGGCGTCGGCGGAATTTATAATTTCGTTACCAAACGTGGAGCCTGCCGTGGTAACAATTCAAAAATTTCATGGACACAGGTTGAGACTGGTTCGGCAATCACGTGGAAATATCCAAGCTGCATTTTGCAGGGTGATAATTCTGTCGGTGAATTTTATTCCGTTGCCGTAACGAACAACATGCAGCAGGCAGATACCGGCACAAAGATGATACACATCGGGAAGAATACGAAGAGTACGATAGTCTCAAAAGGTATCTCAGCGGGAAGAAGCAATAATTCCTATCGCGGTCTGGTCAAGGTTTCAAAGAAAGCGGAGAACGCGAGGAATTTTTCACAGTGCGATTCGCTGCTCATCGGCGATAAGTGCGGCGCGCATACATTCCCGTATCTTGAGGTGCATAACACATCTTCAATTGTGGAGCACGAAGCGACGACATCAAAGATTGGCGAAGACCAGATATTTTATCTGAAACAACGAGGCTTATCTGCAGAGGATGCCGTCAATTTAATTGTGAACGGTTATTGTAAAGAAGTATTTAAGGAATTACCTATGGAATTCGCGGTTGAAGCTCAGAAATTGCTGGGTGTCAGTCTCGAAGGCAGTGTCGGATAATTCATAAAAAGTTTAATGGAGTAAAATTATAATGTTAGAAATCAAAAATTTACGCGCGAGCATTGACGGGAAAGAAATCCTTAAGGGAATTAATTTGTCAATTAAAGCCGGCGAAGTTCATGCAATCATGGGACCCAACGGTTCCGGTAAAAGCACACTGTCAAATATCCTTGCCGGTAGGGAAGAATACGAAATTCTCGAAGGCGAAGTGACATTTAACGGTAAAAATTTATTGGAGATGCCTGTTGAAGTGCGGGCAAGAGAAGGTATTTTTT